>Ga0179591_1346394_pt1 | contig 10513 bp, 13 predicted proteins | sample CZOMad2_1_08_16f_FD_182891 | JGI IMG/M metagenome (GOLD analysis project Ga0179591, IMG submission 182891) | Vadose zone soil fungal communities from Angelo Coast Range Reserve, California, USA - CZOMad2_1_08_16fungal (PacBio error correction) | ecosystem: Environmental > Terrestrial > Soil >...
AGGACCTCGTGAAACAGGGGGAAAAATGAAATCGATACCCTCAAGTTTTTTCAGGTAAACAACTTAAGGGATCCAAGAAAAGGCGAGAAAAAAAAAAAGTTTGCCGGGAAAGATCTATTGGTCCCCAATTTCCTTTTAGAAAAGGAGGCGGGGGGGGCTCAGGGAGAAGAGGGGGGACGAAAAAAAAGTCGCAAAAAAACCACCGGGAAACAAGGAACTGGGGAAAGCTCAATAAAGGAGTAGTACCTCTTGATGGGGGGATCAGACGAAGGCAAAGGAAAACCTAAAGCAACGAAGGGGATGAAATAAAAAAAACCCCTGAAAATCATTTAGAAACACGGCAGTGATTACAAAAAAGGGGCACATCACTCTCCAACCGAGAACGAGCATGCGCCTAAGTAAAAAGCCAGAACGGGGCACGCAATACAAGACCCACAGCCGCCGGATCGGGTGCAAAATACGTGGTTGCTGATTAACAGAAGAGATCAGAAAAAAAAAAAACCGTCAGCCTCCAGGTGCCAGAAAAAAAGGGAGTGGCCACCAAACCTTTGGGACTCCGACCCTTAACTAAAACCTCGAGGAGTTGAAAAAGGGGGGGGGCGGACGATTTATTCTAGGCTATATTTCCTGGGGCAGGAAAGGAGGGAAGAATAACCCGAAAACAAAAGCTTCCGGGAAAATAGGAGGGAGGTGGAAAGAGATACGGAAAAACACAACAGGGCGTTAGGGAAGGAGAAAAAGACGATGGGGAAGAATAGGGATCACGACTGACCTCAACTGAGGGATGGCTGTGAAGCGACAGAGACACGTTACCGAACTTTCGTAAATAAAAATCTTAAATATTGGGACGGAAAGAAGGGGGGGACGGTATGGGACGGGAAAAGACTCCATTCAAAGCCACTGGGCCGTTGGAAAAAGTGGTCAAGGAGAGGGACGAGCCAGGGTTCAGCAAGGGGGGGGAGGGAGAAAAAAAAGAAGCGTAGACAGAGTGTCTATACAGGTTCGAAGAATAACCGGGAAAAAAGCCGTCGAGGGGACGGGAAGGGGGGGGACCTAGACAGGAACATTGGCAGATGGCGGCATAGGGAGGGGGTAAAATATGGTGGAGGGGGGAAAGAGATTGGGATCCCGAGAAAAAGAGTAGGAAATATTAGCTGGTGGCTTCCTAGCCTAGAGAAGAGAAGCCACTCCTTTCCAGGCTGGGGGGGAAAAGAGAAGAGATGTGCAAGAGGAAAAACGCGGAAAAGCACGGGTCAATCTGTTTAATCATCGCAAAACGCCCGAAGAGAAGGGATGAACTTAAGGGACTACTTTAACCAGGGGAAACGGGTACGGTTGCAGCCAAGACACTTCAACTCCACGACAAAATTTTCAGGAGCCTAGCAGATAGAACTGAAAGCACAAAAATCGGTCTCAAAACGAGACTCTCAGTCGTTTGGGGGAAAAAAGAAAAAGGAAACCCGGCAAGAAGATCGAACCCTTTCTGAATGCAAAGGCAAAGAGAGGAGGAAGGTACACTGGTTGGCAGAAGGGGAAACTCGCCGTTGTGACGGAAAAAGCACAGCGAAAGCACAGAAATCCGGGGCCTACTTCCACTAAAGCGAAAGGGAGGATTAAGACATGAACCAGAACCCTTACTGCCAAAGGGCGCTGATTCAGCGAAAATCAGATGGGGGGCGTAAATCTGCAAAGGGGGGCGAAAGTGGACCCAAAAAGGCAAGATACCTTGTCAGGGGGGGGGAAAAAGGTGGCTTTTGGGGGAAGGGGTGAAGGAAAAGCGGCAAACCCTCGAATACTAGAGGAAGGCCCCTAACGAGGGAAAAGGGTTATGGAAGAGAAAGTTCCGGGGGGCCACTCAGAGAAAAAACGGATTCTGAAAAAAAACAAAAAAAAGAGGGGGAGTCGAGATTTTCTTCAACTCCAACGGAGACTCTCACACTTACAAAGAAGAAATCGAAGGAGGGAAAATGTTGTTGGGGGGCAGGGAAACGTCAAAAAAATTGCCAAAACACTTTGAAGACGAAAGAAAAAACGTTGAACCCTGGGATTTCTGGGCAAGAAATGACTCTGGGTCGGGGCCGAGTTGGTAGCAACTGCCACAGGGAGGGGGAAGCAATCACGTTTGCGAGCACCGAGGGCATCGAAAAAAGGAAAAGGGAAAAAGGAAGGGAAAACCAAGCGCACCAAACCTGTAGAAAGGACGGGGGGGATCCCTATCCATACAAGGACCAGGAAAAAAGGGGAAGTCTCAGTTTTTATGGTCAAGAACTAACCGGGGGGGAAAGGAGTCAAAAACGCCCAGCAGGAAGGAAGACAAGCTAAAAGAGCTGGCAAACGGGAGCTCAAAAGCCAGCTCTCACAAACAAGAAAAGAGAGGATTGAGCTCCAGGGGGGCCAGCGAGAGAGGGGGAGGGGCCTGAAAATGCACTTTCATATCCGTCAATCGGGTTCCCGAAAAGTAATGGCGAAAAATATTCCCTGCAAGCCCTTGGGGGGTCTGCAAATTGTGTGCATCAAACCAAACGAAATTGCGAAGGAGGGGGTGCAGGGGTTTTTGGGGGGGGGGGACCCGCACTTAAAGGGAAGAAAAAAAAAGGGCCCGAGTCATGGGAAGAGGAAGCAAGCAAAACCACCGGCCGGCAAAGTTTTTGCTAAAAACATCTCCGGGGAGGGGAAAACGGGGAAGAAATAGCCCCCCAAGGAACGGGGGGGGCAGACCGCCGCAAGAAATAAAAGAAAAAAAAGGTTCGGGACAAGTGCAGTGGAGGGGACCGGCAGTGCAAACAAAACATCGAAAAAACGTCGAAATGATCTTGGGGAAGGTGACTGGACGCCTCAAAGTCGGTGGAAAAAAAAAACCGGGGGGACCAGGCTGCTGGTTGAAAAGCTAATGAAGGAAGGGTCGGTAAAATGAACCCCGAACTAAACAAAAGGGGGGGATTCAAATCAGTAAAAAGAGGCAGCGGTTGAAGCCTAGAGAGGGGGTATGAGGGTGTGGGGACTGACTCAAAATCCATGAAAAAAGGGGCCAATTAGAAGGCAAAAACAAAAAAAAAGGAAAGATCGCGAACACAAAGAATTCGGGTGTCCCAGGATTTGGAAGGGGGTGGCAGAAAAGCGGAAGGATCGCGGGGAGCGCAGGGGTCCCGCCAAAGGAAAGTGGGGGCAATTCCAGCGAACATCGAAAGAACGAAAGACGAGAACGGGGGCTGGGAGAAGGCTGCCAGGAAGGGAAAGGGTGCAACGCAATCGAGCGGGAGACAACCCTTGGAAAAAACCTGAAAACCCCAAAAAAAGCAGTTGAAAGCAAAATGAAGTCCGCGCGGATCGTGCCGCAGACGGGTATCATGCAAAAGGGAAAAAAACCACAAAAACGAAAGGTGGGGAAAGGGTTCAGTACGAACTGGTCTTTGAAAAGACGCGGGGGGGAAGGAATTCATCTCGAAAAAGGACACGACCATTTTGCTGAGTAGAACGAAAGGGCGGGGATCCGGACATCAAAACAGGGGGGGCCACTCCAGAGGCCGGGGAAAAAAAAGTGAGGGAATCTCTTGGGGGGGGGTGGGCGCTGATGGCTGGGAAAAAAGCTGGGTGATTTGAAAAAAAAAATCCCAACAGAGGCATCGAGGGGGGAGTCACAGAAGAGGGGAACTCGCAAAATCGGGGGTCGGACCATAAAAGGCGGGGTGATCACACAAAAAAAGTAGCAAAAACTGCGGCGGGAGTCTTCCATCTCGTTGCAGAGAGCGATAGATGCAAACCAACGTGGGGAAAAGACCGGGATGGGAGCAAGAAATGAAAGGAGAACCAACAGGGTCACCGCCATAAGTGTGGTGGCTAAACAAAGACTGACTCCAAAGACTGGGAAAAAAAAAACAACGAAAAAAAAAAATTCAAGAACCGAGACGATGAGGCTTCCGATCCGCAACTGGAAAGTTGTCTGGCCGCTAGAGACCAAGGGGGGCTGAGGAGAAGACGAGGGGGGCCTGGGGGGAGTGAGGAGCACACCCTCGAGGAAATCACCAGACCAAAAAAGGGGGAGGGGAGTGGTGATCAAAAAAAAAACAAACCCCCCAACCAAAAAAGAGACTGTCACGTCCTTGAGGTGCCACCGGGAAAAAGACGAAGGACGTCTACCCAAATCCCTCAAAAAGAGTTGTGAGGGTTAAGAAGTTAAGTACAAAACGAAAAACTAAAGGAGGGGTGTCCAAAGCGAAGGAAAGGGGGAGTCGATGTTGCCAAACAGGGGGGAGGGGTAACCAAAGAAATGTCCGGAAAAAGGGAAGGGAGTCCAGCTGGGCAATCCGAAAAAAAGGAGCTGGATCTAAATCGTACCCTGAACGGAAAAGTGGAGGGGGAAGAAGGAATCGTAGAAAAAAAGCAGGGCCGGCCTCGTACTGGAACGAATAAAACAGCGTGACCACCAACGGGAGGGGGGAAGCGGAGGCAGGGTCCGTGGCCGGGGTAAAACGGAAATCCGGGAAGGACTGTGGAAAAGGAAAAAATCGGTTTTGGGGGAAAAGAAAAGATGCCTTTTGAGACATCTGGGAAAAAAAAAAAACAGACTCAAAAAAACCAAAAAAATTGGGACAGCGGAAGAGGGGAAGGTCATTACCTTGAAAACAAATCGTGTGATGGTCCGGCACCTCTTAAAAAAAAGACGGCGCGGGGAACCGCGGAAGGAGGGTGAGGGGGAACGATCATAAAAAGAAAGAAAAAAGAGTCTGGACATCCGGGCGAAAGGTGGAAAAAAAAAAGGGGGGGTCTGGGGAAAAGGATCAAAAGGGGAAAGCCCCGGTCAGGGGGATGGGACGGCACTGGGACGCTGCAAATACACTGCAATAAGGAAATCATTACCGGTCCAATGGGAGATCTGGCGATTTAAGTGTGGGAAAGGGGAGCATCGGAGGGAGACAAGGTAGAAGCTTGAAAGACGGGAACATGGAGGACCAGGTTTCAAAAAGAAGGCATCACAGAAAAAAGGGGGGGAAAAATGGGGGAAAGCGCTGTCAGGGGATATCGGACATCCGGGTGGAAAAAAGGTCGAACACCAAAAAGGAAAAAGGAAAAAAGGGAACGCCCCCCATGCCCAGGCAATTCCGCTGAGAGCACAACAACAAACACGGGGGGAAAGAAGAGGGAAGGAAAGCTGGATGACCCAAAGGGGAAAAAACCTGGAACACCTTGGGAGAAAGAAAGGAACAGGCGAAGACCTACGAATAAAGACAAAGGGGAGGGGGGAGAATAGTCAAAAGATTGGGGAAACCAATGTCTTTAGACGCTTACAAAAAATAGGAGGAAACGAAAGGCCCTCCAGGTGAGAGAAACAAGGCAAAAAGTAGACTGGGAAAGATTCAATCTACTTGGATGAAGCATCTATGCACTGGGGGGAAACAGTACCGGGGGGGAAGCGGAATGATGTCATCTGCAAAACCCAAAAATACAGACTTGAACGTTCTGTGTCAGAACTTGAAAGGGGAAAGGAGGAATCAAATAAATTCCCATCCGGACAAGGAGACGGCGCTTCCATATGAAAGCTTGGGCCGCAGGAAGAAAGAAAAAATCCCCGGCTTCGGGCACAAATCAAAAAAAAAAGGGAAAAGCAAAGTGTGACACGAACTCTTAAAATTATTACCAAGGAGGGGAAAGAGCAGTGGACCTGGAAAAGGAAAACGCTTTTCTTTCCATGCCACACCCCCCCCCCCCAACCGGCCCTTGATTGGCCTCACAGAAAAGCAGGAGTCAAAAATTCAGGCCCCGGGGGGGAGGAAAAAGGTTATTCCTCCAGAAAATCGGTCCGGGGGAAAAACGAAAAAGTGAGGACACGGATCTTCACAACGAACACAAGGAAGGACAGTCGAGTGTGTCGAATGAAAGAGGGGGCGCTCCTTCTACAAAACACTTAATAGGAGAAAACAGAGCCGCCACGAAAAAAAAAAAAAGGTCCCTGGGAAAACGAGAGACAGAGCGGAGGAACGCCACTTCTTTCAGAAACGGGAGTGTTGGGGGGGAAAACAGAACTTAAAGGAAAAAACATTAGGGGGAGTGGGGACCTGGGGACAAGAAAGGCCGAATGAACGAAAAAAAGAGGGGGGGAGGGTAAAAGTAACTAGGGGAGGAAACATACACTCCAAGGCCGGCGGGGAAAATAGCTCGGACAGACGGGATCATGTGGGCTGCAAAATAGAACAAAAGGAACAGCAGGAGGAGGACAGAGGAGTCCTAGGTTTGTCCACACAGGGGGGGGGAAAAAAAGAGAAAAAAGAAACAAGTTTGCCGAAGACGCGGGGGTAAACAAAGAGTGTGGCAACGGGGGGGGGGAAAGGCCTCGATTAATTGGACCAGAAGAAAAGAAAGGGAGAACCTTTCTACCTACATAATCCTGGAGAAAAAGGAGAGAGAAACCGAAAACTCTGGTGAAGATCCGGAAGGGGGGGGTCTGATCATGCGGAAAATGGCGTCGACGAGAAGAGAATGCAAGAGCTTAGGAGAAAAACTCATCACAATACGGAAGGGGTGAAAATCGTACAGGACCAGAAGCGTCTTAAACAAAAATGAAATGGGGAAATGGTCCATCCCTCGGGGGGGGAACGACCACGCAGAAGGGGGGGGGTGGGTGAAGCCTTCTTCTAAGATCAAAAAGAGTAACGGGCAGACAAAAAAGGGTCAAGGGAAAGGGGTGGGGACACATTTCTACCGATCGAACTCATCAAAAACTCTAGTACCGGAGGAAGGGGCCTGGGCAGCGAGGGGAAGGGGAACGGGGGGGGGGCCTTTTCTCAGCGTTGTAGCAAAAGGAGAGTAAGCCGCCGTAACCCGGCTTAGGGTGACTAAAATGTCAGGGAAGACACTATCAGGGAACAGCCGGAAAAAGTAACATCCTTCTACCCTATCTTCGGACCAAAAAGGGAAAAGGGACCACGGCACTGCAATTGAGGGAAAAGCTACAAAAACGTCGCTATTTGAACTGGGCAGGGGAAATTGGGAGACCAGAGCCAACCCTACTACTAGGGAGAAAAACGGACCGGGGAGCACCCTACCGGGGGGAAAGGGGTAATGCTGGGGGGGGCATCAACACCAGGGAAGACTTTTTCAAGAATACCTTACACAAGGAAGGGGGGGGGGTGCGGGGAGCACGATTCAGTACCAAAGACAGATTACTAGGACGTAAAACACCAAACCCGGAATAGACATAGAACGAGATTGGGTTGTTGGAGGGGGGGAGGGCGGACCTACCGAAAAAAAGTTGCACGGGCTGGAGGACTTGTAACCTGAAAAAAAAAAAATTTCTGTGCCTATGCAACAAACGCGGTCAACGGTTGAAGGAAGGGTGATCAACTGAGAAAAAAAAAAAAACCGAGAAAAGGGGGAAATGACCGTGAGTGCCCTCTCGGACTATGAGGGGGAAAGGAGAGAACGTCCTGAAAAGAACGACAAAATTCATGATAACAATCTTCCGCACATGACAGGAATTTAATGACATCGAAAGGGGGAAAAGGTTGTAGGCCCTACCCTATGACCAATCGTTAAAGGGGGCGACAGATTCGGCCGGGACAAACAGGAGCTCAATAGAGCTCCCTCTTAAAACTAACAAAACAAAGGGAGGAGTTAAAATATATAATTGTATCTATTGCCAAGTCGAAAAGGGGGGGACCTGCAAGGCTGGAAGAACAATGACAAATTCTGTCGGGGTATGCCTAAAGGGCCGATGGAAAGGATTGATTCACGGAAAGTGTGATCCTGCGGACTATTTAGGACTCAAGAAAATGTCTAAGGATGGGGTGTTGGAAAAAACCGTTAAATTGCATCACACAGAAACTGCCACGAAATTGCTATACGAAGGAGAGGGGGGGTAGACCAACGGACGTTCTGAAGGGGTCGGATGGGGGGGGGGTGACGAAAAAACATATCACGTCTATTCAAAAAACTGTCTACGCGGGGTGGGGAATAGGACCAAAAAAATCAGGGAAAGGAACCAAGAAAATAAGAGAAGCCCGGGTGCCATGGAAAATCAAAATCTTGTCAAAAAAACTCAACGGACTGATCAGGTTGAAGGGTTGGGGAAGAAGGAAGGTCAGCGGGGGAAGGGAATACCTCTCCCAGCCAGAGGACGGGGGGTTAGCCATTACGGGGTATCAATCCACGGGGACAATTTTGAGGGGAAGGGAGAAAAAGGTGATCGGTTGGCGCCGAGATAGAAAAGAGGAGGGGGGGGCGCGTCTACATCCTCACAAAAAATGCCCATTATGAGAACCCCGGGGAAAGCAACCCCGAAATTCAGACAACAAAAAAACCCCATTATTGGAAGGGGAAGATCTTCTAAGATAAAAGACTTCAAAAGGCCGCTGGAACTGAGCGGATCAATCATCGGGGGTAGACCTCATAGAAAGGCCCCTTTGATTAGATGGGAAAGGATCTGGGACTTTCCCGCAGTCAGGAAAAGATGAATCTTATAACAGTGAAGGGCAATACACAGAGGGGTGCATCCAAATTCTAAGGTTCCAAAATGGGGATAGTGGAAAATCAGTAAGGAGGGATAGGCAACAACATAATTATGTGAGGCCTCACGCCTCCTTTTCCTGTCGTGAAAGTCAGAAAAAACCGCTATCGCGCCGCGCGGGCCCGATTGGTTTCTTGGACGTGGAGGAACAAAGCTTAACCGAGACAAAGCCAAAGGAACCAAGCCGCGGTGAAAAAAACCTTGTCAATGTAAATCGAACTCCGAGGCGATGGGGGAGAGGGGGGGGGCAGGTGAGCCCTGAACCTCAGGAATCTAAGTAAGGCGAAGCCTATTTTGCGGGGGTCGTGAAGAACTTAGAAGGGAGATCAAGCGGCACCAGAATAAGCTGGTGATCTCCTTGGGACTCTGAAAAAAAAGAAGATTCTGAGAGAATGCGCCCGACCTCCTCACGTATTGCAACATAAAAGAAGAGGGAAAGCAAATGGCCCCCGACAAAGAAGTGTTGGTGCTAAAAAACACTATAGCCATTATCCAGCACAAGGGAGTATGAAAGCCCCGGACGCTAGAAATCCGAGTCAAGAGGAGAGATGGGACCTGGGGTGCAAAATTGGCAACGCATAAACCGCGCTGCTGATCTGAATCGGGGGGGAATAAGGGAGGATAACGGCTACAAAACAAAGGAGAAGTTTGAAGATGCAACCGAAACAATTAAGGAAGGGGTCTGGGCGCCTTCCTTCCAGAAAACACATGGGGGGGGTCCAGAAGCCCCTGTTCGGATACACAAAATCGGCCAGGAAGGGTGGTTATGAAGAAAAAAAGGTAGGGTCACTCAACGCAATCATTCGAAAACCACGAAAAAGGGGAGTGGGGGGGTAGGAAGGGTTGCTGGCTCCGAGGCCCACCATTCGTGGTAAGTACCGGAAAGGGTCTTTTCAAGTCCTAAAGGGAGGAGGGGGAAAAATCGTCAAAAAATGAATCCACTTTTCAAGTGTTAGAAGAGTCGTCCCGGCTGGGCAGTGGAAAAAAATGAGTAGGCGGCTAAAAAAAGGGTTACCGAAACTTATCATTGTTTGCATCCGAGTGTTCAGTTTGCTTCCCACTAGGGGAAAAGGGGGGAAAAGGGGGGGGACCAAGACAGCTGTTGGTGCCGGGGAACATAACACATGAATCCCGCAGGGGCCATACGGATCTGAGGTGTAAGACAGGAAAAACCAAGCGGAAAAGGGGGTAAAAACCAGAGCCTTATTGAATGGGTTGAGTTCCTTAAGTCACCAAAAACTTCCAAAGCTTCAGTTGAAGGAATAGAAACTCAAGCCGACGGGAGAAGGGGGGATGAGGGAATTAAAGTATCGGTCAAGGGGGGAAGAGATAAAATGACTGGAAGAACTTAGGGACAAAAATGGATATCCATCATCAATGGGACGCCCGCCCTTGTCTTATCTCGAAAGAGAGGCCCAGGCAAAATTATCTACCGGAAATGGGAATTTCACCGTGGGTGGGGACCTTTGGAAAAATTGTGACGTGGGGGAGGAATTCGTTCTCATATCCAATCCTTCAGTGGAAAGTTAAAGGAAGGGGCCAATCCTCTGATATGACCGCAAAAAAAAAAAGAAGTAATTACTGTGGGGATGTACGAATCACCGGTGTTGTTCAGAACCCAAATTCGGGGACGATATTGGAAGGAAAGTTTGGGCGCAGGGGGTGGTCAAGAGAATCAACAACAACACGGAGAATTAGAAAGGGAAGATAACGCAGGAATGAGGAAAAAAGGACAGGCTTTCGTAGAACAGGGAGAAGGGGCAGATAAAAGACACGCACTCCACAACAGTTTGAGACTAGTGAGGGAACATGCCGAAGGTAGGAATCTGTCAGGCTCATGGGACGGAAGGAAGGACAACAAAAAAACAAAATTTTTCGGTACAGCTAAGGGAAGGACATGGGAATCGTTTTCAGCTCCAGGGAATGGCTCCGGACTCCACCCCTGCAGCAGCCGTCAGCCGGGGGGGGAAATGAAAAAACTGAAATAAGAAAAAAAAAAAAGGGCAACAAAAG
>Ga0179591_1168341_pt1 | contig 10512 bp, 11 predicted proteins | sample CZOMad2_1_08_16f_FD_182891 | JGI IMG/M metagenome (GOLD analysis project Ga0179591, IMG submission 182891) | Vadose zone soil fungal communities from Angelo Coast Range Reserve, California, USA - CZOMad2_1_08_16fungal (PacBio error correction) | ecosystem: Environmental > Terrestrial > Soil >...
GGCGCAAAAAGCAACATGGCCAGCAAGCATTTCCCGGTCCTGAACAATAGAGGAGGAGCAACGAATCTGTATGACCCTGGGTACTCAGAGGGGAGGAGAGAAAAAATAGGTGTTCAACTGGTGAATGAAAAATAAGGGAGAGGAAGGTACGTCAAACATCATAGCTTCAAAGGACGGGAAGCTGAAAAGGGAAAGGATTGGTGGTGCCCCTCGATTTAAGATCGAAAGAATACTTCAGAAAGTGAAATCTTAGGGTGACGGCAGTACCAAATTTTGCAACGCCAAAAGAAGGAATGGGGTGGGGTCGGAAGCGCTAAAAAGAAAACGAAACTTAGTAGGGCGGGGTCCGGCGGAAGTACATTCGGGGATGAGAAAAAAACGAGAAGATAAGGTAAGGAAGGGACCGGGGAGGTAAAAGATGCTGTCATGCTTCCGCAGGGGAGTACGGGGGGAAAGGCGTTGCTGAAGGCGGGTTTAAAGCATGCTGGAGCTAAAAAGGAAAACAGGGGGGGGACCTGGGGAGGACCTCAAAAACGGAAAAAACTGAGCCTATGCAAAAAACCTTCGTAGGGGAAAGAAATTGACATTTAACAAAAATGAACGACGCTTACATCGCAGATTAATTTTGTCGAGACAGCGCGCGGAGAAGGGGAGCCATCCGGCAGAAGTACGAGAAGAGAAAGGGGGCACGGCATCGGCTTGGGGAAAATCGGGGGGGGGGAGGCAATCGAGAATCAGGGTCCGCAGAACTAAGAACCAGGGAGGGTAAAACCATGTTTCATCTGTATGAATTCACCAGAGAAATCTAGAGGTCGTTCAATAGAGCGAATCTGCTAATCAAAGACATGGCGTCCAAAAAGAGGGGAGAGATTGCGAAGGTGACGACGGGGGGGGGGGGGGGGGGGGGGGGGGGGGGGGGTTTGTAAAAGAACAAGAAGACAAAGAAAGGAAAAAATAGTGGGTCCTCTTTCTCTCCGGGTAGTGGGGTGGGCACTTCATCAGGTAGGCCAAAGGGCAGCAGTTCTTTGCAAAAGAACAACTCATATCGATGGGCATCAAAGAAAAGACGCACAGGCTTAAGGAAAAAGAGGAGGGCAGGGAATAAAATCTCCAGAGAGAAGAAGGAGTTACATCATAGCAGGAATCCGTGAGGAATCTCGGAACAAAAGGTTCATCGAAGCAAGCTGTCATTATGTTCCGTCTGTAAGGACTATAGCTACCTGTCAATAGGGTGAAATCATTCCACAGCAATAGGTCGCCAAGAGAATCGTAGAGTATATAAATACTGAAAATCGCTTCAGAAAAGTAGAATCATATAATTTCAGGAGTTAGGAGAGCGGGCAACGAAGAAACGTGAAAAGGAGAAGGGACGGTTGAATCTTTTTCCGGACTATAGATAACAAAGCCAGAAAGGGGAATATCAGTAATTATAAACAGGGGAGAAGCGCAGTGAACCGGTGGGGAAAAGTCAGGGGAGGATCTAAAATTGGCCCTTCGACAGCTGATTCAGGAGCAAGCAAAGGGAGGAGGAATCAATGAACGGGTCCGGCTCTTAGAGGTTCCAGAGTACTCGACGCCAGCGCTCGCCTTCTGAGAGAAGCGTTCTGAAGCGGATCACCCTGCCGCTGGGGAAAAGAAGGGGGAATTCATTTGGTAGAAAAAGGGACGGTCAAGCCCGAGGCTATCACCAAAAAGGAGAGGGGCTCTTCGGCCAGTACTGACTGCTTCACCAAGCTTTGGTGAAAGAAACAGAAGGTGGGAACTCCTCGTACCGAATCTCTGCTCAGAGAAAAAGACGAAAGACAAGTTTGGGAAAAAGTTTAGGGGAAGCTTCAAAGACAGAGGGACGGGGCAGGGGGATCACAACCATTATTCAATACTCTCCAGGAGAGGACGGTTGACAGTCAGCCCAAAGAGGGGAGGACGCGAAGGCTATTCTCTAAAGAAAAAGGGGCAAGGGAGTCAAGAAGGCAATGAAGGACATGACGGCCCGGTGTGAAGGAAGAAAACGAAGGTCAGAGAAGCTGTCTACTTTGAAGCAGCGAGAGGATGGAAAAAGGGTTTGCTCACTTTCGGAGGGCGAAATCGGCGTTGAGCTCAGAGGAAGAGCTTTTCCCATAGGAACAGAAAAGAAGAAAAGAAGGAAAGGTACACTTCGGTTGATCAAAAAGAAAAGGGGAGGTGGTTCGGCAAGGTGGGGGCAGAGTTCGACTGAGAGCCTTTCGACTCAGAAAATGACGGAGAAACCTCAAGTAGTCCCTTCAGAAGAAATAAGAAAGATGTAGACAAAGACACCTGTATACAGGGAAAAAAGGAGGAAGAAAAGAGCCAACGATATCCTCAGAGAGAAAAATACAAAGGGGAAGGACCAAGGGGAGAAGCCCTTGATGGGGAGGTGGAGTAAAAGGGAAAAACAAGTTACTTGCATGGGCTCAAAGGCGCTGGGAAAAGTAACTTCGGAGAGGGGGACAAAGAGATGGAGTTAAACTTTTGGCGGAGTACGGAACGAAACCTGTAGGACAAACAGAAAGTCGGTGCCTTCAGGAACTTGGAGAAAGGAACAACATTTAAAAAGAAAGGGGGCAGGATTAAATCTCCAGGGAAAAGGGGAGGAGGTAATTCGGCGAGGGAGGTCAAAAAACTCTTCCGCAGGTCAGAACCATGGGGGCTCCCATCTACGGCCAAGCGGTCTGAGAAAAAAGAGCAGACCTGGGGGAAAAGGCACTCGAGACAGCCAGGCCGCTTCGTTGTCTAAAACTAGAACATGAAAAGCAGTGAGAATAGCCGCAAAAATCAAGACATTATCAACGGAGATATAAGCCAATTACCAAATAGAGGGGGGGGGGAACGGGAAATCATCCGCTACTAATAGGGAACAGCAGAAAGGCAGACCTCGATGACTTAAGTCAAGACAGCAAAGCCTTAACCGAAAGGTGAAAAAGGGTCAAGGTCTAATGTAAAAAAGAAGGGGACTCAGAGAGAAAGTACCAAGAATAAGGGGGCAAAAAGAGGGGGGTCGAAAAGGCTCACCTCAGAGGAGAAAGGGGCGGAGTAAAATTAAAACAAAGTACGGGCTCCTGCCTCTGACCTAAAAGGCTTCAAAAAAAGGGAGAGACAAGGTAAAAAAATAATCTTCCTCTGCAACAAGGGGAAAAAGGGCAGTAAGTCAAGTTCCTGGGTCGAACAAAGAATTAAAAAGGGCAGGCAGAGTTGACTAAACGGCTCCAGAGGAAAAAGGACGGGGTCTTCTTCGCCTCAGGACGTCGAGGAGTCATACACCGGGAGGAGAGACTTTCACTCCCTCTGCTGTGGCGGGACAGGGGGAGGTGACGCAATCTTACGGCGAGACGATGAAAGAGGGGGACCTCTCAATCGGAAACAATTCGAGCGGTCTCTTCTGGAGAACCTACAATTCAAAGAGACAACAAAGGGACGGTCATTTGTTCATCTCAACTCCGGGGGAAAGGAGGAACCTCTATCAACTTCACGGGAAGGACGAGGATGAATCTGGCCGGTGGGAGGGAGGAAGACCAAGGAAATGAAGAAAAGAGAAAAAAACTTAGGATGAGGAAAATAGAGAGATTCTTCAGAACTTGGTAAAAAGGGCATTCTCCAAAAAGACGAGGGGAAAAAGGGGGAATACCGACTGGTGATCGAGGTGGAGGAAGTAAACGGGAAAGGGGTTCATCTCTATTAACCCCTTACAGAGGGAAGGGAAAAAGAAGAGGGGGGGAAGGTATTTACTCATATACGTCATTCCAGAAGGGGGGGGAACTCGAAGCAAGGCGGTAATCGAGCCGAAGCCGATGCGAAACTGAACCTTCGCCGAAGCAAAAACGGGGGGATAGAAGAAGTCACAGGGGGGACGCGAAGAAAAAGATAGGACTGAGCAAGAAGAAAAGAGGGGCGCGGGAACTCAAAGAAGGACTTGGTCGAGGAAAAAAAACGTGATTGCCCTGGGGAAAGCCAGTGTCGGGTCATAAAGAAAGGGGGGAACAGAAAAAGGGAACCTGAGTATAAAGAAAAGGAAGGAAGAAAGAAAGAAAGTGTGTCGACATCTCCCCTTCTCAAGGAGTGAAAGGAAAACCGTGGGACAACCTTCTGACCATGGGCAACGGAGGCAAAGAAAAGGAATTGACATATACCGGAAAAAGAACATTTGGAAGAGTTGATATGGTCTTCGACAGACGGGGATCCTTGTGGAAGGGATTGGGAGTAGAAGTATTGATTATCTGCAGGGAGAGGGGGGAAGGGGGGAGGAAAGTACATTTTGAGGATTCGAGAAGTAAAAGATCTTCTGCCAGGGATATCGAGAACCTAAAGTGAAACGTGGAGATAAGTGAAGGGGCATCTTTTCTCACTCAGAAGATAGAAGAGAAAGATATGTTCTCCCCCGAGGTTGAGAAAGATTAATCATCTGACTGGAAAAAAAGAAGAAAAGGGAGACCCGTGAGATTACTTCCTTGACTCAGGGGGATTGGAGGGGGTAAGACAAAGGATTATCTTCACCTATTTCAGGGGGGACAGACCGGGGGGAAGAGACCAACTATTCCCACCTGGGCGAAAAAAAGACTCTTTACAGTCAAATGGAAGGAAGAGGAAGATGCCTTACACTTTTGGGTCGGTCAAACTTGACCGAAACTCAGAAAGGGGTCCTCGGGGGAACAGGGAGGGGGGGGGGGGGGTAAAAACGGGCGCCGATACTTATCTTAGGAATCGTCCAAATAAGAAGGGGGGTGGATGGCTCAGAAATTGTACTGGAGAGAAAAGAGGATGGAAAGGAAGGGGGGTGCGCGGAAAGAGAGGGGCGGTCACCGAGTTCTTTCGAGGACGAATACCAGAAAAAAGGGGAACCTTAAGGACCGACTTCGCCCAAAAGAAAAGAGACAAAAAGCCTCTGAGGATGGAGGAAATCTACTTTTCCGCTAAAACGGATTCCAACGGATGAGGGGTAAGAGTGCGGACAAAAGCGAATAAAGACGAAAAGCAACGCCGTGATGTCGCTGCGGGGAAATGAGAACTGGGGTAAGAGTCTTCTCTTCTTCAATATTCCAAAAACGAGGGAATTTTGGGGGGTGCGACTTCCACAAGGGAAGAAAGGGACGGTCAGGAGGGTGAGAAGTTACTGGAAGTGAAATGCGACGTAGAGCGTTAGATGAAAGACAGGATTTCTGGAGGGGGAGGGAACCTACATATCCGAAAAACCAGGTCTCCAGGAAAAGGGGGGTAAAATAGAAGGGGGGGGGAGAACGGAAGTATCTCCGGGTCAGAGACAACTGGGGGAAAAAAGCTCTGTATGATGGCTTAGGAGGAAGGTAGCATATCTTGGCGCTAAGCAGTTCAAGATAGTTGAAATAAAGGAGACGGAAGACAGACATTCAATGGCGCAGAGGAAGTAAAACAAGGGGTAAGCGCAGGACCAGAAGAGGGTCCTATACAACTTCTCCTCAGATCAGGAACAGGGAAGGGTGAGGAGAGGCAAGGACCATCCACGCGCACTAATAGAGCTAGAGGGGGAAAAGAGGGAAATAGACCGCCCTATAATAGACGAAGAGTAAGAAAAAAAGTCAGACACATGGGAAAGAGAAAGGGAAGAAGGGCTAAATTTCCAATCATGGTCAGAACGATTAAGTCTCAATGTGGGGAAGAGCTCTCTTACATGGGAAAAATAAAGAAAAGATGAATCGCACTCTTACCCTTTTAGGGCAGTTTGGAAAGAAAGGAACGGCGACTGACACGAAAAAGGAAAGAAAAGAAACGATTACCTCTAGGGAAAGTGAGAACAGCTTTTCTGGGGTGCCAGGGAAGAAGAGGAGTCTCAGAAGGAAAGAATCTGTCTTACCTTTTCTACTAGAAATGTGGACTGGAGGCCCAAATAGCTGGGAGAGAAGGTCCTCTCCTAATTCATGTCGAGAGGAAGAAAAGGAAAGGGGGTACTCAGAATCACGTATCTTAAAGCTGCCTCGGGAAGCTTCGGAAGAAATGGGGCTCTCTGTACAGTGAAAATACAGAGAGATTGACTGCTGAAACGAGGGAGAGGAGAAAGGGGGATGGTGCCCAACCAGAATGCTCACTTCGGTCTGCCATGAGGGAAAATAACTTCTGAATTCAGAAAGAGCTACCAGAAGGAAAAAAAACTAAGAGCTCTCACCGAGGAAAAAAAAAAAATGTGAGTATGTCTCAGGGGAGGGATGGTGTTAACTCCGTCCAATCAAGAAAGGAGAAAAGGTGTCTGAAATGTCGGAGGGAGAGAAGGAAGGGAGAAAAGGACGAGCATCTCGAAGTGGGGGGGAAGAGGGGAGAAATCCCTATTGAAATGGTGGTACGAAAAAAAAGTAAAAGCATCTTTCATGGCGGAAAAAGGGAGTGAGTGCATTTCCCACACGATTCAAAGGCCGGAGTTTGAAATGAAAAAAAGACGGACAATGGCTCCCGAAAAGAGATACTCGGCTCGAAACACTTCCTGGAGGGATTGAAGAGGTGAAATAAGGGTGTAAATTAAGAAATGGAGGGGGGGGGGGGACTCCGGTCCGTAGTCGGCAAAAAAGAGGAGTAGTGTGTTAGCTGGTTATGGGAAAGGGGCCTAGTGCGAGGATAGTTTATCTCCCGAGAGACAGAGGGAAAAAGCCAGAAACTCTAACAAAACAAGGAAGAGCTTAATCATACCGAGAAAACTTAGGAAAGGGAAGTCGAGAAAGGCCGGCGTGAAGAGGGAGAAGTGAAGATCTCCTTGAATCAAGAAAGAAGAATAATGATGTTCTTCACGAGCTAAGAGCAATCATGAGTTTGGACCATGCAAACATTTTGGGGGGGCAAATGATAAAAAAGGACATCAAGATGAAAGTTCGCAGGAATGGTCTAGAGAAAACAAAAAAAAGAAATTTCATGGCAGAAAAGAAAGGGAAAGATGCTTCTAGGAAGGAGGAAGAAAAGGGGAGTAAGGATGTCGACTTATTTGAAAAAACTTCATGAGAAGGGAAACGCGGTACCATGGGGGCATTTAAAGGAGAGGGGAAACGTGCGGCTATAGGTGTGTGAAGCGATGAATTTGCAGGGGGGACAGTGGTCTGGCGAACCATCGACTCTAAAACAAAAATTAGCAGAGAAAGAGAGGGGGGGTCCCAGAAAGCATGCCTAAATTCCTTTCCTTAAAACAAGAGGAAAGCCACTAATCTGTAAACCGGGGAAAGTCAAGGAAACTCCTCGCAGACATCTTGGGGAAAGAGTCTAAAGGACGGGAGGCTGGCAAGGGGACGTCAAGGAAAAAAAAGAGGTAACGTGACCGAGGGCAAGGAAAAGGAAGGATTGTGGGGGGGTGCCCATCGAGGGCATCGAACAAAGAGGCCTTCACTCCCGGGAAAAGAGGGAGGTCAGGGCCAGGGCACAACAATGGTTGGAGACAACCATCCTTTCTGGAAGGGAGACAGAGGCGAAAAGATCGTCTGAGGGGTGTAAAACTGAGTAAAGGCGGTCTGGAAAAAACGTTGAAGGAAGCATAAAGAGGGTGAGATCACGTGAGGGGGCTGCAGGTGTGAAAGGAGGGGGACCAGAAACTTAATGGTATCTGGGACTACTTAGGGGTACAAACGATTGCGTAACTCCGAAAAAGGAAGGGGGAAACTCCTCACCAGGGCTACAGATGAAGGGGCCAGCCGTCTTAGGTCAACAGAAAATGGTAATTGAAAGAAATGGATCAGAGGGGGGGGGCTACCTCTCTCATGGAAGGGGGGCGATACCAAAATGCGTCATTAGCGGAAGAGGGAGGAAAACATCTATCAAGAGCAAAAGGGAAATAGGCGGAAGAGTGTTTTTGAAAGGGAACAATCGAAGTCATGGGAAGCCATCCCATATTTCCGTCAAAGGTCGACACCATTTCCTCAACGGTAAAAAAGGAATGAAAAAGGGAAACATCGAGCTGATAGCCTCGGAAAAAAGGAAGAGAGCAGCATGGGGGAAAGAAAAAAAGCAATGGAAAAGGGAGGACTACTGAAACATCCCCTCACCCTCAGAACATACGAAAACGAGGGGTGGAGGAGCTCTCTTATTAATTTGTGGGGTGGGTAGGAGGAGGGCCGTTCTTCCTAAGATTCACCAGAGTCGGGGGGACTAGTCAAAGGGGGAGAGGGGGAGGGCATCAAGAAAGAGAACAAAAGAAGGGAACTCGAGCAGTCCCGAGGAAAACAGCTCAGGGAATAGAGGACCGAGTCACATAAAGGGAAGAGAGGAGAAAAAGGTAGAGATCATCATCTTACATAAATTTTCAGGCGAAAAGGGAGACAGATCTGGTTCCTCAGGACAAAAGAGAAGTCAAAGCATAATCTTATGCAGAGGAGAGGGAAAGATCGGAGTCATTTCAACACTCTTGTAACTGTCCTAGAAGTAATCCAGGGTGGGGGAAAGAGCCCGAGACTGTAAGACTGCGAAAGGAAAACGGGAAAGGGTTCCGAAGAGCGGGAAAAAAGTCATCTCGGATCCCATTATTTGACCAAAATTTAAAAGCAGGGGACGGGAATCTTTGAAAAAAGAGGGGGGATGTCTGAGTAAGTGACGGGAAAAAACTGCCATCATGCAGGGAGCAGGGTCAACTTAGGCTGGCGGAGAAGGCTGGGTCAGAGAGAGTATTTTTCGATTACTAGGAAAAAAAACCTCGGCTGCATCGCGCTGGAGGGAAACCAAAAGGCTGGGCGGCACGGCCCTCTGGAAATCCAAATGAGTGAAGGGGTTTTCTCCGAAGGGGGGCGACGCAAGAGAGACTCTCCAACGTGGAAGGAAAGGGAAGGGAGGAAGTGTCTTCTGCAAGACGGGGGTAAATATCAAGCGAATGCGCGGAACGCGAAGGAAAAGAAAGGGACCAAAATCATCATATAAAATCAAGTGGGGGGAAAAAGGGGGAGGAGCTCTTAAGGGCAAGACTAAGGGGGGGGGAGGTCCCACCTGATAAGAACGAGAATCGTTCTTAAGTCAAGGCAGAAAACCTCAATCTCGGGAGAGTGAAAGTTACAAACTTGCTCAGGAAAGGGGAACGTTTCACCTATGCACTCAAACAAAGGAAAGAGGGGTCGGTTTGGGAGGGAGGAAACAACTTTCGGACAGCTCGATAAAACTTTCCGGGGGAAGAGGCAACGAGAGAACACCGTTGCTCACACAGGCAAAGGGAAGAGGACAGTCTGGTATCGAGTTGCCAGCAAGAGAAAAAAAGAGGACGTAAAGTACACGGAGTTAGCAGAAACGAAAAAAGAGCCGGGGGAACGAGTTTATCGACAAAGAAACAAGGGGAGACAAAGCCACGATGAAAAACAGAAGGATTCCTTCAAGGAACAAACAGACGAAAAGTGGGGGACCAACACCTATATGAAGGTATACATGGCGAGCAGGAAGAGAAGAAAGAAAAGATCCTTTATAGAAATCGCAACTAAAGAGAGTGAACCGGCGAAAACTGTAGGATGGAAAACTTGACCTAACGTGACTTACAGTGCAGAAAGGGGAAGGCAAAGACTCGAGAGGACAACAAATTGGGGTTCCCCGGGTGGAACGTGCGCGCCTCAACCTGGAAAAAAACCTAAAGAGTGAACGGTCACCTTTTGCGATCAAAAAAAAGGGAGAAGGCAAGGAATTTAAAGCCGGGAAGGTCGTCGTTTCCCCGTCCGAGGAAAGTCAAAAAAAAAAAGAGTAACAAAAGGAACCTCTTTGTTCAGGACCAGTCGGACGAAAAGGAAGATCGAGAAACTTTTAAGACTAGAGAAAACAGAAGAAGGGGAGGTGCCGGACTCCAGAAAAAGGGGACTAAGGAGCAAACCACAGGTATCATGATATTCGAAGACATACCCCTCTAAACGGTCTCAAGAAGGCCAAGAATAGACGGAGCAAACTGTCAAAAAAAAAGAAAAAAAGGGGGAGGACCAAGACTCCATTCCTTAGAAGAAAAAGGTGGGAAAAAAAAAACAGAAGGGACTCAGAAGATACTGGAAATCGGGCACCACAAAATCTGTTCCGTCAATTCGTCAAACTATAGAAAAAAGGGAGGCTGGAGGACCCAACCATCGGGGAGGCTCAGGAATAGATCCGCAGGCATTCACTGGGGAGTCTCACAGAAAAGGGCTAAGAAAAAAAAAAACATGTCCTCATTGGTCAATACCCAGGGCGTGTGTTCGACTAACTGAACACAAATCGAGGTACCGGTAGGTATCTCTTTGAGGCGAGTCTCCCTCCGGACGCGAGGGAACAATAAAAGGATCTGACTACTTTCACTCAACGGAAAGGGGGGGAGGGGAAAAGAATATGTCACCGAAGGCAAAAGAGGGTCTGGAGGAAGCAGGAAAAGGATAAAGGGAATTACTGTCTCGAGTACAACAAAAACTTATCTCCATAAAAAGACGGTAATGTGTGGACCTCGGGACAGAAATGTCAAACAGGGGAGTCAGGGAACCCGCGATCAACTTCTTTATAGAAAAAAAAGGCCCGCGTCTTGGTCGCTGCCACAAGACCAGGGAAAGCAAAAACACCCACTCAAAA
>Ga0179591_1188110_pt1 | contig 10512 bp, 14 predicted proteins | sample CZOMad2_1_08_16f_FD_182891 | JGI IMG/M metagenome (GOLD analysis project Ga0179591, IMG submission 182891) | Vadose zone soil fungal communities from Angelo Coast Range Reserve, California, USA - CZOMad2_1_08_16fungal (PacBio error correction) | ecosystem: Environmental > Terrestrial > Soil >...
GTACCTTTGGGAAAGATCGTGTCTTTAGTGCAGGTGGAGAACAAGTAGGAGAGGGGGTTTCGGCAAAGACAGAGGTGAGGAAGGGAACGCGGGCCGGTGGAAACGCTACAAGGAAAAGAACGAACAGCCGGGGACGACGACGCGTACAAAAAGGGACTAGGGGCTTTCTTAGACTTGGATGTTAGTGTGGGGGAAAAAAAAGAAGAATCAGGAAATCTTTTCTCGAAGGTCCAGGGGGAGAAAGGGGCAGGGGGCGTGCGGAATCAACGAAAGGGGCCGGGATCTGTGCAAAAAGGCAAGTTCGAATTTCTCGGAGGGGGGAAACTGCAGGAAGGGAAGAGCGCGGTGGCCCGTTTGACCACGCAGAGGGGTGAGAGCCGTACCAGTGGGGGTGTGGGAGGAAACGGAGCTTAATCCGGATCCAATTAAGAATGGGTCTGATAAAGATTTGTATGGAAGGAGGAGGCGTTGTGAATGTACTCCGAAACAGGAAGAAGGGCCTTTTGTCAAGGGGGTTCTCTGGGGGAGGGTGTATTTTAGTTCTTTCGCGGGAGGACGTCGGACAGTAGACTCAAGTTAGAAAAAAGACACAGTCGGAAGAAACATCAGGAAAGTTGTGAGAATTTGTTGGAGGGGGAGGGCGGGGGGGGGGGGGAAGCATAAAACGGCTTGGAAGAGAGTAAGGGCAGGGGAGGGGCGGATTATAACAAAGGGCAAAAGGTATTGTCAGAGGGAAATGAGTCAAAAGGTGCTCTGGCACAAGGGAAGGAGGTTTTACGTGGCTTACCCGGGCTTGAAAGGAGGAAAAAAGTAGGTTCGGGGACGGCTGGTCGAAGTCGCGGAGAGCATCAAAGTCATGGTAGAGAAGAGAACGGAAGAGAGTTTCAAGGGCCGGGAAAAGGAAAAGCATAGCAGTGGACGTGGCGTACAGAGACGGATTTCCTGAACACACAGAACTGGGGGGGAGGAAGGAGTTCTTGGGGGGAAAAGGGAGGGGAAAGGTAAAAGGGCTACCGCGTTTATGATTAAAGGGGGGGGGAAATCCCTCCGTTGGAGCAGGGGGGAGAATGCCTGCATTGGAGGAGGCGGCCCCCTTCGTAAAGGGAGGGTGGTTAAAATCCAGCGAGGATGGGTATATAATCGACTTGGGAGGGAGAGAACCCAACAAGGGCGGCGAGGGGATGGTAAGATCCAGGAAAAGTGGGTCTCACGAATTGAGGGGAGAGGAATAAAAGGGGACTGCAGGTTTTTTAACCCACAGATGAATAGATTTTATCAGTTTGACTAAAAAAGATCATCGAATGCCAGGACTGGGGAATCAGGGATGCGAAAATTTACATGAAAATAAGTCAAAAGAGGGAAAGGGAAAATGTAAGAAATAACCCGGGACAGAAGTGGAAACATCCCACTGCCCAGCAAAAAGCAACGGAGGAAAAAAAAAGGTTCTAGGGAGGCATCTGTAGGGGGAAGTAAAAACTAAGGCAAATCAAAGGACTCTGTCGTTTGCAGAAATAGTTTCCCATGAAGCTGCCGGGATGAGACGATTGGAGAAGTGCGCAGGAGGTTATTGCTATGGAAGGCAGAAAAGAAAGGCACCTGAAATACCGATAAGTGTCCCATGAAAACACGAGAGGCGTCTAGCGGTGAAACACAAACTATACGAGGCGAGATCTCAGTAAAGTTAGGACAGGGTGGTCTTACGCATACAAATTATAGGAAAGGGTGAAAGGAGATGTTTCATATGGGCGAGGAACCTTCTCCCCAGCAATTTGTGTTCGCTCTTAATGCCTGGATTGGAAGGGGATGACCATCTATCTAAAAAAAGAGCAAAAAAACTCGTAAGGCCTGTTATTACTGGAAGCAAGTCGAAAGCAGGAAGGTTATTACTCGCCGGTTACATCAGATATCGCGGTCAAAAAATGGATGTCTGGAGGAGGAAAAAGTGTTGCAGGGAGAAAGGAGGAAACGTCTTAAACCAAGACCTACGGAAGCACCGCCTTCTGAATGGCTGGGCAAAGAAATGGATCGCGACAATGAAATTGGAAAAACAGACCATTACCAAAAGAGAAGGAAGAATTGACGTAAAAAAAGAAAAGAGCCTTAGTCCAGGGTATAGACAGCAGTTGGTGGGGGGGCAAGCGCGGCTTTTGGCAAGAGGCTCGAGCCAGGACAGAATAGGGGGTAGGAAAGGGGTTAAACAACCGATGACCTCAGAATAAAGAAGTGCGGTAGGCGTTTTTAAGGAAAGGAGCTCAAAAAGAAAAAAATGTTTTTTACTCCAAATCTCTGATGGAGAGGTTACAGGAGGGGAGGAGAAATACGGGGCGGTTGAATATTCGGTTGCGAAGGGAGAGATAGAGGAAAATACAGATCCCTGAGGCGGTTGGGGTGGTGAGGTAGGAAACTTGAAACGGACGGTTGGTTACTTTTTGTGGGAAGGGTAGGGAGGGGAAAATCCTGACATGCCCGAAGGACTAACCCTGGAGGGAAAGTAGATTTCCGCCTCTAGCTGGCACTGGGTAATGCGGGATATTGAGGGTTTCTGTCTGCAGAACATCGGTTAAGAAGAACGATGAGGACCACGCTTCTCTGGAGACGACCGGGGGTTGACTATATGTTTTATAGAATGAAGAGAAGTTGCTCAAGAGTTTCAAGGGACTGGGGGAGGATAAATACTGTATCTCAACCAAGAGGTGAGGAAATAAGTAAGGAATACGGACCTAAAAAAAAAGCGAACACTCAACAATCGGCCTAAAAAAATCGAAACCAAACAAACAGCAGAAGGAAGCTCTAGCGATTATCGTCCACTTAAGATCGAGAGAAAGAACCAGATCAAGCATAACCATCCAAAGGATTCTTCACTTCCGTCGCTTGTGCAGGCTCGAAGAAGAAAATGAAGACCAAAGGACGGAAAAAACAAGGGGAAAGAAAAGGTTTCCATTCTCTATCATCACACCACAAAACGTCCGAAGTGACGCAAAATCATGTCCTGTGTGGGGTTGGGGGGTGGACTGCAAGGAGGAAGAAAAAGAATGAAACAACGCGGGATCGTAAAAAATTACGGCTCCGCCTCATCAAAACAACGGCAATTTCGCGATGCCAAAACACTAGCTTCATCCGGAATAAACACGCTTACAACAAAAGTAAAAAGTCTTTCAGGGCAAAGAGGTAAAAATAGAAAATAGTCCGAAATGGAAAGATTCCGCGGTCATCGTCAAAGCCGGAAAGAGGGAAAAACAAAAATCATACTGATAGACTATCCCTGGCCAACCGGGAAAGGACTAATGCTACGAAGGAGGACTGTCGGGGTCCTTGGGCGTACTCAATGAATTGATAGGAAAAGGAGGGAACAACGCGAATAAGGAATTCGAAGTCTTATGCAGGTGGCCTAAGAGTTTCCCCGCAACCTAGGAAAAAACAATGAAAAACCGCGCTCCATCCGATGTCAAAGGAGGTAAAAAATGAATTGAAGGGATACGATTTCGCATTGCCTTAGAAACCGGAATGTTGTCGTTACCAGTGGGTCACACGGGGGGAAGACAGTCATCCTTAGATTGAAGAAAAGGGAGTGTAAGTGTGAAGTACCAAACCATCGAACAAGTTCACACTGAGATACCTTGTGGGAGGACCTCAAAGGGGTAAGGGGCCAGGTAGAGAAGTGCTCGACCAGGTCAGATCGAAAGAAATCTAAAGCCGAAGATTTGGTGAATCCCGAGAGTGAGAATTGCAAAAAAGTATCGTAAGGTACATACGAAAAAGCTAACAAGAAAATTCGATCACTACCAGGAAGGGTCTACTGCAGTTCCTGGAAATAAGGGTAGTCTCAGAAAAAACACTAAAGGGAGGGTGAAGTAGTCCATGCCTTCATAGCAAAGGGCAAGAGTCGCGGACGAACTGAAATAAGGGGAAGGGGACTCCTGGGGAGGTTCAGTGCCTGTCAGGTAAGTTTCTCCGGATTTCTAAATGCAAAGGGGCGCGAATACTGCTTCAAGACGGAGGAGATGAGCCGACAGCATCAGGACATGATAAAAAATCTAAGGTGCATCGAGGACTTCCACAATTTAAGGTTCATGCACCTGATTCAAGAAAACTTCGTGCGGCAACAAAAAGGAAGGAAACAAATAATTGTAAATAACGGCGCAAGACCCGGGGTTTGGAGAACCGTCAAGTAGAATAAAGGGATCTTAGGAAACAAGCAACGAAAACAGGGGGGACCTGCCTCCCTCCACTGGGCCGGCTAGGAAAAGAAAAAAACTTTCGCAAGCCGCTAATTCTCGAAAAACACCGGCAAGCCATCCACTCGGGATCATTCAGAAAAATCAGGAAAAGGGAACAAAAGGAAAGTAGCGTTAGTCCTGAGAGCGATGGGGTAGAAAACATCTGCGCGGATAAAACGGACCGACGAGACACCAGTGGACAAGGCAAGGGAAATCAGCGAGGCCGAAAGAAAACGAACTTCTCGCTATACAAGAAGAAAAGAAAAAAGACACAGCTTCATCCCAGGGGGGACAAACAAATCTCACTGAGTCTAAAGAAAACGGGGGGTGATCTTCATCACGCGAACGCCAAAGGCAAAATGTTTGGAGAGAACCAAAAAAGATGAAAGGACCCACTTCCACTAAGTAGCGGCAATATAAAAAGTAAAAAAGCACAAAAGTGCCCCTCGTGATAAATGTGAGGAAGTAAAAACCGAGCAATGAGACGAAGCCGTACTCGGAGAAGAAAATGAAAGACACCCTCACCCTCGCTCACAAAAAAAGTTAGAAAGAAATGTGGGAGTAACCTCCCGCACGACTAAGGAGGGCACTCATATCAACTCTTATCCAAAAAGTATTCAAGGTAACTTATGACGATAAAGGGTAAAAATTTTAACGTAAAAAACGGGGACGCGCGGAAGTCACTCGTGGGGGCAACAAAAACCGCCGCCGATTCTTCCCTTTGCCGAAAGAGACAGGTGTCCTCGGACTTCTTGCCCAGCCCGGAGGAGGTTCGCCCGCCCTCCCTCCTCAAACACGTGCACCAGCACACAAAAAGGTCAGGGAAACGGACGCCTCAAAAAAAATATAAATCCAGACTGCGACCCGAAGGAAGTTGTGTAAAGGTCTTCAAAAAGCTGTTCTAGTGGTGGCAACAACAAAAACAGTGTGGGCAAGGGCACCGGCCCTCGAAAAGGAGCAAACCCAAAGGACCCCCTCGACATTTTATCTTCAAGCCCAGACAAAGAAGAGAGAGAAGGGTTTAGAAATACTTATGGCTACCTACGAAAAACAAAAACGGGGGGGGGAGTGAAAGAGATCTATCTCGTTTTTATAATGGTGGAGGGAGTTGGAGGGAAAAAAAATCTTCTATTGGGTTAAGGGGATGCCGGATTGTGGTGGGAATTTACGCGGTAAGTAAAGAAAAAAACCACTCGAACAGCGTGTAAAAGATACAAAACTGAAGGGCGTCGCAGTTTGCGATTGATTGTTTGATCTTTTTGAGAGTACGCTCCCCTGAGTGCTGTGGGGATACGGGAGGGACCTTCCGGTGGAGAGGGAGAGGCGTGGACGAAGCCCGTGCGGGACGAGAGGGCGACCAGCAAAGAGATTCTACTTCGGAACTCAGGGAATAATAGGAGGAGAACGGGGGGAAACCAGTGACATTCGCGCACGGGGTAATTTTTGGTTAGGGAGAACCAAAGGAGAAAGGAGCGCAGAGAATTACCTTGGGATGGGGAGTAAAAGCTTTGATATTTGCCGTCGGCTGGTGTTTGGGAAAAACACATGGGAAATAAAAGCTTTGGGGATCCGTGTAAGGTGAGTTTGAAAAGGGTTAGGTTCTTGTGAGAAGGCGAGTCGGCCTGTCAGGACGAAGAGAGAAAGGCGAAGAAACAAAGGGCAGTGGGGGGGATAACGGGGTTGATGGCGGGCATATTGAAAGGGAACGGGGAGGGGACGGCGCTTTCATTGTAGGGGTGGGAGAAAGGAGAAAAGGATCGGTTATTGCTGGGTCACAAATCGTTAAGTTGAAAGAAAAAAGGGTGCTGCTCCTGTGGGGATGGCTGGAGGGGGGGGGGAAACGCTTTTAACGCCCGTGTCTTTATGAGGGGAAGTCGCTGCTCGCTCGCAGAGGGAGGAGAAGAGGCGAGATTTCCCTTGGGGAAATGGTAACACTGGGATAGCAGATCGCCGGGGACGGGAGCAAAGTGGAAAGTAAACCACCCATGGAACGAGAGAAGGAGGAAAGACCCGTCGTGGGGATCAACGGGTGAGATGTTGCCGGAAACAAGCTCAAAAGAACGCTTGGGGAAAGTCTTCTAAAAAAAGGGTGGGAGAAAAAGAGCAGGTTGAGGAGCAATTTTTTGTCGAATAGGAGGGGAGGTTCCTGCGGACCGGGAGGATAGGGGCAATAACAGCGCCGCTTATCTACAGGGTGAGGGGGAAGCAAAAAAGCGCGTACGGATTTTAACAGAGGCTTTCATGGCAAAAAAGGAGCAGTAGAGAATCGGTTCTGACGAGAGGTGTAACGCCAGGCGATTCCGGAAGTGGGGGGAAGGAGGGGACGGGCGGCGCATCGCATCCAGACTGAAGCAGGATGCGAGCTTTCCAATGCGTCGCAGCTTGAAGACATGCAAAAAAAAGCTCCGGAAGGAAGTTGACAAAAAAGGCGCAGCTCACCTGAGAACGTTCGTTCGGAACGACGCTTGCTCTAAACTGCTGGGACCGGACAGGAATAAGTCAAAGAAAAAAAGAAGCTGGGCTGTGTGGGCTACCTTATTGACAAAAGGAATTAGAACGAGAGAGTGATCGAAGGAGCGGAGAAGAATTTTATGGCGGAATGTCCGAAGACGCCCGAGCACCTTACGAGACTGGAATTAAAGCTACAAGAACAACGATGAGTGGCTTTCGGCGGTACGAGGCACGGACTAGACGACGACGGATCGAACTTGAGGAAAATGGGGGAGGCGTACGCCTCCAAAGGAAGGGGGAAAAGCGAGTTTTCATGGAGGACAAAGAAAAAATTGTCAGAGTTGTTTCGCTCGTGGGGGAAGGGTACAATCGATGAGACTACCAAGGAAATCGAAAATTCCGGTGAGGTAAAGGGTCAGCGGAAGTCGTCAGGAACTCAATGAATGTGTACTAAGAAGGGAAAAGGGAGATGACGAAATTGCTGGCGGTGAGGTCGGGGAAGGGGGGAAGGCGGAGCTGGAGTAACAAAAAAGGAACTAAGTCGAAGAAACTGAGGAAAAATTAGGTCGCCTACATAATTGAAGACAAAATGGACCAAGAAAAGAGTGGAAAAGTGCAGTCGAAAGAAAACGTCGGATGCCAGGATACGGTCAAAATTATTTGGGGCAGCGGCGGAGGTAAAAGAGGAGGGGGCTGAAGCGGCGGCCAGCAGAAGTGTCGAAGGTTACCAAACCCTGGGAGAAAATCGCACCGAATACGCGGGGTGGGGGCAGGTAAGCGGTTTTCCTGAGGAAAGGGGGGGAAAAAGATCGGCGGGGGGGGGTGCCTCGGGCGCATGGACATAGGGGACTGGATGCTAGCCGTGCGGGGAAAAAGCAGGTGCAAGGGGTTGCAGTAGGTGGAATAGATCGAGGACTGCGGGGCGCCTATGCGGGCTTTGGGTGTGTTTGATTAGGAGAAGGAAAGGTAGGGGTGGGTAAGGGGGGGGGTTGGCAGTAGTTTGTGGGGAGGCCACGACGGAACTGCCAGAATAGCAAATTCTCTACTGACGCAGGGCCGACGATACTTTTAGGCGTTTTTACTGGGGAGTGAGTCGGTGTTAATGATGTTTCCACCCCGTGGAAAACGAAAGACGCTAGAGCGGGTTGACGAATGAAAACCGGGGGTTTCGATCTGTTGAGGCCGAGACTTGGCTCCGAAGGGGCGCTTTCGGGGATCCGAGGAGACTTCTCTCACCAACAAGGAAATAGATAAGGCTACTGCATAACAGCAAAAATAAAAACTCAGAGCACATGGAACAAGAGAGAAACCCACGGTCATCGATAAAGGCATGCCTCTCTCGGCGATTAGAGTCTTGCACACGGAGGGAGGCCAAAGAATTCCAAAGCACATTAACCATACAAGCCAAGTACTTCTTCACAATTCGAATTCGAGAAAGGAGGGGCTCGTCGATCAGGAGGGAAAAAAAAAGATACTCACACCACGACCCGACGGTGACGGTCTCCGAATCACCAAAACACGAAGAAGGGAGAGCATGTGAATCGTATCGAAAGTCAAACGACCTGAAAGAAAACGCAAACGTCCCTGAGGCTCCCTCGTCAATACGCGTCAAATGGGGAAAGTGCCAAACCGCAGAGCTGATCAGGCATAAAACGACTTGAACGCGGAGTAAGGGTAAGAGGAACATCTGAAACATTGGCAAAGGCTGTCAGGTCGGAACGAATAGAAAACAGACCCGCTTGCCAAAAATAATACTGAGAGAAGAAGCCCTGGACTCCGGTAGGGTAAGCAGAAGCGGTTCATGTCGCGGTCTTGTGTCAAGGGATGGGGGGGGGTCAAATTGAAAATTGGGAGAAAATATAGGAAAAAGAAAAACGGCTGGCGTCCGGGTCCGGGACAACAAGACTAAGGGGTACCCCTCAAGCAAATCAGACTCCGTCCGAAGAAAAAAATTGGAAACCGAGGCGATCCGATGAACAGGCTAGGTAATACAAGGACTTGGGTAGAAGATTTCGCCGTGCCCTTCTCAAACGGAAGATTTAGATGGACGGGGAGCATCTCGATGGTCCTCATAAGACAATGCTTTACAGAGAGCGAACAAATGTTGGGGAAAGGGTGGTGCAGTACAATGAAAACCTCTCAGGAAAGGAAGCCTTTGTAGCGGAACCAAGAACAAGTCGACAGTCGAGCATGCTAGGCCTGGTGCTCGATCAGCCTGGCGGAAAAGAAGCCTCGAGTGTGGACTGGGAAGGAAACGGAGCGAGGTAAAATCTGGGCCTTACGGACAGAGCAAAATCCACGGGCCTGTCTCACAGGACAGCACTAATCAAGTAATGGATCATGCAGTTCAAGGGATCATGTAGAAAGAAAACGCAGCGCTCCTTGTGGAGGTCTAATGAAAACCGGCCAAAACAGAGCCGTAGAGCACTGAGTATCTCAACGAAAAGGGCTCGGGGAGCTAGCGGCACAAAATTCCTGTCCGAGGAATAAAAAAGGATTATTAAAGATTCTTCCATTTTAAAGCGTCAGCATCCTGCTGGTCAAGTCACTGGAAAGGAGCAGAAAGTCGACAAACTGCGACATATAGGCCTGGAGTTAAAACACAACTTACGGTCAACAAGATGGATCTAAACCAGCACTTTACGGCGCCACCAACGGCGCCAATGCGATCGGGAAGAACAGTAGAAAGATCCGTGGTATGTGGGGCTCGCCCTCAGACAGAGAAAAGGCAGAGAAAGCCCACCAAGCCGACCAGGGGCCCGCAAACGCAACGGTGGCAAACAAAATTCGCCGCCCCGCGAATGAAAAAAGGAAGAAAAAAAAGACGAGACGGACGGGGATGTCAGGCAACATCAGCCCCAGTTGATCAACCCCGAACGGAGCGGATGGGATAAGCAAGGTCAGGGAGGAGACAATCGGCTCGGAGCCACGGTAAAATGGGGATACCACAATGTGAAAGGCAAGGGAAACTCGCGCAAAAGGAAATAGCAAGCAGCGACCGCTGCGCAGCAGCAAGCCGCGAAAGAATGAACTGGACCGGGCGAAAAGAATCCCAAGTCCCACAAAAAGAAAGAGGAACCACTAAACGATTTTGGGATCATCGAGGAAAAACACCGCTGCCTTTGGGATAAGAACAAAAACGAAAAACGGAGGGAAAGGACCAGAGCAGTCCAACGCCGTTTGATGCTTAAATATGCCGAAAAACAAAAACCCAAACTTCCGGCTGGGATGAAAAAAAAAGACTGAGCGAGCTCGTCTTTCGACGAAGAGTCCGCGCGAGAAAGGCACTTCAAAAATCAGACACTCACTCTCGTCAACAAAGGAAAATAAGAGGCCGTAAACAGGTGAAGGCGTACTAACCAAGCAAAGGCCGAAAGACATAGAACCCAGCTTATCCTCACAGTATCATGTCGTTATCTGAAGGCAATGGGAAAGAGGTCCCAGCGTGGGAGGGTAAAACACGTTTTAGCGGGCAGTCAGGGGGGACCCCGTTCACGGGGAAGCCTTCGGCAAAAGAGGCAGATAGATAATTGGAGACGGTGAGCGCAAAAAATCGGCAACGCGTTCGATTCAGGGGCAGGGCAGCTCTCACTCTCACCGGGAATTCCTCGCAAACAAATTTCATGGGGACGAAAACGGAAAAAGAAGAACAAGAAGAAATCCAGCAACGGCTCAAAAGGAGTGGTGGGTACTCGTAGGGGTCGCCCCCTGTTCAGATGCACGTGGAAGGGGTACAACAACCCGCAAAGTTCGACAACAAATCGGACTAGGCCGAAAACCCTCTACAATTGGCTCGTTAAAAACACCCCGACAAATAAAGAAAACCGATATTAGAAAATCCTTC
>Ga0179591_1204128_pt1 | contig 10512 bp, 11 predicted proteins | sample CZOMad2_1_08_16f_FD_182891 | JGI IMG/M metagenome (GOLD analysis project Ga0179591, IMG submission 182891) | Vadose zone soil fungal communities from Angelo Coast Range Reserve, California, USA - CZOMad2_1_08_16fungal (PacBio error correction) | ecosystem: Environmental > Terrestrial > Soil >...
CCTCGACGCCGGGAAGGGAATAGGTCCTAAAACCGTCCTACGGGCTTAACTCCGTTTCTATGAGCTACCGGATTATTGCCTTGCAGCGGGGAGAAACGTCCACGTTATCTTCCTCTAGGTGTGCAGGGAACGTGGGGAAGAAGTAGTGGGGTTTCGCCCCACACCTTCTTCCTGCGTGGTCTCCAACTGAAGCAGGAGGGGGAGGATCGTCACAAGTGCACCCTCATGGGAGAAACGGGTTCGTGCTCCACAGAATACCACAACAACTTTCACTAGGGTGCCGTGCCATGCCGCGGGGCAAAGGAGAACTTGATGAGCAACTTGAGGGGAGGACAAGGAGGCGAATCTACCCAATGATCAGTTTTCAAAAAACGTGGTGCTTACCTGATACTTGATACGTGAAGGAGACGACAAAGATCGAGGGGCTTTTCCTGTCAGCGGGAGGTAACGGATCGGCGTCGGAGTAAAGGTGAGGGATGAGGAGGGAGGGAAAGAGAAGGAAGAGGTTATTGTTTGGTAGAAAAGGAAAAACTGGGCCCTGTATTCTTGTAAACATGTCGGGTGCCAAAGGGATTACCGGAATCCACTAAAAGGAAAAAAAGAAGATTCACATGGAGAAGGGTTCACGAAAAGATTTTGTCGGGGACTGAAAAAAAGAAAAGATCATCAGTCTTGCCCTCGAGGAAGATTTCGACCCGGAGTAGGGACATAAAAAAATCCTAATTGGTGGCAGACAGGGGAAAAGTAAGACGACTGTTTCCAGAAAGAGGGATAAGGTGGGGGGAAAAAGTAAAAACTGGGGGTAGCCCCTGGTTATAATGTAGCCACACGCTGTTGGGTCAAACGACACCGGGACGGAAATAACACGGATATTATCTGGGATAAGACTCCGAATCCAAAGGGAGGACATGCAATGGGCGGAGTCCGTCTGGAGGAAAAGTTAACTCAAGCGGGGGGAGGGGGGGGGGGGACGGGGGGGGGGGGGGGCGAATTGTTCCAGGGGTTCTGGAGGGGAAAGGCGGGGGTCTAGCGGGGCTGGGTGAAGAGGGTTCAAAATGTCTGGAGGGTTTCGAGAGGGGGGAAGACTCCCCCGGTTGTGTTATTTACCCCGGGGGCAACGGCCGCATAGAGGGAGGATTGGTGGCATATAAGATGGAACTTTGGTCCTATAAAGGGACAGAATGGAAACAGGCAAGTCTAAGGGGCGCTTTGGGCACGTTAGGTACATGGGGGGGCACATGACTCGGCGTCAAAAAGACAAAGAACACCGGGGAAACCATAAGGCTAAATCTGTCCGAACCACCTCAAAAGCTTGTCAATCAAGTGCGCGAGGGGACGGTCGTGGCCGGAAAGCGGGACTCCCCCCCTCGGGGAAGAAATATGGCATGTTAGAAAGGTCTTCTCCAATGAAGGGGGTGGGGGACCACCCTGGGAAGAGAAGCGAGGTGGGCCGACGGGGCTTGCGGGCCGGCTCGGCAGCATTGGAAATTCCTTAAAGTGCACACTGGAGAGAAAACCGCAAAGAAAGACACACGGGAAAGGGAAAAGGCGAAAGAGGTGCAGAACGTGACGAAGTCCCCTTTAAATGAAGTCAAATTCACCGGGGGGGAAAAACAAGTCCTCAAAAAAATATGCGGGTTGAAGGAAATGAGAGATCAACAAAAAGTAGGATTATTAAAAGAGAAGACGGACGACGCCAAATTTTCTTGAAAAAAGCTGTTGGCCGGTTACTTGGAAGATAAAGTTACAGGGGGAAAAAATCGCCCTTTCGCGGGCGGTCACTGGTGTCCTTCTTCGGCGACTGTAGGATCAGGGGGGGGGGGGGGGGGGGGGGGGGAGGGGGGGGGGGGAGAGGGGGGGGTGGGGGGTGGGGGTTGGGGGGTGGGGGGGGGGGGGGGGGGGATGGGGTGGGAGGAAGGGGGGGGTGTGCGGGGATTGGGGGAAAGGGGGGGGGAGGATTGGGAGGATGAAAGGAGGGGAGGAGAACGGATGGAGGGGGAGAGGGGGGGTTGGGGGAGGGGGGGGTGGAAAGGGGTGGTGGGGGGATGGGATTCTCGATCGGCCCGTGTAATAGCAAAGGAGTCGGGTACTCCTGGAGCCGAACGCACCAATCTCGCAACTCTCACGCAAAAAGGAAAGAGGGTGAACTTCCCATAGTGGGGGGCGCGCGAAAAGAAACAAACGGAACAGGGCGGGAAACCGACGTATTGCCAACGAGCTGGGTGACGGGGGTGGGGGCCGGCCAGAGGGAGCTTCGGGCAAGGAAGGTGTCAGGGATGGGGAAAAAGGACAGTTAGAAAAAAGACAACAAAATAGAACTGGGCCGGGCCGCGATCAGAAAGTTGCTGGCAAAATGCTCCGGCGCTGGAAACCGACGCTTCATTAAAAACAGGGACGATAGGGAAGAGGGGTGGCCCGAAAAAACGTAAGGTCCCACCGCAATTAATCCGTTCTTAGGGAGGAACCTCTCCTGAGGAAGGGGGCCTCTACAAAGTGTAAGAACTGAGGTTAGGGGGGCACGGCCTAAATAATCCCTTAATGCCAATTTATGTCAAAGGCTTTCTGTCAAAATCAAAGACAAAGACCTCTCGGGTTGGGTGAGCAAAAATGGTGTTCCCGGAAACCGACCTGTCTCACCTTCTACACAAGTGGCGGGACGAGACCCGTTCCACCATTATAGGGACGGGAAAAGCGCTGCGTAAGAGGAATGTGGGAGTCCAGTCGAAAGGAGGGGAGGGAGACTACAGTAGAAAGTAAAGGCACAGGATGATTAGAGTGAAAGGATTTTTCAGTCCTCAGGAACCCAGCAAAGGGAAAAGGGATTCGCAGTAATTCCAAGAATGGAGGGTAATTGCGTAGACTAAGTTTGGGGGGAGAAACCCCCGAAAGAATAGAGTCGGTTTATAGGGGACCACCCCCTCAAAAGAAAGAGGACTCAGGTCAAAAAAAGAAACGGAGGCCTAGAACGAGAAGACACCCTATCTTACTAACAAGAGAAGCCTCCCCGTAGGAAAAGGAAAAACAGATTCCGTCTCCGCAGAAGCCGAGACTTAATGAAATCACCCGTTAGTAAAAAAAAAAAAAACTGCTCCGGTTTCAGAAAAAACTGGACCTGTTAGTCCAAGAAACCCGGAACGCAGTTCGTCTGACAGGAGTCCAGGCCATAAGAAAAAAGTAGGTTTAGTCGGGCCAGAATACGGGGGTGGGGGGGGGGAGAAGGTGACATGGGTGGGGGTTGTCCGCGGTGTGCCGAGTAGGGGTGGGGCGAAGGAGTAGGAAGAGAACCGCTTGAGGCAAAGGCAAGCCCCAGAGGAAAAAGTTGAAAACAGAAAGGAGAGGAACGCTGGACGGAGGAGAACCATCCAAAGGTCCAGAAGAGGGGAAGAGATGCATTTATCCGCCAGGTGAGCCCGATATAAGCACAACGTCAAAAACCAAAAAAAAAAAGAGAAGGCTAAGGAAAGGAATCAAAATAAGGGCGTTGGGCCGAACCGAGATTCGTGGGCTGGCCGAGAAAAGCGAGATCGAAAAAGAGGACCGGACTTGCCCGGCGAAACCGAGGGACAAAAGAAAAAAATTTTCCCCAGAAAACACCAGGTAGGAAGAGGCACGTCACCACTCTAGACCATCGCCAGGCACCGAGGACGGCGGGCGCCGTGGACTGGTTGGGCAAAGAAGAATTCTGTTCAGGGAGCCGAAGTTCTCGGCATGGAAGAAAAGTGGCATCACATTCAAAGGAATCGGCCTGGGGTTAAGGTTGGCGCTAGGCAAGGGGAACCGTCCACGCAAGCCCTGTAAGGAGGGGGTCGTTTATTAGCCGCCCAATGAAAAAGTGAGACCTCCGGCTTGAAGTAAAGGTCAAAAGAAACGAAGAAAGGAATGATGGGGATGAAATTGTTCAAGGTAGGAAAAGATCAACGTGGGCGCCCGGGCAGGGGCTAGGCGCCAAGGAAAGCCCATGGAACAGGGGGCGGTAATCTCGGCAAGAACGAAAAATTGAGCCGATGGCACAAGGAGGGGGACTTGCGAGATCCAGGACCTAATGGGGTCTCCCAAGAACCAGGCGCAAATGACGTAAGCCCATGGAGCTGAGAGAAAGTCAAAGGTACCAACATCTTTGCCGCGGTCAAAAAGCCAAATGCAGCCCCACAGCGGGCCTTCAGAAGGTGGAATACCATGCCCGGGAGAATAGTAATATCGCAAGGGGACCGTTAAATGTCTTAACTGACGAAAAACTCGAAAAAAGAAAGAGGGGGGGGGGGAAGTAGGACGAACTTCTAGGGAACAGACTAGGCGTGGGTCCGCCGAAACCAGATTCCTGGAAGAATAACTTGAAGGGATTGCGACAGGAAAAGTCGGATCAGCCGAAGGGAAAAAAAAGAGAGAATATGGAGTCCCTGGCCTTGCGGAGTCTAAGGGAGGGGAACGAGGAACCTAGGTACAGTTACGTAGAGACGGATCGAAACTCGCAAAGAAACACTGCGGCCAGCAAGGGGAATCGGGGAGGTTCACGCGCGACAAGGAAAAGGGGGGTGTGGTAAGCCGTCCTTCTTTTAAACAGGAAACTGTGACAGCGAAAAGGGGGTGAGGATGGGGGAAGTCAGGGAAAAACAGAGCCCCGGGGCATCGACGAAAGCTCATCTTGTCGGCCTCTATAAAGGGAGAAAAAAAAAAAAAAGGTGTGCTACGGAAAAACCGATGCTCGTAAAGGGAGCAAAAAAGAAAATCGACGCGACGGGGCTAGTAGGAAAGGTATCTCTCTAAAAAAAAAAAACTGAAAGTCACCTAGAGAATAAGGAAGAAAGGTCCGCGCGGTCCAGTGAAAGAAAAGGTGCTGGGTCGACATAGAAGTCGGCCTAGCCAAGATCCAATGCACGCGAGGACACTCCCTCTGAGAATACAATCTTTTGAGAACGCCGAAATCCCCGGCCGAGGCCGAGACGGAGTCAAAAAAAAGAAAACGTTCGGCAATGTGCTTAAGTGAGGAGGTAAAATAAGACTCCAACTTCCAACATTAAATTCGAGAGGTAAAAGAAAGATCAGGATTACTTGTCACAGTAAAAAAAAGTGGAGATGGGATCGATCCGTCTCGAAGCAAAAAAAAGTGTGATTGCGTCTAACAGCAAAAAGCCCGAAAAAAACCGTCAAGTATCTTCTATCTAGAAAAAAAGCACGGCAGGGGGGAGAGGGGGGCTAAAAATTGATCCGGGACGCAAAGAAAAAAGAACGTGAAGCTGAAGCCTCCTAGTGGCGGACCAAAGCCTTCGAGGGAAAAGCTAAGGGGTTAGAATGAAACTTTACCCCGAAATTGGGTCTACGAGGAAGCCTCAATGACCAGACGGATAGGATGAGACGGCGACCCGGAATTTAATCTCCACAGCCGCATTCTCGCTGTGGCTGACGCCGGGAGGGGAAGTTGAAAAAAAGGTGCCAAGTTGGTCGAAGAGGACGTTCGATAAAGGCTACATGTAAGGCAGTGGGACAGGCTTTTTTCCTTTGCGAATGACGTTAGCGCAACAAGAAAGACTGAGGCCAATCACTTTGAGAAAAGGGGAAGGAGGCTGGCAAAAGATCAAGTCCAATATGCCAGGGAAAAAATGAATCGACTGGATAAAAACCGAACGTTGAACGTGAGTGGCCCTCGACGGACAATTTCTCCCAGCATGAGCTAAAAGGGAAAAGACAGCCCCTGTAACCTGGGGAAGCAGTGAAAGTGAGGATTCAAGCCGTCAAAATGCGGTGGTCGGATCCTCCAACAGAAAAGGCCGGGCCGTGCATGGAAAAAAGGCCGACGAGAGGCCACGTAAAAAACCAGAGAAAGAAATCAAACCCGGGGAGACCTGCCGCAAAAAAAGAAGAACAGTTCACTGAACATCATCGGGGGAGGTTTGGGACCCAAAAGAAATTACAGGAACGGGCGGCGGAGTTGCCATGGAATTGCCGGCCTACATTGGGGGGAGCCTCCCCGGGGGGGTGGAAGGAACGCACGCGGTTCGGAAGGGCAAGTCAAAGCTCGGGATCGATAGAGAAGGAGCAGAGAAGAACGACTACGAGAGGAGAGAAGGGGGGCAGAAAACCTTCTGTCGACCGAGGATTCAGCCTTCTAAAGGGACGAAAAGACTTACCGGGGAGGAAATTCCTACCTGGAGGATTACCTAAGGATGACGCTACAATTAAGTCCTTTATGGGAGAAGCCATCATCATACCCTCCAAGTACCTTGGGCGGGAACTGGTAGCCAGGAGGGTTTCGGGACAGGACAAAGCGAACCGGGTCTCCCGGTAGAGCCGACGGGCAAGAAGTCACCCAGACAAACTAATTAGGATCAAACTCGGCCCGGACAAAACGAGCTGGCACGGGGGTCCTTTGCCCACGCACGTAGTCCAGCGAGAAGGGATCCACCCCTGTGTAAAAAATAAAGTGACACAAGGCCAGCAGAAACGACGGGAGCTTTGACTCTAAAGTAGTGGGCGTCAGTCGATTAAGGCTCTGGAAGAGTACGACTACAAAAGACTAAAAGGGGGCAGGTGCGGAAGGGGACTGTCGGGCGGCTTGGGGAGTAATCAAAGGAGGGTAGGTACTTAGATGGGAAAGAGGCCAGGGAGCTCTTCGTTTTTTTTACCATCACCGCGCGCTGAGAAGGAGGAACACCGAAGGGCGACGAACCTAGACTTGAAGATGATGATCACTGGATCCACTTTTCGAGGGTTTTGCTTTGGGGAAGAAGCATCGCCGCGGGAGGAGAGAGTCTCTCCGAGTATGCATGTCCCGTCAAAAGGTGGGTCAAGTGGTATAACAGAGACGAAACGTGATTGAAAATCAATCTGGGTTACACACCTGTGGACAGGGAGGAAGTGTGTTATCAACTGGTGACAGGTGACCACCCTCTGTGGGGGAGAATAAAAGTTCTGAAACCTCACAACGATAGACTTTGATTATGACCGAAGCAATCCGGGCATCCGGGAAAAAGTAGACGGTTTGGCCAGGCCAGCCCACTGCCACCTTTCAAGTCCTCTCACGTGTCGAGAGACATAGAGGGGCAAAGGTGAGCGAAGCAGAAAGGGAGAATTTTCCCGCCTTTTTGCCTTAAGAAGGCCGGTTGGAGGGCAGCCGCACGTCGATCCGCTCGGGGGAATATAAATCTTCGTGGAAAAAAATGCCGAGAAAGGGGGGCATGGCCAAACATTTCCGGGGAACCTGGCTTACCCGGAGAGGTAACAGTGTTTGATCAAATGCTTCAGACTTTAAAAGAGCCCTTGCCAAAAGGGGAAGAAAAAACATCCGTGCTGGAAACCAGTTCCAACAAAGCTCATTGGAAAGAAGGGAAAACGTTGGCAAAAAAACGACGTTCCGGGAGGTGCATTGATGCGAACGAAACCTGAAAGCCCAGCAGGGAGGACTAGTGGATTAAACAAAAAAGACAGAGCTCCCCGTGGCCACGCCAGAAGAACCCTTGCGCCGTCTCACTAGACAGGGGCGGGGACGAAGGGTCAGGACCAAGCGAAAATAATTCCACGGTTACCGGGATCCTCGGAGCACCATTTAGAACTAACTCCCCTTACATCAAGCACATGTCCACCAGTAGGTTCATCCAACTGAAGGAAAAAAACTGACCGAAGATAGACCACCACCACCACGGGGGAAATATTAGATGGTAGCAAATGTTTTGAAATGAGGGGTGGAAACCCAGTGGGAAGTAATGAAAGTGCGGCGTGAAAGGTCAGCAAGGGGGCGGGCCCGGCGGTCCTTGGACCGAGTAGGAAAAGTAGATCCCGCTCAAAGATGGCGATTACAGGACAGGGAAAATCGCCTGGCTGGCCAAGCAGGGACGCAGGACGGGGTTTCCGAAGACCTCCGTCTAGAAAGAATCGGGGGGCTTGCCCAGAGGGTGTGAGCTCAGGGCAAAAACCCAGAAAAAGGGGAAGGTGAAAGGGGATTGCCACAGATTGGGGGGGGATTGGTTCACGCGGATAATCGCCCATGCTGGTCAATGGTTGCAGGTCCATGTCTTGAAAAAAGTTGATCAAACAGGAAAACTCCGGGCCATGAAGGAAAAGGAAGGAACCAGGGATGTAGACGAAAGTACCGAAAAGGATCACTTGCGAGAAAAAAAAAAGCTGAAAAGGCGACGTTCAAAGGAAACGCTGAGTAGGACCAACTAAAGTCCGAAGTCCGTTCGGAATTCCGGAACTCTCCCAGGGAAAGATGAAGAGACAAGGAAGGAGGAGGGGGCAAACTGAACAGGCGTGTGGGAAATGGCAACCTTCAGACCGTTGGACATGCCCATTATGGGACAATAGTTTGAGTAGGATCATCAGAAGATAAGAATAGGTGACGTGTCACCAGGGGTTTGTGACGGCGACACCCGCTGGGGGAAACGCTAAAAGTGTGGCTAACACGTACGACCAGGTTGCCAAAGGAGGTCGGGAAGAAGCTGCAGTACTACTTGGCTCCCAAAAGCTCACCAAGGGTCGAACGCCTACAGGAGAAAAAGGAGAACGGCGCCGATTCTCTTATGTTTCAGCCCAGACAGCAAAGGTGAGAAAGGGGAAGGAGAAGTATTCAAGGTTCGTTTTAGTAGGAGAAGGAAAAAACGTGGCAAAAAAAGCTACCCGCCTCTGAGTGTTAGAAGACACCCCCTCACCTTTGTGGGGATGGGAAATAGTCCCCCAGAAAGCCACCAAACACGGAAGCGGAAGGGACCTGCACGATCAAAAGGAAAACCGCTACCGGGGGGGGGCCAACCGCGATCCTAACAGAGGTAAGCGCCCTCCCTTACAGCTCGCACAACTAGGGGTAGGGAGGTCAAAGGGGGGAGACAAAGTAAGTTCGAGGGAACTGAAAGCCTCCGGCCCTTGGCTCAAACAAGTTCTTAAGACAGGGAAATTGCCCCAAGACAGTGAAGATAAGGAGGTGGGCGTCAAAAAATCATAAAACCGAGGAAATAACCCTATGATTAATTGGGGGATCTTGGACAGCGGCATTGAGAAAAGAAGGGGTGCTAAATCCAAATGAGAAAAAACTTTAGGGCAACCATTAACCCAAGGTATCACTGGCCATTCTGGAGTCCGCCATGACCCATCATCCGGAAGGAAGAGAAAGGTCCTCCTCAAAGGAGGGAAGGGACTAGGGAAGAAAAGTCATGAAAAATTAGCCCAGGTTGCGGAACGAGGACCACAGTGCAGCTCCGTCAGAGGATGATGGAAGCTAGATCCCCTCGTAAACGTGAAAATGCGTAACCAACGTGAGAAAATAACCCAATGATGAAGTATAATCAAGGTACTGAGAAAATCTCCAGTCAAGGGTTACGAGAGTTGGGGACTTTGGGGACACCTCCCGATGAAGGGGACGCCAGGGCGTTGTGGTTAGTGATTCATGGCCCCTCCCGGGGTCTGTCAGAAATAAGTGTGAAAAAGGGGACGAGGCGGATTGCTGGGAGCAAAAAACGTCCCGCCTGAGGGAGGAAAAAGGACTGGAGGATAAACAGAAAACACCACAGGGCCGGCCCTTCGTTCGACGCCTGATAAGCCTACGGAGTGAAGGAATTGCGGATGGGGGGGAATGGTGCCGCGACCCAAAGAAGAACGTTCGCCCTGGCAGGAAGAATTCGCCGAAGAATAAAAGGGAAAGAGCCGGTAAGAAAAAAAAAATCAGGACCCGAAAGGCTAAAAGGGAGGCGTGGGGGACGTGGCGAGAAAGGAAACAGGCCTTCTCCAAGTGAAAACACATAAGGGGAAAAGCATGACGGCGCCTCACCGGGATGTCACTCTAACATTTGCAACGGAAAGAAAAGTGCGATCGGGACAGCTAAAGTCGCAAGCCCCCTAAAGGTCTAAAAAACGATGGTTCAGAGGAATTAAAGTCTACGCGACCTCCTCTCCTCCAAATCAGTAGAGAGGAAAAAAAGAAAAAAAACAAAAAAAAAAAAAAGCCAAAAAAAAAAAAGTAAAAATGAAAAGGATGGGCGTGGTGATTTGTAGGGGGGGTGGCTAGGCCCCGAAAAGCTTTTTTTCAAGTAGACCTTCAGGAAGGATTCTGGAAACGAAAAAGCGTCTCAGAGAAATGAACTGGGGATGGGAAGACTTGGTGGGACAGAAGGGAATACCGGGCCGTCTTCCCGAAAAAGATCGGGGCCGTGATCTGACCTTTCTGTCCGATAAGTAGGTAAAGAAAAAAAGATAGAACGGAGGGAAGGTCCCTTCTGAGACGGGAGCTGAACGAAAATAACGAAAGAAAAGTCTGAAAATTCATAATCTAAGAGGGTCAATCTCGAAGGTCCTGGGGAGGGAAAAACGAGGTCCCCCTTACCATAGCGCCAATGCAGGAACGATGTGTCGATAGGGGGACTTTCAGTATGAGCCTCGGCCGGGCTCAGAAATCCTCTAAAAGGAGCCCAGATTGGAGGAATCAGATACAGAACGCGGTCTCAAAAGGGAAAGGAAAAGAACAAGAGCCTCGGAGGACCGAACACTACGCAACGACAAAAAAAGGAGGGGAAAGTCGCGTCGAACAGT
>Ga0179591_1280289_pt1 | contig 10512 bp, 17 predicted proteins | sample CZOMad2_1_08_16f_FD_182891 | JGI IMG/M metagenome (GOLD analysis project Ga0179591, IMG submission 182891) | Vadose zone soil fungal communities from Angelo Coast Range Reserve, California, USA - CZOMad2_1_08_16fungal (PacBio error correction) | ecosystem: Environmental > Terrestrial > Soil >...
AAAGAAAGGGAGCAGAAAAAAAAGGTGCAGCAAAGACAACATGCAGGAGCATTGGGAAATCTAAGGGACGAACTTATTGAAAAAAAATTCTGTGAGAGGGAAAAAAAAATGGACCCGGAAAAACAATCGCTGGATTGAAAGAAGAGGAAACGGCGGGAAATAGCGTTCGCAACTCGGGAATTAGAAAAAAAATAACTGAAAAAAAGGAAAAAAGGGGACATGACAGCGGGGCCAGGCCAGTCCATCAAACTTGAAAACGAGCCCTTCGTATGGTCTGAGAAAGAAAAATGGGAAGAGAGAAATAAAAAATAAGTTGGGGGAACCTCTCCCACAAGAGGAGAGAAAGAAAGGGGGGTGGGGGAGTGATTGTGGCGAGGAAAAAGAATTCCTTGAGGGTGGTGGGAAACACAGCCCATGGTCTTCGATTGAAAACAAGAAAAGAAAGAAGAAGAGCTGCGTTGGGCCCATGGGGAAGACATAAATCAAAACAGGAGTAGGGGGGGGTGTAAGGCTCCGCACACCGCATCCGACGTCCGATAAGAAAGCAATATGGGAGTGCCGGACAATGCATCCAAAAAAATGGATGTTAAAACAAGAAGTGGGGGTCAAAAAAAGGAAGTCTTGCGAAAGGGACAATCCAACAAAGAAGCCCGTCCTCGACACCCCCAGAAGGATGAACTAGTTGCGCTGACGACTTAAATCCACCTGGGGGATAGGTGGGAACTGTTGCAACTTTTACGGGATTAAATGATCTGGTTACGAAAAAACAGAAACGCGAGGGTCAAATTAAACTGTGTTGGCGAAAAAATTGGTTGTAGGAAGGACGAACATTGACCCGTCATCTGCATGAGAATTAGGAAGGAGCCTCCCTGAAGCGCTAAAAGGAGGGCAATTGAACAGGAGTAATGAATGTGAGTTTTGGACACAAAGGGGGTGTTTGGGGGGATTCGGAAAAGAAAGTTTTTATAAAAAAATGAAGGAAAAAAAAAAAAATTTGACATCTTTGGGGGGCCTACGAAAATAAAAAGGACAAAATTCAGAGAGCACATCAAAGGGGTACAGTTTTGTAATGAAAACGGAAAAAAAAAATAAACCAAGTCTTCGGGGAAGGCGACGTGGGGGTTTCGAAGCAAAAAAAAAAAACAATACACGAATAAAAAAAAGGCTAAATATGACAGTTGACTTTTGGAAGGAACCTAGGGACCCCCGTTTTACTGGAAGAAAGCCTGGACAGAACCAAGTAGCACTGGGGCAGTTAAAAAAGGGGGGAGAAAGAAAAACAAAAAGAACACATCGGGCCATTCTTCTTATACAAAAAAACAGGGGCCAGAGGGCAACCAGATACACGGAGGAAAAGGGGAGGGACGGGAAAACGGGGGGGGTTTGTAGACTAAGAAGGTTTGTGGGTGGAGGGGTCCGAGAAAGAGCCGACAGAGTTCTTGACTGCAAAAGAAAGAAAAAAAAAAAGAAAAAACACGAAGGAGGGGGTTCGATCCTAAGAAAATACGACCTTTGGCGGGGGTTCTAGGGGGGGGGTAACGGGAGCAGAGAATTGCTGAAGTGGGGGGAGCATGGCCGCTTCACTGTGGACCGGAAAACGGGCCGTTCGTAGTTTGACGAAACAGGTTTGCGGGGGGGGGAAATAATAACTGAGGGGGAAAATTTGGTCCGGGACCGCACTGAATTCCTGGGGAGATTTCGGGAGGAAAGCAGGGACGGGGACACTCAAACGTTTTATAAAAAATGGTCATGGGAGAATGGGCAGAGGTGAAAAAAAATGCGTTTTGGTTAGTTCTGATACCGTCGTGTTACAAAACCCAGGGGGGTCGGGTTCGGGGAACAAACACGGCAAGAAAGGGTATAAGGGGGGGGGGGGGGGGGTCACGGGCGTGCCCGGGACAACAGCAACTTGGAACCAAAAGGGGGATCATGGAAAAAAAATAAGAAGGGGGAAAACACAAAAAAAAAGATTTAAAAAAGGTTGGGGCCACAACGTTAGACTGTTCTTGGGGAACGAATTGGGAACAGGGCCGCCGTGGAAAAAAGGAATTCCCGTGGGGTTTCAGTTGGGGTAAGAGTTTGAAGGGCAAAAAAAAAGGAGGGTTATGTGAGTCCGGGGAAGCTGAGGTGGAAATGAATGTTGATGCAGCAGTGACCAATCGACCAGGAAATAGAACCCCATGAGAAAAAAGAAAATTAGAAAAAAGCAGGGATGGCCGTTGTAGGCGCGCGCCTGAAAAGGGAAAGAACTGGTGAAATGGGGGTAAGATGAGGGACAGCCAGCCCAAGGACACCAACCGACCGAATGCAGGGACTGACAACCAGCAAGGCTAAAAAAAACTAAGAAGGCTTCCTACACGCGCCACAATGGGTGAAGACCTTTGTTGAATGTGTAACGATAATTCAAGGCTTTGGGTAAAAATTAATGCGTTAGCCATCACAAGGGACAAATAACGAAACATCAAGGAAAAAGCCAATATTTATCCGCCCGTGGGGGGGGGGGGGGTGGTCAAAAACAACTTTTTAACCGACGGGAAATGAGGGCGAGATCATCCAATGGCTTTCAGACCCTGAAAAATTCCGAGAAAACAAAAAACGGGAGGAAGAAAAAGAAAATTAATCTGGAACGGAAAAGCCATTGTTGGCGGAGATTGAACAGCTGGGGAGTAAAAAAAAAAAAGGGTGTCAACCAGCTGATAAAACTAGAGAAATGTTAGTTCGGGTTGGGCCGGTGGGGATTGAGAACTAAGTCACCAAGCAAAGCATTGGAAAATCTAAAAAGGAAAAAAAAACATTCAAAAAAGGGTAATCAAAACAAAAGGTGGGATGGAAAAATCCAGGAAATCGCAGGAACTGTTGCCTACAGGGGCGGAATGGTGAAGGGATGCCGGTTAGGGGCCATTGAAAAACGAAAGCAGGATAAACCTGTTCGTCATTCCAACAACGAGGAGCTGAAGAAATGTTATGGGAAACAAAAAAAAAAAAGGAAATCGCTAATGTTACAAGATCTCCTGGGGAGAGGAAAGGTTGGTGAGGGAAGAGGAAGAAAACTGGATGTAAACAGTCAGAAAAGGAAAGGCGACACCGAAAAAAGAAAGGCTGCCCCCTGCCAAAGGGGAATGAAACTGCCCCCAGGAAACTGTACCTTCAAACTACCCCAGAAAACGGTGCCAATCAAGAAGGAAAACTAATTTGTGGTCCAAAAAAGGAAAAAAGAAGAACCCCCGGGAGTGGGAAAAAAAAAGAAGTGGAAATTCCCATTAAAAGGTAAATTGGAGGAAAGCCCAATTTAAATGGGAGGCCCAAGGGGGACAAAGAATCGACGCACCGTGTGGGAAACCTCAAAAAACGGCGAAAAAGTCCTTACGAGGGTAAACTCAAAAAAAACGCATCAAGTTTTGAACATACCCACGATGAACAGGAAAAAGGGGAAAACCGAACTTGTTCGTAAAAAAATAAGGGGTGAGCACACCGGTCGCCCTACACTGTTAAAAAAAAATAAATCTGGGGGGGGGGGGGTATCCAAAAGTTCTCACGGAGGAATACTTGAAACGAAAAATCGTACTGAAACGTAACGGCCTTGGGGGGGAAAAGTGTACAAAAATGGGGAATCGAAAAGGCCTGAAGAAATCTCGGGGCTCCGAAACCGCCCAAGAAAAGCTAATTGTGGGCCAAGCCAGGGGGACAGAGTTGAGTCCGGTCGAAAGGGAACTCTGTAGGGGGAAGAAAGAGGCATTTGATTAAAAACAGAAATCCAAAAACCACACGGAGGCGGACTAAAGGCAAAACACTCACAAGCCAAAAAATCCGTCGCGGGGCAAATCTGGCCACTAAAAAGTTTTTGTGTGTATAAACCGGCCGAAAACGAGGGGTTCATCACAGAAGGGGTGGAAGGGGATGGGGGTAGTTGAAAGGAAATTTGGCCTGACTGCCAACCATGCGGGGGAATACGTCAAGGAAGAAAACGTAGGGACCAGACCTAAAGTCAGAAAAGAAAAGTTAGGGGGGAAAGTCCTTGGGGAGAAATCTGCGCGGGGGGAAATTGAAACTCTGGGTCCACCTTCCGCAAGAGGGGGGGGGCAGGTTGGGGAACTACGAAATAACTTTAATATTTAATTGAGAGCCTAAAAGCGGTGGGAAAGAAAGTGGGAAAGCGCCCAAAAAGCTATTGATGGTGGAGGACTTTTGTTCTTCGGGGTATGTCATTGGAACTGTGATGATGTTTCTTTGGGGGGTGGGGTTTATAAACTAACAGAACGCGAAAAAATAAAGCAAAAACCCCTTGAAAAAATTCCATTAATTGAACGCAAAAAACATGGGGGGAAATAAGTTAGAGGGGGTCGCGCAGGGGCGGCAGGGGCCTCCGAGGGGAGGCCTGAAAGTAATAAGATTGCCCAAGGTTGTCTCAAAAAGGGACTGACAAAAAAAAGCAGGAGTGAAAAAGTGTCCATCGAGGAGAAGAGTCCGGGGGGGGGAAAGGGAACCTCTCCAAAAAGGGGGAGTAAGGTTTCAGGAGTAAAAAATCCGCCGCGCGGACCTGAAAAGAAACCGGGAATGCAGCCGGAGACGGAACTCCCAGAAAAAAACCGTGGCGTGGCGGTTTAAGCATCACTCGAGGGAACATTAAGAAAAAGGGGGGTGAGGAGGGAAAGGGGGTCAAGAGCCAAGCCGACGTCTTATTAAGATCGTAAAACATTTGGAAAGTAAAAAATGTTATTTATGGGTCAAAAGCAACCGGGACAAGAGGAGGGAATCGGGCAGGATTAATGGACGGTTTGAAAATCTAAGAAAAAATGGACTCTGAAGACTCCCAAGTAAAAAAAAGACCCCCATAACCCGAAAAAAGAAAAAAAAAAAAAAAAAGGAAGAAAAAATGCAACCCCCACTCAGAAAAAAATAACAAAAGAAAAAAACGACGCAACACCGCTGGGAATACTCAGCTAGACAGTGGTGTATGCTAGTTTTAACAAGAGGTGGTTTACTTGTTAGTAATTATTTCTGCAATAGAAAAACAAAGGGGGGCAAACTTTTGACACACTAGCAACGGGTCTCTAGGGCGATGACCCAGCCGAGGCACGAAGCAAATCTCAGAGTCCCGAAAAAATTGTGGTATCAAAAAAAAAAGTTCCCGGGGGAGGGTGCAAAAAACTTCCTCAAAATGAAAGCGGAAGGGGCCTCAAAGCTATTGGGGTTGCAAAAAGGTTCAACGGGAGACATTTGGAAAAAAAAAACACTCAACACCTGTTGCAGCGAGCATTACGTGGAGTCGTCCAAATCGAATAAAGTCCGAAAGGGGATTGGCGCGATGAAAAATCGTGGGGGGTTTGGGAAAAACGCCGGGGGGGAAACTACAGGAAAAAAGGGAGAGGGAATAGAGAATAAACCGCTCACAAAGAAAAACAAAGATGGGAAAATCAACAAAAGAGCTAAAGACGCCGTCCACGTTTTGGCAACCATGCTGCAAAAAGTCGGGGACGGTAGGCAAACGGGAAAAAGCAAGTGCGTGGAATTGCCAGAAGCTGTTGAAAAAGGTTGGAGAACACCACCTCGAAGGGGGATTTAGAAGTTGCGTACCGTCTTAAAAATTGAAGCCGTGGAAAAAGCGGACTGCCCCCGCATCGAAACCAAGGAGGAGCAAAAAAGTGTCTGATAAGACATGGGAGAGGAATGCGAGAAAACACTAAAAAATCTAGGGAAACGCCCCAAGAAGCCGCGGAAAAAAACGTTGGGGGAAGTTTTAAAGGGAAATGTGGGAAAAAAATGGAGAGGGGCTTGGGGGGGGGGGTAATCGGGCCAACGTCACGTGGATCATTACTTAGGGTTGGAAGAAAAAAGCCTGAATGAGAGACTGGCGGGAATAAAGGTGAAGCGGACAAGAATCCACGTTAGTATTCAATCAAGGTGTATCAGACAATCAAGCCGCAAAGGGCGCTCAAAAGATATGGCAAAGGGCCCAAAAAAAACGGGGAGTATTTTCAAGGAATTTTCCAGGCTTGGCGTGCCGAAGAAAAGAACAAGAGGGGCTCAGAAAAAAAAAAAAACGTGAAGGCACGGGAAGGGGGGGGCGCGAGCCAATGGATCCAAAAAAGGGTGGTTGGCCAACGGTTGAAGGAATCACTGTATCGATGACTGAATCCAAGGATGTGTGGGAAAGAAATTGCCAATGAGAAGGGGAGATTCAATCCCAGGGGAAAAAAAGTCCACGTGAGGACGCTCAAGTTCTCGCCGCAAGTAGGGCAAAAAGGGATTGAAGGGGGGTTGGGGGAGGGGGTTTTTGGTATGGGAAGTGGTTGGAGTTTATACCAACAAAATGAAGAAAAGATTGTTTACCGAGCCTGGGGGGGGGGCCTGCGACGGTAAAAAAGACTCAATCCAATATCAGTATGCGAGCGTTGAACGAAACAAGGAGGCGGTTGGGAAAGAAGCGTGAGAATGCAAAAAAGGGGGGGAAACCGGGGATACGAAATAATTAAAATCCGTTGACTAGTGGGCGGCCCGACGGTTGAGTGACGAAAAAAGGGATAGTGGGGCAGAAGCCAGACCCTTGGGGGGAATTTTACAGGGAAGAAAAGCAAAAAAAAAAAAAAGCAGGGGAAATTCGGGCCAAAGGGGTCGGGGCGGATCAAGGGGCCAAGGGGGAAGATCGGAGAAAAACTGGAAAAAGGCGGGGACGTGGTTGGCATTTAGCCAAGCAAAAGGGGGGGGTGGGGGGGGCAATGGTAATACCAAAGGAAGGACTTCTAATCCCTGGTCGCACAAAAAGAATAATGGGGGTTAACACATCGGATGAGAAATAATCGAACCTGCTGGCAAAAAGGGAAAGTAAAAGGGGGAGAAAGAAGAAGAAAATTTCGAATTGCTCGGTCACGTCACATTTGAAAACCTAACCACGGGACCGAATGCCAGTACGACATTAGGGTTGTCACGAATAAAATAGTGATCCAAAGGGGTGGAGCAACGAAAACAAAGAAAAAAAAGTAATGCGGTGGAGAAAAAGTCCTACGGTGTCAGGTTTATAACGAAAAATCTGAAGGAGGTGAAAGGGAAAAAATCGAGCGCCAACCGGATGCCGTTTTGGAAGGCGGTTGGACCAACGCCACGGGTTATGCGGTGGGAACTCAAACATGCGCACATCGACTGACTGTTAGAACACCAGGCCGGGGGCAAGGAACCGGAAAAATTGGGGGGCGGCCCGGCTAAATCAATGTGGGGGGGAAAGGGGGCAATAATAAATAAACAAAAAAGGGGAAGGTTAGTTTTGGCCCCAAACAAAAATAACTTAATCTGGTTTGGGCACACACTTAAATGGAAAAAATTATGGGTGGGGAAGTGACGGGGAAATTCCAGGGGGGGGCAGTTTTGAACAGGGTGAACAATGTTAAAAAAAAAGAAAACGAAGCTTTTTATGATGTTGTCTCCTTGAAGCAAGGGGACAGCAAGGGGGGGGGATGCAGGGCCGAAACTGGAAATCCATCTCCCCCAATGAGGGAGACATGAAAGAACGGTGGCTAAGGCAAGCTCAAAGATGTGGGGAAATAAATTTTTCAATCTAAGGGGGGGGGACGGGGTGAACTTACGAACTGATTCCTGGATCATGGAAGGGTCGTAAAAAAGGGTAAACCGCAAACCTGCCAAGTAAGGAATGCGTAAAAGTCAAGGTCAAAACCCACCCCTAAAAGCAAAATGCCCGAAGAGGAAGGCAACTGATCACTCAAACATGGGGTGAAACGACTTTTGGAATGTTTCAAGCGCGGACAAGGCGAGGGTTTGTGAGGCCCGTCGAATCCACTAGTCCCAGGGAAGAAACATCATAGTCAAAAAACGTCAGCTTATACGCTTTGCAGGACAACTGGTACCGACTAAAAGGGAGGATAGAAAAAAAAAATGGACTTTTTATCCTTCCAGAGGAAGAGAAATCTCAAAAAAAAAATGATAGGGGGGGGTAAGGGGAAGCTTGGCTGAGGGAGAACATAGACAAGCCGCCAGAGGTAAAAGTGGGTCAAGGAAAAACCGGTACTAGAGTGGACGATTAGAAATGGATCTTGGACCGGGGGAAAAAGGAAGCCAAAAGCCTTAGAGAAACACGAAAAGGCCAAAGGAGTGAAAATTGTCGCAGTGAAAAAAAAAAAAATCGGAAAGAAGTGAAAAGAGGGGTGGCCTGTGTACACGTAATTGCCGGGCACGGGGACGTGGGAAAGATTAACATCGGAAGAAAACTCATGAATGAAACCCGTGTCGGCCCCAATTTGAACGCGCCATGAATAAAGGGAAAAGGGGGAGCGAACCGAAGGAAAGAACGGTGGGAAAGAAGTCTCTCACGTCCCGGGTTATAGGGCCAGGATGGCGAGAAGAGGGAAAAAAATGTGGGAAACATCGCAGCTTCAGAGGACCTCAAGTAAGAAAAAAGCGGAAAAAACCTGGAAACGAAGGTAGGGAACTGAAACCTGCAAAAACGGACAGTGGGAAGGTCGACAGGTCACAACAAACAGAACAGCACAATGTCAAGTTTTTAAAGGGAAAAAGAGGAGTTTGAGGGGGTGTCAAGAAAAAATGGGAAAAAACTTCACCCAAGGCGTTGTTAATAGTGGGGGAAATCCCAGGGAAAAGTTGAAAGGGCGGCCGGGGGCTGTGGCCCGGACGCCAGTCAAAAAAGAAACGCGGACCTGGTTGATGTCCAACCGCATAACAAAAAGGGACTTACCAAATGTCCGTACGAGGGAAAACACAAGTGACAAAAAGAAGAATACCTTGTTGGGTGAGCCCCCTAGAGTTTGGGGGAACAAGATCAAGGGGGGAGTTGGGGTGAAATCAAAAAACCGCGCGGCCAAAAACGGGGTTATCAACGAAAAAATAATGCAGGAGTGTGAGGATTGATGATGGGCAGGCAAGCGCAATGGTAGTGAAAGAACATTTGGAGGAACTAACAAAGAAAAATGGGTCAAAAATGTGCTAAATACAAAGAGAATGAGAAAGTGGACTAAAAAAGCACGAAATCGAATGGGGGGGGGGGACCAAACGGTTCGATAAGATGTCGAAATCGAAAGGTAACTCTGATGGGGGGGTCATGAGGAGAAAAAGTACCTGTTGCGGAAGGGGAGAAAGGGTTTAATAATTATTACCCGGAAAAGAAAAAAAAACAAACTTCCTTTCCTGCAGAAAAAAAAAAAGGGGAAAAAGAAAATGAGCCCTTTTGTACGTCAAATTGCACTTGGCCACAGGGTGGAAAGCCGCAAACGGCCCGAGGTGTGCTGCTACCACTCAGTGGTGCTGGTATGAAATGGAAAAGGGAACAGGATAAATGACACTGAAAAAAAAAAAAAAAAAAAAAAAATGAAGTCATAAACGGTAAGGGACGTGCCCCGGACCCAGAAAAGTTAAAGGAAAAAGAGAGGAGAAAAGGTCCTTGAGCTGCAGAGGCAGGCAAAACCCACAAAAAGGAAAAAAAAAGTACAGACCCAGTTGGTAAGGGTGGGGCAAAGACAGATAGTATAGTGAAGGATATCCATAGAAGACGGAAATCAACCAAAGGCGTGTTTAAAATGTTTGGACCTGTGGGGGGTCAGAATGGGATCAACGAGAAAACGAACGGCGACCGAGGAAAAAAACAAACTACAAAAAAAAAGGGCCTGGGTACCCATGGGGGACCTAATTTAAGGGGCGAACAATGTCCGGCTTGGAAAAAAGAGAGGCATATGACGCCAAGATGAAAGAAAATCTACAGAAGGGTAAAAAACTTGACTTTGGCGAGCCAGAGGGGATAAGGAGTCGAGGAACAAAGAATATCGTAACCTAAAAGTTTCAAAGAAAAAAAAACAATCAAGGGGAATCAAAAAGGACCTCCCGGGCGGGAAAAAACTCTCCGTCCCACTGAAAAAGGTCCGGTGATGATTTGGGCGTTCTGTAGAGCACGAAAAATCAAAAAAAATTAAAGTACAGGGGGGGGGAAAGTTCCCCCGGTTGGTAAAAAGCTGATGAGAAGGGAGGAATATTGTGCAGACGTAACCTTAAAAAGATTAAGAAATAAAAGGGGATTGTGGGATTTATATGCCGCGACCATTTAAAATCAGAAAAAAAAATCTCAAAAAAAAAAAAAATCAAGGTCTTTCAGGGGTTGGAAAAAAAGCGACAGAAGGGCTCACGACCGTATCCATACAAAACCCCTCAAAGAAAGGACTGGTTCCTGGAAAACGCAACAGCACAACTTCAAAAACGCTTCTTGGGTTAGTGTTCAACCACTAGTATGTGGAGGGAATGAGGAGAAAGAAACTCCTCTAACATATAGCAGAAGGCACCTTTGAGGAAAGGGAAGAAGGACTGGGAAGAAAAACCGGCTGTTAACCACTAAGCAAAAGAGAGAAAAGGACGCAAAAAAAGTGGTTTCTCAAAATATTGACCAGGGTTCATGGAGCGGCAAAAGCTTTGTGGAACAAACTGACACAGCATCACAAAACCGATTGTTGGGGCACCCCACTGAAACTTTGAAACAAAAAAGAAAAAGTATTAACAAAACGG
>Ga0179591_1301642_pt1 | contig 10511 bp, 8 predicted proteins | sample CZOMad2_1_08_16f_FD_182891 | JGI IMG/M metagenome (GOLD analysis project Ga0179591, IMG submission 182891) | Vadose zone soil fungal communities from Angelo Coast Range Reserve, California, USA - CZOMad2_1_08_16fungal (PacBio error correction) | ecosystem: Environmental > Terrestrial > Soil >...
CAATCTGTTTGTCAGTGGATACCCAGGAATTGCCTGTGTACTCTCCACCGACAGACATAAGACGGTAAGACTGGTCACGGGTCTTTCGAATGGTATGGACCGCTTCGGTTAGCAAAAAGGCTAAAGCAAGTATGGCGAAGAATAATCGGTGGGGTTGGTAGAGGTCGTCAAAGTCGTAACAATAGGGGGTACATCTGTCAAATGTGCCGTTGGGTGGGCCAAGTTACGGATATGGCCGGTAAATACCGGGCATCCGTCCCCTTGACATACCGTCGTAAAACGATAAGGAATACTTAGCAATCGTCCGCTGAACATGAAAAGTGGAACCATAAGCGCTTAGGAGGTTGCGGCTATCGACCTTACCGTAATCCAACTGGCGGGCCTCGCTGCCAGAACAGCCATGTTGACGAAAGCAGAATTAAACACCACGGAAAAAAAATATGTCGCCCTTATACGTGTTAAACCCAAAGAATATTTGGATACTAAGTATAAGCCCTACAGGGTTAATTCCGTTGCTCGGAAAGCAAACATGCCAAAACCAACAAAAGCTTAAAAAATTCTATATAACAACAAAAAAAGTAAGTCGGGGATGCAGGTTTGACAAGGAATCACGTCTAGGGGCGAATAACTAGTTGCAGGTAGTAAAAAAGTACGGAAGAAAGGTCGATGAAGAATCGCTAACCTAGAATGATTGTGATTTACCTGATGAAAAAACTAAAACCATTCACTCACATATTGATATGGGGAAAAATATTGAAGGTAGACCATGAATATTGAAGCCGGCTGAAACCCCACATCTCAACCCCCGTCCAATATTTGGCCCGAATGTAGCTCTGTGCAAGGACGTGGGCACTTCGGGGAATATTATTCTATCCCAGCGAAACGTTGCGGGCATCATTCGCGACTTATAAATGGAAAATGATCTTGGCGAATTGTTGGCGGGGTGAAAACAAATATGGTAACAAAAAACCCATCTAGGTGGAAAATGACAGCTCAAAACTGCTGGCCATAGTCTTTCCCCAGTGAAAAAAGCAACAACAACTACTTGGTTGCCTGAGCGCCTTTAGGAGAATGGATTGTGTCGATGTCCTGTGAATGGGGACAACTTTGAGTAGAGAGAGCAGAAAATAAGACCTTAAGGAAAACACGAAGCAGACTGGCAAATTTGGTAGGAAGCGGAATGAGGGTTGACCACGGGGGGAAAAGCTAAAAGAAAAAAACTTGAGGATGGTCCTGTGGGGGGGACGGGAGGCAGCCTGATAACCCCTGACTGTTGATAAGCGCTACTCAATCCGGCGCACGGGGCAAGTCAGAGTCTATAACTTCAGGGTAGAAGAGATGCTCTAGCCAACGCTTCTTTGGGGGGTGCCCCAAATAGTCAAGACGAAGTTATAAAAGTGACAAAAGCCGCCACGAAAGACGCGGCGTCCCAGTAAAGAGGAGGGGCTGGTGAGACTCAAATCTTCGGATATTTAGCGGGAGCGAAGAAGGTCCGTCTGCTTCGGATCCTGCAGCATGGCGGAAGCGGACAAACAACTAACGTGCTTTGGAGGCATTCTAAGTGACCAGCAACGGCCGGTCTTGCGTAACGAAACAGACGGACGGGTGGCAAAAACGAGGGCTTTATCTAAGGAATGCAGTAGAACGAGCGGAATGTGGACAATATACAGGCATCCGCTCCAGGTAGATTGTTACAGGAATCTTTGAAAAAGAGGCTAGGGGGGTAGGTCAGGTCAAAGGACCTTAGGGCCTTCGGCAATCTCTTCTTGAATGTAGGAAGGGGTATGCATCCCTCGAAGAACGAGGACGGAGCAAATTTCGACACGCAATTGAACAAGGGGAATATATGCATAAAATATGAGTTGAAACACCTTCCAAAACAGGGCACGTCTGTTAACGGCCACGACGGGCCTGAGGTTTTTCTCAAATGAGTCCGAACTTCGGGCACTGGCCGACCTTTAGGGGCAGTTCCTTCGCGTTGGTGTTTTTGTGTGGCCTTTTAGAATAGAATGGGGAATAAAGAAGGTCAGGTCAACGCGGGGGGGGTATCTAGATGTTTCAGAAAATGTATTGGGAAAAGCCTCTTTTACGACTGCAGTGTTAGAAAGAGTCAAAGAGGACTTTGGGCATGATCATTCAAAAACTACTGCACGCTCATAGGGGGGGAGCGGAAAGCATTAGGGGGAAAATGAAAAAAACATGGGTAACGGTTCTCCAACTTCAGAAGCATCGCTCGCGAGTAGCCCTTTTGTTTGATACGAACCGTTCATGAGAAGAAGGAGGGGGGGGACTAACTTGGTCTGTCGATCCGCGTAACCGCTGGTCTGTGGGAGAATGTTCGAAAAATGAACTTCAGGCGATATTACCCTAACGTGTTGCCAGGACTCGAAAGCGGGGCTTCACTGGGGCGTCTGAATAACATACAAATTAGCCTTTTCAGTCGAATAACGTTGATGGAGTGGTTCAGTCGATGGGGGGGGAAGGCATCGGCGATTTTGCACAGTCGTGACAGAAAGATAAAGCAAACTGGGGAACCAGTTTGGTTCATTTAGGTCATCCGATATTTTAAACCTGGGGTACAGGATGGGGACGAAAGGTCCACAGGGGGGCTGACGAACTCCTTCAACAAGAAGGCAAGCTTAATGGGTAGGGTCAATGCTTTCGCTTCTTGGAGGGAGTGTGTTGGTGTGTTGGGTCTGGTCGATGGATACTCACAAACTCCATGGAACAATGCATATAGAGATCCATTAGTAGCGAAAGACTGGATGAAGTTCTAACGAGCCGATTACACAGCCGCTAAACTTAGTTGAAGAGCGTCACGAGTGTAGGCCTATTTTGGCTCTTATGAGGCAGGGACGCGAGGGGAATACAGAAATCTAATCTTTTCGCTTTAAACGCATGGTCTATGGGAAAACGAGAATGTAAGAACCTAACTGTAGCGTTCGGAGTATATTCGTGGGAACCCGCTGCAACTTCGTCTGATGGGAAGTGATAAATGAGTGATAGAGGAAAGAGGGGACGACCACGTGTGAACATCAGTACTCGTAACTTTGGGGGTAAAAGAGTTTCTGTCACAGACTGGAAGAAAATAGCCGACATAGCAGATCTTTAGAGTCCATTCGGTATCAGGGAAAGAATCGCCTGCTAGAAAATTGAGGAAGCTAAGAGAAAAAGAACAACAAGCGAAGGATCATGTATTTATGCTTGAAGTAATGAAACTCGCCAAGTGGGTTCCCTAGACTCGGGTCAGTTATCGGGCTCGTTCAACACCCCTATGACGCGACGACGTTGTAGACGATCCAGAGAAAGTGGGGGGGCTGACTATCAAAAGAAGACGCTCGCCATCATTCACACAGTAGTACCTTTGGAGAGAAAATCACAATGTCAAGACTGGCCTGGGGGAAACAATGGGCGCAAGCGCGAAGGACTCCGCTTATGTTCACGAAGCGCGAAGCGGCGTAAAATGGAGTAATCTAACAGGAAAAAAAAGGGTGACGGAAAAAAAACACCGTGGAATGGATTAAAAGGGGAGATAGCACGTTAGTGCTGTTCTTTTTGCGGCAGCTGCCGCCATTCTCTTCATCCGCTTAAGCTTCGGAATAGCGTAGGAAACATAGGGAAGGGGGCACAATAGGGGGGGAAAATGCTACACTAAAAAGGGGAGGGGTTGAGCGTCGAACCAGAAAACTCCTGAGATGATGGAAGCGTCGTTTTATAAATCTTTTTTCGGGAAAAACAACGGACGGAGAGGGGACGTAAAACATTCGTCCGCGTGCATAGGGTGGGAAACGCTACCCGGGGGATACGGATGCAAAGAGTCGGGGAAACGGGCGCGGCATACGGAAAAAGGGTAACGCAAAGTGGTACGGGCTGATGGTTGGGGGACGTTTTGAGCCGTTAGATGGCCGAAGTTGAGAAGAAGGGGAGGATCGCGACAAGTAATAACCTCGAGAACTAGGAATGTCTTAATACGTAATGGGACAGAAACTAACCAGTTCCGATTGACGCGTGGCAAATAAGGTGTCACCAACCAAGGGAAAAAGAGGGAAAGGATTTCTCCAAATACCATCAGCGGGAAGCAACGCAGCGTGTAACATTGACTCAGTTTCGAACGGGTGTGTGGTTTCCGCGTGTGCCTGACTGTCGAAGGGAAAAAAGGAGGGGGAAGAAAGGAGGGCTGATTAAGAGTGATCGAGCGAAAAAGCAGCAAAACTAGCGAATAGAGACGGGACAGCAAAAAAAGGTTTTGTACGCGAGGGCAGGAGGGAGAGCTTATGAAAGTCGGGAAGGATCAGCCTGCTACGGTAATGAAGTGAGCTTAATTGAGGTTTTGGCGAGACGCCCACAACCAAGAAGCCCCGCAACGAAGCCAAAAAAGAGGAGCGACGGGGGGAATAGTGAGTCAAAAATCTTGCCGTCAAAATCCAACACGAAGTTCCTCAAATCGGAGCTACTCCGAACCAAAGGACACGTCTGGAGGCAGCGGGAGAAATAGAAATCGCCGGGAGAGAAAATAAGAAGTACAAGGAAAAATCACGGGCGAATCGAGTAAGGACACGGAAAAGTCAAGAGAAGAAAGAGGTTATAAGTTAGAAACAAGGGTCATTAGAGCCTTGCAACTGGCGAATAGATTAGAAAAGGCGAACCAGACGCTGGTTCTAAAAAAAGAGTAAGAAGATAAAAGCTATGTCTAATGTACGGATATCAAAAAAAAGTACTCGCAACTCAGAGAGCGGAGGGATAGGTAAAAACGTTGAATGGGTGATCGCTCACTGTGGGCGGCCTCTATATGGGAGCGGACAGGTAGTGTGTTATGCTTCTCATGACTAAAAGCTGCAAAACGATGGAAAAGAGAAAAGGCAGGTGCGGATTTGAGGGGAGAATGCTAGGAAAAATGATATATGAAAACCAGCCTTGGAGTCGAGTCGATCGATCATTGAGGGGCAGGTGGGTAAGATCCACACAAATAGAAACGCGAATCTAAAACACATCCCAGCCAGACACCGGAGAATCGGTGTTTGTATGACTGAAGGCAAGGCGGGATATAACTGTACCACAACGACGTGCCCTAGTTGTGGTGAAGGGGGAAAACACTAATGGGGGGGGACGGTAAAAAATTGGAATTTTCTGCTGCCTACCATAAGCCGTCCTATCCGGGGCCGCGGGCAAGTCATCGGAAGAAGGGCTAAGGGATCTAAGTTCAAAGGGACCCCTATTAAAATGCCCTCAGCTCTAAAGCCCTTACTAAATCAAATACTATGAGCGATAAAGGGGGAACCGCTCCTCGATTAGGAGGTATCAATACGATTGGCGTTTAAACACGAACGGGTTCCGACGCCAGACCGGTAGTGCTGGCAGCACTCGAGGCCTAACGAAATGAGGGGTGTGATCCCTAAGATGGGGAATATGATCCGCCATCATTCAAACTAAGACAGACTTACCGTCTTTCTTCAACACCAGAAGAGGGAGAGGGATGCAAGCGAAGGATAAGAGGGGGTCTCTCTAATTATTCTCACCATTTAAAGGCCGACGCCTTGAAGTGGGGAGGCTTCCTGTTGCTATCCATTTGCAGTCGAAGAGGTGTGGTAGGAGGAGGAGGGGGGACGCTCCTCCGGCGCAGGGCCGCAAGTCGTTGCTACATTCGATGGATGCATACGAGACTTATATAAAGTCAAAATGTGGGTATCAGCAATAAAATAATAAATCACATAAGGGTTGGTCTGGGGGGATCTGAATCAAAAACCGTTGGGCAATTCTCCCTCCCACATTCCCGCTGGCACCTACGCGGGGAAGAAGCTTGAGTTGGTCCGGGTCCATATGCTGGCGGTTAAAGACATCCTATCTTATCCAAAAGGTTGTTAGCCCATGTTCCCTGCACTTTCCCGAGACAGCAAGGCCGCCAGGTACCAAGCTCGGTGTGGGGTTCTCCCACGGGAGAAGGTAACGGCAGGTGGGAGGACATCAAAACAAGGGGGGGGATTGGGTGGGGTTGTCACCGCCCAACATCGAAGAGTTTTTCGTGGAAATTCTGGTTCGAAAAAAAAAGAGAAAAAAAGATAGGAGACGGCTATAAGTCCTTTGCCCGTCCCAACGGGATGAAAGAGCGCGTATTGCGGAGGCGAGATGGGGACAAGAGAGTTTCCTTGGTTCCCGACAACTAGCCTTCGACTGAAATATCTGGGGGCGGTGAATGGTAAGTATTTTTTGAAAAGCAACTCAACAACCACATCCGGGAGAGGGACATTGGCTAAAAACGCCCTAGCTTTTCGATCCGGAGAACCGCATCTGCACGGAGTCTTAAAAGCCACCAGGGGGATGCGAATGGTGAAGGGGAACAACGTCTGTGACTGGGGTGGGGCGGTGGGTTGGGAAGGCTTCATTGCTACTAACCAACCTCTAGCGGAAATTAAACACGGTAGCAGGGAGAGGAAGATCAAACATCCTTTTGGGGTTAAATGATGAGGAGGAGATTCTTGGAGGGGTCTGGACGGGAGACGATAGAGTACAGTAAATGCTGGCAGGAGAAGCCCGCAGGTGCTCCGGGGGTTAAGGAAAAAAGAACGAAAACTCGAACTATCGGAATACTGGGGAGAAAAGAAGAGGGGGAATCAACTGAAGGGGATCATGATCAAAACTAAGGAAACCGGTGGGTGTAAGTGGGAGGATGGTCGTGGTGAACCGTATGCCATCAAGGGGGGAGTGAAAAAAAGGACCAACGTAAAATAGTGAGCTCAACTATTCACTAACTTTGTCCCCAAAGTGATGACGGCCCCCTCAAACCATTCTTTAGAGGGGGGGGAATCCGATGCGTGTTCAGGCCGACTCGCCGCCTGACGGAGGAGAGGGGGTGTCCGTGGGGACAAAGGGAAAGCGGAAAGTTAAAAAAACTAAGCACAAGATTTGGGAGAATCTCTATCTCGCAACACAACCGGAGAAGAGGAAGATTCTCAAGAGGGGACGGGGAAAAGTAAAAAATAGAGGGTGGGGGGGTTCAATTTGGGGACTAAAAAACGCCGAGACCTAGCTCTTCAGCTGGCGGCGACGGAAGGGAACACTCTTCGGGATGCAAAAAGTGCTGCAAAGGGAGCCGAGAGAGGATGGGGAATTCAACTATTAATCTGGATAAGCGTCTCAAAATGGGTCCGTGGGGAATTACAATGGAATCAGACATTACCAAGAAAAGGGGCGATGTGAAAGAAACTTCGACTGCGCGAAGACTGATCAATGTAATGATGGAAAACTAATGCCGCTATACATTTCAACTAAACGCATACAGGGGTGAAGATTCACCCTGAAAGCCACTCTGGGGGGTCGACTTGCAAAGAAGGCGAGCCATTACTACGATCGAAAGGGAAAAGAAAAAACAGAAGGGGAGCGCAAGAGTCATCGTTTTAAAATAACGGCCTTTGGGATATACTTAGATAGGCGCTAACGTGTTAATAGTTCCGGATAGTTGTAGCGTGGGGAATTGCAGAGGAAGGAACTGGAGCAAACACGTCGAAGTGGTCAAAAGTCGCATAGGTTCACCCTGTGGGGAAAAGACGGGAGTTGAGTGAGAGCTAGATAACCTGGGGGGATAAATCAATGCGCTCCTACTGGGCTGTTGATTGCTTTCAAACCAATGACCTGAAAAAAAAGAAAATAGGGAAAAAAAAAAAAAAGATTCGGTGTATGTCTATTAGCTTCTCTACCCAGTCTAAAACCGTCCGCCAAGCTTTCAAAATCGTGCAGAGTTCGGGAAGGATAGCGGGAGAAGGGAGTCGCTGAAACGATCAGAAGGGAGATTCTTCTTTGGCGATTAATACGAACGAACTGGAAAAATGGCTGCGATGGGTGGGTGACAATTTTAAAAAAAAAACTCGTGGGGGAGGGGAAGGACCGCGGCAAAATGCTCGTGTCCATTACCGTGGGACCAAAACACCTCGCTGGTTTACCTAGCGCCCTTGGATGCCAGGACTTGTAGGGGGGAAAATGATACAGGGCTAAGGAATCAAGGAAGGGATGGAGCGAAACCGACTAATAACGACTAAACCCGCCGCAGACTGGCAGTTTGCCGGTAGGCAATTAATAAGGAGGCCACGGAGGGGACAGTCGAGAAGACCCCACCTATGATGGGATGGTTCAGGGTGGAAGGATACCCATTTGACGTATAGACGGCGTATGCATCAATCTGACGCGGCAACAATTCATGCGGAAGCACAGGAGCGGAAAAAAGAAAGGAGTCCAAAGAGCAGCTAAGGGAGCTAATGGAGGTTCACCAGAGACGCCACAGGCAAGGACGCGGCTGGCAGAAATCTTCGAGCGTACATCAGCTTATCTATTGAGCTAATGACTTAATAGGAAGCAGGGAAAGACGCTGAGGGGGACTCTCATAACCGAGTGAACCCTCAATCTTCAGTGTGAGGCCGACGAATTGTTTCCGCAAAAAGGGAACGGTCCTTTGAGGTCCAGCACAAGGAAGTCTGGGTCAAGCACACGATTTAAGAAGGAATATAGTAGCCTCTGCAAACGGTGAACGATTAAAGATACCTAAAAGTTTTTTCAAAGGAAAGGCTTGAGAGTAGGCAAGCCATCGGTCACGGTACCTTAGCGTATCGCAATACTTCTCCGGTATAGGCCGACATACCCAGCGCCGCCGCGATACGCGGCAAATGGAGCAAATTGAAAGGGGTCAAGGGAGATCAAAGATAGGGTAAAACATTCAAAACGACAAGACGTGTAACGTTGCCGATTTCGAGTTTATCAAATTAATTCGACGCGATTTCTACAGGGAAAAATCGGCCTGGGACTCTGAAGGGCTCTTAAGGGGGCGCTTTTGGCCTTCACCTTACCATTGACAACTGCGAATCGCTCGAGTACACGTCGAGCTTGTTCTAGAAGAAATCTTGATAGAAGATCTGAAAAAGACAAAATTAAAGGTGTTCGACGAAATCGGGCGCGGCTTGGCATGATGCATCAAAAAATTAGGTCAGTCGCTCAGATTATCGATCGGCGCCAAGAATGATTGCCAGAAACACCAGGTATAATGGAGTAACTTGCGTTACCACTTCATGAAGAAGAGTAGCGCGCTAGGATCCTGGTGGGGGGAATACTAAGCCTTTATAAAACAATGGCGACAATTCTTGGGAATCTTGGAAGCGAAAGAAGGCTTTGGAAAGAGAACGAATTCGGGCTCGAATTAACTGGGTTGCTCACTCAGATCTCAAGTCTGTGCGGCTGCTTGACCGAATATCAGAAAAAAATTGGACAGATCGGTGAGGAAGGGGATTTGTGGGGCTTTCCTTACGATGCGAGCAGCGGCGATTGTGTAAAACGCGAGAAAGGATCAGAAGGGAACGGTTTGTCTGGGTCGGGTAGCACGCCGCATGGGCGTTGTGACGGCTTTGGACGTAAAAAAAGGGCCCCAAAAGGGGAGACTACTCAGAAAATTCAACATTCTCTGATGGGGGCCGGATGTTGCTCTGGCTCGGTGGCGGGGATGTGGTATGGCTTTCCGCTACCTCCAAAGAGAAAAGGGAGGTGCAAGTAGAGGGAAATAATTGGCAATAATTTATAAACGCTCACGTCAACTCCGCAGGGGAAGACAACGTTTTATGTCTGGTAAGACCAGAGGATATTGAGGCCGGTTTTTTTGATCGTTGGATTTCTCGCGAGCGATGAACCCTAGATACTTGGGGAAGACTTTGACAAGGCAGGGGGGCAAAGTGCAGCACGCTAATTGCAACCAGATGTCCTTTCGTCTATAGAATTGGAAAACTCAGGCACGTTAGGGGGAGCTGAGAAATGAGTGCGACCATCAGGTTGGCGACACAGTGATGGCCACGGCATACACTGTTGAAGTTTGAGTAAAAAGAAATATCAAGTTAAACATAGAAAGATCGTCAGAAGGTAGGCAGCGCTCGAAGCTTCGATCAAACCAACCCCTGCTAACGGCGTAAAGGAAGAAAAGCGGGAAATGAAGATAAATTTAAGCTGCAAGTATACGCGCCCAGTTTCTATCTAGTGCACTCCGTATCACCTGGTTGCGTTTCCCCCCAGATGAAGAGGGAAGGGGGATCAAAAAAGCTTAAGAGCTCTGTCAAAGAACAGCTCGGAAATCCATTCAGCGGAGGGGCCCGGTTCAATACACAATTCAAGACTGAGCCGGTGAACCAGGGGCGGATAGCGCCAATAGTACTAAGCGAACGAGCTGCGTGCTTGCCGAAAAAGCCTAAATGATGCTAATTCTCACAAAAACACGGAGGAAAAGAGCAGCGGGGGAAGGGAGAAGGTTCAGGAATTCACGACCATTCTGAAAAACGGGGCTTCACGGGAGAATCGAGGAGATGCCAATACGGGGTTTCACCAGGCTTTCCGGTCTTGAATGGTGCGTGAAAAGGGGGAACTAAAGGGGGTCACTAAGATCTGGGGGGTCAGTGCGGGAGTAAAGAATAAAAAAAAAGCTGATCGTAAGACAACCGTCACGCGTTCATAAGGTGTACGAGAGGAAAAATAACGATAAAAGAGATAGG
>Ga0179591_1308820_pt1 | contig 10511 bp, 23 predicted proteins | sample CZOMad2_1_08_16f_FD_182891 | JGI IMG/M metagenome (GOLD analysis project Ga0179591, IMG submission 182891) | Vadose zone soil fungal communities from Angelo Coast Range Reserve, California, USA - CZOMad2_1_08_16fungal (PacBio error correction) | ecosystem: Environmental > Terrestrial > Soil >...
GGGAAAAGGCAAAAAAAAAAAAAACTGAATTGGGCCAGCTAGGAAAAGTGAGCCCCATTCCCTTCAAAGTGAAAAAAAAGGAAAAAAAGCGAAAAAGGAGGCAGGAACGGATCGGGGACGAAGATAGAAAAAAACTCAACCGGAAAAATTCCGGGGAGCATTGCTTGTGCTTTAACTTCTGGGGGGGAGGACAGGAAAAAAAAAGAGCCCGGAAAAAAAGGTGATTAACGAGGGGGTTGTGTTCAATAGATGGTAAGGAAGAGAAACGACGCCTTATTCAGGAAAAAAAAACTAAAAACGGGTTATAAAAAAAAATGGGGGACGAAAAAGGGGGGAAAACTGGAGGGGGGTCAAGAAGACATACTTCCAAAGGAAAAAGGGAATGGCACCCCTCTTAGCGGGGGGAAGTGTTAGCCAAAAAAAAGGATTAAAAAAAAAAAGAGATTGAGGCCCTCCGCAAGGTGGGTGAAAGGGTGGTAGATCAGAAGGACAAGGGCACGAGGCAAAAAAACCGGGGAAAAGAAAAGCCCAGGACCAGGAAGGAAGCCATTGGATCTGAATTACGACTAGAAAATGACAGGGGAGAAAGGAACGTGTACCGGGGAAAAACCCCAGATGGAAAAAAACGGAGTAAATTTAAGTAAACCTCCAACAAAAAATGGACCAAGAAATGAAAGGGAATGAAAATATGAAATCAAAGAAAAACCCAGGAAGTAAAAAAAAAACTGACAAAGGAAAAAAGAAAAAGGGCTCACAAGGAAAGGACGGGAAGAATCCCCGGGGTTCCAAGCAAGGGACCGAAGAAGAAACGGAAAGAGAAAAGTCGACACCGGTTGGAGGACGGTCAGTAACTGGGACCCTGTGCTGAAAAAAAGGCGACCCAGGGGGTACTTGAAGTAAAAGGTGGCCAAAAAAGCAAAAAAAGAGCCGGGACGAAAATGGTGATCTGAAGCTGTACGTTGGAAGTCCTGAGGGACTTAAGAAGAATCCGACGAGGAAGGGGTCCTTGACAAGGGGGAATGCCTAACGGGGGAACTGGGGTTAACCTTTATGGGCCGGTGATGAAGAAAACCAATATCATTAAAAATTGAGGAACCCCAGGCCAAGAAGTTCATGCCAATGTTGTGTCCCAAGAACGCAGTCCCGAAAAAGACAAAGGAAAAAGGTATAAAGAAATAAGGAAAACATCCACTGAGGGGAAGTTGGCAAGAAGGGGGGTGGGGAAAAACAAAGAACCCTTTTGGAGGTTACTTCAGATCCCACACTTTCAAAGGTTACTTAACAAGAAAGTAAGACCAAAAAGGGGGTTAGGGGGATCTAGAAGAAAAAAAAAAACCGATGACGTACAACTCCATTAGGCGGAGAGGGTAAACAGGGATAACGGGGAGGAACAAGGAAATAGGCCATGTGGAAGGTGCCAAAAAAAAGGTGGTCCGAAAAAAAGGGAGGAGGGAGCCTTCTGTTTTACAAGAAACACCTGTCATCGATTTGTAAAAAAAAGGACGTGTGGAAAACAAGAAAAGAAAGTTGCTGGGAAAGGCCACTTTAACGGACGGACTGTAATCTACCGTATGAAAAAGAAAAAATTTCATAACAGAAAGGTAACCCTGAAGCAAAACAGCAGTCCGGTGGCGAACCAGCATCAAAAATTTCAAAACCAAAAAGAACCGAGAAAAGGGCTTCACGGAGGGGTGGATGCACTGCAGGACTAGGACCTCCCCCGGACAGTCAAAGAAAGACCCGTCAAGAAAAAAGGAGGAAGACAAAAAGGGGGAAAAGACTTGTGCCCCCCGGGAGGGGCAAATTCGTCCAAGAACGTCTTCGAAAAAAAGCCCGGAAAAAAAGAATAAAAAGGAAGCTACAAATCACCAGGGTCAGAGTCAAGAAAAAAGGTGATGGGGAAGTCTGCCCTCAAATGAAAAACTGGGGGGTCGAGGAATGGGGCGGTTTCGGTTGAATTCAGTACTCGTGGGACCCGTTCCAGCCTTGGGAGGGGGGGCACTGAACCAGAAAAAATTCAGGAAGAAAACTGGGCGTACCGGGAAACAGCCCTAGAAAGGGGGTTCACATCGCAGGGTCAGGGGGGGCAGATTCTGGAATGGTGAAAAGGTGCTGAAAAACCAAATTGGGAAACACTTTTGAAGACAAAAAAGTCAACAAGGGAGGCCCGGGGAGGTCACGAAACTCGTTGAAAAGTGTGGGAAAGCAAAAGAGTTGCTAAGACTTAAAAGAACTCTTGGCGGCATTTGTGAGGGGTACAATAAAAAAAATGCGAGGCATTAAGAAAATCAAAAGGGAGAAGAGCCAGAAACCCTGAGTAAGGCGGGGTTCACTGAAGAAGAAAAAGAACAAGGTCCCTAAACCCAAAAAAAGGGCCGGGAAAAAGGGATAAAAAAAAAAGCCAGTGCTCAAAACGGGACACCTTAAGGGGGAAGAGGGTGGCTGTCCAGCCAAAGTCTAGAAAAAATCGTCCAAAACGGGGAGTCCGGGGGAAGAAAGCCTGTCTAAAATCTTTGCCTTTAAAGGAGAACAAAAAAAAAAACTCGAGAAACATCGAGTCTTATAAAAAGGCGTGGGGTCACACGAATATTCTCTCTCAACAAAAAAAAAAGGAAAAAAGGGGACATCATGAGAAAAGAAAAAGCGCAAGAAGGTTCAAAGAGAAAGGAACAGGGTCGGGAAAGGTGCCCAAGAAAAAAGAAAAAGGAAAAAGGGTTAGCACAGAACCCGTTGACATCTGGGGGGAAAAAAAGGAACCTTGCTTCAAAAAGAAAAGCGACGAAGGGAAAAAACGAGACGAAGAGGGGGAAAAAAAAAGCAATAAGAAGGACTGTTGGGGGAAAGGCTCAGGAATCCCCAAGAACGGGGAAACAGGGACAGAAATCGAGGGGGAAAAAAAATTCTGAACCACGCCTATCAACTCTGAAAAAAGCCTATAGGCAACGAAGGGCTCAAAAATGTCACAAAAAAAAAGACCATACGGACCCACCGCAACGCTTTAGGGCCACCAATTTGGGCGGGGGAAAAAAAAAAAAAAGTCAGGAAAACTTCGGGAAAAGAAAGAACAGGTGGGGGTGAACAGGGGTGGGCACACACGGGGCCGTGGAAACTCGTGGTAAAAAAAAACTTTTGGGGAAACAAACCTCCAAGGGAGGTTGAAAAAAAAAAGGGGGGATCCGAAAAAAAAGGGGGGGAAAAATGATAAGGGGGAGAACCGTACGAACAGGAGCTTGACATAAGTCATTTTTGGAATGAAAGACAAGAAGTACGAAGAAGAAAAGAAAGAAACCCCCTACCAGTGACATTTTGAAAAAATCCTAAAAAGACTAAACAGAGGGGGAATTGGAAAAAACCCGAAAAAGGAAAGGGGCTTGAAAAAGGGGGAGCCGGGAGCACCTCCTCCATTTGACAAAGAGGACGGCCGAAAAAGGGTGTATTACGGGGTTACCGGCAACGGAAGAGGGGGGGGGGGGGGGAAGGGTTTACCGTGACAGTTAGGGGGGTCGTGAAGGGGGAAACCCAACCAGTGTACAGGTCAATGAGGACATGTTCTTGCAATTTTGGACCTGAAGATAAAGAATAAAAGTTGGCAACGGGTTAAGGCCAGAAGAGGTGACCCCCGGTCCATACCTGGGTAGAGCCCAGGCTAAGAGAGGGAACTAAAAGAAAAATTTTGAAAGGTAGGAGTGAGTAACAGAATAGCTGGACCCACAAAAAGAGGACCGGAGGAAGTCAGGAGGGAACCACAGTTCGGTCCTACAAGGGGGTCAGCAAAGGGCGGGAGTTCAAAAAAAAAAGACGGGGGGTGCAAGAAAACTAGGGGCGGGGAAGCAAGGTGTTTCACCAAGTAATAACTTTAGGGGGTCCTGTTATATTTGAAAAAATAGGGGGTTGGGGGGGGTGAGATTTGAGCATCAGAAAAAAACAAAACAAAGGAGGAGGAAGGAAAATAGAATCCCCAAAAGGACTTAAAGAAAAAGAACGTTGAAAAATTGAAAAAAAAGAAGGGATGAGGTGGGGGTTGAAAGAGAAGAACAATAGGGTCACAAAGAGGGGAAACAAAGCACCACAAAGTCCCGGTGCGTCCGAACGAAAGGAAAAAAACCCTGAAAAAAAAATTCCAATTGGGATACAAGGAAAAGGGAACCGGGACTCACTAGATCCCGGACAACAAACCTGAAAAGACGGGCAGGGACTACGGAAAAACGTAACGTAGTAAACAAAAAAAAAAACGAAACGTACTGAAATGGGAAACCGTAACCAAACCTTCATGAAAACGAGAGTCCGGGGTACCCGCAAAAGACATGAAGTAGTAAAAGGGGGAATTTGCCCTTGCAACCTTCAAAAAAGGAAAGGGACTTCAGACCTCTATGGAATGGAATTTTGGTACCACGGAAGGTAAGTCTTAAGAAACGAAAAGGTTCGAATGGAAAGGCCATGGTCGGGAAAAACCTGAATTGAAGAACTGGGAAGAAACCAGGGGGCAAGGGGCTCGGGAAAAAGTGATTGAAAAGGAAAAAACGCACAAAATGGGACTAGGGGGAGGGGTTGAGCAGCTGCCAGCAGTCATGGGGTCGGGAAAGTTGTCAAAGGGCGTGGCCCTGGCCTTCCTGGATGGGTTCAGGTCCACAAAAAGGGAAGTGTTAAAAAGAAAAACACACAATGGAGCACGTCACTTGGCAAGAGCGAGTCGTCCAGGGGAAAGTCAAAAAACTTTAGGGTCGGAGGGGCTAAAATACGAGGTGGTGGGGGAGGTGACACATCAGCCTGATAAACCACATGCAACGGTTCGAAAAAAATACAAAAAGAAAAACTGGGGAGATTTCCCAAAATAAGGGAGGAACTAGGGAAAAACACAGGGGGGGTGGAACGCAAAAAAGGATAAATACTCAATGAAAATTCCGGGCCCAAACCAGAAAAAAAGTAAAACCAGAAGAGAAGCCGGTTGGGGGGAAAATCCTGAAAAAGAAATAAGGAGAAGAATAAAAGAAGCAAAAAAAAAAACACGTCCAAGTAAAAAAGCCCAGTTAGCCCGTGCCTGGAAGGGGACTTAAAGGTACATCCCATGCAAAAAGCTGAAGAGGAGTCTGGGGAATCGCAAAAGAGAGGGATCATCAGCTCGCCCTTGTAAAATAGCTCACTGGCCAGGACAAAAGCGGCATGCAAAAAAAAAGAAAAGAAAGAGGAACAAACAAGCTCTCGAAAAAGAGAAGAAGAGCAGGAGACTCAAAAAAAAAAAAGAAAGAGTAAGAAAAAAGAAAGGGAACGTACTCCAAGCTTTCAGAAAGAATTGCAGGGGGTTGGGGGGGGAGGGAGAGGGGGGGGGGGAGAAAAGTGAAATCAAAGCACCTTAAATTTACCCAGAAAGACATCAAAAAAAACCTGCGAAGCCCGCAAAAAGGAAAACAAGACAAACGACCCCAGGCATAAAAGTACATAGCTTTGGGGGAGGTGATGGAAAGAAGGAACTCCTGGAAACGTGGGGTGCAAAAGGGGGGGTTTTAGATGGACTGAAAAAATCTCCAATCTTGGGGGATAGGGGAACGAGGGAGGGGAAAGGTATAGATGGAGGCTCTCTAAATCAGGAACTGCAGAGAAAACCTGGAGGGAAAACAACGAAAATCAACCGGGGAAAAAAAAAGAAAAACTTGAACGAGTGTGGCGTGCCACCCCCGGCGTCTCAGACAAAAAAATCGAGAAACAAAAGACAAAAAAAGTGTGAAGGTTTGGGGCATGGGGGGGGGAAAAAAAAGTGGAACAGTCGGTGGAACACAGGGGACGCATCAGCGAAATCAAAGGTGCCAAAAAGGTGACTGATCTTGGGGACGGAAAAAAGAAAAATCGGCTGGGTGACTCGGTGAAAAAAGAGTTCAGAAAAGAAAAAAACGGGGGAAAAGCAGGGGAGGAATCCGGGAAACTTAAGGAAAAAAACATTCGAACCATTTACAGGATTAAGAGGAAAACATTGGACTAGGCCCAAAGGGAAGGGAAAACTGGGGGGAAAAAAGAGGACTTGGGGAAGAAAGCACAAGGAATTGAAGGAATAAAAGCAGGGAAGACAAAGGATCCCCGCAGACCAACCAATTTTTACGCGTCCCGAAAAAAAGCACTGGGACTAAAAGGGTAACGGTTCGTCTCTAAGTTTTTTCCCGCCCTGAATACCGCTAATTCTGGGTAAAGACAGTGGGGGGGGGAATGTGTCTAGTGGCTCAAACCCACCGGCCAGGGTGGGGGAAAGGGGGCGGAAGTCCCTTGGACAATTTTCATACCGGGTAAAAAAGAATGGAGGGGTCAAAACCCCAAAAGGGGAAGGAAGAGGTGGAAAAACACTTTTCCTGGGGAAAGGGGGAATGGCGTGACAAAAAACGGGAGGGACAAAGTGTTGAAAGTGAAGGTTCCAACCGCTCGGCAAGAAGCCGAAAAAAAGGGGTTTTGGAACAAGTTCGACAGAAAAGGCAACCGGGAAACCTGGGTCCCAAGAAGGCAAAGGGGGGGGGAGGGTGGGGAGAGAGTGTGCCATGGTTTGTCACAACAGATCAGTGGGTCAGAAAAAAAAGGTGGGACGTACCCACGTTCGGGGGTTGGGGGGCTTCAAAAGACTCAAAAAAAAAAATAGAAAAAGGGAGGGCGATTACGACAGTCCAAAAAAGGAACTAAGGATAGGAACCTTCACCGGGGGGAGGGACGGAAAACTGCGTGAACCGTCCATCACAGGTGTTTCCCGAGGTGGGTCAGGGGACCTTTAGGGAAATAAGAATGAAACGGAAGAAGGACAGTACGAAAAGAGGAGTTGTTGCAGTACCATAAGTCCGAAAAAAAAGGTAAAAAACTGGCCGGAAGGAAAAGAGGGGGTTAAGAAAAGGGAAACTAAGGTAAGGGAAAAAGGAAGGTTAATACGACGGTCAGAAGATACCGGTACGGAAGTTAGAAAGCCCAAGGGAGTTAAGGGAAAAAAAAAGATCTCTCAATGCCCGGGAAGAATCAGGAAAAGGCAGTAAGTAAAAGGTCAAGGGCGAGGGGGTCTGGCCAGACAAATTCAAAAAAAAGGATACTGAAAAAAAATCGGAAGGGTTTAAAAGAAGAAGGGGTACCCGTCCGGACAATGGAAAAAATTGTAGATCCCCAGGGGAAAGATTAAAAAAGGCTTGGAGAAGCATGAGGGAAAGGTTGAGAAAAAAAAGGACGTGGGAACAGCCAGGTGATCAACAACTGAAAAAAGGTTTGAAGTGATGAAAAAAAATCCAGAGAGAAAAAGGGGAAAAGGGGGGCCAAAAAGTGGGGGGTCGGGACCGGGGAGTTTGCCTTGGCCTGGGGCCTTTAAAAAAAAAAAAGTTCCAAAAAGTGGGAGGGGGTTACAGAGAAGAAAAACTCGTGAGAGAAGGAAACCAAACGGTGTGAAAACGGGGTCCAGAAAAGAAGAAAACACTTGGTTTCTCGGCTGTCACTTTGGGGGATGGAAAAAGGAAAGGCAGAAAAAAAAGTCATAAAAGGGGGAAGAGAAAAAGTGTAAGGGGACAAAATTGCACACCCATTATAAAAAAAAAGGTGTCCAAATTGGAGGTGAAGCAAAAGAAGAATGGGGAGAAGGGAGGGGGTTTCCACTCCCTGAGGTAACGACGGAGCCACAGTGTTGCCCGTTTTGGAGTGGGGGGGGGAGGGGGCAGTGAGTCTCGGGAAAACAAGGGAAGGGGACTATAGATCAAAGGGGGGTATAGAGAGAAGGGAGGAGGGAAAGGGGGAAAAAAAAAAAAAGCGAAAAAAAAACAAAAATTCCGGTGTTGAAACTCACTTTGAAAAAAGAAACAAGGAACAAAAAAGGGCAATTCGGTAGGCAGGAGAAAGTTTGGCTTGCAATGAGCAAAGAAAAAGAAAACTTCCCTAGGGGCTACCGGAAAATCTCCCGAAAGAAGAGACAGGCGAGATGGAACAATTGGGAGGGGGACAGGGGATAAGGGAAGGGAACGTTGAACCGAAAAAAAACTCGGTGAAAAACCGAAAAAAAAAAATCAAGAGGCCAAGGGAAAGGGAAGAGATCCAAAAAAAGAAGCGATGGAAAAAGAGGAGGAGAAAAATGGGGCCCGAAACGCTAGTTTTGGGGAAAAAACGAGAGTCGAAACCGCCGCGAAGAGGAGGGGAAAGAGTAAAAGACGGAATTAAGGAAGGGGACGGATCAGAAACCGCCCCGAGGAAATGGAGAAAGAAAAGCCGAGATCTCGGCCGACACATGACAAAAAATGTGGTCAGGATGTCAATTTTAACCGATTCAAAAAAAAAATGGGGACTGACGGGAACAGGATTTGCGTGGGAACCCGAAAACAACCGCATGTATCCAGGGTGCGGAAAAGAACCATGGGACTAAAAAGGGACCACATGCGGAATGACCATGTGTCTCAATGACACAAAATAAAGAAGATCAGAAAGCCAAAAAAGTTGGATACTCATTTCTGGGAAGGACTCAAGAGAAGAAAAGGGTAAAGGGGGGAACCGTCTAAAGCCAAACCTAATTTTTGAATTGGAGAGAATTTAAAAAAGAAGAAAGTTTAAAGACTGGGGGGGACAGCACTAACCTTTGTCACCAAAAAAGGAAAAGAAAACACATCGGAAAAGAAAAAAAAGCACAAAATAAAGATAACAAGGGCAGGGAAAAGAAGGGGTGGGAAAAAGAAAAAGATGGGACCGGACTCCTGCTCCCAGTGTGAAGGATGGAGCCCAGAAACCAACGAAAGCAAAAACAAAAACAGAACAACCCGCGTTAAAAATGAAAGGACTTAAACAAGAAACCTACAATAACGGAGGTGGTCAATTGGTTCAAGGGACATGATGTCTCCGTCCCAGGGGCTGAAAAAAAAAAAAAACCGCAAACCCATTGGGGAAAGGATCCAGAAGAAATGGGGGGGCCACGAAATCAAAGGGAATCCGGGGTAAAGGACCGGAGTGGTCACGCAAGGAACGTCTAAAAAGGGGCCTTCTGAAAAAAAAAAAGAAGGGTTGGAAAAATGACAAGAACAAGGGGTCCCTGGGGGACGTTACGGGGTACCTTGCCTTTGAAAAAATGTCCAGAACGGTGAAGGGTACAGGGGAAAAAGCGGGGGGGGCTTAAGATTTCAACGGGCCCCAGACGGACTTCAAAAAAATGGGAAAGAAATTAGGTTAAAAGGGGGAGGAAGGGACTCCAAAGGTACAACGTTGCCAAGAAAACCCCCAAAGTCATGAGAAGGTGGGCAGAGGTATGAATCCGCAAACCCTTTTATCCCCACACAGCAAGCCACTGGGGGGGAACTCAACGGTGTTCCCACAGTTAATAACCGTTTGTTTCATTCCTGGAAAGGGGGTAGGAAAAAAAAAACTGAACCCCATTGGGGAAAGGGAAGAGTTCGCCTCAACAAAAAATAGTGAACTACATTGGAAAAAGGGGGTTTTGACGTAAAAAAAAAGGCGGGAAGGGGAAAAAGTGAAAGGCGGGTGGAAAAAGAGAACCGGGTAAGAATCCATCGGCCCACCAGGGGGATTCCAGAATTTTGAGGACTTGTCTAAACATGGGCCTTACTACCCTCGAGGGACTTAAAAGTTTTAAAGGGAAAAGACTTTAGAACCCGACAAAAACAAGAAACTACGGGGTAGGGCACGGTACATAACTACGGAAGGGAGAAGCCGAGATAAAAGAAGTAGGGCCAGAACACACTTAATAAAAGATACCCGAGTTTTCTGCAAAAAAAGGAAGTTCCAAGGGAGGACCCTGACCGAGAATGCAGAGGGAAAATGAAAAGAGTGAACAAAAAGGCTACGTCTTCTGCCGTGTGAACCAAAAAGACAATGAAACTTCGGAAAAGCGGATCTGCGAAGGGAGGGGGAGGGGACACCGGGGAAAAAAGGAGGAAAGCCAGAGGGGAAAAAACATACTCGCCGTTCAGCCCTGTGGTGGGACGGAATGCTGGGAAGAGGGGAGGGTCATGGAGTGAAGGGGCCTTCACTTACTGCCTCCCTCACAGGTCAAGAAAACTGAGAAAAAAAATGACCCAGAAAAACGGAAAAGAAGTCAGGGGGGGGAGAGGAGTCACAGAGGGGCTAAACGGAAATGCACACGGGGTTGAGGGATCTTGGGCCGGGTGGTGCAAAGGGGGAGGGGGCGGAAAACCATGTTCAAAGGGGGGGGGAAAAAGTTTATAAGACCGAAGAAATTGGAAATAAAAGAAAGTTCACAACTCAAAAGGACCTATATCCGACTGCGTTGAAAAACAAAGGGGGGGGTGGCCCGAAAGTTACAAAAAGTTGGAAGAAAAGGGTCACAAACTGGGACAGAAGAAGGTCTAAAGCAAGGGAAGGCGGATTATCAGTGGTCAAGTCCAATTGATGCCAACTTAAGGACTCCCCAAGGCCAGAGGTAGGTGGAAAAGCAGTGGGCCCATTCAGGACAAGGGGAAGATACACATTTGAAAGCACTGCACAGAATCAAGGGCTAAAAAATCAAAGAAAAAAGGGAAGCATTAGGGAAAAATCTGTTGACCTTCTTA
>Ga0179591_1317017_pt1 | contig 10511 bp, 20 predicted proteins | sample CZOMad2_1_08_16f_FD_182891 | JGI IMG/M metagenome (GOLD analysis project Ga0179591, IMG submission 182891) | Vadose zone soil fungal communities from Angelo Coast Range Reserve, California, USA - CZOMad2_1_08_16fungal (PacBio error correction) | ecosystem: Environmental > Terrestrial > Soil >...
GAAGAGGAAAGAGGAGGGAGGGAAAAAGAGGGAAGAGTGCTTCAACACCATATGTCACGGCTCGTGCAGGCACTCCAACTCTGTTTCGTGGTACGCCGCGTTGATGAACACGCCTACCGGCACGACTGATCGCGTGCGGAGAGGGAAAAGAGGGGGGGGAAAGGAGGAAAGAAAAAAAAAAAAAAAAAGGGGGAAAAGAAAAATTCCATCATGCACGCCACTGACCACGCTTTTTCCACATCGATTTTTCATCCTCCGACATCGATAGATCTACTTCCCCACATCGAGGGCACGCGGAGAAATCGCGATAGAGAGGGCGGGGGAAGAAGGGAGAGGAAGGAAAGAGAAAAGGAGAGAGGAGGGAAAATCCTTGATTCATCTTCTGAGCATTTCACTCCCATGTCGCAGAACTTGCAGACGACAGCGTCCCGGTGACCCACGCTTGGTGGCAGGGAGGGTGAACGCAGGGGAGGACAGAAGAAGGAAGGAGAGGGAGAGAAAAAGGAGGAAGATCTGGTTGCGCCGCAACTACCTCAACCCATCACGCCATACTCTTGCTCCTGAAAAGGCCCTGGCGACCAGGGTGCAGGTCTGAATGCCGACAGGAAAGAAGGGGAGGAGAATGAGAAGAAAGGGGGGGGGAGGGGGGGAGGGGGGGGGGGGGGAAGGGGGGGGAAGATGACTCGCTGATTCTCGAGACCGGATCAGCTTTGAAGATGAAATGTAGGGCTGATCCGTGGAGGGGGAAAAGACGAAAGAAGGAAGGAAGAGAGAAAATAGAAGGTGGAGACTTCGTCTGACTCTTCTACACGTTGTCCTCGAATTTTCTTTAAGTACGCTCAGGCCTATGGTCCTGTCCTCGCTTTAACAGTACAGGAAGAGCTTGAAAAAAAGAAGGGGAAGAAAAGGAAAGGGGGGGGGGGGGGGGGGAAAGGGGTGGTGGTCGCCTATCGTACTACAGTCGATAACAATCTGGTCTTTTCTGACGAGCTCCAGACAGAAAGCGCCTGCACTACCGGGTCAGTGAGGAGAGAGGCATGAGTACGTCAAAAAAAGGAGTGGGAAAGGGAGAGGGGGAGGGAAAAAAAAAAGGGACGCAAGACGAAGCTTTCCGCGCTTCGCAAGCCATTCTCTCATCGTACGCCCGCCCGAGCATGATCAGGCGGCGACAGGTGCTCAAACGTAATCGACCGACCTGGTCGGAGGGGAAAAGAAAAAGAAGGTAGAAGGGGAGAGGAGGGGGAAAGGGAGGGGGGAAAAGGAAAGGGTCCGATTCCAAGGTCTATTCTCGCGCTCCTTCATTCGTGCTCTGGCCGCCTCCGAGCTCGAGCACCTGACGGTCGGAGATCGCCAAGGGAAGTCACCGCGAGAGCCAGGGGAAGTGGGAAGGAAAAAAAAAGAAAAGAGGGGGGTGTCCTCTATCTCTCTTCACTCATCCGCTTAACTTGATCCGTGGCCCGGTCGGGACTGCCATTGCGGCCGGGAGGTAAGTGGATCCGGGGAAGGAAAGAAAGAAAAAAAAAAGAAAAAGGAGGGGAGAGAGGGGGGTGGGGTCACTGTATCCGTTCTACCGAGGCTTTTTTCCTTCCAGCTGTGATCTATTACTGCGAATCGCACCAAGTCGTACAGGATTCCGAGAGGGGAAGGGATGAGATAAAGGGGAAAAGGGGAGAAGTCGCTCACAGCTTTCTCCAGGAGCACCGTTTCTGCCCCCTAGCATGCGGCGCGGCTCCCATGATCATCTACAAGAGCGCGAGCTCCGCGAGCGCATCATCGAGAAGAGAGGTAAGGAGAGGAGAAAAAAAAAGAAGGGTAAAAGGGAGGGGAAAAAAAAAGCGCACTACTTTCACATGATCTCTTGCCGGAGTTTCTCTAGCGCTTTTTTCCGAAAAGCGCGTAAGGGGAAAGGAAAGTCGAGAAAAAAAAGGAAAAGGAAAAGGGAGGGGGAAAAGGAGAGGGAAGGAAGAGGAAGGGTGGTGAGCGAGTTGGTCCTCTTAAGCAGTCGCTTTTCGCCAAGATCGCGTTGGGTGGGCACTCGGTTGAGCGAGCGTGTCTATGCGCCGACACGGAGCGCGATCCGCAGAGAGGAAGGAGAGAAGAAGGAAAGAGGGAGGAAAAGAATGCTCTACAGCTACCATATACTCTTACCATTCGATCCAACGATCCACCTCCGCTGCCGGTCTCGTTGAGGGAATACTGTTAGGAAAAGAAAGAGAGAAAAGGAGGAGGAAGGAAAGAAAAGAGGAAGGAAGAAAGGGGAAGGATCAACTACGCACACCCACCCGTTTCGCGTCGATTGGATGCAATTCGCAGGAAGAATCAGAGGGAATGGTGAAAAGGGGGGGAGGAAAGGAAAAGGAAAACATGCTTTTCAGGATAAGATTTTTTGTCCTCAACTGCTTCAGCTAGCGCTCTAGATCTAGTTCTATCTGGGCGGGGGGCCCTGTTTGGTAAGAAAAAATGAAAAAAAGGAAGGAAAGAGATTGTGGAAACTCTTCTTTACGGCTTGCCCTTTCCCATGCACGCTCGCGCAGGCCGAGGCCAACAGACAGGTCGCTAACGTAAACGAAAGCGAGAGGGAGGGAAGGGAGGACCCCCTGATCCGCTCCGCCGTACGATCGCTTGTATTCGCAGCTGAGGTTCCGGCCACGTACGCCCACCGGGCGCACGTGAGAGTATCGATCAGCTGTGCCGTCGAGGTCAGAGAGAAAAACAAACGGAGGGGGAGGGGAGTAAGAAAGAAGGGGAGAGAAAGAAAAAAGGAGAGAGAGTAGCTCACTTGTCTCCCGTTTTTCTTCGCGTGCCGGCACCTCATCTGGCTTAATACCCGCGCTCCGTCCCTGCGCGCGGATCAGGGGGAGAATAAAGCAGCTCGTAGCTATGAGGAAAGGGAGAAAAGGGGAATGGGGGGGAAGAGGGGGAAGGAGGGAGGAGGGCCTTTCACGTGCCAGCCTTACAGCCAATTTCCACCACTATCTAGTTCCATCCCATGGACGGACAACAGGGCCACTGCCCCAGCTCGAACTAGAGCGAGAGAGATAGCTGACGCCGTTGAAGGAAAAGAGGATATGGAAAAGGGCAGGGGAAGGGGGAAAAGGGGGGGGGAGAAAGGGGAAGATAAAAAGTGATGTCTTCCTTCTAATTTCATCCCATCTACTCGAAACTCGGTTGGTCTTTATCATGACGGTCCGAGGCCTAGAGAGATTTGAAAAGAGGAGAAAGGGGAGAAGGGAGGGAGGGGGAGGCGAACACGTTCCTTAAACGATACCTGGCAGCGAGTTGGCTCGTGGATCGAATGGTCAGGGAAGGGGAAAGGGAGAAGAAGAAGGGGGGAAAGGAAAGAAGAAAAGAAAGAGAGGAAGAGACCTCTCACCTTCTCCGGCGTATCACTATCACGGTCGCTCATAGCACGCTCGCTCACCGCGTGCCCACACACGTGAGCGGGGGAGAAAAGAGGAAGGGAGGAAGAGAAAAAAAAGAAAAGGAGAAGGAATGAGGCAATATCAAGGGTCCTACTTCGTCTCGGGCAAGGTGGGTCGCCACTTTCAGTGCCTTCCACGCGCGTTCGAAGCGCTCGAGAAAATCCGGCAAAGAAATCCGGGGGAAAGTAGAAGGAGGGGGGGGGGAAAAAAAAAAAAAAATGACCTGGCATTTTATATCCTCCCCTTCACTATCGGCTCAAATAAGAAAAAGGGAGGAGAGAGGGAAGCTTCTCGCTCTTTTCTCTTATCATTTTCTCCTCGTCCTGCCATTCTCGAGGGCGCAACGGCTCCTGGCGCAGCTGTGCGAGCAGAGGACAACACCCGCGGGGAAGGGAAAAGAGGGAGAAAAAAAAAAGAGAGAAGGGAAAGAGGAGGGGGGGGGGGAGGATCGCCTTTTTTTTTTTTTTGGGTCCTCTCTCACGCTGTCCGACACCAACTCCTCCGGTATACCGGCCTCGTGCACCAAATCCAAGAAGCGGGAGAAAAGTGAGGGGGGGGGGGCAGGGGGGGGGGGGAAAAAAAAAAAGGGGGGGGGCTTCACGATCACCTTACAATCCTTCCCTCAATTCAGGCCCGACCTGGTGCATCGATCAAGTTCGCGGTGATTGAGGCCGAATCGAGCACACCAAAAGGGAGAGGAGAGGGGGAGGGAAAAGAAGGAAAAAATAAAGGAGAAGAGGGGGAAAGAAGGAGGGAAAGAAAAGGGGGATCACGATCTCTATGCTCCATCTCCACTCCATTACTGCTCGCGGCGACTTCGACCTTGGCATAGGAATAGGATTGCACTCATACAGAGAGATGAAAAGAAAAGGAAGGGAGAGAAGAAAGAAAAAAGTCTGCAGACTTTTTAGCACCTTTAGCCGCTGCTCATTGCTCGGGCGGGCTGTCACCTTGCCGCGAAGGCTTACGAAGGAGCAGGAAAAGGAGTAGGGGGACGGGGGGGAGGAGCAGGGGGAAAAGAGACTTCACGAATCCATGACTCGAATGTTTAATTCCCTCTTTCTCTCTCCTCACTGACCCTGTAGTTGCAGGCGCGGATGGGAGGGAGAGAGAGGGGAAAAGAGAAAAGGGGAGAGAGGGGGAGGAGGGGGAGGACCACCACCATCTGCACACTCCCTCTTGCAGTGCGCGCTCGATCGTGGTGCAAGCTCGGCTGTAACTGTTCCACGCGCGTGCCAGGGGAAAAAGAGGAAGGGGGAGAGGGAAAGAGAGAAAGAGGAAGGGAAAAGGAGGAAAGAAGTCTTCAACCACAATAGCTCTCCTGCTTCCATCGTATCATGCCGTAGCGTGGTTCCTCCACGATCAGCACGAACAAGGGGGTTCAGCTTCAAGAGGAGAGGAGGGGGGGGGACGAGAAGAAGAGGAGGGAAAAAAGGGAAAAAAAGAGAGCCACACACCTCCTCACCTTTCTGTTGCGTAACATTCGCTGCTCTTTCATTGCGGAATGCAGACCTTTCCCCATGGTCGCCAGGGCATTGTCCAGAGCAGCGTATTGGCGTGCTGGGGGAGGTAGTTTGAGAGAAAAAGAAGAAGCGGGGAAATGAAGGGGAGAAAAAGAGGAAAGAAAGAAGAAGGGAGGAAGGGAAAGAAGTAGTCTTCCACCAGCTCTTGGGGGTCACCGTTTAATCGCTCGTCTTCTGCACGTTTTTCTGCTACATGGGCGTTAAACCTGCTCGAGAAACCCTGAATCAATGCCGTCGAAGCAAAGATGAAAGGAAATGAGGAAAGGGAAGGGGAGAGGTCTTTCGCGCCAACCGCATATACTATCTCCTATCTCGCCGATACCTCGCTTTGAGGGAAGTATATCGCATCGATTTCGGCTGGGATGAAATAAAGAGAGGGGGAAAACGAGTGTTAAGGGGAGGAAGGAGGAAAGGGGGGGGGGATGAGAAAAAGGGAGGGGGAAAGGAGGGGGGGAAAGAAATCAAATCCTCGCACGCGACTCACAGTCCGTGCATTATTCTTGTTCACTGCAACGCGCGTACCTCCTAACAGTTGGAGTTGCCCTGCACCGAGCCCTTGCCCATATGGGTGTGGAGAACAGGAATACGCGGGTGCACACGAAAAGCAGAAGGGGCAGAGGGAAGAGAGAGAAAGAAAAAGAGAAGAAGGGGAGGAAAAGGGAAAAAGAAGCGGCTTTCGGGCTCCCTTCGTATTCCTTTCTTCACACCCCTATTTCACTTCTCTGTGCAGGGCAACTCCAACCTTTCGTGGGTAACCACCGCCGCGGGAAGGGGAACACGAAAAGAACGAGGGGAGGAGGAGGGGAAGAGGGGGGGGAGGGAAGAGGGGAAAAAAAGGGAAAAAAACAACTTCAATCATGCACGCCAACTGACCACTCTTGGCCACATCTATTTTTCATCCCGCCACAATCGATGAGATCTACTTCCCTCACATCGAGGTCCATCGGCGAGATCGAGAGATAAGGCTGTAGTGGGCGGCGAAGGAACGAGAGGGGGAAGGGAGAGAAAAAGGAAGAAAAGGGAAAGAGGAAAAGGAGAAGGACGGCCTTTATTCAGTCTGCTCGAGCAGTTTCACTTCCCATGTCGCATAACGTGCAGACGACGAGCGATTCCGGTGACACACCAAAAGACTGGGGGACGAAAGTAAAAAAGGGAGGAAAAGAAAGGAAGAGGAGAGGAAGAGGAAAGAGGGGGGAGAGAAACTACCGACCCAATCACGCCAATCCGCTGCTCCTGACACTTCCTTGCGTCCCATTGGTGCAGTCTGTCCCTTCCCCATGACGCCGCGCGCAGGTATAAGAAAAGAAAAAGGTGATGGCCGGGGGGGAGAGGGGGGGGGGGGGGGGAAGGAGGGATCGCAGATCTTCGATACTCTTCCTCTTGACTCTTAACCTTTCGTGCTGATCGTGGAGGACCACGCTACTTCATGATCAGGGAAGAAAGGAGAGAGATGGGGGGGGGATGAAGGAGGAGGGAGAAGGAGGAACAATCCAGATTTCGTGAAGTACGCGCAGGCCTATTTGGCCAAGTGCACGCGCGTGAACAGATCAGCCGAGCTTGCACCCCTATCGAGCGAGGAACGGAAAGAGGGAGGGGGAAGAGGGGGGGGGGGGGGGGGAGGAAAAAAGGGGAGAAGACTAGAAACCAAGCGGGTGCTGGTCGAACCGAGCTCCAGAACAGAACGCGCCTGCAAACTACCGGGTCAGGAGGATAGAGCCATGAAGGGCGGAAAAAATAGGTAGGAATGGTAAAGGGGGAAAGGAGGTGGTCTAGTTCTACGACTAATCCAATCTCAAGACGACTCTTGACCGCGCGTCGCCAAGCATTCGCGCAGGCGTGAAGGACAAGAAAGGGAAGAAGGAGAAGGAGGAGAAAAGGAGAAAAGAGAGGCCCGCCTGTTCGAGCTGTTAGGCCTACTCCTCTCGCTTCTTACTCTGCGCGAGGGAGGCAAGCCGCTTTCCGATGCCAAGGTCGAAGTCGCGGGGGGCAGCGCACGTAACGAGGGGAAAGAGAAGAAGAAGGAAGAGGGGGAAAAGAAAAGGGGAAATCTCCATTGTCTTCCAACCTCGCGAGCCAGGACTTGGGCCTTCACGACCCAAGAGGCCGAAATCGGGTGGGGGAAGGAGATAGAGGAAGGAAGAAGGAAAGAGAAGAAAGGGGAATCGTTCACCATGTCGGTCCTGCCATTTCGTTCCGGCTGTCCGGTGATCGTGAAGCCGCCAGACCCACACAAACAAAAAAAAAACGAAGAAGGAAAAGGAGGAGGGGGGTGCACGAGGCCTGTCTACCTGAGCGTGGTGTGTCAGGTCCCCCCCCCCGTGATATCGAGGACACAGCGAAGACGGAAACAAAAGAGGAAAAAGGAAGGAGAGTGGCCTTTCTGAGCTTCATCGTCTCGGCGAAGGTTTTGCCTGCAGCTGCGCTCACAGCTTGCGCCATGAGCCCGTTGTCGCCCCCGAGCAGGGGGCGGCGCAGAGAAAAGGGGATGAGAAAAAAGGGAAAAAGTAAAAAGAACTCGAGCTCATCATCTCCCTATCTTGACTTCGGCTACTAACCCATGCCGTCAGGGTTGCGTGTAAAACAAGCGCATCGTACGTGCACCAGGAATAAGGAAGGGAGGGGGGAGAGGGGGAAGAGAAAGCGCTTGAATGCACTGAAAGTCTTCTACCTCATTGCCGAGACCGGAAGTCGGCCCTTGAGAGTGAAAACACACCTAGGAAGTTTCAGCTTTTGGACTAGTGGGGCGATGAAGCCAGGCCGCTGGCTGCCAAAGCACGGGTGGGGGGGCAAAGGGGGAAAGGGGGAAGGGGAGGGAGGACGACCGTGATCGTCTATCCTCCGGATCAGGTTGTGGTTGGGGTCCTAGTCTCTCGCGAGAAAGTCTTCGGTCCCGTCACCATCGTAGAAAGCGAAACAGAAAGGGAAAAGAGAGAAAAAACGAGCCAACTCTCTTCGTTCTCTTTCCTTTCCTCCGTTTTCTCGAACGACATACGACGTCGCCAGGCGCGCTGGCAAGAGGGGGCATCAGAGCAGAGGGGGAAGGAAGGGAGGAAAAAAAAAAAGAGTTTCGCGTCATTGTATTCCCTTCGCAGGCCGTCAATCACTCGGTTATGGCACCGGAGGCATCCCCTTCACCCTCACACCTTCTGCAGGAGAAGATGGTTTTCATCAACGGGCTAGCTAGCAGCGCAAGATAGAAGGGACGAGAGGGGGACAAGGGAGGAAAGGGGGGGGGGGTCCTTCCCTGCGGATAACTCGATCTTGTGGAACTCTGGCTGTACTGCTTGCCCATTGAAAGGAAACGAGAGCGGAAAAGAAAGGAAAAAAGAAGGGAGAGAAAAAAAAAGAGAAAAAAAAGAGATACGAGCTTCATTTTCTTCTCCCCTTATCCGCGCGCCTGACGAGCGCTGGGTATTCGCAGCTGGAGGGTGCCGGCCCGCGTACGTAACCGGAGAAAGTGAGCTTCCTAAAGAAGAGGAGGGAGAGAGAGAGAAAGAAAAAGGGGGGAAAGGAAGAAAAAGAGAGATGATATCGACGGCACAGCTTGCTCGCTTGATCTTAAAACACGTGTCGCCGCTGTGGCGTACGCGGGCCGGCACCTCAGCTGCGAATACACCGCCGCTACAGGCAGGCGCGCGGGATCAGGGGAGAGAAAGAGGAAGAGATGAGAGAGGAAGGGGAAGGGAAAAAGGGAGGGGGGGGGAAGAGGCCTGCTCTATCTTTCCTGGCAATTGGCGCCTTCATCCATATTTCCACCAATATCGAGTTCAATCCTGCAGGGACTGACCCACCATGGCCCGCCCAGATCGAACAGAGAGTAGAGCGCGGATGGAAGAAGGTTGGAGGAAAGGAAAGAGGAGAAGAAGAGGGAGAAGGGAGGGGAAAGAAGGGGAACCGGTGCCAATAACCCGAGTTCTTTCTCTGCGAATTGATCCAATCGACGCTAAACGCGGTGTGTCTTGATCATGAACGCCGAGTCCTCGAGACAGATTTGCAGCACGCAGGGCGACGTGAGGAGGGGACGTGAGAGAAACAAGGGAGGAAGAAAAAAAAAGGGGAAAGGGAGGGGGAGAAGGGATCTTTTTATCGCCTGGTCTCATTTCCTTTAGCTTTATCCTCAGGTGACGGGTCCGAAGACTTCACTCGCGAGGAGCTCGCACCTGATCAAGCGGAGAGAAAAAGAAAAAGGAGGAGGAGAAAAAATAGAGAAACGCGTGCCCACCCACTCTATCTTGTCTCCATCTGCCTTGCTTCATCACCCACTCGCCTCACACTCGGAACTTCCTTCGCAAGATAAAGGGGCCGATTAGTAGAGGAAGGAGGGAGAAGGAGGGAAGGGAAGAAAAAGGGAGGAGGGTCTAAGCGGCTCTATAAACTCCTTCAATAAGTATCCTGGTGCACGTAGATGCCATGGTGGACACCAAACAAGACCGTAATGGTGGAGAAGAAGAAAGGAGAAGGGAGGGAGAGGGGAAAGGTAAGAGCGAGCTCGCTCTCTGGGGGGGGTTCGTTATCATGGTCCCTCGCCCCATTGCTCGTAGGCGCAACGGGCCCTGGCGCACAAGATGGGAGACGCAGACTGCCCAGAACAAAGAGGAAAGAAGGGGAAAAGAGAAAAAGAAAACGAGATGAGGAAGGAGAGTGGTGTGCTAATCGCTTTTCCTCGAGTGAAAGAGGGCAGCCAAAAAGAGAAGAAAGAGAAGGAAAAGATGCACCAACTCACTAAGCTCATACATTTGAGGTTTGTGTTGCTGTCTGTCTTCACGATCACCGGAACGCCGGCCGCATGGCAGGCCCGACCGGGTGCAGCAGAGAAGGGAAGAGGAGGAGGGGGGAAAGGAGGGAGAGAGGGAGGGAAAAAAAAAAAGATCTCTCGTGTTTCGTGAATGCTCAACGTCCCTGGCTCGCGCGGTTTGACGCCCATGGGATCGCACGACCCTCAGGGTGCTCAGAGATGGAAGCGAAAAGAAAAAGAAAAGGGAAGAGAGAGAAAGAGGGAAGGGGACGAGGAAACCGGCTTCCTCCCTCGCTAGCGATCAGCACGTCGAATGCTCTTCCCAGCTCGACCAGGCGGGCTAGACGTTTGAGCACCTGTACCGCGGCTCCGTCAGAGGGCGGGACGCACATGAGAGGAAGGGAGGGGAGGGGGAGAAGGAAGGAGGGAGGGGGGGAAGGGGGGGGGGAAGGGAGGACGAAAGAGACTTCACTATCAATTGACATCTCTTTTGAAGTACCTTCATGGCTCTCTCCTCACTGACCCGGTAGTTGCAGGCCGGGCATGGGCGGGAGAGAGGAGAAAAGAAACAGAGGGGGGGGAGAGGAGGGGAAGTCGAGTGCTGACCACCACCGCTTCACACCTCCCTCGTGCAGGGCGCCGATCGATCGTGGGTGAAGCTCGGCTGGACGGGTTCACGCAGCGTGAAATGGGAAAAAAAAGAGGGGAAGGGAGAGGAAGGAAAGAAAGAGGGGAGGGGAGAAAAGAGGAAAACCCTAATTCTTCAAAACCAGAGCTCTCCTGCTTCCAGCGGAATATGCCTTTTTTCCGTGTCCTCAACGTGCAGCAACG
>Ga0179591_1335111_pt1 | contig 10511 bp, 11 predicted proteins | sample CZOMad2_1_08_16f_FD_182891 | JGI IMG/M metagenome (GOLD analysis project Ga0179591, IMG submission 182891) | Vadose zone soil fungal communities from Angelo Coast Range Reserve, California, USA - CZOMad2_1_08_16fungal (PacBio error correction) | ecosystem: Environmental > Terrestrial > Soil >...
CCTAATGTCTCGCGGTCACATAGCAACGTCGGCAAATGAACAATCTGATATAATAGTCAATGAGGAGCGTACATCTTAACTCACGCCTCGGGGGGTAAAGATAACCTACGCCTCGACTCCGTCGCGGTTAAGGGGACCATAAAAAACATCCCTCTTAATGCCTGGAGCCTCGAAAACTCTTGCAGGGGGGAGAGGAATATGGCAAGAAAAACCTGATCGGTAACCTAGGAGAGGAGCTCGGCTGCAGAAAAGTTCTAATACTAAGAGAAGATGTTGTAAAGGAAACCTCTATTCCCCGCTCGAACGCGACACAAGTCCTCCATAAGGGGGGAAATAGCGAAAAGCCGACGAGCTCCGAGGTACAAGACGACGAGGTCCCTTTTCTTCGGTGCCTCTCAAAGAAGGAAAAGCAGGGTAGGGAAGGGACGAGCTCGGTCGTGAAATGCCAAACCAGGTGAAAGAAAACAGGAACTCCCAGCATTTGGTGACACCTTTGGGGTAACAAAAAGATTCGAAGGAACCCTCCTTCAAAACAGAGGGTGGTTAGGGTTAGGGGATGGCTGAAAAAGATGTGGCACTCCAGCGCGAGGAGGTCCGTATCGAAAAAAAAAACAGTTAACTATTTTCGGCGCGAAAAGAGACACAATAGCTCTTGCAGAAGATTGTAGGGGGGAGCAAATGGTTGGGAAGCGCTTCAAACTCTGAAGGGGGGGAATCGCCTTTCCAGCCCAACCCATGTCGTAGGAAGGCATGAGACCCGAACCTCGGGAAATCTCGAACGGCCGCCGCGACGCCAGATAAGATCTCGGGCAAACCACCGCTGCACATATCTTACGGGGGAATAGAGAGTGCGAGAGTCGACACCGTCCGTTATAGCCCAAATCGTGGAGGATAGGAAGGAAAAAAGGACGAGATAATAGACGGGCAAAAATCTTCTTCCATAACTCGAGAGTACTAAAGCAGGGCCCCGAGGATTCTGGGGAAAAATTCCAAACTTTTTGGGTGTGAGTGTTTGGTTGGTTTTTGGGGGGGGGTTTTGTGGGGTGTTATTAGATTTATGGTGGTGGGGGGGGTGGAGGGGGGAGGTTTGTTGTTGGATAAAGGGGGAGGGGGTTGGGGGTTTTGGGAATTGGTTTAGTTATCGGGGGTGAATTGGAGGGATGGCGGGGTGGTTTGGAGAGATTAGGGGAAGGGAGGGGTAGAGAGGAAGAGACGGCGGGGGAAGAACGGGGGTGGGGGAGCAGTGAACAGGAGAGTGGTGGGAAGTATTGTGGTTTTTTAATGGGCGTTTGGTGGGTGTGGGGTGTGGGTGGCTGAGGGCGGGAGGGCGTGTTGGTTAGTGTGTTGGGGGGAGGGCCGAGGGGGTGGTTGGAGTGGGGGGGGGGTGATTGCTTGAGTGAAGATGAGAGGAGAGGGTGGAGTATTTCTAAACATGGGCGAGAGGGGGAGAGGGGAGGCAAAGGTAGTTTTGAGGGGTGATGTACTGGGGAGGTGGGGTGGGTGTAGTTGGGAGGACGAGAGACGGGAGTGCGGGGAGAATTTGGGGGTTTTTTTAGGTAGAGGGGGTTGGAAGGGTGGGGGGGGGGGTGGGAGGGCAGAGAGAAAGGAGAAAGGGAGGGGGTAGTGAGATTATTTGTGGGTGAAGGCTGGGGAAGGGGGAAGAGGGGAAAGACGTATGGTTTAATTGGGAGAAAAATGGAATGTTTGTAGAGGGTAATAAAGGGGTATCGAGTTGGACAAGGGAGGACTCCGGTACCGGGGGTTCTTCGTATCGTCGTCGCTGAGTTATATCGCTAAAATTACACCTGCATCACGCGGGAGTAGAACGCAGGGGGGGGGGCGGCGTCTGCATCATCGTTCGAATTGAAAAGCGCCGAAAAAAGCCTCACTCAGTCTTCCAAGACCCCGGCTTAAAAAAGCAACGTAACGAGCGGGATGGGGGGACATGCAGGTTGCGCCCTACTAAAATTTTCGGACCTCGGACGTAGAGAGAAAGGAGGGATCGCAATCCCGACTCATAAAGAACTCGAGCTAAAAGGTGTTTCAGTCAGGGGAAACGAGCAAAGACCACAATTCTATTCTACACACTCCACGGAGACAGGAAGCTCCTATTGAGTCAGGGAAGCCTCATTGGAGAAGGTCCAGGGATCTAGGACGGAGTTAAGGAGGCGGGACATTAGGATATAGGTCGAAAAAAAGCGGACACCTGGAAAACTATTACGGGGAGGGAACTCTTTTAGAACCTAGAGGAGGTGTGAGGGCGGGGCGAAGAGCGATGCCAACTACGCTCGCGGACGGAACCAGAGCGGGGGATCCAAGTAAATGGGAAGGGAGGACCCGAAGCGGGAATTCTTACTCCAGACGAAAAAGAATTTCATTAAACGGAACCGGAAGAGAGGAGGTGGAAAAAAGGATTTTCCAAAGGAATCAGCCCATTCCGATAAGATACGAGGTAGGGGCCCAAATCTTAAGCATGTTTAAGAAATAAGCCTGCGAAAGAGAACGTGCATAATTATGTAGGCGAGAGGTACACAATCTTTAAGCCTTCACTATCCCAAAGGATCGGAGAGGAGGAAAGGATCTCGTATTTCTGGCAATCAGGTTCTGAAGGCCTTATCCTTAAAACCAGCCCCAAAAACCTCCCTTCGGTCCTGGGTAAGAAAAAAGATTCAAAAAGGAAAAAACAACCGTTTTATTAAAAGGATGGGCAGTCTCGTTTTGGGGCTGAGGTCCGGATGTTGAGGTATCGTGACGAGTAAAAGGTCCTTTGAAAAAAAAATGTGGGGAAAGGAGTGACTCCCTAGATGCTGTTCTCTATAACTCACAAGTTTGGGGAGTAGGGCGGAAAGAAAACGGAAGGGAAAGTCAACAAAAACAATCCCTTAGGGCGGGTCCTAAAAAAAAAAAGACGGCGGAGCTGTTCACCTCACTTTCGAAAAGTAATGGTGTGGGGGAAGAAAAGAGAGGGGTTACTACGTTTGTTTCTCTCATGATCCTGGAGGGGGCCAAAATAAAAAAAAAGGTGGACGTTGGGGAATCAGCTTACGAGCGGCTAAAGTTAATAATTCCCGCGCAGGGCGGAAGTCACGACAAGGGACAGCGGGATAGATTTACCGGACACGGCATAAATAGAGCAAAGGGACGAACAAATCGACTAAAGATGGGTATTTCCCGGCCCGATCTTGAAAGCGTCAGATGAAAAACCATCTCTCCATCTCTTCCGGCGAAGAGAAAAGGAAATCGGGGGGGCCGGTATACTCTCCTGAAACTGATCTAGGACATAGGGAAAAGGGAGTTCAGAAGGGGAATTGAGGGTTTTGCTCTATGTGGCAGGGTGAGCGTGAAACACCTAACGGGACTACCGCCGGTGGATGTGCGCGCTTTAATGAACCCAGCACTCAACTTGGGAGAAAAGACGATGAATGAAGAAGGGTCGAGGCGGACAAGGGACCATCCTCGAGGTTCGTGAGTGGCGCGGTGGAAAGAATGAGGGATGAAAGGGAAAAAAATGCGAGGGACGGGCAAACAATCACTGGAGGCGAGTATAAGAAGAGAGACAAGGAGCGAAGAGCAGATGCTTTCATTCTATGAGGCACATAGTATCCATAAAAGGGAACGAGAAAGGAAAGGAACGACCTATGACGCTTCTTGATTAAGGGAGAGAAATCCGCGCGCTCAACAGGCTGAGAAAAGAAATAGCGCGAAGCACGGTTGAGCGAGTAAGAGACAAGACTTGTCCCCACCTCTGAGAGTGCGCGGGAGCCGAGGGACGGAGTCGCCGCAGACAAAGATAGCATCGCCACAAAAACGGCGCGTATGGGGGTGGCAATGGAGATTTCAAACGTGAAAGAATCGCGGACTGGGAGATAGAAAGGTCGTTGTTTCCGTCGCCCACGCCAAGAAGGGGGGGGGGGGACGGAATATGGGTCCCGGCCTAACCATTCCTCTGGGGCGGCGACTCAAGGGGAAAAAGTCCAAGGCATCGACAACCGGAAGTTAAGCGTACTATGCAGGGGGGAGAAGAAACGACACAAATCTTCCTAGCTTCTTCTATCTCAATCATCTCGAGGATGGTGTGAATGAAACCGAAAAGGACTAGGCAATTCCGGGAGTCAACCTAACACACCCCTTCCTTTGGTTAATGGTTCTTGGGTGGAAAAGTGGGCAAAAAAAGGAATCTTATATTTGGTCGGTTACTAAAGAGGGGGAGTTCGGGCATTGAAGAAAGGGGGCGTGACAGAAGAAAGGGGGGGCGGCGTTAGTCTTCTATACTTAAAGAAGGGGAGATTTGGGATAAATAGGAGGTTCTATCACTACTTTAAAACTTCTATGGGGCGGAACTTCGCGCGGGAAGAGGTTGGGGGAACGAAGACTACAAGTTAGCTAGAGCAAAATGCTGATCGCGCAACGAATCTGGGAAACCATCTGTTCAGGATCTGGGCGGTCTTGCCGGACTCCAGAATATCCGAGAGGGGAGGACAGGGCAGGGGGGATTGAGTCAGGGGGGGCGGCGATCTTCTGCTAGGGATCTCTCGTTCGCATCGGGAGAGGCGAAGGAGAGCTGGCGCGCATCTAAGGTCTCTAAAGAGGGGAATGAACGCGCAACTTACACAGGAAGCTCTAAGAAAAAAAACGGTAGAAGAGGGACAATCTGGGTCATTTTCAATCAAAGAAGTCGAGTCAAAAAGAAGAGCGACCAAGAGCCGGCGTCCTTCTACGAAAAAGATCGCGCCAGAGCAGGCCGATCGAACACGGAATTCAAGTCAAAAAATTGATCTCCTACATCAGAAAGGAGATTGGACGGAGGTCTGCGAACGACCCTCCCCTCCTGACAGAATGAGAGGGTATCAAAATATCGCGCACAGTTGATGAATCTACTAGAAGTTCTTACCCAAAGAGAGACACGATCAAAAGACTTCCCCATCTAATGGGAAAATTACCCGGGCGATCAGGAAAAAAAGCGAAAAGCGCCAAAGGAAGGCTGAAGATTCTGCCGAGGCCCGAGGAATTGGAAAATACATCTGGGTAATGCACGACAACAGATTTTTCAAGGAAGATAAGTACCATTTTTGGTGACAAACGGGAAAAAAGATCTCGGGGAACCCTTAAAGTAAATGTAATTGGGGAGTTGGGGGGGGGAGGAGCAGAAAGAAGGCGAGGTTCAGAAACCCAGAGCCTTTCTCTAAGCCATCTCAGTGGGTCGGAGGGAGCGTGATAACCAAAAAGGGAGGCTCCTCCGGGTAATCTTTTTCGCCCTGTAATTTTCCCCAAGGGGAGAAGAACGAGGAAGGGGGGGGGGACCTCCTTCCAAAAAACTTCACTTCCACAAGAGGGGAGTTGATTTCGCACAAAGAACAGGATATCGAAAGAGCCTAGGAAGCTGAACAGAGGGGAGTAAAGGTTTGTTCAATAATCCCTGAAAACATCCAAGGCAGAGAGGGGTATGACGGATCTGTCCATCGACTTCCTTGACTCGAGAAATCGGCTAAAAGGTCGTACAGGAGAAAGTGAGATCATCTTCTAAAACTTAGAAAAGCGATCAAAGCTATCTAGCCCCTCTAAAGAGAGCGGGAGGGTCAAGGCACTAAATTAATGTCCAATTCAAAGCCGGCCGGAGGTCGGCGGTCGCGGTCTCCATAACTAGAAATCGAAGGGGGCGGGAAAAGGAGGGAACGCGAGGCTCTCCTTGGGACAGGCTGCTCATAGGAAGAAAAAAGTTCGCCTAAAAGAAGATCGTCACCAGATCCTACAAATAACGAAAGGACAGGAGGATGGGGTCGTCATTTTTCTCCAATCCGTGACGTTTTGCGGCATCAGCGGGAGGACCATAGAGAAGGCTTCGGGAATGGCGAAGGATCCCAATCAGACTCCCGAGGGAAGTAGTGGAAGGAAGCACTAGGGCAAACACCCTTCCATCTATTCCAAGAAAACCCTACATCCCGCGAGGACAACAAGTAAAAAAACCAGTTCCTAGGGGGTGACGAGACGGGGCGATTCTATTCGGACGAGGATCTTCCTTTTACGAGGGCAAGAAATCGGTGGCTAACGCGGTGTGCGGAGGGACCGGGGAACGGACTTGACAGCTGTAAAGCCAATATTTTCTCTATTTGTTAAGTGAGGCGACGGGAGAAGGGTTAATAATCCGCCGAGGAGAAAGAGTAGGAAACGCTGGAAGTATGCGTGGCCTCATCGGATGAAGACTAGCAGAACGGAGACGGGACTCATTAAACAACTTCCGAGCTAAATCGGGGGAAAATACCGGGAAAAGAAGGCATGTAACCGCCGTCTTCATCGCGAAAAATCTGGACAAATCGAGGGGGCGCAAGAAGGTTATGTGAGAAAAATCCTCCGAGCACCCAGAATGGATGGGATGTTCGAAATCTGAGCTGGCCGGATTTCCGAGTCAGAAGAAACGGAGGGGAGGTGAGCGTTATCTCCAAAAAAGGAAGCTGGCTGTTCAATCTTCCAAGTTGCAGAACGGACAGTAATCCTGAAAAAGCCTCACATCAACAGGAACGTAACTTTGAAAATTCTTCTAGAACCAGATCTGGAAAAAAACTCAACAAAGAGGAAAGAGGATAAAAAGAGATCTTTTTTTTTGCTGAACTCTTACAGGCCGTGGGTTCTGGATGGGGAAGGATTAAGGTCCTTGCTGCATACTATGGGGGGACGGTTAAACTCAGGATTCGAGAAGGAAACAACGGGGCACTACAAGTTTTTATGGCAGGGGGGGACGTACAGAGAGAGACATCAAGATATTAATTTCGCTGTTTATCGCGGGGAGTCGGAAAAGAAAGGCCTAGTTTGGTTGCAAAAATTAGAGGAACGTAGTTTGCTAGAGAAAGCAGGGGGGGTCCACCGACTTCAAACAATTCCTGTTGTGGAGGATCGGGATAGATTGGTTCATGAAAACAGCGCCGGATTGACTCCAAGCTCAACAGAGGAAAAAGCGCAGGGGGGGACGCCGAATTCTTAATCCTAGGAGGACGACCTTAACAAATCGATAAAGGGATACCTTTAATCTAATATAGGAAAGGCTTCAGAAGGCACCCAGCTGAGGGCCTATCCGTCTCTGTTGAAGCGAGAAGAAAGAAAGATGAAGATTCTCCTGTCGAACCATTCAGCCTAATGAAAAGTAGGAAGAGGGAAACTAGGCGGGGCGTTAAGGGTCTGGAAAAAAGCATCGAAGTTTTGGTCCGGAATTGGGGGGAGGCAGGCACCAGAGGACGAGCCTGCGATTCAATGGGATTTCGCAACGGGTAATCTGCGGGAGACAGAAAAAGGAAAAATGGGTTAATAAAAGCCGATCATTAACTCTGTGTCTGGTGCACCAAGACATAAGAGGGGGGAGGGAGGTAAGGAGGACTTAAGAGCAGGAGTATGGAGGGAGCGGGTCCTAAGAAAGGGGTATGGCCAGAAGATCCGGCTCGATCACTCCGCTATTCATTTAATTTGTCTAAAGATCCATTGACTGAGAAAGGAGAACGGGCAGCTCCGGCCGGCTTGGACAACGAATGGGACAGTGCGGGAAAAAATCGATCGCGGAAAAGGCGGTAAATCTCTGAGCTCTATACTTTGGAGAAAGTAGACAAAAGACTACTTGTTTGGTCCTTACCCCTTGGAAGAACGAGTAGGAGCGGGGCGAGAAAAAGGATTAGAGTCTCTAGCTCTAGTATCCTCTATTCCCTAATTTCTCTTGGGGGAAGTGGAGTGAAAAAACTGGCTCTGCTGCTTCTCTCGGGGATATAGCGTAGTGGGAGGTGATAAAGTGGTGAATTCCATACTCCCACCGTGCTCGGGTCCCGCGAGGCCAGGCCGCGGGATTAGAACGCGCGGGGACTTAAGGTTAAAGAACCGCGTACTCGGAGCGTCTATCATTACCGGGGACCGAAAGAACAAATAATCTTCTGCTTGCTTCGAAAGAGCGGATGGGGGGGAGGAACAGAGCCGAAAAAGATCCTCACAGTCCACGAACCTAAAAAAAGTCCCTTTTGGAGGAAGGGGAGAGGAAAACGGGTGGTGGTTCCGGTTGTACAAAAATCGGGATTCAATGTTTCGTTCACATCGAAAAAACGGGCAGGGGCATCGCGGGGGGGGAGAGGCCTTGAAGGAGGGGGGCTCTTGATCGCAAAACGATCTATATTGGGGAGCGCAAAAGGAGAGGGGTACGCTCCGCGGGAACGAATTGAACAATGAAGGGAGAAGTCTGTCTCTTCTTAGGGCCTCTGTAAGATCGAAAGGGGAGAGTGAAGGATCACGGGTCAAAAACGCCGAAAACGAATCGAATACCGAGCATCAAGAAGGGGACGGATCAATTCTTGCCTCTCCCGCAATATCAGTAGAGCGCTTTCCGCGCTTGAAAGAGTTCAGTTGAAGTGGGGTTTCGGGAAGCTGTGCATGAGACTGGAGAGAGATGGGAAGCTCGATGCTCACTGGGTAGAATGGGCGCGCGCTAGGTGGGGATCTCTACCTTGCTGCGTCTGCTCAACTGCCAAGAGGAAACAGAGGAAAAAAAAAAACTATGAGGATCATAGGTTTCCTGGTGGGGCTTCGAAGCCACATTCGAAAGGGAAAAGAGACCTCTCCCATCTATCAAACGGCACCTAATCACGAAGAGAACGAAAAAAGGTCGAGGAAAGACGCGAAAAAACCCACAGAAAGATGGCCAAGACATTAAGGCTCTTAAATCGAAGAACTAACTGGGGAGTCTTGCGGAGGAGAGTCAAGAATCCCTGAAAACCGATACTTAAAATGCTACGGGAAGCGGATTGAGGTCGGAGGTATCGAAAAGGCATCATTTATAAAGTCTACTAGAAGGGGTGTAGAGTTGTAGCCAAGGAGAACAATCTCAAACGGAAACCATAGAGGGAAAGGTAGACGGCTGAGAAGGGGGGGGCAGCCGACGCTCTAAGGCAAAAACCTCTTTTCACACGGTTAGGAGTCTGGGCCCTACCCCAAAAGCGGGGAAAGGGAAATCCACCTGGATGGGGAAATCGACGCGCCCGAGGGGGAGAAGAAAAATAATAGGACATTGTGGAACCGGTGTGAACAAAAAAGGAGAACGTTAAAAAGTAAAACTTCAAGTGTAGGGTGAGGGACTGGGTGGGGGGGGTTGGTTGGTGCTCCGCAGCCGAGCAGAAGGTTCAAGAAAAAAAAGCCAGAGCGCGATTTCAAAAAGCCTATAACACGGAGGAAGATGGTGGTGTCGGATGCGTGGGACAGAATGACGACGGCTCAGACGGAAGCTGGGTGGGAGAGCCCGAATTTTTCCCAAAGTCTACTACTACAAGAAGTCGCGTAGAGCCTAACCATAAGGCCTCAACCGATGGATGATTTAGAGAGGTCCGTGGAGGGGGAAATCACAACGAATTCAACTCCCCTCGGAGGGACGAACTACGGAGAAGGCCAGTTGATAAGAACAGGCCAACCCTGCTCTAAGGGAGGCGGAGGATATAGGAGAGGGCCTCTCCTGTATACGATGATATCACGCAACCAGATCGGTTCGAAATTATCGGTTCTGAGTGCAGAAAAACCTGATAGAAAGAAGAAATGCCAAAGAGTCTCAAGCCGGGACAGAGAGCGCGGGGAGGGCAGGCACACTAGGAGTTTAAAAAAAAGGCAAGGAGGAGTTCTGAGGAAATCCTACGATTGTGCATAAGCGAATGCCTAAATTAGAGGAGTACTAACCTTTGAGAGAAACGTAAAAGGGCTACTCGGTCAAGTGATTGCCTCTCAAACTCTGATCTCGACTCGTAAGAGTAAAAGGAAAGGAACGCGCGAAGTGTAAAAGTCAGTGTTTCTCCCTAGACCACGGCCAGAAGTTCCGGAAGGAGGCTTATGAGCAGGACTGGATCAAAAAGGATTCCAGAAGAAATAAGTCCTCGAGAATTAAAGGGGGACTGCCGAACGATCACCAGAAACCTTCTTGAGGGGAAACCCTCACTGACAAGATAACGTTAATCGTCCTTACTGTTGGCTATCCGGGGCTAAGGTCGACGGACTAAGCTGCATATCGGTCTGCCGGGCTTGACGGGGGGGATCGAGAGATAAGAAAAAATCGTTTTGGGAATCGACGACGTTCAAGATGAAGGAGGGGGAATCGGGGCCATCTGGGGGATCTAAGTTGTTTTAAGGGCGACGCTCTGTTCAAAGGACCGTCCTCGTCTGCAATGATTGGGAAAAGGGAGGCGGAAAAGCACGGCATCTTAATTCGAAAGCGCAAAAATAAAATCAACATGGAAAGGGAAGCAAAGTTAGGACTAATAAAGGTGGACGCTGCAAAAGCCTCGTAATCTCTCAGTCCCCAAATCGCGGTCAGGGTGAAAGAATCACCAAATGAAAACACTTTCCTAGTGTGAAAGGTCGATTGACCGCAAAAGATATAAACTCCGTGAGTGGCGCGTTAAAGCGGAAAAACTAGGGGAGAGGGGGGTCACCGAAGGACATGCAGGGAGGAAAGAACGTAATCGGAAAATCCCCGCAAAAGCGGACTGGTAAGAGAGAAGAAAACG
>Ga0179591_1351459_pt1 | contig 10511 bp, 13 predicted proteins | sample CZOMad2_1_08_16f_FD_182891 | JGI IMG/M metagenome (GOLD analysis project Ga0179591, IMG submission 182891) | Vadose zone soil fungal communities from Angelo Coast Range Reserve, California, USA - CZOMad2_1_08_16fungal (PacBio error correction) | ecosystem: Environmental > Terrestrial > Soil >...
TATTGTCCACAGAAAAGGAAAAACCTCTCCTAAACTATTAGGGGGCGTATAAATACTCGTAAAGAAAGAAAATCTTCTATCGTATAAGGGGGCGACTTAGCCTGCAAACGTCCTTATCGAAACTATAACCCTTTCACTTTCAAACCAGGTCTGAGTCGCGAAAAATGGTCCAGAGAAACGCTCCCGCTCAAATTTCAGGAATTCCAGAGACGCACGACGTCCATACGTAGGGAGAAAAATCAATGCTAAACAAAAAAACGGCACCCGACGTCGATGGGACTCGAAACGCTTGGAATCAGCCCTTTCAGGGGCAGGGTTGAAAGAAAGGGCACCAAGCGCCGCAAAAAAAACGAAGGCATTCCCCATGAGAAGAGAAAAATCGCCGGTATACGAGTCCAGGGACTAAAGCACAAAAAATTTCCAAGCTCACCGAAGCAAGAAAGCCATACGCGGGCGAAGGCAGAAAGGGGTTCCAAGCAGAGAAATCTACCTCTTGGGGGCAACGCGGTGCGTAAGGCCCAAACGGGGTCGGTACCCGAGAAACCGGGGAAGGAGCAAGGCAGTAAGGAAAGCATACCCCCGGCCGGAAACCTGTGCTTGGAAATCATTCAGAAAAGAAGGAATGAGAAAGGCAATCACGCCTCAATTGCGGAAAAACTTTTGGGTTTTCGCGGTTTCGTTCACAAACAACCTCTAAAGGGGCTCAAGGACAGCGGGCAGACTGAACAAAAATAGCCGGAGTAATCATCCTGAGAGTGGCGGACACTAGCTGGTCTGCCTTCTCCCAAAAGGAGAAAAAGGGTTTCGGCAACCGGTATCTGCTCACCATGGCACCGGGGCCGGTTAAAAAAACGAGTCGCAAGACCAGCATTGCTCAAAGAGGTGGCGTTTTAAAGATCAGGTGATGGTCGGATGTCATTGGTGAGAAACTCGTCAAAAAAGAAAGGGAGTGGGGTGTTGCGCAGAAGAGGATGCGTGTCAAGTGGGGGGTGTCAAGACATAGCTCAGAGTTTTTGACAACCGGACGCAGACCTCCACAGGGGAGGGCGAAGAAAAAGACTGGGAAAACTTTCCAAGATAAAACTGTGTTGGTTTCTGGGGGCGGGCTTGGAACAACGACCAACGGAACGGGAACTTGTTTCGATCAGAGGCAAGTTAAAACCTAAAGTCGGGGGGACATGGGGCTACTGCCCGGGAAACTGGGGGGGTGCCTGGGGCAAGGACAACAAAAAGGGTACTAGGTAAAGATACGGGGGAAAGACAACCAGTAAGGGTTACTTTGATGTGTAAACATTTTGAAGGGGACGAGTTTCTTGTCGGAGATACTTGGACGAGCTACACTGGGGTAGTACAAAAGGAAGATCTTTATAGTTGTAACTTGATGCGAAGCATAAACGCAAAACGGTTGAGTGCGACAGGCTGAAACAATACTTTTGCTCACTATCGGTGAAAGGGCGGAAACAAAAGCCGATCCATCAAAAAAATACGATCCTGTTGTGAACCCGTACGGGAACGAAAGGACAGTCTATCGACTACAACGGTTTGTGTTGTGAAAACCGGGAATTAAAAAAAGAAAGGGGAAAGGGCGGCCCCCAAAACGAAAGAAAAGGTTACAAGAACAAGGGACGAACAATGGAAATCTCAAAAAAGGAGAACAAGCTGGTCCAAGGAATTGGAACGAGTAAAAAAATGCAGAAAAACCCATTGGGTCAGAAAGGGAAGACGGAACCACTCAAAAATATGGAACAAAAAGATCACCATAACAAAAATTGACTGGGGGTCTAAGAGAATCTACATTTTAACCTTGAAAAAATGATTGGAAAAACACCTAAATAAACGGTCCAAAAGAGTTGGACTTGAGGGGGCATGGAAGGACATTGGAGATTCCCCCCCTCCATTTGGACGCTCTTTTTTTGAGGAAGCGAGAGAAGCAAAAAAAAGGGGCTACACAGGCGGAGGTGGCCTATACAAGATACCCGCCGCTGGGAAGAAACCGCTTCACCTAGGAGGACACGTGGCAGCAAAGACTAATGGGGGGAAACGAACCGCTTTCCCCTGCACAGATGTCCAACGAAGTAAAAGTCCAAGGGCGAAAGGTAAGCGTAAGAAGGAGGGATCAGGAAAAAGTTTCTAAGACGGGCGTACAGGTTATCAGGGTTGAAAAAAAAGTGGGAAAGTAGAGTGTAAGTGGGGTCCTTATGAGTGGGAACAATTCCGAAAACTTGCCGACCCCCCGTTTTCTTTTAGAAACGACTCGGGTGATGGGAAACGGGGCCGACAGGGAGTGCAAAACTAAAGGCCGCACTTTTGTGTTTGTCCCAAAGGGGAGAGGGTTCAAACTTCCCAAGGAGAGGATTGAAAGAAGGGCGTGCGCTTCCACAGCGGGGTGGGTGGGAGGGCCTGAACGGGGCCCCCCAGAAGGAGTCGAAACAGCCTGTGGCCGGCCGGACGGGGAGTTGTGGGTAAGGAAGGAAAGGAAAACTTTGGAAGGATGCGGTAGACTTTTGCACAGGTGGCAAGCTTGGAGACCAACGTTTGGCAGAGGTTCCAACGGCAAAAAGAAGAACCCCGGAAAAAGCTCGGAAGATGGGCATTTCAGGTTTGAAGAAACCAACCAAATTAGAACGTTGGAAGAGTCAGCGTTCCAACTTGGGCCGAAGCAAACAAATCAAACAATTTCAGGGGCCGACCTGCCGCAAGGACCGTCTCTAGGGGAGGGAGAAAGTCCTCCGTGAAACAGGGAATGGGAAAAAGTTGCCTCAAGACCCTTTACCCACTTTCGGGGAAAAAAAGTATTTAAGTGCCCCGAAGGAGGGGGAACCGGGCGTGGAAAGGCGCTTTATTAGTTCTACGCTGGGGGGAGTGGTAGTCTGTGAGGGGGGAAAGGCCAAACCTGGGCGTCTTGGTGCACTGGCCTAAAAATTCTGGAAGGGAGAGGACCAAGAATTTTTTGTGCTGCAAGCTGCTCCCAGACCCACGTCCCACAGAAAAAAGTAAACAAGAAAAGAGATAACATCCGTCCCTCTCCCCACCCTAACTCGTAGTCTCAACAAGGAACAGGAAACACTCATGCACAGACCTCCAGACCAAACCCAAGTGAACAAATGGATTTTACGGGCGTCCATCCTAACAACCACACTTTCGTCCCAAACCCAGGAAAAGAAAACAAACAACCGGAACCCTAACTCGGGTAAAAAAGTACCTAGTAAGTTAGCAACCTTAACCCCTGCACAGGGGGGGTACAGGGGGGTAACTGGGGAAACTGCGGAAAGCAGCAAAACAGAAAAGGCAGAGCGCTTCAAAGCGGCGACCGGAAAGGAAATTCACACAGGGCACCAAAAAAAACTCCTAAGGGGAGCATTCGTGGGATAAGTATAAAAGTAAAGGAATCTTCCAAGATAGCGATAACAGGGGAACTGAATACCAGGGGAGAGCAGAGGCAACATCATTGGTGGTGTGTGAAGCCAAGGGTACACTGAGATGTAAAGAGCATAAAAACGTGATCGGTTCTGCAACACACAATTACATGAGGGAAGTTCAGAACGGGTCTAGGAAGGGGTAGGTAGTCCCCTCCAAGTATCACCTTATAACGGGGAAGTTCCAGATCCCGAACGGAATGGGTGGGGGAAAAAACATCATGTTTCCGGGGACGAAACTACAAACTAAACGTACCAGAAACTCCCAAAAGCACAACAAACTTAAGTTGAGGGGGTCAAACGTAGGGATTTCGGTGCATCCAAACCCCGAGAAGGATGTCAACCAGGTATTTTAAAAACTGCGGAAGGGACACAACTCAAAGATTTTGGGCTCATGCCTAAATTGTAAAGGCCAGTGCGAACGTGACCCGGGGGGGAGCGAGGGTCACGAGATCGACTGTGTGGACCACTCAGGTGAAGGGGCGGCCCACATCGAATGTTCCTCCTAAAGGAGGGAACACACATGAAGGAAAAGGGTCCGGAAAGGTTCAAATGAACTCGCTGGAGGCGCCCAGCGGCGTTCCTGAAGGATCAAAGACTCGCGAGTGGGGGGGGGGAGTGTAGGTCAGAACGTTTTGTAAGGGATGCCGCAGAAACACCACGGCATGACCATGGTGTGCATACAGGCTGAAACGGGACAGGACAAGAACGGTCCACTGCGGGTGTAACTCGGCGGAGGGTCCCGTAAGAATGACAGGGTTTCAAGGGGCTTGGGGGGGGGCCGGAGTGGTGTTGGCAAAGGGCAATCAGTCGGACACTACTGAACTCCATGGGGGGAGAAGGTTCGTGGACAGCACAATACAAGGGTTGGGGAAGGAGAGGGCGGGGCGTGGGGAGCACGGTGCGGTGACGCTCGTCCTCCCATGAAAGAGAGAGGAAAAACAGACCACCGGACTTTCCATGACGTGTTACCCTTAAAAAAGGGAAAAACGACACCCCGCAATAGATACCCCGTAATAAACAACCCCGGCGTACAAAACGGGAACGGAAAAAGGGCGACTCTGAAAAAGCCGGTACTAACAGAGGACAGGGCAGGGGGCCAGATTGTCCAAACCGGTTAGAAAAACTAGGGCAAAAAGAGGGTGAGCTTCGACATTTTCGGAAAGAAGAGGCCCTCCTAACCAAGAGGTGAAGTTGCATAGAACCCAGCGGCAGTCACCCACCGAAACGGGGAAACCAGGTAAAGGGGCAAGGGGAAGTCAGCTATTGAGAGAAAAGAGGAAACTGGAGAAGGCAACACCTCATCACCAAAAGGGGAGAAAAAAATTACTAAAAAAACCATTCTCACTCAGGACAAGGGACCTACCAACACAGGGCATGAGGAAAGGGACTGAACATTCTCGATCAACTGATGGTCCTTTAGCCCGGATACTTCAACAAAAAACACAGAACCTGCACAGAAATGGGAATGAGAACAGCAACTCTAAGGTGTAATGGGTTACCCCAGAGACTGGAAAAAGGATTCAGATCCGCACCACCAAAAGTTCAACAGTGAGGGGGGTTTAAGAAACAAGGGGGGGGACCAAGGGGGTCATACTGGTCAAACGGCTAAGGCCCAACCTACACGAAGGGGCCGCCCTACACCGGAAAACCTTAGTTGGAGCATAAAAACCCCAACTTGGGGCTCCCTCACCACCTGAAACCAATCACCCCGCGAATTGGAACTGACCGCGGGGCAGCGGCAATGGAAAGACACAAAGGAGAGTCCTTCAATAAAACGTCTACTGGTAACAACTAGGTGGAAAGGGCGCGCCCGGGTTTAGATGGGCCACACCTGCAGGCTGGAGAAGATGGGGTCGTGCCTCAGGATCAAAGAACAACGGCCAGGGGAAAACAATCAAAAAAAAGAACCGAAAACGTAAAAAAGTCACCTATGGGGGGTTGACCGAGGTTTGCCGTATCTTGTAGGGCAATTCCAACCTTAAGGAGGGAGGGAACAAGAAACGGGTGTTGCTCAACTTCGGGGGGCTAAAGTGAAAAGGGGGTACGAGACCTTCGCAACCGGCGGTGGTGAGGAAAAGAATCGGGACAAACCTGCACAGGTGGATCCAGGTTCTTGGCACGCACACTGCGGTGAGCAGAAACACGAGGGCCGTTGCGGAATTTGTGTGGGGTCCAAAGGCGTTCCCAGCAGGAGGAGAACGTACGGCTCAAGTAAGTTAAAAAGCACCAGGGGGCGACAGGGGGGGAGAAGGATCTTTTTTATCAGACAGAGAAGGAACCCTCTGACTAACTGTTCAGGCGAAGGTGGCCTACCAACGGGGGGGGCAAGAGGACTCTAAACGGGCGGGCAAACCCTCAAAGGAGAAAAGACTTTGCAGCGGCACGAGGAAGAAAGAAAGGAAGAGGAAACGAAATAAAAAAAAAGGTAGAGGTGAAACGGCGTAATGAGAAGGGGGGGGGTCGGCAAGGGCAAACAACCTGAAAAGAGGGTTGGACCGGAGGTCACAAACCCTGGGGAAAACTATTAAATTCAGTACAGTCGGGGGTGGGGGGGACCCGGTTGTTATATACCGGACAACCAAAAGGGGGAAAAAGAAACGGGCAACCAGTTCAGACTCGGGAGCCACGGTCAAATCAGGGGCAGGCTAAGCTTTCCGTTTTGGGTCAAGAAGAAACGAAAAAAAAACGGTCTGAACTAACCTGAACCCCGATTCAAAAGAAAGCGTATTTTCGACAGCAAAGACAAGCTATTGCCACGAAGTAGAGTCAACCCGCAACGAGGGGAGGAAGTGGCACCCTGCGGAGGTTAAAGACAGTCCAAAAAAGGAACGGGGAGCAAAGAACCCGCCACCCCTCGGGAAGACGGCGGAACGGTAAGCAAAACCTACATTAATGATTCAAAAAAAATGGTCAGAGGGGAATACAGAGCGAGCGTTGGTGGGGGGGTTTAAACTATGCAGGACGCGAAGGAATTCTTCGTGGAGTGAGGGAAGCACGGGAGAAAATAAAAAGGTCGGCCCCGGGTAAGACTTCAAAAAAACTCAGAGCAATTCGGTCGGATTCATGGAAACGGGCCAACCACGCCCCGGGCCAGAAAAAAAAAAAGGTCAGGAACTGCATCAAAGAATAGGGGGACAATCTTCTACAGGCCCTCGTCTTATCTGGAAGAAGTCTGTTCTCGTAGAAAACACTTAACCGCGATGGGTTCTCCCAGACTGGGGGTGGGAATGGACAAAAAAAATCAAAAAAAAAAGGGGCAGAATCGTGCTGGAAAAAGGGAAAAGCGTCAGAATACATCGCCTCACCTGGGCGGAGGGAAAGTGGGGAAACACAAAACGGGGAGGACATTATAATTTGAAAATAGTTCGGCTACCCATGCCTAAGGTCACGAGCAAAGGACCGACTGCAGCGAGTACAGAACGTGGGACAGCTACAGGTTTTGGCCGCAGGAAAAAAAGACGGCGGGGGGGAAATTCATCAGCCCACGAATCCCGGCATAGAGACTGCTTTGATAGAGACAGGGTCAACTGGCTTCGAAGTTCGGGGACACCCTCCAGGGGGGTGGACTGCAGAACCCTCATGCGTTAATACGAAAAAATAAAATAAACTCGCCGGTGCATTGACCGACATTGGATAAAAAAATAGGGGGATGACTTTATAAGGCAGATAAAGCAATGCCCGAACCAGTCTGGAGCAGAAGGCGTCGAAAGGCAGTAGCTTGGCCATCATAAAAGGATTGTAAATCAGAAAGGGGCAGGGCCGTAGGGCAGTTTGGGGCGCGAAACCATGCTCACGACGAAAAAGGGGTGCGTGGGGGCATGGAGGAGTGGAAAAGGTAAAATTTTATAGGGGGGGGAGGCCGGAGCGGCGAATGCCACGGCGTAGCACCGAGAGATTCATTGTCGAAATTATTTGAAACCGCAAGACCAACATGCCATGAAAAAGGCCAAGTGGGAAGAACGCATTGGGGGTCCGGTCAGGAACCAGCAGAAGGGTTTATAGAGGAGCGCCGGGGGGGCAATTTCCAGTGGGGGTACCGAACGAGACGTCAAGGAAGACAAAATAGAACTGTGTAAACGAGCGGACCGCCTTTTCTTCATGGGAAAGGGGGGGAAACGGCATTATGAAAGGGGGCAAGAAACGGGGAAGGGGCCCGATGCAAAACCGCGAATGGGTCGGCGCCGTCACGCAATCAGGCAAAGACGAAAAGACGTGTCCGCTCCGTGCAAAAATGAGGGGTGAACAGCCATTCGAAAAAGACGGAAAGCGAAGTGAGAAAAGCTCACACAAATGCCCTGAAGCAAATCACAAGAACGAGAGGAAGGCAATCAGAGCCATGGAGGGGAAACAGATCTCTCAAAAAAAAAAAGTGAATTAGGAAAGGAGAAAGGGAGGAAACCGCTTGGCGGAAAAGAAGAGTCGGCCGGGATTTGCTCGCAAGGGGGGGAGCTGGGGTTTCCACAAAGGTTCTCAATCTCCTTTCAGGGCTGGCTGGCCAAAACCGAAAATATAGCGGAAACGGAAACGAACTCTCCGGGGGGTGCGCACCGCGCACAATAGGCGGAACAAAAAAAGCACCTGCCCAAGACCCCAGGGGTTTCGAATGAGGGGGGGTCAAAGGACCACGGCAACAAGGAAAAAAAAGAAGACCGGATGGTCGAAAATCAGTGGTGGTTGTCCTTAAAAGTAAGGGAGGTCTCGCGCGAAAGACAGAACGGGTGGGGACCCTCAGGCACGCAAAAAAAGAGGAAGGAGCGAAGGAGAAGGGTGTTCCAGGCCCCTAAAGTTGCGCTCACCACTCCTAGAGACTGGGCTGACGGGAAGGCGGTGGGGGGTGTTCCACTAATTTGCTTGGGCGGGGAAAGGGAATAAACACAGAAAGAAGGGACTAAGAAAAAATCAAGGGCTCTTCCCTGTCACTAGGCACGGAAACTGAAAGGAAACAATATCTCCATTGGACAGAACCACAAAAAGGCCAGCATGAAAGGTCCCTAAGAAAGAACGAAAGTAAAAAACCTTTCCTATATTTCCAAGTCCAAAACTCAAAGAAGAGAGGATGCAGAGCAAAAAAGAAAAAAGTTGACGAGTCATTGGCTAGAAATCCAGAGAAAAACCCCCGACTCACAACATTAAATGTCCGGTAAAATAACCAATAAAGCAGGAAACTTGTTAGTTAACGTCCTAGGTTGGATGGAAGGGGCCGGAGGGTGTCCCAACGGAAGACCCTAGAAAGGTTCTCAAGTACTAAGAAGAAAAGAACCGGGATACGTCATTACGCAAGCGTTTCCTTTGCTCAGGCTAAGACTGGAAAGATTAGGGCACGTCCGACGGACCGCTTCTGTGAATGATATTCGAAAAGCCAACAGGGTAGACTCTCGGGGACCGAGGAGACAGAAAGGGAGGGTTTAAAACACGCTCGGGAAAAACTTACCAGAAACCTCATCAGGGGTCCCCCTACCCCAAAAACTGACCAAGGTGAAGCCTATGTACCTCTGCACAAGGGAACCTTCATTCAACTGGGAGGGGCATTGGACAGAAAGAGATACAGCACCAGAAAGAGGGACTGGCAAATTCAAAAAATGGGAAAAATAGAGGCACATCCGGAAGAGGGGGGGCGAAAAACCACAGAAAACTTTAGGACGCCACAAGAGAAAGGGTCAACGACAAGAGATGTGGCCAACAGCGATCCGGCTCGCTTGGGGGGAAGTCGGCAGAACCAACAACGGCGTGGGGGGGAAGACCAGGACACGAGGCGAAGGGAAGGAAACCTTCAGAATTGTCCCAAGACGAAGGGGTGTCCAATCCGCTCCCACGGACCACGATGCCATACGGGATCCAGAGAAAAGATGAAGAATCGACTGAGGGAAAGCTGGAAAATGGAGGTACCACCTCCTAAAAACGGCAGCCTTCGGATCGTGGCCTCGCCGCATCGTCTTTAAAATCCTTAAGTTTCTTGACTGGGGGGAAACTATGGGTCAGACTCCACTCGAAGCGGGTTTGGGGGCCGAAACGGTGAAAAAAGTGGTAAAAAGCAGTCATTACGGCACCAGGGTCAATCCTGTCCAAAATGAGAAGATCCTGGGGCGGTGACGATCGGATTCGTCCTGTGGAGGGGGGAGCTCTTCTAAAGAGCTAGTCTAGAAAAAAAAAAAAAAATGAGGTGGGTCACGGGGTGTGGGAGCGTTTAAGACATCTTAGGCTCTCGTTGGTAAAAAAGAAAGTCCGAGAAGGAACAGGCTCGCCCGTAAAGAACGGCGGGGCCCAAAAAAAGGAGAACGAATTCAATGTTGGGGGGTTGGTCCCTTGGCGGCAGGGGGAGAAACAACGACTGGCTGGAGGGGGGAATGGTCTAAGAACGTATTGTCACCCCTCAGAAGGGAGTGTCGAACAGCCCGGGTCAGGGGGGGGGAAACCAAACCTGCCGCACCAAGCCTTCGAGTAAGCACGAAGGTTATAACACAACCCGCAGGGGGGGTGAGGGTATTTGCTTCAAGAGGGAGAGCATGATAGAGCCGCCAAATGGAATAAGGCGGAAAAAAAAAATCTCTTATATTCCAGTTTCGAGGAGAAGAAGAAGAGGCAAAGAAGGAGGAAAAACCACTTGCGAAAAATAATCAACAAGAAAACAAGAGAACAAGCTGGGACACAACGGACGGTAAAGTTTATGTCAGATGGGCTTATTGCCAAACTTGGGAAAAGCGGACTTTAAAAAAAAACCAGGGAACACTCCTCCAGATTCAACGATTTCGCGATAAAAACTGAAGAGAGCCAAAGCGGACAAAAAAGCAAAGATGCACAAATTTCCAGGGTCCCAAGACAGAAACCGCAAGGTTATAAGGGGAAACGTAAAACCGGAAGGGCACCAGGGAACACGTTATGGGTAACCAAAAAGCGCAGCGCAGTGTACAGGGAAAAAAAAATGATTGGAGACCGGAACAAAATCAGAGACCCCCTAGGGTATCTCGGGGTGGGGACGAGCACAGCGGGGCCTTTGTTAGATCATGGGTAATCCAGAGGAAATCTATTGCACAACAAAGGCAAGGTGGAGGAACTGTGCGGATAGACATCACCCTTCTTTAAGCCACAGTCTAA
>Ga0179591_1291107_pt1 | contig 10510 bp, 2 predicted proteins | sample CZOMad2_1_08_16f_FD_182891 | JGI IMG/M metagenome (GOLD analysis project Ga0179591, IMG submission 182891) | Vadose zone soil fungal communities from Angelo Coast Range Reserve, California, USA - CZOMad2_1_08_16fungal (PacBio error correction) | ecosystem: Environmental > Terrestrial > Soil >...
TGTCACCAAAGAAAACACCGCGGGTCTCGGCAAGTGAGAAGAGATGACAAAAGTCAAGCTTCTGGGATGCAGGTTTGTAGAGGGGAGGTTCGCTGGCCCAATCCGTTTTACCGAAAACAAGCAAAAGGAAGAAATTTTCCGACCACGGCGGCCCCGACCGGCGGGAAGAGTGCGAAATTAGGAACGGCCAGGACGAAAAACAACATCAAAAAAGGGGCAAACGAGCATTCGCGGAAAAAGATGCGAAAAGAAAAGTCGGAAAAAAAAAATTCCCAAAGAAAGAGTCCCAGAACGAGCACCATTCAGGCAAGTCAATACGTCCCATCAGGGAAGCAAACACGGAAACGCCAGCAGTTGGTGACACCTGAAAGGCACGCGATCGCAAGGCAGGAAAAAGGGTCCGTAGCTCAGGTAAAAAAACCGAGGCAAGGAACCGATCCGTCGTAAAGAAAGGAACCACAGGGTCAAAAAAATGGGCAAAACGACCGCGGCGCCCTCTAATCAGGACGAAAAGAAAACCAGGCACGGAGCCACGGTCGGTTGCAACTTGCACAGCACTCATTATTCGTGGAAAAAACCAATGACAATAGGCGCCAAGGAACCAGACCCGTCGGGAAACAACGCCGACCGTCGGTGAGGACCGACGAGTCCCGCAACCTCCACAAGTGCGAGGAACGTTCCTGCAGAGCAAAATGGATGAACCAACAGTGCCGCGACTAACACACCTCTCTTGGCTTTCGGAGTCAAGCCCTCAGCGTAGAAAGAAGAGGGGGGTTCTTCAAGCGGAGGGACTCCTGGACAGTCCGGTCCGCGCTATCGCTACTGCGCAACATTAGTAGCCCGCCGTTTCCGCCCAGGGGGAAGGGGGGAGGACTCTTAAGCGGGACGGAAAATTTATAATCGACAGGTACGTCCCTGGCGACACCGTCGGAACCTTTGCAGCATTTGCTTGGGACAAAGCGTACGGAGCGTCCAAGGAGAGGCCGCTGGCCACCAACCTGGGGAGAGGCTGCCGTTGGTAAAAAAAAGACCATTGGGCGAAAGACCGGCAAACGGGAGACACAATTCACTATTAAAGGTTCCGGAAGGGTGGAACCTCGGTTTTGGGGGGAGGACAAACAGGTCAGCTGCCAAAAACGCTTGAGAAGTTCGACTATACTCACAGCAATGGGGGCGGAGCATCTAAAACCAAAACAACCAAAACGGATGGCAAGGAGGCAGCCCTCTGTCAAAAACAGACTTCCCTTATCCTAAAACAAGTAGACACTACCTCCTCCAACCAAGTTCTTCACCTATCTATCTTCCACTGGTTGAACATACCTTGGAGGAGGGAATGCAGAATCAATCTCACCTTCTCCTATCACACTTCACAGAGTAAAGTAAACCTTGACGGCGCCAGCTCCAGAATACCGGTGAAGGACGAATCTACAAAACGAAAGAAGAGGAATTTTCAAGGCGCCGACGACCAACCTTTCTTGAAGAGGAGCAACCGGACAGAGAACACAAACAGCGACGTAGATGTTCATCGGCAACAACATGAAGCTAGCCTGGTGTTTCCATCAACGCTCTAAGCTACAGGCATAGACAGAAGGAAGGGAAAGACACGGAAGAGTAGGCCGAGTTTTTCATGTCTAGACTAAGCACTTCTGCGGAACGAGCGGGGGGGAACGGAGTGGGAAGGAGCCATCGACCAAGAGCACCGACGACGGGGGGAAAAAGCAGAACCAAGGGTACGCAACAGGGAGGGCGGGAGGTGGAGAAGCGCCGAGGGGAACCTAAAAGTCGCCAAGAGGGCACCTCAGGAAGGAAATTTTCTCTAAAACGGCCCGAGCAGAAGGGAGAAAGGTCCCTGAAGCGGGAAGGGGCTTCGACCAGCAGTGGGAAGGTAGGAGGGCGGGCGGGGCCGGGGGAGAAAAAGGAAAGACCTGAGCAGGGAAAAACGAGACATACTTCCGGATAGGTGACCAGAGGTGGGAGTAGAAGAAAAAGACGAAAAAAAAAGGGGTCCGAAAACAGATGCCAGGGGAGAGGGGAAAACAGTTTCTACCAAGGATGGGGAGGCCGGCCATTAATCGGTCGAACCTAGACGTTCTCGACGGGAAAAACTACGGAGGGAAAAAAGCTTGAGCCGATAACTGTCAGGATGTGGTAGGACGATCAACTACAAAATCGTTGCGCGGCGAACAGTGGAAAGGAATGCCGGAGTTCACAGGAAAAACGGGATTATCCTCCGGATCTGACGAAAAGGATGTCTTCGGACGAGTAATTCTTTCAGAACAAAAAAGGAGAGGGAATATCGTATCTAAAGCAAGGTTCCGGCGGATCAGTTGCAAAAGGTCTCGACTCTAAAATGCTTTTTATGATAGAATGAAAACGTCCTCAATGAGATGTATCGGAGCGCTCTTCCTAAAAACGGAAAGCTATCTCCGAGATCTTAACCGGGCAAAAAGAGGGAAGTACCACAAATGAGCGGGCGACAAAGTCTGCAAAACAGGGGAAGAAACAATGGTAGAGATAAACACAACAACTTATTTTGAAAAATATATGATAGGACCTAAGAGAATCACCTTTGGGGAGGGTAGAAGTGCGGACTCCTAACAGGGGAGGGGTGGACTGGAGGGTTTTTCCAAAAACCCCACACCACAAACACAGCCACACTAAACCAGAGAAAAACACCAACCAAACACAAAAACCCCCACCAAGCCCTTTAAAAAGACTTTCCGTTATTAATGGGCGAAAGGATAATGCGGCGTAGATCGGCAAGGAAGGGTTCGTTGGAAGAAGCAGGACTCCACACATTCAGAGAGAGGACGTGGAAGATCGGTCCTCCCTATTTAACGGGCGGTGGGCACCCCGCGATCAGCCGTACAGGGGCTTATAAGAAGGTCTGCGTCCCCCCTATTGTATTCAGCTTCTCACGAAACCGATCGAAAAAGAACTTTGTCCGAGGCCGGCTCGCCTAGTGTACTGGCTCCTCCGCGACAACTCGCCCTCCCCTTTTGTCAAGGGAAGAACGCCTCAGGGGAAGACGCAATACTAAACAAACGTTATCAGGGAGGAAACAGAGAAGATAAGTCGCTTAAAACAGCGATGCTCGGATCGATGACCTTTCCACGAGAACACAAAATACCATGTAGGCTGGAAAAAGCCCATCTTGAGGAGGTAGGAGCTTTTAGACTTCGAAGAGGCAGAACAATGGTCCGGGATAGAGGGTTCGGGGGGGGACGGCGCGTATCATCATGAGAAAACGCCGGGCGGGGAAAGAGGGAAGGACGCAGAAAACCTGCTTTTCGAAGACGACCCTAGAGTCGGACCTCTTCGAAAGAGGGACGTGGGAGACGCTGCCGTCAAAGAGGGGGGGAACGACTCCGGCCGGTAAACCGCCTCTCTGTCTCACACTAAGGCAGAAAAGGGGCCTATGGCTTCTACAGGGGAGACATTTCCGGGGCGGGCCTATAAGGGGCTATTTCTGTACCCCGGGCGCGAGGAAGAGAGTTTTCTTCTCAGCAGTTCCAAGGGCAAAGATAAAAAGACGTGAGGTGCGTTCAAGGCATGCAGGCCGAAAGGACTGCTTCTCGGTTTACCGGGAAGGGGGGCGAAGCGTCTCTTTGCGCCCTCTGTGAGAGTCAAACTGAGAGGTTCGTTGGGGTGGGACGCGGGAGTCTCCTTTCATAGAAAAAACCTCGGATTGGGGAGGAGTGCGACTTCTTGCGAGGGGAGGGGCTCTTCGAGGAGAGGGAAAGCTTGCTCTATCTCGTCAGTGCCACAGGAACGGGGACTGAAGGGCCCTCGCCGACCTTTCCGATTAGGGGGGATTGCTCTCGATGAGGACTTACGAAAGAAGACGGGAGGGACCGAAGAGTAGACCAGAGGGAAGACTCTTTTTGCTATTTTTTCAGTAGAATGGTGGGTCATTTACGGTGGGTGACCGCTTTGAAAGAAAGGGTAGAAAAAAAAAGGTCTGGCCGTGAATCTCTACACAAAAGTCTGGGACTGAACGTGAAAACGTAGGGGTCCGTTTCTCGGGAACCGTAGAAAGGGGACGACCTGTGAAGGGGAAGGGGACTTTCAGGAGGGGGCAGTTGGTTTCGAACGTTGAAACGTGGATCTGCCCTGCGGAGGGATTGCTTGACAAGGAGGGTGCGGAAGAGGGGGGCCCAGCGCCTCCTTAGAGGGAGGGAGGAGTTCTCTCCAACATCTTAGCCACCTCAGCAAAGAGAACCAGCGGGATGAAAGGGAAAGGGTGGCACCTAGTCACTTACCTTTCTCTGGAGCAAATTCCGCATCTACGTTCAAAAAAGGGACATACCAAAAAGGTCACGTTGGCTCGAAACTTTCCATGTGGATTAAGCGCAGATCTGCCACCTACGCCTACCTGGTACAGGATTCACAATAAAAAAAACCACACAGAGTCGACGAGACGGGAGGGGCAAGGGAGTGAGGTGGGACGCTTCCTAGCTTGGGGCGAGGGGAAAAAATCAAGAGAGTGGAGGGCTCATAACGGCCAATTTTTATGGGCGGGCGCCTTCGGGCCTCACAGAGATGGAAGAAAAGGAGTTTCGTTTGACAAGAACGGAGGGGGTTCTTGTATCCGGGAAAGAGAAATCGACCTGCTTTCTCTCTCATAAGAAAAGAGGAAAAAAAAGAAAAATCTTCTTTCAAGGCAAAACGCGCCCGGACAAGTCACTCCTATCGGAGAAGAGCGGAGGCTGCCCTTGGGAGGCAGGGAAAGGGACCTCATTTCGAAGGGGAAAGTTAGGACTTACGATAGGTGTCCTTTCACGGGGTCAGTAGTGAGGTTCCATGGTGGAGTCTAGGAACCCCGTGAAACCGTTGCCCTTTAAAAAACGGCAACAAACGGCCTCGCAAAAGGAGGCCGAACCGGGGCGTGCATCCGGAGAAGAAAGAAGAAGGCTTTACCAAAGGAGAAGTCCTTGTGCTATTACTATAGGGGGCACCGGGCCTGAGTCGCTCACGCCGGGCGGCATATCTCCGAGGGGATCCAGGGCCCGGTTTTACTCGAGAGAGAAAAAAGAGCGTATGGAAGGCGGAGGTCCTGCGAAGCTAAGAAAGGTCCGTGGGACGAAGTGGTCCGGCCGGTATAACTTTGGGGGCAGACAGCGCTGCTTCATTTTCGTACTTCTATGCCAGCGAAGAGCTCCGCTCGACAAATGAAGGAAAGAGTCCTTCTAGATGGGAGAAGAGAGACAATTCTTACCCCCTCCTTTTTCGTGAAAGAGGGAAAGTACAAATCTCTCCCGAAAACATCTTTTAAACGAGAGGGGAGCCCGCTATCACACACCGGCGTGGGCTAAGTGTAATTTAACCCGGCGACCATAGGCTAGGGGAAAAAAAAAAAAAAAAAAAAAGCATCCTCAGGGAAAGGTTCGGTCTGCAGGGGAACTGGTACGTCTCGGACGCCGGTACTGCCAGACCACCCAACTAGTTTTATAAATCTAGCCAACGGGGGAAACCTGAACTTCTGCGGCAGAGAGAAAGGGGCAGAACTAAGAATCAAGGCAACTTCTCTTTTTTCAGAAGTGGAGGGGGAGAAGCGAGGAGCGGACCAAGAGGGGATCGGGAACGGTCGGTCACAAGAACGAAAACGATCGTCATCGCACCTGCACCAGAAAAGTCTCCCCACTGGGGGGTTCACTACTGCATCCGAATGATCGCAGTGACGGCAACATAAAGGGGGAGAGCTCCGTCCAAACCCTGCCCGAGCCCAGAAAACCAGCGAGAGGAAAACGGTGGCCATGGGGATAAAAAGATGGACGGAGGCAATGCATTCCCCCTAAGGAAAATAAAAAGACGCCGAGTGTTGGAAAAGCCAATGCAAAAAAGTCCTATCATAAGAGACGACCGAAGAAAGTGTCGGACCAGGGAATTTTCACGGAAAACTTTCCTCGATTGGAGGGGGGGGGGTGGGGGGGGGGGTGGAGGGGGGGGGTGGGGGAAGCGGTGTACACTCAAGAGAGCGCCCCGGCATCACCGAAGCAAAAAAATTTTAGGCATCAAACGCCTGTTAACAAAAAAAGGACGGTGAGTCGGGACAAGAACTTGGAAGACGTTGGATCGCCACGAAGGGAAAACGAAAAGAAGGGACGCGTCCTTCCGATAAGAGAGGGAGGCCCAAGTAGGCAGACAAGCTGGGCTTGGAGCTGAAGGTCCTCTATCATTTAGGCCCGGTGCCGTCATATAGAAGATCAGGCGGGGAAAAAGGTCTTCCGCAAACTTTTAAGGAGAACGGGCCGAGGAAGGGAATGGGACAAGACAGGTACGGAAAGTCGGAACAGCGGGCGCACCTAAACCTTTTTAGAGTGAATGCAGGGGGGCATCCGCTAAGGGAAGGAGGAATCGAAAAGAACACTCGAGGCTCTGTGGGCAGGTCCGCCTCAAAAAGTCGTCGGTGAACCCGAATCCGGGTCACGTCGCCTCAAAAGACCGGTCGACACCAAACTCTTCACGAAGGTGAAAAAAAAAGGAGGAAGGTACAAGCAGGTCATCGCACCCCAGACCGGTTCGTGGACACCATGGGCCATCCGGCACCGGGACGATAACCTAACCAAAAAAACCCCGTGCCAACAACCCTTAAAAAAAAACTGCTTCAACTGTATGCGGTCAAAAAAACCGCAAGGGTTGATCCGTCCACCCAGGGGAAAGATACCAAGCCGCACCCGTCTTCCACCTCCTTCAACGTTGCCAGACCCTGCTAGGATGGCAATCTAAATCCTCGCGCACAGTCTCCGACGCCTGCTTACATTAGAGAAACCTGGAGCCCAGTGGAAAGGCCTCAATCTGGGGACTGGAGAATCTCTTCGCGAGCCTACCAGACCTCTTCCGTCCTTAGGAAGAAAAAAAAGGGAGAGAAGATAAAAAGGAACGACGCACCAAAAAAAAAGAGGATAGGTTCATTCACCGCCCGTGAGACCCGAAAACTAGGCGGTAACCAGAGACTGCTAAGGAAGAACCCGGTCTGAACTGCAGGGACACAAAGACGCGCAGGGTCGATTTCCGGGGGAGTAGAGACGATCCGGTGCCCTCTGAAGGTCGGCGTCTCGTCAAGGAAGCGGGCAATCTCGCTTAAACGCGGAAATGATCGCGGTCAAAGTCGAAAAAAGTCGCCCAGGTGCGTCAATTGCGGGGGGGGGATCGAAAGTGTCCCCCAGCTCCATCCATGGTCCAGTTCCAAAAGGGCTCCGCGAACAGCAATACGAGAATGTCCTGCGGGGGAGAGGTAACGGACGAAAGCAGGTTTGTACCGGCCAAGAAACTGAAGCCCCGGTATTAGATCGCGCCTTCCCTCTCTAAGAAGATTTGAAGGACCGCGCGGGGTTGCCTGAAAACCGATGAATTACATAAAAGCATTGCCGGGGGAAAAGAGCGACTAATGTAGAGGGGGGATTCATTTCCCAGTACTCGTGAGACTACTCTCCTGCTAAAGGAACAATTCTCAGAGGAGAATAGCCCGATCTGTATCTTTTCAGGGACTGAAACCCATCTTCTGCAAAAAAAGTTACGGGCCGACCTTTCCGGCCGGGGTAGGGGCCGGGGGGTCCAACTCGAAACTGCTTCGCTGTAGAAACAAAGAGAGGCTGATGAGAAGTTCTCGAAAGAGCGAACTAAGTTCATTCGGGACTGCATCGCGGATCGCCGCATCAGGATCTTAACACAAAGGACCCTAATGGTCTTCGCTAGAGATAATAGGATGTGGATGATCCCTACAGGGGACACGCCAAGGAACTCTCCTATTCAAAATATTTAAATATAACCGGAGAGACCGATGAGAAAACGTAAACGGGGTAAAAAAAAAAAGGCCAAAGACCATTTCGGCTGACGAAAAAAAGTCGAAAAAGGGAAAGACGTTTGAAAAGAGGCCGCGTAGGGACTAAGAGATTAGAAACTAGGGAGAAGGATTATCTTCCCGAACGGTTCAAGTACGCGGTCAAATTTCTGGCGCCGAGAGTGGGCAAGTAAAGCCCGGAAAGGAGAGGAGTGGCAAATGGAGCGACGATAGACAGAGTCGGCTTTGGCGTGGGACCAGTAGGCAATCAAGAAAAAATTCCAATCTCGTCTGCGACGATCTGTTCCTAACTTCGGGGCAAGATAAGGGAAGAACCGTCTGGACCGCAGAGGCCCGGACAACTTTAGACCCGCTTCAAGGAATCCCTTCTCGCACAATGAGGCGCTGCCGGCTCCGAGTGGGAGTCTGAAGAAAAACACTCAGCGGCACGGGTCATCGCCTGCCGCCCCGCGGATGGTATCGACCTCGACCGCAAACTTAAAAAGCCATCTTCTCCCGCGGCAAGGGGATCTTCTGCCCCAAAGGAGGATTCAGGAAAGGGATTGTCCACAGCAATAAAACAAAAAGTGGACAAAGTGGGAAAAGTCTGTCCACCTGCAGGGGGGGGAGAAAGGGCCAGTGGACAGTTTCGACTATTAAGGAACAAAGCGGCCCAATCCTGAAGTTTAGGAGACAGGTCGTAGCTAAAAATGAAGAATCGACTTTCTTGGGAAAGGGGAAGGTAAAATCAGCTGGTTAAAACCAAAAGAGAGGGGTCGGCGTCCGCGAAAGGCAACGGGGGAGGACACTCTCTGAAGCCTACGGCCGACAAACCGTGAGAGAGACCGTCGCTGGGTCTCCAACGCCCCTTCCAAATGGGAGAAGGGTGTTGCGGTCAACGCGAAGGATGTTTTCACTAGCGAGCGGCTACACAAAAAAAAAAAAAGCAACGCCAAGGCGGCCGCGAAGGAATGAAAGGGAACTGACCTGCAATGAGATACTCGGCAACGGAGGCCCTGCAACTTCCTACCTGGAAAGATGAGGGGAAGTCCGTGACGGGCCAACGTCCTCTTTAAAAGGGAAAAACTTGACGGGGGCCGAACCATGAACTGAAGCGTCTCTTGTGTTGACCAAACGAGAACCGCCTATTTTGAGGGGAGGCTCTCAGGCTGGGTGGGGTAGATGGGGGGACCACCTGGTGTGAGGAGCTCGATTCTTCAAAACACCGTCTCTTTGAAGGAAACCGCCTTCGCCTGACCAGTGAAGGGGCTGAGGACGACCTGGAATCATCGGCATTAACTTCCAGACCCTTGAGGGGGGAAACCTTTGGAAGAGTGCCTATTGGAGGGAAAGGTTGACGTCAGTGCCTTGTTAGACTTTGATTAGACCACAGCTGTGTGATTTGCTCAGATGGAAAGAGAAACGGAAATGCTACACCAAGGGGCTGCTGGACTACAATGTTCAAAGGGAGGGGGACTCTGGCACCGGGGTTAGCGCCCCGATGGGACCGAGTGAGTGTAAGGACGGCCTCCTTTTTGGGGGAGAAGGTTCTCTATGACGAGAACACGTCGTCTGTCGACCCGACGGACTAACTGTCCAGAAACGCCTCGCGTCAGTCAAGTAATCACGACTGCCAAAGTACTATCATTCCTCAAACAAAGAAGGCACCAGGAAAGAGGGGACTCTCGGAGAAAGGGCGTACCTGTCGGTAACTTCCCAGCTGTTCAACTGACATGTTAGGGAAAGGGGAGGAAGGAAAGTTCTACGTGATGATCTGCGGACGGAACGGGCTACCTGTAACGGTCGTCAACCGGAAAAAGAGCAAGACCAGGAGAGCGACTCGGTGCCTCTCCCGAAGGAGGTTCTTTTCACGTTAGGAAGAGCGGGGAGGGGGGGAACCCTCAAGCAGTGGCCAGAAGAAAGGGGGGGGTTGGGGGGGGGGGGGGGGGGGGGGGGGGGGGGGGGGGGGGGGGGGGTGGACCCCCCAATTTGTCGAGGAGGGAAGCACCTAACTTAGGAGTTTGAGGATTCCCTTGTCTGTAGGGAAGAAAGACGAGGGATACATTAGTACAGAAAAAACAAAGTCAACGGGAGGGGGGACACGCACGACCGAGAGTCCCGCGAATGCCGGTCCATTCTCATAGAAGGAGTAGAGGGAGAACTGAGGTGAAGAAAAGTTGGACGAGGGAGTCATTGGGCAGTACGGATCGTAGCTTGCCCTTGAATCAGGGAAAAGAAGGTGCAAAAGGGGTGAGGCCTTCCCCCGGGGGGACCTTCCTTGGAGAAGGGGAAGGAGAGACGGACTTGAAGATCTGAAAAGAAAACGTGAAATGTGGGGCAAGTCCCGGCGATCCTCAAGTATCTCGTTCTCTCCCGGCTCGCCGGCTTCAAAAGGGGGAACGGGCTATGACTTGCCCCATACCTGATAGGAAAAAAGGAATCTCTAGTCTTTCCTTCCGCTCGTGTTTCAAGCAGACTCAAAACAAAAGAAAAAGGTGGGGGGAAGGCGTCAGAGAGTACGTGGGCGCGGTTGCGCTGCAGCCGGAAACGTCCTTAAAATGGGGTCTGCAGTCTACACCGAAGTTGGAGGCCTTCAAGAGGAGAAAAGTCGTCTTCCTGCACGACGCTCGAAACTACACAAACGAAAGCGAATGGAAGACCGGACTGGTTGCTCCGAGGCGCAAACCAATCCGGCCGACCCAAAAGCAATGTTCTGAAAAAAACATT
>Ga0179591_1346086_pt1 | contig 10510 bp, 13 predicted proteins | sample CZOMad2_1_08_16f_FD_182891 | JGI IMG/M metagenome (GOLD analysis project Ga0179591, IMG submission 182891) | Vadose zone soil fungal communities from Angelo Coast Range Reserve, California, USA - CZOMad2_1_08_16fungal (PacBio error correction) | ecosystem: Environmental > Terrestrial > Soil >...
AAGAAAATTCCAGGACTTCATTTTTTCGGCCAATTTACAGCACTCTGTGGAAAAAAGCAGAGATAGGGGACTGCTTCGCGAAGACCAGTAGGCGAAAGACTAAAAAAATAGGCGTAATAAAGTTAGAGACAGGAAACAAGAGAAGGATAAAATATACTAAGTTCTGCAGTGGTTTTCGATGAAATCAAACCCCGCCATCGAGTACTTTCTGCTCGCGAGCACTAAAAGAAGTAATTGTAGTGGGGGGGGGGTAACTGGTGATTGTCGACACTTGATCCTTACTCACTGAAAAAAGGAGGTCAGTTAGGACCGATAGAGATCAGAGAACCAAGGTTTCTCGCGACAAAGGAAGCGCGACTTAAGGTTGCGTTGCCTCATAGGCGAAGGTTTGGCTAAACGTCAGGAGGGGGGCGAAAGAAAGGGTGAACAGCATGGGGTTATCGTAACTTCTGTCTGCTCGGGAGCGCTAACCCGGAGTGCTGTTATCAGAAAAAGTAATCGAGGCATAGAACTTGACTGGAAATGACCGCTATACGGGGATTTAAATCAAAAGTCTTTTGGCGTAGGTGAGAGAGTCTAAAGGGAGAGGTTGGGAAAGGTGAAATATTGAGATTATAAAAAAACGCTGCAGAAAAAAAGCTGAAATTTCGGGTGGACACTATAGAGAGGGTTTGAAGGTTGGGGGGGGGTGGACCTGCTGAGCGCGAACCAATGTGAAAGTTCATGTTATTCGACTCAAGGGCACGATAACGTTTGGGCCATACGCCGTCAACAGATGGGGGAACGTAGGAATTGGGAATTTGGTGGAAGGAGGTTCGGCTTAATATGTGGGTCCGCGCAACCGTGTTTCTAAAACGGAGTAGGTAGGGAGGGAGGCTTATCTTCGGCAACGAAACTATCAGAATATTTTTAAGAGGGAGGGTAAAGCTGAAGTGGGATAAAGGCAATTCTCTCAACAGGGGGTGAAAAAAACAGGGGCGTGTAGGGTGAGAAATGCGCTTTACATCTAAATAGGAGGTGAAAAAACCGTGAGGGTTCACACTAGTAAGTACTCTCGGCGTTTCAAGAGGATCTGAAATCTGATGACTCAAGGACTCAGCGGGTAAGGGAGGGAGGCAAACTAGTAGTTACTCAGGTTGAGTTTTTAAGAGTGCGCACGTCTGCGATGTGTTGACTGGACAAGAGGAGAGGGAAGGGAGCAAGGTGCTTGGACGGAGGGAGCGCTGAAGGGGTTCATGATATAAGGAAGGTCTTAAGAGAAGATCGGACTAATCCTCCCATTCTACGACAAAAAACTGGAAAAAGGGGCCCGGACTTACGTTTGCACGTTTCTCCAGGGGAAGGTCTCCTCACAGAGAATAAAAAGGAGCGAAAAAGAGTTTCTCGAGAGGGGCTCAGCCGTCCGTCGAAAAACTCCGGTTTCAGGTGATGGAGAATAAGGGTCAGATCGAAGAGAATTTACCGTGTCGTTCTGGATTAAGGACGAGACTGTTACCACTGCAAGAAGACGTGAAAGAGAAGTTGCGTCCAATAAGACCTCAAGGGGGGAAAGTCTGAGCCCAACCTGTACATAATCACTAGAGCAAACTGGGCCATCTCGTGGGTGAACAAGCGAATCAAATCGAGTTGGGAGAGGGGTAGAGAGGAAAAAGAAAGAATAGACCACTCGTAACAATAAAACTCTGTCGTAATCGAACGGTTGCTTGGGAAAGTCCAAATACTTACAACACCGGTTTCGTGCCTCTCGAGCAGTTTCTGCTGCGAGGGAGCTAATACGATTCACTTGAAGATTCACCAAGCAGGACTACAAGCCCCCCGACGAGCTCTAGAGGGACTAGGTAGGAAAATCTAAATGAAAGAAGAGTGCCCCTAAACCATGGTAAGGAGTTAGAAGTATAAAAGGCATAATGCTTTTTTCGTCTTGAAAGTAGATATTAAATGGGGAACTCGGAGGGAAGCGGGGGTGGGAATTCGGGTAAATAATAATTTCTTAGGTAAACAATAGAAAATACCATCTGGCTCAAGGTGAGTACGACATTTAAGAGGATCGACAAACTAGGGGGAAATCATTGGGGCTAGGAGCGTTCGATTTGACGAGGTTAATACCAAACAGAACTATTAGTAGGGGTCAGAAAAAAGTGCGACTTAACAGACAAAAACTCCCCAGTAAAGTCCGCGGTAAGGAGTAGGGGAGTAGGGAAAGAGTAGAAGATTTCAACATAGCTAACCTTGCAACTGAGGAAAGAAGTCGGGGGACGGACAGCAAAGGAACGCAGCAAGAAAGGGGGAAAGAAAATGGGGGGCGAGGAAGGTGCATACATAAGCCTCGGGATCCAGGAAGAGCACTCTTCTATTGGATCGATAAAAAAGACTTCTTCGGGTCAAAACGCTATTAGAATCTTTCAGGAAGAAGGTCAGGCTATACGATTTAAGTGTGGGGTGTCTAGACTACGCGTTCGCATTAAAGATAAGGAAAAAGACGAGGGTCCAAACAACGCGAACGTCCCTTTGGGGGTCATTCGGAGAAGGGAATTTTAGAACAAATTCTCCTGAGTTCAGCAACGCAACCTTCCGCCTTAGGAGGGGGAGAGGGGGAAGGGGGGAGAACCGGCTTCGATGCTTCGTGGGGTAGCGGAGAGGGAAGACGAAATAGAGGTTGGAAGTAAGGGTCGCCAGTGTATAAATATAAAAACCGTTAAAAGCGGAAAGTCATAAAAAAAGTTTATCAGAGGCGAGGAAAGAGAAAAAACTTCAGAGGATTGGAAGTATCCGACAGAGGAGACTCTACCTTGCCAATATGTCTACGGGTGTGATTACGTATGGGTCCCGTCGTAGGGGAGCCTTGAAGGCAGTTGCAGAGAAAAAAGAGAGAGAGACGGAGGGGTGCAAAAAAAGTCGGACTTGACGAAAAAACCGTCACCAAAGTTATCTCTCTCAAAAACGTGAGGGGGGAGAGAAAGACGCTGTTTTCTGTCACATGAAGTCGATTGAACACGCGGAATATATCTCACGGAGAGGAAGAAAGACAAGGAAATAGCACAGACGAAGGTGGACGAGTAATCAAATTAGCATACAAGAGAAACTACATTAATTAGGGGACGGCGAAGTGAGCGTGTAGGGACCTGGAGTGCATCACCCGAACAAGCGCGTAAAGTGTCTTACGGATAGGCAGAAAAAAGGACTGGTTCTTAAGTGTCGTGGGCCCGTTTGCGAATCAGCCACCTTGTCTAAGGATAAAAAGATATGGGGATTTCAGGTAGCCCTACATAAGCAACTAGCCTCACTCCGGGGAACTCACGAAATTAGGTCCTAGGAGGTTTGGCGGGCCGACAGAGGCGCATGGGGGCGCAAGCAACAGAAAAGAATCACGATACATCCATATTGGGGACTCAGGAGCCACGAGTCGTTCCTGTCTTTACGGAAACGACCGAGCGCTTGGTGATCAAAACGGACTAGAGGGGGAGGAGGAAGGGAGGAAGGAGACTGGACCACATTTGAAAAGAACATACCAGTAAGTGGTAGCTAAAATAGTAGGTTCTCTGTGTTCAGGTGGTAGGAAGGAAACCGTCATATCCAGATTCTCAATCGCTAAAATATTAATCTTGCAAACTTCTCGAGCTGTTCCTGGTGGTGGGGGGGGAAAAGGGGGGCGCGATAGAGAAGGGGAGATTGCATGTTTATGAGTACTTTAACAGAATCGGTGTAAGCATAAGAAAAATCACAATCTTGACCGTATTCACGGTACAGGGGGGAACTGAAAGGGGGAGGAGAAGGACTTGGTCGCAGAGGTTTCAAAAACGAAGTCGGAGGTGAAAGCAGGCTGCTTCAATGGAAAACACCAGAGGGGGGCCCCAAACGGAAAGATGCAGAAAGCATCTTACACTAGATGGCGGCATCCCAAGGGGGTTGACCAAATGGGGTATTGTGCCGACGGAACGGTGCCAGCCGACAGTGAGCGTTCAATGGTATGGGACCCCGAGACTCTTATCACTCGAGGGAATCGATACTGGGGACAGCCGAACCACAGGACGCTAGTAGGAGTGTAGAAACTTGAAAGACCTTTTCGGGGTGAAACGCAACGGTCATTGGATGGGGGTGAAAGAAAACCAGGGTAGATAGGAGGCACTACAGTTTTCGGGGGGCAGGTTCGAAGTGTAGCTGTGTGTGCTGGAGTGACCTTGGCTTACTGCTTGCCTTATCTCGAGAACTCAAGGGTGACTATGACAGAGTCTGTTAGATATGCCACATTCCAATTGCCCTTTTACTTCGGTTGAGGGGGGGAGACATTAACTTCTTAGAGGCAGCGACTGTAGGGCAGTAGGGGGATATAGTGCAGAGATAAATGGGGAAGAAGGGGATGTTGAGTTACACTAGGATGTTAATCGAGATTCGACGATGACACGTTTGGAGGGTCTATGGAAAAGCAGTAAAAGGTCAAATATAACACCCGGTAAATCCAAGAACTCCTTTAACATTCAGATCCTGGAGAAAGAAGCGAAACTGAGGGAAGAAGTAACTAAATCTGTGAACATCAAACAAAAACGTGGTTGAAGAGGGATAAGCACGAGATAACACGGGAAAACAAGGAGCTGCTCACGAGTGAGAAGGCAATGACGGTAAACTAGAGCGTCAAGGGGGGGCCGTGTAAAGGGAAGAGCGCCTTTGGGCGGCTGACGTAGCATTCATAAAATGCAGGACTGACAAGAAGCGTCAAGGAAAAAATCAAGGGGAAAAGAAATCATAATCTGATCTCTTATTTACAAACAAAATCAGGACCTTATCAACAGGTCACCCCAGAAGGAGAAGGGGGGGGGGAATGGGGAGAAAGAATACAGCTAGTGTTTGTCAGATCTGAAAACTATCGTATAAGACGAAGAAAGATCTCTAGTCGGGGTGCCCCAAGCTTTTGAAAAGAAAAAAACTAATGGAGTGTCCACGCCAGGAGCCATACAAGCGGTAGAAATCCCGGTTAAGCATTGGAACTCTGAGAAGGGCCGAAAGGGCGTGGCATCTTTCTTTGAAGTGCGGGCGGCTCGGTGTCACTGAGGAAAGAAACGCGGAGGAAGGACAGGGGGTCCGCCAAGGTTTAAACTTGAACCATCAAAGCGTAGAAGAGCCGCCCATTCCCAGGGGCCAATTTCAAGATTCACGTGAGTTCGTATGGAGGAGGGGACACTTGATCGGGAAGGTCAAGGAAAAATGGACCAAAATCTTATAGGTATAGGAAAGGTAAGGCCAACGAGACAACCCGAAAACCGAATCTGCCCGAACGAATACTTTTTCTTGGGCGTAAATGCGGAAGAGCTGGCCTGCTGTCCTAACAAAACATTCGTAGTTCTCGGGAGCGAACCTACTTGAAAGTGAAAACGAAAGGGGAGAAGGACGGCAGAGTAAAAGGGAGAGCTAAGCTGCGTGGTGCTCACCGAGGCTACTTAGGTCGAAAGTTAACATTAAAGTTCGACTCTAACCATGATGGATAGCAATAGTTGGAGGAGGAGAGAGGAGGGTAGAAGAGAGAAATGTAAGGAAATTCTCCAGAACCCGGGGCAGTCGCCGAAACAAGACAAAGGATTAGGGGGATCTCGTTAGATCTCTTTAACCAGAACATCGACTTTTGCAACGGAGGAATGAACTGAAAATAGAAGACATGTCCAAAAACCATCGAACTTACTTGTCTCATCTACCGCAAGTACAGAGGGAGAGTCCAGAACTAACGATGAAAACTTCTGAGAGCCGGACTGAACAGGTAGTACTTAGAGAGTAGGAAGAAGGTTGGAAAAGTCTAGTGAGAAGTAGGGAGTTGCTCTAAAAAAATCAAATCGGGGGAGAGTATCAACTCTAAAAGTATAAACGTACAATGGCCGAAACATCGGAAACGTCTCTAAAACTAACAAACGTATTAGGAAAGTAAAAAATATAGGGAAACAGGGGGATCCGAAGGGGGAGGAAAAGTTGACAAAGGACTTGTGAAAGCGGAGAGGAGGAGAACCTCTTTTCTTCTTCTCCAGGAAATAGGGTGTCGGAACACGACGACACTGCGGTAAATTCCTGATAAACCCGACGAAAGTTACGAAGAGGGCTTCGAAAGGAGAAGGAAGAAATGGGAGCAAAGGAGAAATAACTAGTAAGGGTGAAGAGAGCAGGATAAGAACGGGGAAATTCAACAAAAAGTTTGGCCAGGGGGGTGAGTATCCAATTCAAGGAGCACGGACAAAAGGGGCGGGAAGAGAAGAAAAGCCTCATAATGACTTCTATATAGGGCAGTGAGAGGGCCGGTGATGCCTACAAGAGTCTCTGGAGAGAAAAAAAAAACGAACGAAGCAAGGCAAGAAGTCAGGGGGAAGCCAATGCTTTGGTAAACGCTAGAGATCATTCGTGGCGTCTTTAAGGAGGGAAATCACATCGAAGGGGAACATCGAAGAAAAAAGGGAATTCCTGCCTACATATCCGAGGCGCGTTTAAAGAGTCGGTTGGGGGGACAGAAGGAAGAAAAAAAGAAGGAAGAGTGATAGGGTGTGAAAGGGGAAAAAATGAGAGAGGGGGAAAAGGCTCCCTCCCGTTCGTGGGCGTTCCAGTAATCAAAACTCGTTCATGTGGGGGGGGAAGGATCTAGAATCTGACAGGCCATGGTCTTTTGAGAAACTTTCACAGAGAAGTGTCGAGGAACCTATCGATCACTAATCTGACCTCGGAGTTACTGGGGCGGGAGGTTCAAGAAGCTAATGGGAAGAAACTGTTTCAGATTAAGTGCTTTCTTTTCTGTAAGTACAGGAGCGAAAAGACGGAAGTTTTTTAAAAGCAGAAACAAGCGGCTACTTCAGAGTCCGAGTCAAGAGGACGTCGGATAAAAAGGGGGGAGGGAACCGCTGGGGGTTGCGCATTGGTCGGTACAGCAAAGTGTATGGGGTCCCAGGATTGAGAGAAACCATCGATAAAGGGTCTCGATTCATAGACGTGCCTCTAGCCCACGCCTCGAGTTTAGTCATGGGGGGAGAAGAACTAGTACTAAAAAAACGTTGTTACACTTCTGCTAATTGGGAGAAGTTGAAGAAACTGACCAATTCAGAGGACTCTTTAGGTGCCGGAGGTTAGAATGTAGAGGGGTGCGGAAAGATCCTTAGTCTTTATGAAGATCGCATGGAAGCCAATGATCATATGCGCAATGGGAACCGGGGAGAGTTCGGGGGGTGTTGGGGAAACACATTAACTTTCGCGACGGTGAGAAGAAGTTAGTTCATACGTGTTGATATCCGAGGTTCTTCTACTAAACACTCTGGGGCTTGGAAAGAGACGAAAGAGGGTACGATCTAAGTGTGAACGTCTTAGTTAGGGTAGAGACGTTCAAATCGGCCTATGTAGAGAGAGCGGTCAGAGACTGCACAGAACGATTAGAGGGTCAATGAAAATAAACTAACCCGTCCATAGAGGGGGAAGATGACGAAGAGCCAAAAAAAAAGAAAAAGGGTTTGCTCTATGGAGAGACTAGAAGTAGAGACACGCTTGAAAAAAATAGCACACTAGGCGACTTTAAGGTAGAAAAAGAAAGAAGTAAACTGCAGTGTAGGCATCTCTCTCGTGGCCTTCTGAGATACGCAGGGTCCGCATCTTCGATTGATGGGCAGAAAGATCTCATAACCGACTGGACCAACTGCGCTCGTCTGGGCTTCAAAAATCTCAATGACGAGCGCATGAAAATAAAACGCAAATGAATAAGGAGTTTGAAGAGGCAGAGGCCTAGGAGTTTTTAGCTTCACCGGTATCTATTAAATCTAGAATCTTCTCTGGGAGGGGGTGGAAAGAGCAGGTTTACAAAGCGAATGACTCTTAAACGAGCTGGGGGATACAACTACCAGCTGAACAATGAAAGGGCCATAAGTGACAGATCTGAGGGTAAAAAGTTCAGGGATGGATGGGGGGGGAAAGATCCGGGTGAAGAGTATAAAAAGAAAAAGTACTCTTGGTGTTTCTGAATAGATATTCGGCAGAACAAAAAGCCACATTACTGAAGGAAGGGGGGAAATTATGGGAGGGTGGAGGAGCACCGGAGGACCGTAGTCAAAGAAACAACATTCCGGATATAAATCGTCGATCCCACCAACCATTAAGAGCTACTGTCCACCGAAAAACGTTGTTAGCGCAGGAGGGGGAGGGAGCAGATAGGGAGGAGAACATCAAAAGGAAAAAACGATACTCTTTTTCGGGTATGAGAAACGACGGAAGGGTTTCCGTCGATGAAGAGGTCCGCAAAAAAGCGGGAGAGAAAGGATGAAGTGGGGACTCACCTAGCTCCTTCGCCTCGAAATACTACTATGGGGGGGCGCAGAAGAAAAAGAGTGGAGAGGTAGAGGTGAGAGACGAGAGGGGTGACAGAAACAAGGGTCGGACTATTGAGGAAAAGCAACAGGCTTAGGTCTGTCAGCGCTCAAAAAAGGGCTGTTATCTCGTGAGGAGAGGAACCGCGAACCAAGGGGCTCTTTGAAGGGGGGGGGGGGGGGGGGGGGGGGGTCGAAAGGGGAGAATAGAAACGGCCAACGGGGAAGACTTTTTACTAAGAGCCGCTTTGGAACCAGCTCGTCAGAAAACTAAAAACAGTAAAGAGATGGCGCTCGGGGAAAACAGTCGAAGGAGAGGATTACTCCGGGCCAAATGTGCTTCGGAGAGATTGGAGACTCATGTTTCTTGTGAGATTTCAGGGTCGCAGAAAAGAGGGAGATCAGAGACCATGGGGAAAAAGTACGAAAAGGAAGAAACTACGTTCCTGTCAATAGAGAGAAAAAAAAAAAAAAGATATAAGAATATATGAGATGCAATTGAAACGAGAGGGGTTTGAGTTCCAGGAATATCAGGGGAAAAAGAGACCCCATTTGCGGAGGGAAGGAAAAAACCAGGCGCCCAAAAGAAGACTACAAAAAAGTAATCAAGGTCGGGTAACTAAGAATACATTATCTTCTTAAGAGTCGAGTCGACACTCCTGATTCGCAGGCCGCCCACTACAGGAGGAGCGAAGGAAGAGGTGCCTTTGATAAAAGGGTCTGGGTCCAGGGGGTAGGGGGGAAACACAGGTCGCTACTCAAACGAAATATAAAAATTGCTTTCGGTAATCTATCACTATCCTCGATAAGGTTTTCTCAACGAAGTAGACGTCCGTGGGTGTGAGGAAGACTATGCGCATTTTGGTGGAGAAAAACAGTCATCTCATAATACGAAAAAGTGACACGATCCATGGTTCAGCAGGCGACAAACGAAGGGTCCTTCTAGGGTAGGAGAACGGCGAGCGTTATGCACAAGCAAGAAGCATCCCTCGTACAGGCTGGCCTGTGCTCGGGTAGAGGGCTTGGAAGGCCGACCGTAAAAATTTGTTCTCTTACTAAAATCTGAGGAAGTTATCGTTTGGAAAGGAAAAAAAGGAGGAAGGACAGATTCTCACTCTCAAGCAGGACGTATTCAATGTGTATTGACATATTCTTATAGGGTAAGGGGGGGGGGCCGAATAGCTCTACTCCTCAATGGAAGTTCTTTGGAACTACGTTAAACTATCGAGGTGTAGAGGAAGACGACGAAAACGAATAGGAGGAGGAAGGTGGGAGGATTTCTGACGAGGCTATGGTGGGGCACGCACGGGGGGGGAGAATACAAGATCTTATGGAGGTCATTCGAGAGGGAGGGGAAACTATCCCCGGTGGGAAAAACAGAGCAGTACTTGTATGAGGTCGACAAGCGTCAATTCGGCGGAACACGGGAGTTGCCTAGGGGAGGGGCGAAAAGGAGAGTACAAATCCTTTAAAAACATTAGGTCCAAAACGAAACTCTGGATCTGAGAAAAAGCATCACCAAAAAAAAGAAGAGAAAGGGCGTGAAAGGGTAAAAAGGGAGGACTTTCTTGGGGTTAACCGAAGCGACTGTCATGGCAGAGGGGGAAAGAGAAGACGGGAAGATTTGAGGGGACAGCGGGGTTGCGGTGTCTCTTTGGTCTTAGAAGAATAAATTCGATGCTATAGAGCCGGAAAAAGAAGGGAGGAAAAACAAGGAACCTTTTAACGATAGGCTGTTTACGAAAGGGAACGGTAACGCTAGGGAAACCGAAGAAGACTCGTTTGGATATGAGGAGTGCTATCTAAACGAAGGTATTGTTGAGGGGGAACTCGAGGGTGAAAATAATGAGGGGCCTCGCCCAGTGGACATTGGTGATCCTATCAGCTAGATGTAAGGAGCGCCAGGAGGGAAAAAAGTAAGCCACGACTGTCTCGTAACAGTGCGCTGGAGGGTAACGCAACGGGGGTACATTCAGTTAGGATGAAAGTCAAAGGACAAGACGTCGGGGATTAGACGCGAAAAAAGATTAGACAACTTACTACTTTCATTAGAATAGAGGTCGGAACCGTGGTCAGGTGGAAGGAAGTAGCGAAAGTCTTCTCACGGATCTATAATTTTCGGCGACAATCAATCCTGATTCAGGGGGGAAGCAAAAAAAGAGAGAATGCGAACCTCCCGGGAAACGGTGAATCTGAAG
>Ga0179591_1346163_pt1 | contig 10510 bp, 8 predicted proteins | sample CZOMad2_1_08_16f_FD_182891 | JGI IMG/M metagenome (GOLD analysis project Ga0179591, IMG submission 182891) | Vadose zone soil fungal communities from Angelo Coast Range Reserve, California, USA - CZOMad2_1_08_16fungal (PacBio error correction) | ecosystem: Environmental > Terrestrial > Soil >...
GGCAGAGGAGATGGGGGGTGGGGGGTTGGATTCTTCATACAGCCGCTGGAACCTGTGAAGGAAACACAAAGTGAACCAAACTTTCCTCTAACCATGTCGAACCATACTTAGTTATAGTGGGGAAAGAAAAAACCGGTGAAAGGAAAGTTTTGGGACTTCCCCTTGTCCTCGACATGAGAGAAACGACGACAACACTCAAAAACTTGTCATGAGAAAAAACCTTACTCTTTCCAACGCGAAGGGCTACGCACTCTGAGAGAGAACAAACAAGTAATCTGATCTCAGGGACACTGGTTGGGGGAACACGCTTAAGCACATCAGACGTTGAGTGTACTGCAGAAGCGTATGGGGCCGAATTTGCTAAGACTTGAAAAAAGAAGACCACGGGAAGGGAAGCTGGTGGTCACTGGACGAAGGCGTATCAGGGCAAGAGGTCTAAAGGAAATACACAGGCAGTGTATACGGGGGACTCGGGAAAGGATCATTGAAAGTTCAGGGAAAAGTTTCCCAAACTTTCATCAGGGGAAGGGGGGGGGAAGGGAGCGCAGTGAAAGTCTAAAAGATTATAGGAAACTAGCACATCTATATCCAATCCTAGGGGGTTCTTGTAAAAAGAGGGAGACCCATGGCACGGGGACGAAACTAATCAAAAACGGTACGATTGACCGAAGAGAGATCCACGTGGAATAGGAGGAAATGGGGAGAGTAAAGCGAAATTTTTCAAAATAGAGAATGGGTCCTTCAACGGGGTTCCCGCCCACCAAGGGGGGATGTAATAGAGGGGGGACTAAGGTAAGTGAGGTGTTTCTCTTGACGGAAGCCTGCTATGGCAACGGTACACGTCTATCGGGGAAGGTCCAGAAAAGAACGATCTTTAGGGGGCCCCAGAAGAGGTCTTTCGTGAGAGAGATCCACTGAAGATTTCACTAAGGAGGGAGAAAAGAAGGTCAAAAACCCTTGAAAGAGGGAGTCAAAAAGGAAGTTACTTTACGGGAAGGCTTATACTGAAAAAGAACTAAAGGTAGAAGGACCGGCCAGAGGACGATCCTGGGGGGGCTCTCGCACGAGTCTTCAATACTTGTTGAAAAAGACAACATGACCTTCGGAGGTAGAAAGACCATTGGAGAGGTGAATGGAAGGGGATTGAAGAGAGAATAAGAACAGTATGGGAAAAAGAAGGGAGCCTACTAAGTAAAGAAGGAATGACCTGGGACAAAAATGGGGAGGGAAATATACAGATGATCTGGAAAGGGGAATGTTGGACAAACAAGAAAAGATTAACCATTAGAAAGACTGTAATCGCCGGGTGTCTGATGAGAGGAAATTGAGCTTGCATGTACAACTACCCGCCTGGCGACATGAGTCAGGTCGTGAACGGTTACCGAGTAAACTCTGTTGGGGAAGAAATTCAGGGGAAAATCTCTTTCCAAAGAATGAAGAAAGCCTGAAAACCCAGAATAAAAAAACTGTGGAAATTAATGCTGGCTTTGACCAAAACTCAAAAATCAGGTCCACCTTGAGGTTACATAAATGGCGGTGACATCCTAACGCAAGGTAAAGCGACTCCCTGTCCTGGGGACCAAACGGACTAGAAAAAGGAGATTCAACTTGCAAAATAACGAGCAACGAGGCAACTCCTCTCAGTCGAAAACGCAAAAAAAACCCTAGTAAAGTGCAGAAAAGATAGAAAATGTATGCTAATCCTCGAGGAAGTGAAAAAACACTTGATTTTTGGACCGAAGAAGGCAAAACCCAGAGGGCAAAAGGGGTCACAGTAGCGATGAACAATTAGGAGGACAGACCAGATCAGAAAAATAAGAAGCAGCAATGGTTCATGAAAAAACGAGATCAAAAAACAACGTAGTGAGTGGAGAGAGGATCAGATTTTGGGAGGCGCTGGGAGGGCCTGACTCCTGTTCATAGCTACAAACACGGGGGGTGGTCAAGTTCACCTATGCGGGTGATCGACCCGGTCAAAACGCCCGGAAAAAACTGCAAACTCATAGGGGGGAGGTCTTCTCCAAAAATGATAGGGGGAAAAACTTCTCGTGTTTTGGGGAGACATGGAGAGAGGGTCGAGGATATGGATTGACGCATAAGACGAAAAAAGGGAATTTTGGCCTCGAAAAGGACGAAGTTCCTGGACAAGGGGATGGTAAGGGCGCGGGCGCTGGGGGGGAAAGGGAGTTAAATTCCCACACAAGTTGGTCATTGGGAAAGGACTTCTGTTTCATACTTCAACCATACTCCCGAGAAAGGTTCGCTGGGGGATAAGGTGGCCCAAGAAAAAAAATTAATCAACAGGGTTCTGTATTCTGGGAGGGGGCTGAAGCAGTGCAGGGTAAACTTTGATCTTTCACGGATCGGGTTGGGGAAAAGGAGGGGTCGGTCGTGGCACAAAAAGGAAAATGCACGGAAAAAATAATACTACAAGTGGGGGGTAATTTCAAGAAAGGGCGCGAATGCATAAAAGTTTTACGGGGGGGCCGTGGGAGCAAGCAGAATGATTAGTCATTGCTCGCAGCAGCAAGTAGAGGACCGTCGTATACGATAAAAAAGGACCTTATGGGTTGGACTGTTCCCTGCGCCGACTAGAGGTGTTTAAGTCGGGCAGAATAGGTGAACACAATAGGCACAGTTAAACCCAAGCTTACGCAATGGCTGTCCTCTCTACGCCTCTGTACTGAGTCTGTGTTGGAGGCATAAGAGTTCTCGTCATCGAAAACTGTTGCAATCCGACGCAGGATCCCTATGTGTGGCTGTGTTAGAGGGGGGCTGAACCGCAACATCCGTACAATTCCTGGGAATCAAGGGGCCTTGGTTGTGTTAGGAGGTGGGTCTAGGGGGCGCGATCGCTTAGTTCGGTGGGTTTCCTGAGAGTCCGTGTCCAAAAACAATATTGGTAAATCAGATCCTCTGTGGCATATCAACCAATTAATGCGGGACCTGGAAGATTGAAGGAGATCTATTAAGGGGGATCTTCTTGTGTATAGGGGAGTTAATCCCGGAACGTAGGGTCCTCCCGGCAGCACGTGATGACTGCACTTGAACTTCCATCCGTTTGGGTCCAGATCTTTCCGAAGCCTCTGACAAATTCGGCACCTTATTAAACTCTCATACCGCACACAGAATGGGTCACTCGGGGCAACTGTCCCCAGCGGGCAAATTTAAACGAGTAAAAATTCAAGACATTGGAACGGGAAGCGGACTATGACAGAGTTCCAACGGCCCGAAGTGAATGACAAAGGAGATACAGAAACCAGCATGTTTACTGGTAGGGGTGTAGGGGAATCTTTTTTAAGAGGAAGCATCAAGCTAACCCGTGCTAAGCTAAAGAGTAGAGCGTAATCTCAAGTACCGAAAATTCCTTATAGGGATCAGCTGTAGGAAAAAGATGGATCAATTGCTGACGGGTGACTTCTTAGCAGAGGGGTGCGAGAATTTGGGTCGAAGGAAGGAACAAGAAAAAAACGAGGATGGTGAGGGTATAAGGGGGGGGGTGTACTGTCACTACGGAATGAATGATGGGCAAGAAATTCAAGCGCCTGCGAGTACTCTTCTTAAATTTCCCAAACTCCCAAGTAGTTTAGGGAAATGGGCAGGTTCAGAAATAAAGAGCGAAGCTAAAGGTAAAAGAGTAATACCTCAAGTGTGTTGGGGTGGAAAACATTGGGGGGGAATCTAGGAGCGAATGATATGACATCCAGGTATATCATGGATAACACCAGAACTTGAGAGAGGATGTATGAAAGAAGTAGAGGGGGGGACCCTTCTATCCATCACATAGACACTCCGGTGAAGTACTTTATATTGCGATGAGATCTGGGTAGAAAATCTTAGCTACAGGAAATAGAAAGGTAAAAAGAGGCTGTTGGTGGTGTTTAATCTCAACCAGAACTCCCAAATCTCTTTGTTAAGACAGGTCAGTTGTGTTGCATAGGCCTTCTCTTGGTTGGGGGAAGATCTTTTCGGACAATGCCAGGCCAATTGCTTCCGAACCAGTGTTTTGAAGTGTGCTGTTTGGTACGTGATCGAAAACGCTCCCGCTCTTCCACTCGGTCTGCTTTATTGGTGTAGAATGGGCATGGTGGGGTGTTGTCCACGGGCTTTGGCAGGCTTGGGCTGGAGCGGTCCGGAGCCGACGAGGCACTGCAAGCTCCAGCGCTTTGGTTGCATTGCGATTCTTAGGGTGCAGAATGGGGTATCGATCTACCTTTAAGGGTGGGGATGCGCCCCCATCCAAAATTAAGAGGTACCAACCTCCTTAATGAGGCGTAAGAAGAAGGTATTCTTTTTAGAAGGAGGATACTTCGCAGGGGGAAAAAAAGCGGAGACTCTATCTGTGCTAAACACCCGATCATCGGGGGGTGGGGGGGCTTGTGCTTAATTCCATTACTAAAAATTTATTAAGGCGGTGGAGAAAATAAATACCGACTTTTTGGTTAGGGTTAGATGAAAAAACGCTTACTAATGATGAGGGGGACTCACGTCCATGTCCATAATAATAGAGAGGTGGTGGTGGGGATGCTGTACTTTTTCAGACACTTGTGTCTAATTGGGAGTGAATCTTACCAGCCGACGCTTTGCGATTTCGTGGGGGAGGGGGAAAAAATACAACAACCTTTACATGATGTTAAAGCGTACAAAGCTCTAGTAATCTTCTTTGGGGACGTCTTAAGGTAATAAACTCGTCAGGGGTCCTGGCATAATTTAGCCTCTAGGATTACAGGGGAAATTAGTCTTTTGTCACAGGTCTCTCCGGCTTATTTAATGTTCCCGGTTTTATATCAGGTCCATGTCTCACTTTGTGGGGGATCGAGTTTACCTTGTATTACTGGTTGATCAACATGTTTGGATAGTGCTTGGAAGCAGTGTGGGTCCGATGTGCTGTTACCTGGAGCTTTAAAAGCGTCCGTCTCGGGGTTGGTCAGTGGTGGGGGAGGGTTATGTGCCCCCCATCTTTTAAAAAGACGGTCAGTTGCTGTCCGAGCTATTCTCATTTGGGCTTAATTCGCTTTTGTGACTTACTTAGCGGTTCCTGAGACGTGAACCCTCACCTGAAGGAGCCTCCATCGCTCAAATGGGATTGAAAAACTGTCACAGTACGGGGTTGGGTGGATTTTACTTCGGTTGGCAACTGTCTTGTTTTGGGTCAGATTTCGCCCCTTTCCATGAATAACCTAAAGACCTTTCATCCCTCTAGATGCCCCACTTTCAGGTTTCAGTACGGGCTGGGAGTGCTACTCGAAGGTCTGGCTTGTTCAAGCTGCTTGTAAGGGGGTGTAAGGGGGTTGAACGAGTCTTCCTGCCGAAACGCCTTTCTGTTGACTCACCCGAAGCCACTGCATTGTGGGAAAGGACACATAAGCCTCTCATAAGGCTCGATGGGGACAAAAAACGCCTCCACTAAAGGGGGGGGGGGGAAGAGGTGTACGGGCGCGGGAAAAGGAGATTCGGTCTCCGGAGGGACACGGGCGAAGGTTTCAAGGGCACAACCACTTAGGTCATAATTGTAGGGTTAACAAAAGTTGCTGGAGCGGCTTCCTCCCCAGGAGTTATTTACATGGCTTGCTGTCCCGAAAGACGGTTACTGATCACAGAGAAGCGCGACAGTTTTGTCGATGACAGGCAGGTGAAGTGTTTCATAATTGACTACAGACTCTGCCGCTACATTTGTCTCACTACACTCTTCTTCGGTAACGCTGGAAAGCGCATTCCAACGTCTTTCAGAATGGGTACTTATTCTCACCAGGTCTTCCACTCACGCCAAAGGGGACGGAGATTCTCTGGCCGGACCAGCAAAAAGTCCACTAGCGAACGGCGGAAGAGCTACTGAGGCTCGTGAACGTTCAGTACAAGAGCGGCGATTCCAGAAGCATATATCAAAGTGTGGGGTACAAGTGCCTGGGGGCTTCTTCTAGTGTCAGTCGGGAAGGGCGTTTTTTTCCTCGGTTTGAGTAGTTTGTCGTTGGTGTATGACTGCACGGAAAGAAAGACTCCTGCGCCCCCCTTCTCCCCTGCGTCCCCCCTGGAGGTTGCTTTACTAAAGCTGAATTCCATTCCTTTAACTATTACCCGGTGTGTGGACAGACTCCAAGGACGATCCATTCGGTCTAAGGGCTTGCCTGACGAAAGTCATTGAACGGACTGTGATTGAGATTTACGTAGATAGATTGCACAAAGTTCAGCTCAAATAAGAAAGCCAACCGGGTATAAGCGGAACTGACGCTCCTCGGGTAAAAGCGAATGGGACTTACCTGGGGGACAAACCTCCCTCAACTCTCATTTCGGAACGCTCAGCCCGCCTGGGGTTGAATAAACGAGGGCCAATAATCCAGGCTCCGATCAGAGTGTCTCAATGACCCAGGCATACAGGCCTGCAACCGCCGTGAGGCGCGGGTTGTGGCTCAGGTGACTTCGGACGGGTTACCCTATGCTGGAAGAGGGGGGGGGGATCCCCGAAGGGATATCAGTCTAAGCTTTTCCCTCCCGCCCCCGAGAGGCGAGGCGGACACTCTGGGGGAACTCACCAAGGAGCGCAGTCGTGGTGACTGCCAGCCTCAAAGATCAATACCTAAGGGTGGGAAGCGACACATAGCGGTCTTGTGACTCTTAGTGGGTACAGAAAGAAGATATTGTGGTGGGTCTGAAATACTGTGGAAAGGGTTTCGGTCTAATTTGTACTTGCAAGTACACTCACTACGGCCCTATAGATCCTTATCAGGAGGCCCCGGGGAAGGGCTCGTAGAAAGAACCATAAGAGGTATGGGTGGGTACCGGAAGAATCTCAGCCAGGAGCCGATTCGGGAAAACTTGGAAAAAGTCAGGAGGAGGCCTGGGTTTTGGGTTAGAACAACCACCTGTGAATGGTCTTAATTGGTGCGTTAGGGGGGGGGTCGGCGTCACATCCCACCACCGAACTACATAAGCGGCACATAAATCACCGAAAGCGAAGAAACATAGTCCCCCCAGGAGTCGCCCAACCCAAACAAAAATACCTGCCAAAAAAATTAATCTGAGCGTTAAGTGCCATAGCGCAATTTACTTTCCTATCACAACAAGGGTATCGGAAAAGGGCATCGGTAATCAGGGGGGACGCGGAAATCTCGGAAACCTTTCCGGGGGTTGGATGTCTTTGGATACGTGGGCAGTGAGGACAATAGAAACTAAATTGGCTGTCGTAGCCTTCAAGGTCGTTAAAAAGGGGGTGGCCTACCAGATTTTCCTTGTCAGACCAGGAAAAAAGCCACGAAGCTCTGGTCCGAGAACTCGAAACAAAAAACTCCCCTTCCGGTCTAACTACCAACCGGGAGGACTGATCGGGAAAGAGGTCTGTCGAAGACGCACAGAAAAAAGGGCGTAGCGAAATTCGGGGAACAGGTTTTGGAAAAGTCACTGGGAAGAACTGGGGATAACCTGACATTCTCATGGGGAACAGGGGGGCCGGCGCACGGATCCTCCCGAAATGCAGGCAAACTCTTACTGCAACTCCGGGGCTTAATTAGAAAATCCGTGGAGACGCGGTATCCGGGGGGGCAAGAGAAAGTACGTTGGAACAATCCCTAGACGGATTTTTGGCAATTCCAAAGTCTCAATTCACACAAATAGGGAAGAAGCGGAGATCAAGGCGCACGAAAGAGTATCAAACAATCCCATCGGAACTCCGTTGCGGCAGACGGTCCTGGTCTCAAGCAGCAAGCGAAGGATGAACCCCAACAACCCCAACAAACAAAACACCGCTCCATCAGAGAACCAAGCGTACCCCTTCCCAAAACCCTGTTCCTTCCTGTCCCTCGCCGCGTCGGATGGAGCGCGTACTGTTTGTGGTTGAGTTTGGCACGGAACAGGAAAACTCGACTTGCCTGGTCCTCAAGAAAATGCACGTTACATGAAACTACACTGACTAAAGGCTGGAAAATGCCTAACCCCCCAACTCTCGTTCCGGTCTTCTATTGGTAAAATCACATGGAGCCATACTGGCCTACACAGGACATATAAAGGAACTCTCAGACACAAGGGCTCAGTGGGGAGATCACCACCGTGGACAGACACAGAAGCGAGATGAAAAGACACTCGTGCCAATTCGGACATTCTAACCATCCGGGAACATGAAAAAAAAGCCTCGAAAGGTTTCAGAAGCTGAAACCCATCAGCAGTCAAACCTGGACAACATGCCGCAACAGGGGAAAGTAACAAACAACAACCATAAGAAGAAAGATAACTCTGGTTTGTAGGGGGGAAAAAAAGATAGGCAATTTCCACAAATCTCATTGTCCAAAAGCACATCCACATCTATTGTGGAGGGCAAACCCTTCGGGGCGAAACATACCTGTTCTCTCATTGGGATACACAGAGAACCGAACCGTGTCGGGTGCGTTTCCTGAAGTTCCTCCCCGAAATTGCACTTTCTGGAAAGACTTGCATATCAGCAAACTACGCTGCTATGTTAGACCACACTCGGGCTGCTCACGGATGTGTCCTCGCGTACAGAAGAGAACAGAACCCAGGATTATGGCACGGATACAGAACTTGAGCTCATTGTACGACAGCGGACCTGGGTAGCGAAAAGAAAACGAAAGGCCCCCAGAAGGGAGGCACAGAAGCTTGGGAGCAAGGGTTCTTTTCACAGCAAAATAATTAAAAAGAAACAGTTCTAACAGACTGATGACTGCGGGCAGCTTGGAAGACAAAAAGAGGGTGCGTCACATGGGGAAGGGCATTTGAGAAGTACACAACCAAAAAACAGGGCGAGCATCCCGGATCCGTTTAAAAAAATCTCTAAGTCACTTTAGGAGAGGGAAAAACAACAATGCCTCAGGGAAAATCGGAGAGGTACGCGACTTCACGCGCGCTCCTCAATCCAAAAAAGAATAACAGTTTGGACCTACTAGCAAGCATCCGGGAGATAGTTGGAAGGAAGTAGCCCCTCGGCACGCATATGGGAGGGATTTGCCTAGGCAAAAACACCCGTGGGCTCGCCTTGGCATAGGAAAACGGCGGTTCCACCAATTAAAAAGAAAACCGGCCGGGATATTTACTGGAGGTGAAGTAGAGCGGATAAGGGAAGTGCACTGAAACGGGAAAAATATTTCAGCATTGGTCATATGATGAATCTCGCATTTCTAGAAAGAATGATGCGTACCCTACCAAAAAAAAATATCAACTACTCATCCTCGGGGGGTTGGGGTCGGTACCGGCGAAAATAAAGAAATCGGCTTACTAAACAACCGGTACAAACAATGATACGGACAGTAAAGACGGAGAGGGGGGGGGGGATCTATCAGAGGGGGAATCAGGAGCGTCAGGAAAAAACGCACGAGGGGGAGGGAGGATTGCACCTTCCCACTATTTCCGACTGAAACAAAAAAAAGGGCCATCGAGCTCTTTTGAGAGAGGGGGATTCTGGATGTTGGAACGCGGGGACCAGGAATCATGCTCACTTGCAATCTCCTGACTTTTTCAACATTAAATGAGGAAAGTCCATCATCGGGTGTGTATTCCCTACTAAGAAATCCTGAGTATCGGAAGATGACGGCAACGGTCAAAAAGAGACGCCTTCACTCATACAAGGACTTCGTTCAAATAGTAAGGAGTGAAGCCACTACAGAAAATGGATAAGCTCAAGGAAGGGCCGGAAAGAAGAAGAGGGACCTTGGGCATCCTCAGCAGCTCTGGCACTTGCTCAAAGTAGGGGGGAAAAGCGTCATCTAAGTATCGTCGCAACGAAACAAACGTCCTACTGACCCTTGGGGGAGTAATCTTAAGGGAGGGACCTAATCTTCGAGACGCTACTTGTATTTTCTCCCCGAACTTGGGCAGTCGATACCGAGTCTCTGAAATACTTATTGCGTCTCTGGCATTACCTGGGTTGCTTCCCTAAAAAGCTTGTGTACCTCGGTGCCGTCGGTATACATTTTCGTATTAGTGGGTCTCACGTTATTTGGCAGATCCCTGTCAGAGGTCCTTAATTCTATCCCAAAAAGGGTCTCGCTCCTGGTCTTCCGAAGGGATAATGAGAGGGTTCAATAAACACCAATGCCTACCCTCTCAGGAACACAGGGTGTATCACTTGGGAGAGGCCGAGGGGAGTGGCAAGAAGAATCTAAAGAACACAAGCCTGGAAAAGTTAGCACCACGTAAACAAGAAGAAATACAAAACAAACTGTGAGTCATCGGGGCGGCAAAGAAGACACCTTGGAGGGGGGAGAACGGAACAGGTAGTAAGACCCGCCTAGTGTCCGGCAGCATCTTACAAGGCTTTTCCTAGAGCCAAACTAGGGAAAGGAAACCAAGCAGGAAGGGGGTCCCTAATAGACAGTCACACCTATCAGCCGATGTAAAGAAAAACCCGAAATTTGAATCAAATAAGAAGAGGTTAGGCGAAAAGGGCATGACAATCATGGTCCGGAGTGACAGGTTCCATACCCCCCTCATAGTTGGGGAAAAAGGGGGCAAAAAAAATTATCTGACCAGGGAAGAATAGGACAAGCAAGGCCGACGTCCGCAAAAG
>Ga0179591_1442711_pt1 | contig 10510 bp, 7 predicted proteins | sample CZOMad2_1_08_16f_FD_182891 | JGI IMG/M metagenome (GOLD analysis project Ga0179591, IMG submission 182891) | Vadose zone soil fungal communities from Angelo Coast Range Reserve, California, USA - CZOMad2_1_08_16fungal (PacBio error correction) | ecosystem: Environmental > Terrestrial > Soil >...
CCTCCTCAGTGTGATCTTCATTAGCTCTCCTGCCAGCTCGTCCTCCTCTTTACCCGATAAGAATTACAGAAATCTGCTGGCGACTATTACAATATTTGCATGATGCGGAGATTCGGAGCGGTCTTATGCAGCTTTTTCAAGCATGGAAATAAGCCAGATGGCCCACCTTCCAGAGCTAGGAGGCATGTATCACCTAAGATTGGCTTATGTTCTCTACATTTCCAGTAAGTATTATGTTAGGCGCTGCCCAGGGGACTGTTGGAAGGGTCAATCACCCCTATTGATCCACGCTATCCATGTGTTTTGTCACTTACCTCTCGGTTACCGAGAGGAAGGACATGGGGTAATGAGATTGGCTTGGAACCTGGTATCAAGGGAATTCGTACTTTAGCGTCCGATGCCTAGCCTATCATCTAGACTGAAAGCAATCTTGTTTGAAACTAGAACGTGTTTTAGAAATCACTGTTGGTCCCGGGAGTTTTGGGATTAATGTCACATTCCTCCAATATTGGAGTCTGCTAATAGGTTCCTCTCCTACTCATATATCTGAGTCCTCCTTCTAGGGTCTTCAGCAGAGATCTTCCTTTGTAAAATAGTTTGGAAGTGGTTGAAGGGCTCGGGAGCTTGCCCTTGTAGCGGTGGTTAGGTTCTGAGGAGAAAGGAGACCTGCAATATGGTCTTTCCTCTTTTAATATAAATGAATCTGGAGCAGCGTAGATATCCTCTAGATTTTGGTTAGAGTTGAGATCTGTTCAACGTATAAGGGTTCTTATTTCTCGGGAAATTAGCCCCAAAGTACCTTCACAGTTTAATGCATTTTCAGGGGGAATGAGCAACCATGTAGAAGATTGTGGACTTCTTTTTGCCAGTTGCATGGCTGGCTGTGTGCTTAAGGAAAAAGTGTGTTTATTTTTGATAGGTAGGTAAGAGCACGATATTACAACATTGGTCCACAGTCCGTGACCGACATTTTCAATAAATTGGATTTAGTGTGAGCAAATAAAAAATAGGTGAAATTGCCAAAATATTTGTGAAGATAGAGGACCCCGAAAACCGAGGTTCATTTAAAGAGGGTCCTTTGAAACTTATGCCCCTGGTTCCCCTCAACTAATCCCCGTGCCACTCACTTAGCACAGCTCAAGGGATTAGGCTAAGCCCTCCCTGGCTTGGGACCCGAGGATCTCTAAATTTTGTATGAAGCGCGAGATAAAGGCTATTATCTAAAATGGTAACCGGTGCTACAGGTTGTGGAAGGTGGTAAGCCGAAAAAGTAGTCAGTGTGCCTTTATCTGGCTGGCACGAAGTGGCCGCAAGAAAGGGTGATACCCCTTTCCAAGACTCAGGCTACCAGATGAAGGGATGATGATTTGTCCAGCCACAAAGCACGTTTGTGACGGGTTGATGTCTCCAAAAGGAGATGGCCCTGCGTTATTGGCCGTGGGGGGATTAGACTAGTGAAAATAGTACTCTAAAACCCGCTAATCCCTGTTAACCTCACTTACCACACTCAATGGATTTGCAAATAACAGGCTCCCGACTTCTCAGAGCCCGAGGAGCCTCTATTTGTATGATCGGAATAAAAGGCTTATAATCTAAAGGAGATGAATGTAATAAGGGAGGTTTTTTTTGTTTTGTAACTATATAAGTCGTGGTTTGTTTTGTTGGTTCGAGAAGAATATTAGTTTGAATATGATGTTCATGAACAAGTGAAGGCACAAATTAGATGGAAGTGTTGACCTTCAGTTTGGTGAAGAGCTGTGTGTCATAGTTGCGACGTCCTAGAACGGATGAGTGCAGGCAGCACGACATATTCTTTCAATTTAGCGTTCAACAACGGTAAGAAATACCATCAACCTGCTCCTTTGATAGCGTTTAGGCACAGCACCAGCTTTCTGCCCTAGCCCATAGGCACCACCAGCTGCGCAATTGATTTGCCTCTATATGGGGGCCAAAATAATGGATCTATTTTTCATTAACCATAGCCCCATCGGGATATCCCGTCAGCTATTAGCAAAGCTGTGGGGAAAAGAGAAGCGAGCATCTCGTGATTCGATGTATTGCACACATAATCGTTAGAGGATCCGGTGCACTCTCGATATTTTGCCACAACAATTTTATTAATTTCCTTCAAAAACAGTGTCGGCTTATGTGTCGGAAGCCAAAAAGAGTACTGTGTTCATGTCAAATCAAGGGAGAAACTCATGTGTCCTTTTTTGTATTCATGGAGACTAATGTTTGTTCGGGGTGCCCAGGTAATTTCACCATGCGAAAGGCGCCTGTTAAGCCTGGTTCAGCTGAGCATTGACAATAATCATCATGGGGGTTTTCCCCCAGTCGACGAGGCTAGATCCCATCGAGACTGTAACTAGTTCGCAACAGGTGATTGGGGATTGGCGAGTTTGTTGTGTGACCCCAATTGTTTGGCTCCTGCCAACGTGCAAGTGAACACGTGTGGAGGTGCGGTGTTTTTTCGAACATCGGGGAAGCTATGGTCCTCAAGTTGTGTACAGACTCAACAGGTCGAGTCATTGATTGTGATTGGATTGAAACCTTTGGAATGTGGTGGAGTACTCAGATTTTTTGTGTAGGTTCAACAGGGATTCCGTGCATTTTTGCAAAAGGTCACGTAAGAGTCTCAAATTACTTTTCTGTAATCATTATAAGGCCGTGGTGCTGCACCCGCGGTGGTGATATAAATTTAAAATCCAACCCAGCCTCTTCACTGATCGAAGAATAGCAAAATGTATTTTTTAATGTCCTTAGAAAAATCTGAACCGGATAATCCATCCGACACGGCAATGGTTCCAGATATTGAATCCACACATCGAATGAACGGATGTACGGAATCCGATCTGCTCCATCTTCAAGTTCATCGCTTCACGCAACCGCTGCTTCGGTTAATCTAAAGAATTGTGGTAAAAATAAATCTTGCTTGTGGCATTCGGATTGTTACCGCTCTTCCTGCGCGTTGTAAGAAACGGGCTACCCCTTTCGGGCTTACCCCTGTGAATAATAGTCTCTACAGGCGGAAATCTACACCAAGTCCAAACGCGATGTGCACACCACCGCTTTCAATTTTTCTTCACCTTCAATGTCAGTCGATCTTCCACCCAATTACGCACCTCTGCACTGATTGATCCATGAGCATGGCAATGGCACCGGAAAGTTCTGGAGCTTATCCAATAACTTTTGATCAACAGATTTCGTTCGGCAAAGACCTTGTATTGGTAAAGATCAAAGTACTTTTTTCCATGAAGAATAATCGGGATAAACTTTTGTCAGACGCACTAATTCCCAAGTGGCCTGACCATGGTAAAAAACGTTCCACTTCATCTGGTACAACAGAAATGATCTCAATACTTCTTCTCAATATCCGCGCGATGATTTTAATTTTCTTTTTATCTCAAAATAATCCCCAAGCAAAACCGCTGCAATCACTCGTCCATGTTGGCCGATGTCGCGGAGATTACCCCAATTTTCACCAGGGGCAAGTGGTTGGCATCTGACAAAGCAAGTTTCCCTGAGTACACCCGCTTAGACCCTCAACTCGTGCCTTTCATCTACAACCATGATTCAGCTCTTTAAATAAAGGTTATAATTTTTTTGAGCGAGGAAGGCAAATGCAAAAACTTTCATGTGGGTATCCAAATTCAGAGGCTTCTCAAGTTCCTTTGTTTTCTTTTGAACGAGAATCCCCACTTCGCACGCCTACCCTCCAGTGATGAACCGAGGCCTTCAAACGGCTTCTTTCGCAGATAATCGATTTCTTTTCCCATCCGCACTGATAGGTGTAATCCAATAGACTGAAGTTGTTTTTGATTTTCTTTTGCTAAGCCTTCCACAAGAGGAACACCCGAAAATGTTTTAAAACCACTTCCCGGTAGGGCATTCCTAGACCCGTTTGGAGTCCCCGGGTCGTAACTTTCCCATGCCGTCAATTTGAAAGGCAAAGGGAGTCCCCCTTTTGGAAGCGAACCAAGCCAGACCTTTTGTTATATATTCTGTGGAGGGACATTTTTCTTACTTCAGGAATTCAACGCAAACAAGTTTTAATCGGCAGCTTGTTTATATTTCCGCAAAAAGAATTTAGTGAATCCGTTTAATCAAGGCTCCATGGAGGAAGTAAGTTTATTGATCACTTATGATCATGCCATCGGCCCGATGAAAAATTGAAGCACCTCGCAAGGTGTTACTCATTACCATCGGCCTTTTCAGTGGTTATTTTTAACCAAGTGGTGAATCCTTCTTCAAAAAAGCCGTCCCACTCGGCCTAGCGGGCGCGTTAATGGAACGGAATGCGTGTTGCCGTCACCCGCGCCGCTGCGTCAATGGAATGGCCACCGCAAAAGAAATTGAAACAAGAATGGGGCATTGATCTAAACCTAATCTGCCTACAACTTTAAATTTATCGTATTAACCCTTTGATCACGGACTAATTGAACACGAATGTTGATTATGATCACGGTGTCGTCGATGGTATCCCTACAATAACGCCATAAGTTTGAAGACTTGGAAATTTATGTCACCTGAACAGCTGCGCAAAGATTAATTGCGAATCCTCAAATTATACCTATTGGTTTCAAATTGAGTTTGATCACCAGGTTCAATTGGGAAAGAATTAAAATGGAAACATGGTATTTGTATTACCCATCAGGCCAACTTAATTCATGAACTAATGCTCCATTGCTATCCGGTGGCGAATAAGGTCTTTTTCTGATAATTAAGGATTGATCTTTGAGTTGTTTCCTAGATCAACCAGTTCAACGCCAATACGACAACAACTCTCATCGCTCAGTCGGTTCATAACGTGAAATACTGCGGGATCCACAGATAAGGTGGAAGTTCCTGATCGCCAATCAATTTGTTTCTCTGAATTTATAAGCGGTGTGAATGTAGCCAACTTTCCTGTTCCTAAATAGGGACATGCTTTCCTTCCTTAATTGGATTTCTCACATGACGAGCATTTTTGGACGAGGCCTTGCATGATGTAGGATCATGTCCAGTAACTTTAATGAGTTTTGTTTCCTAGTTATAATTAGAAAGAATAGCACATACAAAGCTTAAGGCAGTTCCCTTCTCTTGTATTAAGCGGGGGGGGCCCCACATAATATACATCGAGCGCAAATACTTTCCAGATTTTGGTTAAATCGTATCTCTTTCGTTCAGGATCCCTTAATGGAACTCGCGTTATGTTGAGTGTAAAATCCTCCGCCAAATGTTTAAAGACTCCTTTTTTTCTGTCCTAAGTAGCTTCCTACGGGTCCAGGCCAAGGGCTATTTCATGTATCAGTTTTTAGATCAAGAAAGTAATTTTGGACCTGGACAGTGGAAGCGATTTAGGAAAGAAAGGGGTCCTTTAAACCATTGGCGGAGATTTTACACTCAAAATAACGCGATGTTCCCTTACTGCGATCCTGTAACGAAAGATACGATTAACCAAAATAGAAATTTTTTCGCTCGATTGTATATTATGATGCCCCCGCTTATAAAGGAGAAGGAAACTGCTTAAGTTTGTATTCGTGCTATTCTCACTTATCACTTGGAACAAACTCATAAAGTTACTGGACCTGATAATCCTGCCCATGGCTCGTCCAAACTGCTACGTCTTTGAGAAATCTAATTACTGAAATGCCTTTCCATTTAGGAATCAGAAATGTTGGCTACATTCAAACTGCGTATAAACTTCAGAAACCAAATTGCTTGGTGATCAGGAAACCTTCCAACCTTATGTTGATCTCAGTATTCACGTTATGACCGACCGGAGCGGATGCGATTATGTTTCGATTTGGCTTGAACTGGTGATCTACGAAACCAACTCAAAGATCACTCCTTAATATCAGAAACAGCCCTACTTCGCACGGAGAGCAATGGGCATTAGTTCGAATTCAAGATTGGGCTGAGTGGTATTACAAGACATGTTTCTTTTAATTCTTTCCGAAAAAATTGAACCTTGTGAATCTAAAATCATTAGTGACCATAGGTATAATTTTGAGATTCGTCACTTACATCTTTCGCAGCGTTCAGGTCAATAATTCCAGTCTTCAACTTCATGTTCGTTTATTGTAGGTTTATCCATCGCAGACACCCGTGAATACATTCACATTCGTGTTCAATTAGTCCGTGATCCAGGTCTACGAAAATAAATTTGTAGGCATTTCAGGTTTTAGAATCAATGCCCATCTCTTGTTTTCAATTTTCTTTGATGGCCAACTTCCATTGACTCCTCCGGCAGCGGGTGACGCAACACGCAGTCGTCATAAGCCGCCGCTATGGTATTTGACTTGGCTCTCTTTTTGAAGAAGGATTTCACCCTTTGAGTTAAAACTAACCACTGAAATGCCCGATGTATACTCCCTTGCGATGTTCTTCCTTTTTTTCCATCGTTGCCGAGGCATTATCATCTAGGGGGGGGGGGGGGGGGGGGGGGGGGGGGGGGGGGGGGGGGGGGGGGGGTGGGGGGGGTGATCACTAAAAGAACTTTCCTCCTGGATCTCTTGAATTAACGGTTCACTACTTCTTTTGCGAAATTAAACAGCTGACGATAAAATTTTGCTTTGAATTCCTGAAGTAAAAAAATGCCCTCCCCAGATATAAAAAAGATCTTGCTTGGTTTCTTCCAAAGGGTGTACTCCCTTTGTCCTTAATTGAGGCTGGGAAAGTTCATACCATGGACTCAACGGGTCTATGAATGCACCTACCGAATGGTAACATTTTCGCTGCTTGTTCCTATTCTGTTGAAGGCCTTAGCAAAAGAAAAACTCAAAAACAACTTGTCAGTCTTTTGGATTCCCTATCCGTGCGCGGGAAAAGAATCGATTATTCTGCGAAGAAGCCGTCGAAGGCCTCGGTTCATCATGGAGGGTAGGCGTGCAGAAGTGGGATTCTTCGTTCAAAGAAACCAAAGGCACTGAGAGCCTCCTGATTCTGATTACCACACCTGAAAGTTTGCATTTGCTCCTCCGCTCACAAAAATTATACCTCTTTATTTTAAAGAGCTGAAATCCATTGTTGTAGATGAATGGCACGAGTTGATTGGTTCTAACGGGGTGTACTCATGGAACTTGCTTTGGTCACGATTGAAAACCATTGCCCCGTTGTTTGAAAATCTTGGGTATCTCCGCGACCATCGGCAACAATGGAGCATCGATGTCAGGTTTTGCTTGGGGATTTTTTGAGAATAAAAGAAAATTAAAATCACCGCGTGCTGTGGGGGCGGGGTGGGTGAGTGATATTGATAAGAAAGATTGAGATCATTTCTTTTTTTTTCATGAGTGGCACGTTTACAATGTCAGTCCACTTGGGAAAGTGCTTCTTGAAAAAGTTATCCCTATTATTCTTCAGGACAAAAGTACTTTGATCTTTACCCATACAGTCCTTTTGCGAAATCTGGTATCAAAAGTTTATTGGATAAAGCTCCAGAACTGCCGGTCCATTGCCATGCATCATGGTCAATCAGTGGCAGGTTGCGTATTGGGTGGAAGCATCGACTGCATGAAGGAAAATTTGAAAGCGGTGGTGTGACATCGAGGTTTGGACGTGTGGGTCGATTTCCGCCTGTAAGACGATGATTCAAGTGGGTAGCCCGACGGGTAGCCCTTTTCTACCACGCGCACAGAACGGTCACCAACCGAAGCCACAAGCAAGATTTATTTGTTACCAACCAATTCGTTAGAGTTAACCGAGCACGGCTTTGCGTGAAGCGATGACCTTGAAGATTGAAATAAGATCTGATTCCGTACTCCTTCATTCGATGTGTTGATTCAATCTCTGGTACCATTGCCGTGTCGATGGATTTTTATCCGGAGCAGATTTTTAAGGAAATAACAATAACATTTTGCTATCTTCTATCAGTGACGAGGAGTGGCGTTGGATTTTCAATTTTGCACCACGGCGGTGCCGCAACTCACGGCTTATAGAGTACAGAAAAGTAATGTCTGAGGACTCTTACTGACTTTTGCAAAGTCACGGACCGCCCTTTGAACTACACCACAAACTGCGATTAGCTACACACACTTCAACAGTTTTCACATCAATCCCAAATCCATCGATCGTACCTGTCTGGAGTCTGTACCAACTGGAGGCATCTTCCCCCGCTGTATCGAAAACCGCACCTCCACACTTTGTCCACTTGCCCTTGGCAGGGAGCCAACAATATGGGGGCGCACCAACAACTCGCAAATCCCCGCTCACTGTTGCGACCCTACGTCACATTCTCGATGGGATCTAGATCGTCGACTGACCATGATGATTTATTGTTCAATGCTCAGCTGACACGTCTTTCACATCCTCCTTCGCCTTGGGGAAATTACCTGCCGAACAAATTAGTCTCCATGAGCTAAAAAGAGTGGACAATGCGTTGCGTCCCTGATTTGAACATTGCCCCAGACGCTTTTTGGCTTCCGCACATAAAGCCGCCACTGTTTTGAAGGAAAATAAATTGTTTGTGCAAATATCGAGTGCACCGGATCCTCTACCGATTATGGTGCTACATCGAATCACGAGATCTCTCTTCTCTTTTTCACCCCCAGCTTTGGCTAATAGCGACGGGACTCTCCTCTGTGCTTATGTCATGAACCAGCTCTCCATTATTTTTGGCCCCCATAATTCGCAGGCCAATCAATGCGAGCTGGTGGTGCTATGGCTATGGCGAACTGGTGCTGGTCCCAACTTCAAAGAGCAGGTTTGCTGGTCTCTACCGTGTGAACCACATCTGAAGAATCCTGTAGTGCTGCACTGCAACCATCCTTTCTCGACGTCTGCACTATGACACCACACATCTTCACCAAACTGAAGGTCAACACTTCCATCTCATTTGTACTTCACTTGTCATCACTCATATTCACTCATCTTCCTTCCGAACCACCAACAACCCACGCTTATATATTTACAAAACAAAAAAAACCTTCCCTTCTTACCTTCATCTCCATTTAGCCTTATAGCCTTTTCTTCCGCTCATACAAAATTTAGAGCTCCTCGGCTCCTAAAGCCGGGGAGCTGCTTATTGCCTATATCCTTGCGCTGTGGCTAAGTTGAGTGGCACAAGTATTAGTCGGGGTTTTGATACTTCTTTCACTAGTCGAATCCCCACGAGCCCAATACTCAGGGCCATCTCCCTTTTGGGAGACATCAATACCCGTTCCACACCCGTGTGGCTGACAATCAGCCTCCCATTCATCGGTAGCCTAGCTTGGCAAAGGGGTCTCACTCCTTTCTTGGCGGCACTTCGTGCCCGCCAGATACGTCACACTGACTACTTTTTCGGCTTACCCACCTTCCCACACCCTGTCACCTGTTACCATTTTTGTCTTAGCCTTTCCTCGCGCTTCATACAAAATTTGAGCTCCTCGGGCTCCCGCAGGGAGCGGCTTATTGCCTATTCCCTTGAGCTTGTGGCTAAGTGAGTTCACTGGGATTAGGGGGCGGAACCAGGGCACTAAATGTTTTCAGCCTCCTTAACTGACCCCTCGTTTCGGGTTCCCACTCTTCACACTCATTGTGCAATTCTCACCTTTTTTAATTCTCACACGAAATCAATTTATTGTGAAAATGTCGCACGCAGGGGCAATGTTACTATCGTGCTCTTACCGACCTATCAAAAAAACAACACTTTCCTTATAGCACACGCCGCCCTGCACTCGGGCAAAAAGAAGTCCACAATCTCTACATGGTTGTCATTCCCCCTTAAACTTGCCATAACTGTGGCATGTACTGTCTAATTTCCCCAAAATAAAACCCTTATACTTGAAAAGATCCTTCAACGTCTAACCAAATCTAGAGGATATCTACGCTGGCTCCAGATTCATTACTAAAAAGGGAAAACCAATCTTGCCGGTCTCCACTTCGCCTCAGCACCTAACCACCGCTTACAAAGGCAAGCTCCCGCTGCCCTTCAACCACTTCCAACCTTTTTACAAGGAAGATCCTCTTGCTGAAACCCTTTAGAAGGAGGACTCAAGATATCTGAAGTAGGAGAGGAAACTATTAGCAGTACTCAACTATGGAGACATTGGACTTAATACCAACTCCCCTGTACAAACAGTGATTTCTAAACCAAGTTCGTACGTTTCAAACAAGATTGCTTTCAGTCTAATGATAGGCGATGCCCATCGGACGCTAAAGTGAATTCCCTTGATACCAGGGTCCAAGCCATATCATTATCCCCCCATGTCCTTCCGCTCCTGTTAACCAAGAGGTAATTGACAAACAATGGATAGGTGATTCAACTATGGGTGATTGACTCCAATCCTGGGCACGCATACATTAGAACTTACTGGAATGTCAGAGACATAAGCCACTCGTCTTATACATTGGCTCCTAGCTCTGGACCTGGTGGGCCTTCTGCTTATGCCAATGCTTGCAAAAGCTGCATAAGACGCGCAGAAATCTCCATCCTCCTGCAATATTGTAATATGCCCAGCCATCTAATTGCTGAAATTATTCATGGGTACAAGAGGAGGACAAGGATAAAAAAAAAGAATGCAGGATAATATGAAGATCACAATGAAGGAGG
>Ga0179591_1256489_pt1 | contig 10508 bp, 8 predicted proteins | sample CZOMad2_1_08_16f_FD_182891 | JGI IMG/M metagenome (GOLD analysis project Ga0179591, IMG submission 182891) | Vadose zone soil fungal communities from Angelo Coast Range Reserve, California, USA - CZOMad2_1_08_16fungal (PacBio error correction) | ecosystem: Environmental > Terrestrial > Soil >...
AGCCTCGAGGAGGCATACTTACGTCAAAGAGTATAGAGAAACAAAAGGCTCCGAAAGGAAGGGAAAAGGAGCAGGATTTTTGGCTCTAGTCCGGCTTTTGGGGGGGGGTTTTGCAAAGAAAGGGGACGAAAGGGGACAGGCTCGTGCCTGCTGCAAGCTGCACAAGGGCCGACAGTCGTCTCCGCTTTCACGACTGTTCTCATAGGGGGAACTTAAAATACGGCGACTCCTAAATACGGGTTCCCTATTCCGGGCTCCGGAAGGAAGGAGAGCTCGAAGACGAGCCATAGCCAGGGCGGATTAGGACAGGTGATGCATATACCGGGACTTCTAGTTTCCTGCACTCGTTTAGATCGTCAGGAGTCGTTTCGGAACATTGAGATCCTGGTGACATTACGTGGCGCTTAAAAAAAAAAGGGAGAAGGGTGCGGGGAGGGGGTCCGACGCATAAGTGGCCGAGGCGTATTACTATAAAGGAAGACGAGATCGTGCCTTCCCAGAAAGGCGGGAGTCTTCGAAATAAAAAGAAGGAAGGGGCGGACGCCGTCGAGAAAGGGAGGGTCTACGAAGTGCAATTCTGACCAAGGTCAATTCCTAAGTGGGCGATCTGTCGAGTCGCTAAAAGCAACCTCATCTCAAGGATGAGGTGAGACGGACGCACGTACGAGATTTGCCGCGCAGGCCGGCCAAGGGATCGGGAGACTTTTATCTGTCCTTCAGAAGGGAGGCTGGGGCTTCTTCTGTGTCAGGAGGGGGGGTCAAAGAGAGTTCAAAAGCCGGCGTCAGATATAGGGAGGCGCGACTGGAGGAAAAGCAAGGACGTCGTGCTCTTGATAGAATCATCGTCATATACCTCATCTCCTAGGACAGGTTTCGGCTCTTGAGAGCCTGCAAGTAAAGGTACGGTGTTTCTTGGCGCGTGCAGGGGCGAAGGGGTGGTTGGTTCGCAAACGGAAGTAACATCAATTGCGTAAGAACAAAGAGAATCATCCGGAGGGAATGGGAAGATTTCATTTGATGTGGTGACTTGGCCGGAAAGAGGTGGAGTGTTTACGGGCTCAGGTATCAGTTTAAGGAGAAAAGTGGAGAATGGACGTGCTGCGGTGAAAAAGTAGAGCTAACTTTTATTCCTGGTCAAATAACTGTCGCTGCTGTCAACACTTACGGAAAAGGGTGGCACGATGAAAAGAAGGCTCTGATTGGACGGGGGAGGGGAGTTATCAATTGAGAGGCGGGAGACCAATTCATTGGAGGTCAATGCGGGAGCGGCCAAAGGTGCTCTTTGACCGAGAAATTCAATAACGATGAAGAAGAATTGTAAAGGGAAAGAAAAAAAAGATAAGGTTCAAGACGGGCGCTTGCCTCGTGGGTCAGGTGCGGGACGTAGACCACAGGTGGGGGTCATCATAAAAAGGACATAAGGGAAAGCTAGCCAAACTAAGGGCAAAAAGGGAACTTCTCCTTGTCTCAGGGGAAAAACATCCGTGCTGGGGTACACACAATTGGTGTGAGCCAAAAGGGTCTGGAAAAATATCTTCTAAGGCGTTCTGGGGGGTTGCTAATTGAGTGGAGAATCTGTGCCGACCCTTGTTCGAAACAGGGACAGGGAAAGACCACGACTGATCACTGTTAGGGAAAAAGAACCCTGACGATCGCCTTGAGGGGTTGGGAAATCCTGCTGGCAAAGAAGTGGGACTTAGCCTTTAGGAAGTGGGCTAGGGGGTAGTGGTACACAGTATTTGAAAAGTAGGAATGACGGGGGGCCACATGGCAAATGTCCTTTCCCAAAAGTCAGGTATGAAGGCCCCATGTTAGACTCCGGGGGGGGATGGACTAAAACTCATAGGGGGGGACTACCACTTTCAATAGTTTGGGGGGGAAAGAAAAGGGAACGTATTCAGTTCAGGAATAGAAGCAACCTTGGTGGTAATAAGAACAATTTCTAGGCATCTGAAATAACGTCTTAAATGATAACCGAACTGCCATTTTGCGTCTTAGACCACTGCCAAGGTAGTTAGCCTATCAGCTTCTGACGAGTGGACCAATCAAATCCCAGTCTGACCGAGCGGCAGCCTCTGAAATCGGAAAACGGCGGCGTTATCAAGTAAGGCGGGAAAGAGAGGAGAGTACGAGGTGGTTTGGGGGGAGAGTGGGAGGCTGGTCTTTTTCTGGGGAAGCCGAGGGGCCGGAGGGGGCGAGTCTGATGCAAGTGTTAAGTGGCAAAAGCCTGGGAGGGAAGGGTCATCAAACTGACGGTAGTGCCACTTATTGCGGAGGCGGGGGGTTTGAAATTGGGCTGATGCCCTGAACGTAAAAGGTGGCGAGAGATCACAAAAAAAAAACCAGGAATCGGGGAGGGGGAAAAAAGATATTCCACCTGTGGGCTGCAGGATTCAACACAGTAAAGAGGTAACTGGGTCCCAGGACCTAGCCTAAAGGGAGGAATCGTCAGTTTGATGAACCGCTCCTTCACTGCCTTGAAAAGGACAATCGCGCGATCCAAGTCCTTAAGCTTCTTCACCACACCAGAGCAGAAGAACAGAGCAAAAAATTAGCCGAAAGACTACAGGAGAGGAATACGTACGCTTCGCCTATCCTTACTATTCGACGATTCAGGAGCGCCTATAATGTTAGTTTAAGAAGGGAGAGACTGATAAGTATAAACTAAAAATGGGCAAAGGTTGGCGAGTCAGTTCAGCTCGGGGGATCAGTTACTATTGTTTATAGGGCGATGCCGGACTTGGGGGATAGGCCCAAGTCAGATTTAGTAACTAAGGTAAAAGGTATATAATACTTGGGAACTACCGGGTGACGGGGGTTTCGTGATACCAGTAAAGTGGGGGACAAGGGGTAGAATCAAAAATGGTCTTTGATCCGACCAGGAGTCGAAGGTGGCCGAGTCAAAAAAACACACCATTCAAATGTAACGGGGGGGGGGGGGGTCAGGCTACCATTTTGGCATTTGGCCGACAACGAAAGGTGGACTAAGAAAGGTTTACCCTAAAAAGGAGGGGCAACAATGAATAAGCGCTGAAATAGTGAAGAAAGATTTAAACACAAGGCTAAAAAAATGGGTTTAATTGGGACAAAAAAGGTGTGTAACGGAGGGGGGGGGAGGAAATGGCCATGTATAAAACTGTCTCAGCGGTCAGCAGCATTCTCACTCGTAAAACGGGGAACGAAAAAAATATTAGCACGGTGGAAGGGGAAAGTGAACCAATTTGGGACAAAGCAAGCTTATGGGTTGGGAAAGAGACCAATAAGGGAAAAGATTCGGGTCGTTTTGTATATGCACTGGGGAAATTTTGTCGGTCAACTGTGTTAAGACGGGAAAAACTAGACAAGAACACTGAAAATTTCGAAGCAAACCTTAACCGGAAAAGAGAGGAATATTGTGTGATTTAAAATGTGGGGAATATGAGATAGAGAGGGAAGTCATCTGGCCAAATACCTTGGGGTGTGCCGCTGCACGCAATTCTTTAACAAGTCACGGGGTGGGAAAGCCTAGAATTTGAAAATCACAGTAGAGGACGTGTTACAAACACGCTTCTGTCGAAGAGAAAAATAAGTTGTGACCGGAAGCTTAGGTCCCCTGAATAAAAGGAGAGGGAGCAAATGGGAGAAAGTAAGTCCACACGTCATAATCACCTGAATGGTCTCTGAAAACACAAAAAAGCCAAGAAAAAAAAGACCACCTATGAAACCTCACCTGGTCTATGGGAAAAGAAGGGCAGTGGCGCCCTTTATAGGGGATTTAAGGGGGACGAACACCAATCAGTCCCATCAAAAAGAAAAAAACCACTTCCGGCAGGCGTACGTAACCGGAAACAACACACGTCCTGGCGATGAGGTGGAATGTGGAGGGGACACATAATCCCCCGCGCAGGGGAGTCCGAAAGAAGCGCCGATAAGAGAGAGACTCAAGGCGTTGAACGTAAAAACCAAAAAAAAGGAATCCCGCGGAGAACTAACGGGGGAGAAGGGCGCAGCTAACGTACCTGAAAGATCTTAAGGTGAAGGACCATCGGAACAAAAAGCTCTGAGCTCACCTGTGTGGGGGGGGGGAGACGAAGGACGTTAAAAAGAGATGGGGGGAGTCAAAACTACTCTCCCACGAACACTTCGGACTTTAAGAATACGAGGGAACTTAGTAAGCTCCCGCCAGGATAATCTCCAAACGGCGGACGTCAAGCTTGGGGAGAGTCAGACTCTAAACGAATACCTCCTGCTCTTTTAAGGAAGCTGGGCCGCTAAGAAGGGGCTCGCCGCGGCGGCAAAGGTTCTGAGTAAAGAGGAAAACCTCCGATGCAGAGCAGAGGGGGAAGGGACTCCAAGTCAGGGTTACAGCGTCAAAACCTTTCCTACCGGAGCCCCGCTACTCCACACGTCGAGGAAGAGAATCGCCGTCCCGTTCAAGGAAAAACTCGTCGCCAAGGAAACTACGCTGGCCATCATTCAAAAGAGAAGAACTAGGGAAAGGCCTAGGGCACATGAAGCCAACTATTCCCCTTATTAGTGAAGGGAGAGAGCAAACATGCCTTGCCAGAGAAGAAAAAAAAGCGAGCCCAAATTGCCCAAAAAAGGGCCGCGGAGAAAAGAAAGTCCACTACAAAGCCGGGGAGGCTATTCGGGAGAGGATAGAGAACAACCATCCCTCGAAGGTTGACCCGTCGGGGAATCGGGGTGGTGAATTATCTCTCGATTTCTTAAGTATGCCTCATCAAGTCCTAGAGACTCTCCAAACAACACTGGAAGGAAAAGTCTATGAGAGGGAAACTCATGCATCCTTACGCTCAAGATATCCTACAAAAGAGGAGGAATCCCGACTGCCAATCGTGTTCTTGGGTGGAGAGAGGGACGCGGGGAAAGAGGGCAAAACTTATATCAATTTTTATACATTGACTAGGGTCAAGACGCGGCAAAAGAGAGACCGGGGCATGAAGTCAGTCTCGGTCAAGGGGACATGGGTCTCGAGCCTCGCACGACGGGATACTCCGAACAGTGATGAACGTGGCAAAAAGGGTGGGGACGAAGGAACAGTATTGAGATACTAGCTTTCTGGCCATATAAGTCTGCCGGCGACGATTTAAGGGGGACCCGGGAGGAGAAGAGAGGCAAGGAACGGACTCCTGGGGGGGGGAGGGCGCGGGCGGCGAGTTCTTAACATTTGTCTCAGGGGTCATTACGGGGCGTGAACATCAAAGCTGCTCTGCACTTGGAGGTGCGTACAAACGGCGGGGGTTCCGACTCTGCTTCAGGAGGAATTAGTATCTTCACACGCTGTTCCTTCACATTTTAATGAAAGGCACAAAGCTATATAGCCCTCCGGCCTCGTACTCCGTCGGATGGAGACATTTCTTCTAAGAACTATGCAAGTCGAGGGGGGAAATTCAACAAACGGGACTTTGTAGTAGAGTCGAATGCGGCGGGGAGAACCACGGGCCGCGTGTAGAGACTAGGGTGAAAGGGGGGGAGTCCTGTGCTAAAGGGGGGGAAAACGAATGCCTGCCCCCTGGCAATAGAGGAAGGCGGGGGCTGGGACTGCAGGAAGAGGGGAACGGGTGGCAGGACGGGGGGACTTATCTGCTTTTCTAAGGGGTCACGCCGTCGGGGTCAGAAAAACGTCGCCGAGAGGGGATGGATTCGATGTCAGGCTGTGGAGAGTGACACTCGGCAGGCTTACATCAAATAAATAAGAGCCAACGTTTTGGAGTCTCGTATAAAAAAGAAGCATGGTAAGGAAAGTGGGGCATTGAGGGAGGGGCTTTGGCATAGGGTTGTTGCAGCACGGAAAGTTACAATTCAGTTAAAAAGGACAGGAGAGCCGGAGGGAAGGGGTTTGAAGAGCTTTTAGTTGGGTGGGGAAGAGAGGGGAGTGTGACGAGAAAAGATCATGGGAATAAAGTGAAGGGGAAGATTAATGCTAGGTTCTAGGCGAGCTAACTGTTTGGAAGGTAGACCATAATTGCGATGGAGGTCATCAAGCGGCCTTGGGGCGCGGACGAAAAAAAAGGATTAATTTGGGGAAAATAGTTACGCAGAACTGGGTTATCAATTCGATGACATGTATAGCCATTGGCAGGTCGGGCAAAAGGTGCTGAGCGCAAAATTGGTGAGAGGGGGGTCGAATAATTCAACAGACTATAAAGGACAGTCCTGGGAGACTTTTAAATCACCATATAGAGAAGGTGAGCTTATGTCCGCTGATGGGGAAGAGATCGTGGAAAGTTTCGGACTTCTCCAATTGCATAAAGAAAACATTCCAATGTACTAGAAAACTACACCTAGCTTTTACAACTTCTTCCTGGTGCTAAGTCACACTAAAGTTCATGGGGGGAACAAATTGGGAGCAAGTGCAGGCAAGGGGGGGGCTTGGCTTTCTGGTTCGAAGGGAAAGTGATAAGGCCGTGCGATCACAAAGGGATACCATGCCAGTCGCCAGAACGTAAGAAGCGGTATGAGGCACAAAGAACAAAAGAAAACAGGGAGAGGGTGGGTTAAAGAATGATTCAAGGCAGGGAGATCCATTTAGTCATTGGAATTACTTGATGGTTTGGGGGGGGGGGGGGGTAGCACATTATGTGATATGATGTTGTCAAAATTTTTAAAATTGAGATCCGAAGGGCGGGGAAGGAAGGCCGTTCGACTCCTTTTGTGAACGGTATCCCGCTCAGGGTGATCTACCACTGTCAAAGGAGGGGGAGACTAACAAGAAACATGAAGGGAGAGGAAAAATCTCAAGTAGGACTACCATACGAAAGTTGGTGTAATAGCAAACTTTATAGGATCGCCAGAGAAGGGGAAAGATTTAGAGCGGCCAAAGGTGGAACGTTGGCTCACACCAGGGGGGACTGTCATTTATCCTGTCACTCTGGACTTTTCATAAGAGAGACTCGGAGCGGACAGGCCGGACGGAGTGATAGTCCAAAACACAGTAAGGCGAGGAAAGGAGTAAGCGGCAGGGGGAAAAAAATAAAGGTGGGGGGGGTGGGGATCTTTGGAGCATTTTCTGGGATGGTGCCGGCCGCCGGACGGGGGAAGATTGGTACAATGTGGGAGGGGCATTCAGGGGAGAGGGGAAGTCAAAAAAAAGGAAAACTTCTTGCCTGAGGATTGAGATCCGTGGAGGTAAATTGTGAGATCTTGGCCGAGGACACTGAAAAGGTTGACTAAAAAAAAAAACAACAAAGGAGGAGGAGGAAAAGATATATTACACCTGGTAAGGGGGGAACAGCTGTCAGCCCAACTCAAGTACCTATTTACACGCCCAGTCCTAGTACTCCGGGGGGGGGTGGTAACCAAAAAAAGTAACAGGAAGTTTGATGACACGCAGCCATTCAAATTGGCCAATTCACTTTCACGTCGACCGAGAAAAAAATTAGTAAGGAGAGGGGAACAAGCACCAATGCCCAAGATTCAAAACCCAGTGAGACTATTCTAATCTGATAGAAAGACTACGTAGCACTGGAGAGAGACTGGGGTAAGTGATCTCACTAACCTGCAGAGACGGATCAGGTGATGGTAACTCTCCTAAAAACTGCTAAGGATACAGACAATTTGCACAACGGGGGGCAAAGAATGTTAAAACATGGCAGCGATTTAATAAATTTCACGATTGTAGTTTAAAAAGAGATGACCAGAAATGAGGAACCAAACCCGGTCAGATTGGGGCCCGAAGGTTAAAGTCTATATAAAGGCTCCTGGGGCCTTTGGATCGTGGACAACGCACGAGATGGGGAAAGTGGTAAAGCAAAAATGGAGTGGTCTATCCCAGTCCGGAGGAGAAAATGCCTGAAGCCCATTGGGGACCTTTCGGTCAAAGGATCCGGGGCACAGGTTGGCCGAAATAAACAAAAAGGGCAGAAAAAACACTAAGACAATTAGACTTATAGTAAGGCGGAAATGGTTCCACTCCATTATAAAATCAGAGAGATCGGAATGGTGAAAGGGGAAAGAAAAAGGCTGTAGAATTTAGGGAATGGTAGACTGCTCCCATGGAGAAGCCGGGGGCTTCTAACCATGAAAAGGGAGGAATCAGTATGGGGAAGGGAGAGTTTGGCTCACCAAATTGTTACCAGTCACTTCTTAGGGGGAACTGTAGCAACATAGAAAGTGAAAAAAAATAATTTGTGGATACGGAAACGGCAGGGGAAGCAAAACTGGGGGGGGGACGTCCTCCAGGAAAGGAAAAATATTGTCAATCAAAGAAAGAAATATATGGGGAGGGAAAGTTTGCACTTCTGTATTCTATAGGAGGGGATTAATCTTGGACAAGATACAAATGGTTGGAAAGGGAGAAATCTTCATTGAAAGAACTCAAATTGGGTATCCAGCCTCGAATTGTCCATGGGGTTCAGGGAGGAGTATTACCAAACTAGGGAAAAAGCCAGTTTCGCCTCGGCGACGAGGGGGGGGATTACGCATCATGACAGGATGGGCCCCTTAAGCAAGGGAAGGTCGCACCGGCAAATTCATTAAGAAAAAAAGAATTAACCTGGAAAGCTCCGGCACCCTCACCGACTGCAAACACTAAAAAAAACAGACCTGGCAAAACACGGAAGGGGGAAAGTCTCTGGGGGCAGTCGCCCCTTTCTTTAGCGGGAAAGGTTTCGAACAACCCTCAGGACAGCCTCCGACACACTTCCTAAGTCTTAGAGACATTAGGGACCACGTCAGGAGGCCTGGGGAAGGGGGAGGCTTATCAAGAAACGCCGCATCCTAGCCGCCATCTCTAGTCATCCTAGACTGAAGAAGATTGGGGGTAAGAAGCACCAAGAAAGAGGGCAGCTCGAAGATAAGAGCAGTCCGCCAGCCCAAAATACGATCGCGGGTCAAGACTGAGAAGGCCCACTCTTGACAAAAAGGGAAGCCCAGGACAGAGGAAGGAGAAAAGCTATGAAGGGAGGGTAACCTCCTGAGACTCGAAGTACCACGTCGGACTTTGGAAGAGAAGGGGGAAATTAGTAGCGACCAGGGCTTCGCGATAAGGAGAGGGGGGGGGATCTCCAGGCGGGGAGTGAGACTATAAGAAGTAGGTGTTCCGGACGGAGATGACCGCTCATTTCATCTAAAGACTCAGGACAAGGAGTCGTCCAGGACCAAGAGTCGGAAGAGTGGACGTCAACGACCCCTTCCTTGAAAAGGACGAGACATGTCCTCCTCCTCAAAGAGGACCAAAACGGCGAGACGGGGCTCTGGGTCCAAGGAGAAGAGAAAAAAGTAGAAAGAGAAAGCCAGCTGCGAAGCGTCATATCGACGTCATGGGACTGTCCCTCTCGAGGGGCCATTCAGCACGGAGGAGGACGGAGGGAACTCGCTCCCGACTGGACCCTAGAAACGAATAGCAGAGCTAGAGATTTCCTATTCTCACTTCAGAAAAAGGGTCCTGCGAGACGATTTACCTTCCTTATAAGAAAACCAAGAAAAGACGTTCCGTCGGGAGGAAGATTTTCAGGCATGTCTGTAAGTTGGGCCAAAGAGTCCGGAACCATCAAGGAGAAAAACAACAACTCTGGGGAGGAGGGAAAAAGTTGAATTAAGGAAAGCGGGGGTCCATCCTTACTCTCATCGGAGAGAGGACAACCTGCGCGCCGCCCTAATAAAGAAACCCGCAGGCTGGGGCTGAGGGGAATCAGGGAAAGGAGAGACTTACGCATAAGGGAGACGGGCTCTTGAGAAGATAAAGCTGGTCTAAAAGTTCTCCTGCTGATTAATAACGGCCTTGGAGCTCTCTAGAACACGCTAACTCAGAAATAAAGGGAATAAAAAGTTGACCCGTCCTGTCAAATTCAAGGAATTCAGGCTCGAGTCTTCTCCATCTAAGAAAAGGGGGGGGGGGGGGGGCGACGAAGGTCTTCACTTTAGTCTAGATGGGGGAGGGAGGGGGTCCCGGAAGGGTGGGGGAGATGGGAGAGCCTTGCCATGGGATGCGCAGGGAAAGGTACGGTGTCGTCCTGTCAAACTAACGCGGCGCATAAAAAAGATGAGACACCAGAAGGGTACGCAGCTGGCTATCAAATTATTATCTGATAGCGGAAGTGGAAAATCGCGGAGTACAGGAGGAGATAAGACACGCCCGGCCGTCCGGTCCTAAGAGGGCTCGAACACGTTCAGGAGGGCGACTAGACTTTAAATAGTCTTAAGCAATAATTTGTCTCTCGGTCGTAGAGGAGGGGAACTAAAAATCATCACAGGGAGAAACTTGTCTCACGGTTATAGCTATCTTGCTCTCGCAGGCAGACAAGAGGAATTAAACGGAAAGTGGAATGGAAGTCCTGGGGAGAAGAGTCGGGGAGGAGGAGGCGTTCTAGGTTGTCAGGAGTTAAAAGAAGGATATCTTCTGCGAAGGAGGAACTCGGGCTGAAAGGATAATTTGAAGGAAGCCGCCAGGTTCATCTACGTAAGAACGATGACGTGGTGATCTACAACCTTCAAAGAGGGGGAAGTTTCCGTTCGGGGAGAGGGGGGGTTTTGGGGAGACTGAAAAAAAAGGACCTAATCAAGGGGCA
>Ga0179591_1264321_pt1 | contig 10508 bp, 7 predicted proteins | sample CZOMad2_1_08_16f_FD_182891 | JGI IMG/M metagenome (GOLD analysis project Ga0179591, IMG submission 182891) | Vadose zone soil fungal communities from Angelo Coast Range Reserve, California, USA - CZOMad2_1_08_16fungal (PacBio error correction) | ecosystem: Environmental > Terrestrial > Soil >...
AGGGACCGCAAGGTGAGAGACAAGGTTTCGGGGAGTCAACTCGGACTGGGGCTACTCAACGAAGAAGCTTGATTCAACCCTTTTTGTTGAGTTAAAAAGGATCATCGACGCTGGGGGGTATCTGAAATTCAGGGATCACTACGTCCGCGCTAAGGCTACATCGGGAGGAGATCGACTTTGGGAATTGCTTTCTGCTGCGTGATCGTCATCTAAAAGTCCCCGTTTCCTGTCCTTTCTGGAGGGAAAGACATCTTCTTACTCAAGAGGGACATTGGGGAGGAGACGAAAAGGTGGTAGGGCAGTTAGGAAGCGGTTGGTGGGGATCAGGATAAGTTTTCCTTAGGGGGAAGGAAAAAGAGGCTCAGGGGGGGAAAAAAAGTCCTACGAAGAGCATGGGGAATACTACGTGTCTCTTCCATCAACACCGTATAGGGGAGGGGGAACCCGAAAAAGAGGAAAGGCGGGGGGGAATCTCCAAAAAGCCCTTATTTGGGAACAGGCTACCAAAAGATAGTGGGAATCGCAAAAAATCGGGGGATCTATGAGTTGTACCAGGGAAAAATGGATTGTAAAAAAGTTCAGCCTGGGCTTCATGGAGAAAAGCGGAGGTCAAAAGGGCCGAGGGTGGTCAGGATGGGAAAAACAACTCTGTCAAACGCCTGAACCAATTCACCGGAAAAACGACAGAAAAGGGGCAGGATTTCAGAGCCCTTGGGGTGACTCCTAAAGGATTGGTTGAACTAGTTAAACACAAGGAAGCAAAATGAACTTGAGAAAAGTGGAGAAAGGGTGGGGGAACAGTTTGACTCTAAGTTGCAGGTTGACCAGAGGGAATTTAGATGACGCCGGGGGACCAGAAGCAAGATAAAAAGACCTAGGAAGAGTCCAAAAAGGGGGGAAAACTCATCTCTAAATCTTCTCGTCGCTCATCGGCCCTGCTAAAGGAAATGGGGCAAGAAGGGGGTTGGAGGCCCAAAGCAGAAGGCCCGCCAAGGGTGCTTTGCAGGGATGCGAGGAAGAAATTTCTTTGGGGGGGGGAATTACATTGGGAAAAAGAGGTACGTCTTGGGGGGGAGGGCATAGAGTTGAGCTATCTGTCACCAACAAAGGGCCAGGAAGAAAGAGCTGACCAAGAGAAAGGTGAGGGAACCAGACGAAGGAGGGGCAAGAGACCACCCGGCTGGGGGGGTGAGCGTTGGCCAAAGAATAACAAGAAGATCGTCAAGGTTCTCTCAAAAAAAAAAGGATGAGGGAGAGAGATACTAAAGAGGTGCTGATCTGGGACGGGAAATTTCTAGGATAGGAGTGGAGAGGAGCTCAAAGAAAATTGGAATCGTTGGGAAAAAAGACCGGACGTTGGAGGAAACTCGCTGCCAGGAAAAGGTACAGAAGGGGGCGGCAGGGGGGGGTATCTCTAGGGAACTTCCTAGAGAGTTAGCTCTCTAGGGAAGGGATAGGTGCCTACATAAAGAAGGATCAACCAAGCCAAAAATATTTTACCCCAAAAGAGGGGGGGTCCAAGGGGGACGAAGGAGCTCACGAAAACAGCGAAGTTCTCAACAAGGGATTGAGGTGGGGGTCATATAACAAACTGGTAGATTCAACGAATATAAGATGGGGAAAGGGTAGCTAAGGTCCAGTTTGAGGGACCTGAGGGCTTCTATCCGTGAGTAGGGCATTCAAAGGATGACACCCGTGAAGAGGGTAATGAAAAACATTGGAATAGAAAAAAAAATGAGAGGTACCAATCAGGTCAAAAAGCAAGTGATTGGGCCCAACTGGAAAGGGAAGGGGATTAAAAAGTCTCACAGACAAAACGCCAAAAAAAAGGGCTTTTCAAACCAGGGGCGGGGGGGGTGAAAGCCCCAGATGTCAGGAGAAAAGAGGACGTCTCCCTGACGGAAGGGGGGGCTAAAGCTTAAAGAAAAAATTCGAAGAAAGGATGAAAGGCACCTGAACGATCCTCTTAAATGAAGATTATGTCTGTTAGAAGCCCCAGGAAATGAAAGGGAAAGCATTCTGGCAGGCAAAGTGAAAAAATAGGGGCATTTGGGGGGGGGTATAGGGGAAAATTGGAGGACCACTGACTGCAGAACAGATTAGGGACGCAAACAAATTCTGCCAGCTTCGCTAAAAGAGAAAAGCGTTAGGGGGGAGTTCAAGGGACGCAGAGAGGAGCGAGATCTATTCGTCGATGAATAACTGAACCAAAAACCTTAAGAAAAAGACTAAAGAGAACAGGAGATTCATCAATCGTGGAACTTGCGAGCTTACTGTAAAGGATCAGTCATCAAGGATTCGGGTTACGAGAAAAGAGCTAAAAAAATTTGAATACAAAATTATCGATTGTGAGAGGTCACCTATGATGTCGCAGGGGCTGATTATTAAGGGGAAGAAATAAGAGTTAGAGCCAACCAACGAGTTATATAGCGTGAAGAGAACAGGGGGGAAAATATTGGTAAAAGTCTGAAGTAGTGAAAGTTCCAAGACCTAAAGAAAGGGTGGACGAAAGGGATTTCCAAGAAAAAAAAGCCTTAGGGAGAGACTAACTGGGAGAAGGCTGCTTAAACTGTATCTTAGGATCGTGAAAGAGGTCTAATTGGGTTCGAATCCCACAACGGCGTCGCTTCAGAAAATACCAGCGGAGGGGGGAGTCACAGAGCTCGATATGATTACTAGCTCAAGAGATCTATGAAAAAGAAAAAAGGACCATCTAATGGGAGGGGGGAAGCTAGAACTCCGGAAGAAAGATACTTGTTCTAGTATGTCGGAAGGGGTTTAATCCACTGTTGACTCTACCACTGGAGAAGGGGGCCCTGACCCGCACAGCAAATGAAAAGGCCAGTAGAATACAAACGTACACTAACCGGTCCGGGGGATTCTTAGCGATCCCTCTGTCATGATCATCTTCTCTCCAACAAGGGAGGTTACCGGTAAAAGGTCTTCACTTCCGTAGGGGGAGCCTAGGGGGGGCCGCGTTGGTGCACGAGGCTCCCAAGAAATTAACGAGTTCAGCTTTTCAGGGTCTCCCTCAACGAGAAAAGGCGAGTTGCTGACCCAAGGGGAATATATCATCCTCCGTCGTCGGGAATTAGGGGAGGTACTTCTGATGTCTGGGACTATCGGACAATACCTAGCTTAAAAATGCCTAGGGGACGGTGTAAACATGAGGCGGCGTCGAAGGGTTTTGGCGCACTGCTTTACCAAGATATACTCTCCAGATTAAATTGAGAAAGTATTGGAATCCTTGTCAGGGGGTCCTTACCGAAGCTTGGAGGGGATGGGGGGCGCCAAGGTTGAGCAGTGCTCACAGGGTTACTACGAAATCTGAAAGAAAGCGCTTAATGTGAGAAAAAATCTGGCCTCAAGCTTGGTAGTCTTGTCAAGAGTAGCGAAGGCAGAGGCTTTGAAGCCGTCAAAACAGGTAGCGTTCACTCGGCGAGGGGAGGAAAAAAACAGAGTTGTCTTCTCCTGAATTGGAGCGGAGAAGACAGGAAAAAAGAAAAAAAAATCGTCTCTCAGCAGGGCACCTTTAAAGAGACCGGCGCAAAAAAGTTCTCAGAAAGGCTGACCGTCGTTCCGCCTGGAATGCCACGGTCGGCGAAAGACATAGTCGAGGGCGGGGACCGAAGACGACCACCTCGGGAAAAGCCGGTTGGGGGGGAAAAAAGAAGATCTAAAACCGCTAAGGGGCGCTTCGGACGAGCGCATCAAATATCGTGTCACAAGCGCGACCGGTAAAGAGGACAGAAAAAGAGGGTGTAACGAGCGTCTCTGAAACTCGACCAGTACCGAAGGTGCCGTCGGGGGAGACGCTGGGGAAGGGGGCAGGCGACCTTAGGAAGGTTGAAAGTCAATCTTCAGGGGAGGAGAGATGAAGGTGTCACCATCAGGCTCCTCTAGAGGAAGGCTTGGGGTGCAAAAAGGCGGAAAAAATAAAAAGCTCAGAAAAGATGTCTCGGGGTTGTCACCCCGAAATACAGTGGGCTGGGTCCTGGGGCGGTCATGCCATGGGAGATTCTCAAGGAACCCCCAGATGCAGGAAGGGCTTTCGCGAGGGACAGAAGTGGGTTCAAGGAGGCTTGAAAAAACGGGAATAGCACTAGAAGAAAAAGATACATAGGAGGACTAATTGATAGGCCAGGTTCAGAATCTAAAGAAGTCAAAAACACCTGGAAGAAAAACCTTGGGGGGTCCTAGAAGATAAAGGAAAACATGGGCGTGGAACTGAAATTATTCCATAAACGGTCTTCAGTTAGCGAATGGTAACAAGATCACTAGGACGGGGCCCGAAATTTGGGGAAAAGAGGCACGGGGGGGTGGCTCGCAGTTAGTTTAACCTGGCTAAGAAGGAGAGGAATGAAAATGGGAAAAGAGACGAAAAAGGAAGAGCGCTCTCCAACCAACCAGGGCGGCGTTTAGCTTATCTACTAATCTTAGGAAGGGGGCGGACCGGTTTATTCCTGGTGGGGGCACTCCTCAAGTCAAAGGCTGCTTAAAGGGAGACTGTGCGAGGAGGGAAAATTCGGGAGGGGGGGTTGGGCCAGCCCGGGGGGGGGAGCCTATCGTAGCGAGGGCAAGGGAAAAATAAATTGGCGGAGGGCATGATGACCTCCGCAAATTCAGGACACGTGTGGAAGAAGATCTAGGGACTTGGGGACAGGAAAAAGAAGAAAACTGGGAGTGGGGGAGTCGAACCCTTTCAATTATCGATACAAAAAAGGGATAGGGTCGTGTGAAAAGGAGCAACGCCGTTAGGATCTCGGCAACAACAAATTATTAAAAGTAAAGAAGAAAATATAGGGGGATTTTTGAGAAAAGACGTTAGGATATCCGGGGGGGGGAGATCTACATATGGAAGGTTTTTACCGTGAGGAGTTGTACAGCCGGGGAGGAAACATCACGTCAAGTCCTTAAGGAAACCTTCAGATCGTTTGGGCTCACGGGGGGCAGTTTTTAGCGGGAGGGCCTTAGCCAAATGGGGGGGGAGAAGGTTTACGTAAGACATACTTCCAAATAGAAACGGGCCAACCCCCACTTAGGGAGAACCAACCAAAAAGGAAACTCCCGCAGTGGTACAAACAACTCGCGGAATTCTATTTAAATTATAGCCAAAAGGGTACCCTGGGAGGGGAAGAGCGGAGATAATGGGGGGGGGCTACACGCTACCAGCCATGTTTTTGGTTGTAGACGATATAGATCAGTTTAGTAAATAGCGTCTAGGGGTCACCTAAGGGGCTCGTTAACTCGCCGGCTTGAACTGGGCCCCAAAAAACCCACAGAAGATGTACAAGAGCCCACAAGCCAGGAACCCGATCTGACAACAGTAGCCTTGCGTGGATAGTGGTCGAAGTCTCATAAAGGGACCTGAACAAATTTCGGGAAAAAGGGGGGAGCGGGATAAAGAGCGCCGGGGGACGAGCCTTCCGGCGATCTGAAAAGGGGGGGGCCAAGATTTGGAAAAAAAACTCACAAGCCCGCTGACAAGGCACCCGTGGCCCTGAGATTTACTAAAAGAAGGGCCTCTCCAAAGGTTACCGGAGAACACAACGGATTCCAAGGAGGTCAAAGGTCGATGTCTCAAAAAAATAGACTTTGAACTTTGTGGGTGGGGGAGAAGGTCTCAGTTCCCACTACGGGCTTGGGCACACTTTCAAACTAAAAAAAATGCGGACCCTATCAAAAAAAGGAAGCCGAATGGGATCGACATCAGGGGGTGGAAAAATGAGGCCCCTAGGCAGAGGGTCAAGAATGTCCTCGGCCCTGTTATTCGAGAAGTGAACAAAGGCTCTCCGAAAAGAAATTCAACTAATAGACGGCAAAGGGGGGGATATAAACTAAAGAAACGCTGGAGAGTAATGGTCATCTAAGACTGGTCCAGGGGGGGGATATTGAGAACAGCTCTCGGAGGGGATAGCAAAGACAGATTCGTTAGGAAGTCGTCAAAGAGGGGGGGAAAAAGAGAAGGGACGAATTCCTGTCTCTCTGAAAAAAAAAAAGAGTAACTTGAAGAAAAAAATTTTGGAATAAAAGGAGGGGTCGTCTTCTTCCCTCCTATGGAGCATGTCCAAGCTCGATGCTCAGTGGCGGAATCCACGAAAAAGACAACTAGCCGGGGAAGGGAAAGGCTGTCCACAGTGCGAGGAAAAGGTGAACTTATATGGGCTGGGTGGGGGGAGGGAAAGGAACAGGTGGGAACGCAAAACGCTGCAATCTTCATAGGGTGGCCCCTAGACTATGGGTGAATAGAGTCCATAGAAAAGCGTGGTTCGGGGGATTGGAAAAATACTATCTCTACAGGGAATTTACAAGGGGCTCGGGGGGATAAGGGGAAGAATGCGACACTAGCTACAAGAATCTTAAGATTCTATATGTCGGGCCGGGTATGGGATGGCATAACTTCAAAAAGGAGACCGTGGGCCCGGGAAGAAAGCTCAAGAGACGTCACCTTGCCCATCTCGCAAAGAAACGAAATGCTGAGGAGGAAGGGGCTGGAAAAAAAAGAAGCAGGGGAAAAAATCTTACAGGGGGAAACCTTTTCCTGTTGTCGGGCCCCAAAGGGAGACGGGAGTCGTAATTTCTATCAGGGCTATTTCTAACAACCAGCTTAGTTTCGAGTGTAGGAAAGTAGGATAGGAAAGGTCTCGACAACAAGAAAAAAGGATTATTATTAAAAGAAAATATAGGGGGTAATCCTTAAACTCCGGAAAAGAAGCACGAAGGGCTCGTGGCCTTTCTATCGCTCTACAAGAACTAGAAGACCTTTCCCGCCCAGAAATTCAGGGGGGGGGAGTCAACGATGCGAGGTCATCTTGGGGATCTAGGAAATGGGCCGACTCCTTAAAAAGGGAAATGACAAGAAGTGGTAGGTGTCGACAACCTCGCAGAGTTCCTATGGAGGGCTTGCACGGGAGAAGGGGGGAAACACCAATGGAGAAAACCTCCATCGAGGATTCGCAGGGTGGAACGAGCGTCGAAGGGTCTCGCTCGCAGCCGCCTAGAGCAGTGGAAGTGAAAAAAAAAAGAAAAGAGGCATTCGGCATTTGGCAAAAAGGAACTTCGACTTCCGAAAAAGTTTGAAAAAAGAAACTGGGAGGGACGGCCATCTGCCCTGACGCAGTGGGATGCTAAGAAAATAAAAAAAATCTCAGGAGGAGTCCGATCCTTGTCCATTAAACACGCTCTGTGAAAACCATGAGGGACGGAGGAGCATCGGGACAAGTTCGAGGAAAAAGGGGGGTCGGGAGCTGGGGGAGTCCTCTCGTACTGCAGACGACTCATAAAGTGCAATTAGTTGATTAGCTAAATCCGACTCGGGGGGACCTTGGGGGGAGACTCTCTAGGACAGTAAAAAAGAGCTAGGGGTTCGAAAACAAGAGCACCATATAGCCTAGGAAAAGTACTTCTATCGTGGGGGTGTTACAGTACCAATTGAAAAGAGAAAAAAAACCATTGTTTACGAAAAAAAAACTTCGGGGGGGGGAAAAGTGTCTGCAGCGAAGTACTCTCTCAAGTGACTAGGCTTAGAGCCTCCACAAAAAGGGGGGGGCTATAGAAGGGGATTACACTGGGGGCTTCTAGAAGGAGGGGGTAGTATCTCAATCCCTCTCTGAGACGTCCGGAAAGGGATTGAAAGAGGATCAAGGGGAGGAAACTATGTCGGGTGACATCTTGCACCGGGGAATTCTGCGGGGGAAAAATCATGGGGGGGAAATGGAAAAAGGATTGAAAAGCCCGTATGTGCAAAGATTCACAAAAAAAACGCGAGGTCGAAATATAAAGGGAATTCCTTGGCCATGTTGATGTGGCTGAAACGTCGCGAGGAGAAAGGAAACATGCGAGTGGAGTCAAGGGAATTTGGAAAAAAAAGAGACCACGCCTTCCGAGGCCCAAAAATTTTAAAACCTTACCGAAGGGGGACTTCGTGGAGAAGGAAAATGTTTGAACGAAAGAGAAGTCTTACAGAAGGGGAATTGGATTGTAAAAAATTAATTGGGGAAGTCGCAACGTGAGCCAAAATTTACGGGGGGGGGGGGTGTCGGGGATTGCGCGCACTGGGGCTCGGCAGTAATTTTGCCCATCCTCCTCATCCAATTAAACAAATCATAACCCTAAGTAGAAGAGACCTCTCGGTCTAAAAAAAGCTGATCGCAACCCCCATGTGGGGGCGGTGAGTTCTAAGCTTCTAAAACTGTTCTTTCGTTCCGAGGGGGGGGGCTGGCCTCCGCCAAGATGCACTCAGCGGGGTTAGTACGGGCTGTGGGGAACGTTCGAGGGAAAATTGCAGGGGGGGGGCCACGGAAAAGGGGGTTGGGGGACGGCCTGCTGTGGACGAGGGAGGGTTCAGGGAGGGAAGAAAAGTGGGGCAGGGAGAAAAAGGGAAGCGCTAAAAAAGGGGAAGTTGGCACCTTACTTGTTTCAGACAGCTAGAACTTTATGAAATTTGATGGAAAAAACACGTTAGAAAGGAAAAGGAGGGATCTGTAGCTTAGGTGCTAAAACTAAAGTAATCAATATGGAGCGATCGAAAGGGGTCTAGATCAAAAAAAAGGAGAGGAAAAGAGAACTTCTGTTGCGATCGCGTAAGGGGGGTAAGGATTTTCTGTCGTATGAAGAGCACATCAAAGGGATTTTTACAATGGGGGGGAGGTGGCATAAGCTTGGGTGGGGGGGAAAAAAGCCCTAGTCCACAGGGGAGGAAGGTTTCCGGAAAGGGGGGGAGGGTAGCGAGAGGGGGGGCATCCTGCAGATCCACATGGGTAGCTACGGAAGGTATCTTACCGGAAAAAGAAGTAGGGAAAGACCAAAGGGGGGGGGGGATGGCCCCAACCAAAGGGGATCCTCTAAAAGACTGGGGTCACTAAAAGTATCATTGAGGCAAATTCACTAGGGGAGATTCATCAAAAAATGAACTTCACAAAAATAACCGGGGCTCGCGGAAAAAGAAAGAAAAGAGGAGGTCTGATATATGAAGGTCCCTAAAGGGGGTGAATAGAGGAGAAAGGGGTCCGTCTATCCTTAAAGGTGAGTCATTCAACCCCGAAACTTTGAACGGTGGGGGGAGCATGGGAAAGGAATTCAAAAGTGCAGAGAGTACAATCGCGAAAAGCAGCAAGTAGGGAAACTGAAAAAGGTGATCCGGAAACTTCGATCAATCACAAAAGGGAGAACAGAGATGCGGGAGACAGGGGGGAATAATCGACGGGAACTAATGTCCGGGAACTAGAAAAAACTGTACCACGGGGGGGAGGTCCGGGCCAGGGAAAGAGACGTATCGGGGGGGGGGGGACGACCAGCGACCAAATTCAAATCCATTATTAAGTAAAAAGACAACGCCAAGACTGAAGGAGAAAAAAGATTAATGAAGAGAATTTTCAGCACCTAAAATTTGCGAAACTTCCGGAAGCCTCGCAAAAGGCTCGGGGGCTTCGGGTTGTGTTTTGGGGAAAAAAAAAAGGGGGCGAGGAACAGTTTATTTTGAAGAACGGCAGCCCCAAAATTCTTGAAAACTCGGTTTAAACCCTCATCCTCTCGCAGTTCCCGAAGGGGGGGACCTACATTAATAGGGAACCTCTTTTCGTCGGAAAAAAGTCGATCCTAGTTCGGCCGAAGAAGGCTCGCAAAAAAGCGTCAGAGAAAAAAAAAGGAGGAGAAAGGGGGGATAGATGAAGCACTTCATCACAAGACCCTAAGGGGGAACTTCAAGGAAGTCTATTTCGCTCCAGTGTCAAAATGTCCTATCGAAAAACGAGGTGCCTAGGTTCGGTCCGCGCTTTTCGGAAAGAGGAAGAATATTGGGTTATTAATTCGAAGATTCAAATTTCGAACAACCTATTGGACCGATGCAACACAAGGGGGGAATTATCTAGTGTCGGCGTCGGTCCCAAAAGGGAAAGGAAGACCAGCTCTAAGAAAGTGGCCTGCCTTTCTTCCAAGTTCGAAATAAAAGGGGGAACAGGAGGATTGAAAAAACCGGCGTCTTTAAGGTGCTCGTTGAGAGGGGGACGTTGGGGGGCCTGGAACCGCATCCGGAAAAAAAACCACTCGGAAACGCCATATGGAGCTCTGAGGGGTCCACTATCAAAGGAGGAATCCATAAGGGGTCTGCAGATGGAAAAAAAATATCTCTCCGAGAGGAGGACACTATCAAATATCAACTCGGAAGAAGGTGGGCTCCGAAAAAGAGGAGATCTTTACTGCGTCTCTGGAGGGCGTCGTTTTAAAAATCTAACTTTGAAAGGAACTCGACGGGGATCGGTAATCCTGTCCAATGCACTCGATTAAACAAGCTTTCCAGGGAAAAGACAAAGGGACTCGTCGGAGGGCCTTTATAAGGTTTAAAGCCCGTATCTTCTTCCTGGGCTTCCAGCAGAAGAAAAGACCAATAAACCTGGTAGGGGAAAAACCAGAGAGGGAGAGGGGTCAATAAAGTCGCAGGTAATTTCTAGTTAGAAAGGCGCTACTGGAAAGGCTCTGAGGATCCCTCGCTTCTTTAATGCGGGGGGAGG
>Ga0179591_1264402_pt1 | contig 10508 bp, 5 predicted proteins | sample CZOMad2_1_08_16f_FD_182891 | JGI IMG/M metagenome (GOLD analysis project Ga0179591, IMG submission 182891) | Vadose zone soil fungal communities from Angelo Coast Range Reserve, California, USA - CZOMad2_1_08_16fungal (PacBio error correction) | ecosystem: Environmental > Terrestrial > Soil >...
CGGCGTCGGCGAAGACTTGTCTAAAAACTAAACTGAAGCCTCAGTACTTCGAGTAATTGGGGAAAAAAACCCATGAGTATCCATCTAAAAAAACGCAGTCATCGCATACCCGTCGCGGGGGAGAGAGTGCCGACCTTATGACGCTAAAGAACGGGTGCTCGGCTGGAAGTTGGCGCTAGCCCCGGTATTGGGACTCAAAATACTCCACCAGAAAAAACATCGTAAAGGGAGGGAGGTGATTGATCAACCCTCGTTCATCAAGGGGAAGGCGTCTCGAGATCAGCCGCGTAAGCCTCACTGAATTGGGCGAGTCCCAAATCGGTCATCGGCCCTGGGGCAGGAAGGTGCGTCGTTCTGGGAGGGGAGAAAGCATTACTCGCGCCCGGGGGAGTCGGTCTATCGCTCCTTATCCCCGTAGTACGCGGGTGTTTTGACCAAGGAAGGGATGTGGGAAGTCAGGAGTTAGCGCCGCCAAGGTCACTATTCGATGCTCTAGGAAGGGAGACCCTGAGTATCCGAAAAAAGAGGGAGGACTCTTCTTAGGCCTCAGCTCCCCGGCTGATCTGGAGCTCCAAAGGCGTCGCGCCTGGGGTGGGTCGTCGATCCAAGCTTGGACCGTCCCTAGGGGGAAGAGAAAACTGACTATCTAGAAAGGAGGGTCAACTCAGAGAGAGACTAGGGCCCGCGCGATAGAAGAAAACTTGGTGTGCGGTCAGAATTGGTCACCTCTTCTCAGAAAACGAAACCCACAAGACGGTATCAAGGGGAAAGAAGAGTGAACGGGGTACTCGTCACTCGGACCTAGGGTTGAAAACCTAAAAAAACTTCACGAGCAGCTTGCCGTGACTTGATCCTAGAAAGCCGATCGCACGGGGGAAAAAAAGGGAGGAGGTAGGGCCTTGGTAGTCGATCTCAGTACCTGGAGAGTGCACTTGCATTCCAAATAAATCGTCAGGGGTAATAGACGTTACAATGGCACTTATATGGGAGGGGGAAGAAAAAGATGTAATCCGAGAAGAGTCCTCCGTGAAGAAGGTGTATACCGGGGTGGGAATTTAAAGGCGATCGAACCAACTTCACTAGGGTCTTAGTAGTATCCCCGACTGAAGAGAATTCCTCATCAAAATCTACTATAGGTCCGACCTGGACCACGGGGGGGGGGTACTGGAGCGACACCTGACCTGCATGGCAATTCAGAGAGAAAAAGGGTAAGAACCCTCTCTGAAAAGGTTCACTTAGCCGCGGAGAGCTAAAATCATTTAAGTACAAGAAAAAAAGCCGGTGGCACGGAACAACCTAAGGGCCTTCTACCGCGTACTCGGAGAAGGCCAGGAGGGACAACAAAAGCTGAGGGCCATCACTCTTAGTGTGCCGTCTGACTTAAGGCCGGCCTACGGGCTAAAAGAAGAATCAAAAAAGGGACGAGCTCTATCAAACCAGCTCCCTCTCGACGCGGTACTCCCAACATGAATCGGGAGTACCCTAAAGGTTGCATAACGTAACCACTCTTTACCAGAGGCGACAGAGGGGGAGAAGGTATACCTCACGGGGAGAGAACCCGGAGATGAACCTACAACGACCGACACGCCAAAAGACCGGACGCAAAACTTTGAAGAAAGCTACCTCAGCAAGGGTGCCCAAAAAAAAGCGCCGCGCTCCGACACGGGGAAGAAGACGCAAAGAGGAGGGGGGAGCTACGCGCACATCGGGATAGAGCGTCGCCGTCTAGGAGACACGTAGCATATGTTAAGGGACCGAGGGTAGGGGACGGGCTCTTCAGAAAAAAGTATTGCAAGGGAAAGGGCCTATCGCAAATCTCCTCGAATTGGGAGGCTCAGGCTCCCAGCGCGTCGGCGGAATCTGTAACAAGGAAAGACAGCATCGTACAGGGGTCCTGTTTGGGGAAGGGGGTCAAAGACTACGAAGGAAGTACGATCTGATAGTGTATGTCAAAGTGGAGGTGAAGAGGATTTAAGAGTTTACTGGGAAAAGGGGTTTCTCAAGCTGGGATCCATAATTTGTTAAGTGGTACAACTTGCGGGTTGATCTCGGACGACGTAAGAAGAAAGAGAACCGTTTCGGGGCCGTGTCGGCGGATATAAAGTTAACCTATTGGAAAAAAACAACCCGATAAGGGGTTGTCCTAAAAGGACATTCTCGAGAATTTTCGACCTCATTGAAAAGGAAAAGGGTCGACGGTTCTCGCTGAGCCTAAAAAAACGTTTGAAGAAGAAACGCTGAGAACCAGAAGCAGTCTTCCACAAAAATGAAGCGGAATCTTTTTAAAGGGACTCGGCTTGAAGGGTCACATATCAAAAGGCGAAGAGCTTGATTTCGGAGGCACGTGGGGAAAAAAGCTAACCAGACGATGGGACAAACTACTTTGAACTCTAACCGATTCCTCTAAGAGAGTGGAAGAGATCCAGGACGGGCTAACAAAAAAAAGAAAAAGAACCGATGACATGTGCAGCGCAAAAACTCGAAAAGGGGACACTTGATTAGATCTAATCAACAAAAGAGCGTCCAACATCTCACCGGCCGTGAAAGACGGTCGCGCAAGACCAGTCACCAGGAAATCATTTTCGAAGGGGGGGGGGAAATGAAGACTTCCTGGAAGAGCAAAGAGGAGGCGGGGGGAATAAGGGTTTCGAGGAAGTCGTTGTTAAAGCGTCGTAAAACTCAAAGCAGGAAAGGGAGGGAAAAAAGTATGAAAAAAGAGAAGGTCTCTGGCAGTAACCGCAAGTCCCTGTAAATGAAAGCGGCAGCGGCCAGGGGTCGTTTCCTATCGATGGGCACAGACGCCGGGACGAGGGGGAAGAAAGTGTCGACGAAACTGGGTGCTACCTTCCAGGTTTCTCGCCATGCGACGGGAAAGAATGTGAAATGGGGCACACCGATCTGTTCCGGGGGGCAATCTGGGTTCCCTGAAGGGGAAAGAGGCCGTCCCAAACGTTTAGGAGGGGGAAATAACTTTCCCTCGGTCGCGCATCCCCCAGAAAGTTAAAGGAGGGGCGTGCTCCCAGATGTCCGGGCTCCCGAACCGACCCAAAAAAAACTACCAGAAATCGACTCCATAAATTTTCAGTAAGTAGGAAATGAGAGAAGGCGGCGTACTAGGCTTTTCGAAAGCGCTTCGCTCGTCTATAAAAAAAGGGGGGGAGGGAAGCTTTTGCTTCGCGAAAGGGGACTGGGCTAAGACGCCGCCGCGCCCGTCGGCTAGGTGAAGCTGGGGCGTGCCAAGACGAAAGGAATAGAGAGGAACGTATGGCCTTAATCGGACTCCAAAGGGGAAGGAAGGGGAAAAGAGAGATCAGTGCTGACCTCCCTCCGAAGGGGGGGGGGGGGTGATTGTCTATAGAGAGATTGGCGTAGTCAATCCATAGGGGAGAGCGCGAGTGGCGTTGCAAAACAAGGTTCTAGGGGTCTACAACCATCTGGGGTTGGGGAAGAAAAGACTTTCGGGGTCGTGTACGGAGAGGGGGTCGCCTGTTGCTCATCAGCTGACGTCTCGGAATTCCCATCAGGTAAAGAGGTGACCTGAGGGGGGGGACGAGTTGAAAAGAGAGACGAGAAATGTTAAAGGAAGCTTAGCAACGGTATAAGGAGGGATCTCTTTGATCGGGGGGCGCGGGCGTTCTTGAGGCTGCGCGGACGTTCGCCGACTTCTAATAAACCGCGTATTTGCCTCGATTTTGTTAAAAAAGGGAGGAACGACTGCGCCAGGAAGTGGAAGTCTCTCAGCGGAAGGCGGGTCTCATTCCCTGTGCCGGGGTCCGGCACCGGCTGCGAGTGCCAGGCTTAATGCAGAAAAAAGCTCCGAAAGGGGGAGACGTACTAGACAACGGGTAGTCCTGGTGAGCAAAACCGGAACTGGGCGTTCTGAAAAAAAAAGGGAAGGAGGTGGGAGCACTCTTGACAAAAGCTGGCTGGATGCCCCTGGGGGCCCCCCCCCCGGAGTAGCAAATAGAAAAAAGGTTGCTCGGAATGCAATGTCCGGGAAAGAATATAGTGCTGGGGGGGGGAGGATCATTCTGGAACATGTGTTGGCGCTTGGAGCTCCGGGGTAACACATCCACCGGGGGAAGATTCTCGACCCGTGGGCGGAGAAAGAATAAAGGAATGCGGGAACTGGGAAGAGGGAGCAAACCTTAACGGGGCGCTGTCGCGGACCGGAAGACGCGTACGGGGCGTAAAAAAAGTTCGACAAACAACCGTAAGCGCCCTATTAGTGGATACGCTTCTAGAAAGGAGAAGGATTATCTTTTCTTTCGACGGGGAGGAATCACTATTTCACCCTGAGGCTCGCATCTGAGCGAGTACGAATTCTTTGGGGGAGGGCGAGAGGGAGATCCAAAGCGGGTCGAAGGAAGAAACCAAACATGGGTTCCTCAGGACGGGACCTGGTCTACTCGGGGAAAATTACCGCCTAAATGAATTGTTCAAGGGGGTAGGGAGGAACTTATTCATAAGGACCGTGCTCGCCGAAAAAAATCACAAACGAAGGGACTCGAAAGCCGGGGAAGGAGGAATCCAGCGTACTAAAGACTCTTGGGAATCGGACGAGCATTTATCTTATAAAAAAAGAGGAGGGGGATTTCTTGATGAAATCCCCAAAAGTAAAAGGTGTAATCCTGGAAATCGTCAAAAAATGACCGGCGGAGATAGCAAACTACCCGGGCCGCGATTGTAAAGGAGAATCATATCGCCACTCCTTAGGAGGGACGCCTCATTGGGGGCAGGTCAAAGAAGATAACATGAACGGCTGATCCGAGGAAAAGTTACCCGACGGTGGGATCGGACCAGAAAACTGTCAGACTGGGGGAGAGTGTTTGTTGCCCCCGGGAAAATCTTCGTTCTTCATTCTCGCTTGCCCACATCTCGCCAGTCAGAAAATGGGGTTTGTTTTTTGTATGAGTCCTCATCAGGCGTCCAGGAGGAAGAGGGGGCGGGGTGGGAGATTACCAGGATCTGTATCCCGAGGAGACTAGACAGTTGGTCCTCTCAATCGGAAACCACGATCAAGGCGAAGGACTTGAGAGTCAGTTCGAAGGGAAACGAGCAAGACGACGCAGATAAGGATCAAAACAAAAAGGAAGGGGGAGAAAAGAAGGATAGGAGTCGGCTTGAAAAAAAAAAGGGCCAAAGAATTAATCTCCCTTACCTTTAGAAGGGGCAAATCACCAAAAAGGGGAAAGCTCTGGGGAGATGTAGCGCGGGGGACTCACCTGTGAAAAGCAATAACCTCCGTCCAGGATCTTAGGAACCTGATGCAGTCGAAAAGTTTGCTCTGGATAGGGGAGGAAGGTGGGGCGCAAATCAGGTAAAAAGGAAGCCCGTCACTCCCCAAGTGACGCCACCAGTCCTTACATGGTATAAAACGTCTGGAAACTCGGGCGGGAGGAACGGGAAGAGCCTCTCATGGCGGGGGGAAGGGAGGGGGACCAAACTCAGTGTTCATAGGGGGGGGGGATGCGGGGTCGGCGTGCGAAGGAACTCTCCAGTTCCAAAGTACTCTAGACTCAGTCTGGCGATCATAAGCCTTAGAGAAATATACGCTTTGGGGTGGTTGGTTAGGAATGTAGACCCCTTGGGAGGGGGCAGGCTCGGCGTGCGCAGACTAAATCGATTCGGAAGCTCCCAAGGTTTTAAACCCGATTCCAGAGGGAGGCGCGTTATCCGAGACCCGGCTAAAAAAAGAAGGAAGAAAGGCTACGGCCTGTGCTGGGGGACCAGGGGGGAAAGGATGCAAATCTTCCAGAGCATAGGAAACTGCGGAGAGGGCCAATCTAGCAATTCGCCATTTCAACAAGGAGATATAACGCCCGTGTGAAAAGGGAGGGGACCCGAGCGCCCTATCTCACTCAATAAGTAGCCGGCAGTCTCGTGACCCAAACATAAAGGACTGCGACAGGGTGGACCCTAGATAAAGCGCATCACGAAGCACTTCTCCTAAAGGAGAAAAAAAGGAAGAGCCTTGACAGTGATTCGAAAGGTCAGTCTGTGCTCTTAATTTAGAGTGTGCTTGGCGAACTCGAATTACGGTGGGGACACTGAACATGTCCGAGAAAGCTCACATCGCAGGTGTAGAGAGTGACAATACAGACTCATATGAGAAAAGAGACAAAAAGAAGGACTCTATACGGCATGTCAAGGGGATAGGTACCTGGGTTAGGGGGTCTACATAATCGACCACTTGCGAAATCTGGTCAGAACTCGACCCGCAAACTCGGGATGAGAAACTCGAATCTCAGTCCTCTACTATATGACAACCGAACGGGGGGGACAACGCGGGAAAGGTTTCGGCTCCGACATCCGGGGGAAGTCCGTTATCTCCACCAAGAAGAAAAAAAAATCTGTGCTCGGCAGGGGGGTTCTACTTCAGACGGAAGCTCGCGCATGGAAGGGCAAATTAATCGGTCGCAGGTGGCACAGACACTCAACGCGCAACTTAAAGGTCCAGGAGCGCTACTAGGACTCTTTCTCCCCAGGACAAAAGCCCACGAGTGGGGTCTTATCAAATCAAGAGGACGCCGCCGGGCTCTGGAAAACTGAGAGAAGAGCAAATCTCAAGACCTTCGTCGCGAAAAAAAAAAGAGGGGAAAAAAAACGCGGGGGCTTTATGGAAAAAATTTGGCTCATCCACCATCGGGAAATCTTTGACCATGACAGAAAAGGTCATCGAGAGCGAGACACTGCATCCGCCAAGGCCGAACTCCAAAAAAAAAAAAGGAAAAACACGAATGGTCGAACAGCTCGATGCTTCCAAAAAAACTACGAGAACTCTCCGAATAAAAAAAAGGGTAAAGACCGCCAAGTATAGGGCCTGCTCGTGAAAAGGAGCGCTGCGTGGAGAGACTTATCTAGAAGAAGGGGACATTACTTTCGTCCGATGAGTTATCTGATCTTCATCCGCAATGAGTGAACCGTAATTGCTACTAGACCCTCCGGAAAGTCATGGAGAAGACTTTCTCCGGGGACTTCCAAATTACGAATCGGAGTCTAATACTTACATCTTTCCAGAAAAAGACGTTGCAATATAAGCGCCTTTTTTTTAAGCAGAAAGTACGGCGCCCAAGCATTCCTAGGACAATGTACAGGGCACCGGGGAAGAATGGGGGCCTAGTTCAACTTTCTTGTAGTCGTCGCGAGATTGACCAATAAGATCTTCCTGGGACCGGAGAAACGGATGAGGCCAATACAAAAAGAGGGTACCGTTGCAAAAAAGGCGTAAGCGTCGGGGACTATGGGGAGAATCTACATGAACCCGATGGCACCGACAACCCCTAAGTTGTTTGCACGAACAGGGGGCGCTGAGAAAAAAGGTGACGACGGGGAAACATGCGAAGAAGAGATCCTTTCAGGATCTCGGCGTACCAACAGAACTCACAGGACTTTGTTGCCCAAGCAGATCGGAATAGCAAGAGGAAGATCCGGGAGGCAAATCTTCTGGAAGCATAACTGGGCGCCAACGCGGGAGGACTTCAAGGCGGCCCCGGACTGCGCCTTGAAGAGCAAAATCTATAGGGGGAACAGAATGGAAAGAAAAAGAAAAAGAGGAAAGTCTAATTGGCAAAAGGGAAAAAGCAAGAAGTGGAGGAAATCTTTTTAACCCACAGGACCCCGACCGAGAAAGGTGTGACAAGGACGTCGAAATGGCCCCGGTGATAGAGACTGATCTCAAAAAAAAACAGGAGGAAATATATGGGGAGAAGAAGAACGTGGCCCGTTCGGGAGGGGAGCATCCGTCAAAAAATTTCGGAGCTCTGTCCACTTGGGGTTCACCAATGAGAGAAAAGTCGTTGCAAACGACTAGAAAGAAGAGGTTTTTAGAGATCACGTTGTGCCAAGAGAGTGATGGCCATCGCCGGTCCGCCGCCCGGATCATGACCGAGAAGTTGGGCCAAGATGCGTAAAACGGTCCCTAAATGACAATTCAGCGAAGAGGGGGGCTTAGTGACGATCTTGCTGTCGAGGGGCCGCCTGCGGGAAAATCTTGCAGAAAGTGGAAACTACGAATAAAAGAAAAAAAAAACGCTGAGTTGGGCATGCGGTCTAAAGTCTCAGGAATGTCCTGGCAGACACCCTTGGAGTTGGGGACCGAAGTCATGTGATGGGGCCCATCAAAGACAACGGCGTCTCTAAAAGAAAAAGGAAAAGCTATCACCCAACAACGTTGGATCAATGGACCCAGAAGATCAAAGGTTACGCGACCTAAGAATAACCTACCAGAGGAAGCCAACTACTCCAGGAAACGTTTACCCTGTCCTAAAGGATGTTCCCATTTCTGGAGGCCGTACTTCTGCTTGGACAGAACCGCGCGAACAGTGGAGGAGAGGCGTTTTCTGGAAGTTCCTGCGGGAGATGGTATCACCGGAAATGAAGACTGGAGACCATCGCGATGAACCGGAGAAGGGACGCTGGGAAAAAATCTTGCGGATGAAGAGCATGTAGTTGACCGTAATAAAGGAAGGGCACCATTCCTGAAGAGTCTAAAAGAGAGAAGGAAAGCGGGCAGCGCGCGGTAGAGAGTTCTCTACTACTTTAGTAGCGAAGCCCTAAAAACAAAGGAGGAATAGTGGCGTCAGAAACTCTGAGGCTATCTGGTGGTCCCACCAGGTTCGGGTTTCGGAGAGGAGGAGGGGGGACGTGCCTGTAGTGGGGATCTCGCATATGAATCTCATCATCTTGAGACTTTAAACGGGTCAGAGGAAACCGCTGGTGGCTTCAAAGAGAAAAAAAGCGCGAAAGGGTGTTAACGCTGAGTAAAAGGGAAAGGGAGGCGGTCTATCTATTGTAAAAGATGGAGGTGACTGAGAATTGGAATAAAGGCGGCTGCGCGGACGTACTCAATAACAATGATGGCTCGATGTTTGTAACAGAGGGGTCTATGCCTAAATAACTTAGTAGCTACTCTGGAGAAGGGGGGGGAGAGGGGGACATTTTCATCTGTCCACAGGATTTCAGGGGGGGGACGCCGTGAATGCCTTCAAACATTCAAACCTAAGAGAAAACGTGAACGGCAGAGAAATTGTCGTCTTGGGGAAAAGACTAATCCATTCGCCGGTCGTAAGAGAAAAGGGGGTCAAAATCTTCAGACACTCTCGGGCACACTATCTTCGGCGAACTCTTTCGTAGACTGATGGATGTACTAGCCAACGAAAGTTATGCTATGTCCCCAGGGGGAAAGAACAGGCCACCCCGTGGATACCCCGATCCAGTACTGCCTTTAGAGGCCCGTGCGTTCATGTCTAAAAAGGAGTCTCAGTTTGTGGAAATCGCGCAGCGGCCTGTTCGCACCTAAAGGGGATAAGGAAAGTGCTTACGCCAGAAAAGCACTGCGCCCTAAGCTCCTAGAGATCCTCAGAAGGCGCGGTCGAGGCCGTCCAGAGACTAAAGAGGAGAAGCCAAGGCAAAGAGAAGGGAAGGAGGGGAGGGGTAAGCTATGCTCTAAGGCCGCGAGCTTCGTTTGGGAGGCTAGCGGGCGCTAATCTACCGAAAACAAGGGGATTTCGAGGTAAACTCTTGGCCGGTCATTCTAAGTGGGAAAGCCGAGGATTATTCTCAGGAGGTACAGAAAAAAAGGGGAAAACCCCAACCCAACAAAACTCTCTACTCCTTTCCGATAAAACTCCGCCGGGGAGCTGAGCACAAATAAAAAAAAAAAAAAAAAAAAAAAAAGAAACACGAGGATGGCATCACTTTTAAGGGTTGAGGAAGATCTCATCGATCTCTTTGAGAGGGGGAAGGAACCTAATGTAACACATCCATGAGTATCCATGCTAACTTCAAAAGCGCTACTACGGGGAAAAAATATGGAAAAACAGGGAACGACGCGGAGCAAACTGATACTGGAGCAGGGAAGATAAGCGCCTGAAAAAAGGGAGAACGAGCCGGAGGAAAGACGCCGGAAATATATTACAGAATGAGCGATCCTAGACAGAAGGGGTCAATTGGGAAAGATCCCGACGAAAGGTCTCTGGTGGTGGGCCGATCTTGAGAAATAGAGGTAATCCAACAAGAGAAAGAGAAACGGCTTTCCCTGAGGGAGACAATGGAGCTTCAATCTACTGGGGGATGCGCCTCTCGAGCGTCGGTGGTATGAAACTCATGGAAAGTGATGGACACTGAGGAGAAGGGACGGTATCTTCGACCTCTTGCTGCTGTCTAAAAAAGAAGGAAGTAAGGCTCGACAACGGGGAAATAATCGGTATTATCCTTCGGGTCGACGTGCGCCAACTGAAAACAAAAGATCGCCGAGAGTTTCCAATCCAAGGAAAAGAGGAAACCTCTGTAGTATTGAAAAAAAAAAGGGGAGAAACACGCACGGTCCGCAGGGAAGACCCCTACGGCTTTTCCTCCTTTCAAATGCGCGAAGGAACGGGCTCGGTCGACGGAGGAGCTCCGCCGAGGCAAATGGAAAACAGAGCAAAAGTCGCAAGGTGATCTGGGATACACCCCGTCGGGAAAGCATGCATGGACCCTTAATGTAAAGATGCTGACACGGGGAT
>Ga0179591_1224240_pt1 | contig 10506 bp, 9 predicted proteins | sample CZOMad2_1_08_16f_FD_182891 | JGI IMG/M metagenome (GOLD analysis project Ga0179591, IMG submission 182891) | Vadose zone soil fungal communities from Angelo Coast Range Reserve, California, USA - CZOMad2_1_08_16fungal (PacBio error correction) | ecosystem: Environmental > Terrestrial > Soil >...
AAGCGAAATGGCGAAAAAATTTTGGGTGGCGGACGGGGGGTGGGGCTGGTCGGCAGAAAGGGGAAGGTCAGGGTTGAACTCACTACAGGGACGCCGGCGTCGAATTCCGCGCGATTGGGGGAAAAAAAACGCTGGGGCATGGAACGGTCCGTCCAAAGGGGGAAAGAACGCTCCAAAACATCTTTTCCACTGGAATACTCAGAAAAAAAAACATACCAAAAAGCGCGGGAAAGATTCTTCATAAAGAAAAAAAGTCCGTGCAATCGGAAGGGGACCCCCCCCCACACAAAAAGCGGCGCGGGCTGAACGACAAAGTGATGACAAGGGATTGGAGAGATCCCAGGTAAATTTGTAAGAGGGCAACACGCCGAAAGGAGATCTATCATACCGGGGGAGTGAAACCATGCAAAGGAGAACGGAAATCATGGGCCGTTAAAGGGTAACGGGCAGCAACGGAAAAGGTCACTTTTCCGTTGTGGGGGTGGGACGAGAGTAATAGAGAGACACAACATCAGGTTAAAGGGTGTCCAGCCTACTTTAAAAAATCGGGAAAGGCACAAAGGTTGTAGGGAAAAAAAAGGGTTTAAAAACACTGCTCCCTGAGTAAAGGGGGCATGGCGGTTGGTGACACCGCGGTTCTATGGCAGGCCTGCCTTCAGGGAAAGTGGAACATCCTTAGACAAAAAAAGAAAAACGGACATGCCGGCGATGTATAAAGCTCAAAAAAAGCAGGAAAGAGGCAAGGGTGCCTTTGAGTCCTGTGAGTTTGTGGGGAGGGAGAACCGCTTTAACCCACACCCTTGGTTAGAAAAAAAGAGGGCGGGAGTACCTAAAAGGGGACCCGACGCGGGCCTGTCTCTTATTCTGAGGGTGAGTTGGCAATTGGACGGCAATGACCTTTAGGGTCTGGATAAGTGAAGACAAGTTCCCGAGGGGGGATCGCAAGAGGGTTTGCTTTCAAATCCTTTTGGGCGAGGATAGGTTAAAGGGGCCTAAAGCCGACTGGGGAAGCCACTGTCACGAGACATGGAGAACCAGTGCGGTGTGGGGGGGAACGAAAGAAGACACCTTCACACTTCACCATACAAATTTTGGGTCAAACCAAGGGGGGATCCGCGGCGGGAGGATCATCTCTCAAAACCCGGGGAACGGGGCCTGCTTTCCCCTTTTGCGGGGAGGGGAACGCTCGTCACCAAAAAGGGGGGGGGTCAGCCGGGAGTTTACAGACTGGGCTGCGGGGAACAGTCAGAAAGGAGTGGTTCCGCTCCTAAAAGGGCAAGGGTCAAAAACGACGGTTACTTTGAATGCCACTCCTTGCCGGGAAGTCACCACTATGGGAAAAAGAACAACGCCGAGATGAAAAAAAGACTAAACAGCTCCGATGTTGGTTTGAAATCATCCGGGGGGAGGGTCTCCGGCTTAAGAATCCTGTTCCTATCCGTCCAGGGGAACGGAAAGGGAACATGTCTCCCCTTCCTTGATGGTTGGGGCGGTTGTTTCTATTTATGAAAATTGTGGAAAAAAGCCGACAAATGATTTGTGCTTTTGAGATGTTGAAACTTTTCTCTGAGGGAGGGAAAGAGTGTTGGCATCCTCCTTCAAAGGAGGAATCCCTTGCAAGACGCTGTTTTCATCATTAGGGAGAGATAGGAGGGGAACCGTCCTGAGCCTCGGGTGGGAGAGTTCTTGCGCAAAAAAAAAGGGGGAGGTATGGACTTAAAGATCTTGTGGATGGGAACCATACGCATGCTAGGTACTAGTTGTTGGCGTGGTTCGAATGGGGAAAAAAGGATGGGCACCCGTAATCTTATATACCACTAAGGGGGCTAAAGACCGGCTAATTTTAAAAAAAAGCCTCTCCGAGGAAAAAATAAGGGGACGTTACGATTAGGATGTGCCAAAACGGAATGGGATCGAATAATATAAGGTGTTATTTTGGGCCAAACAAAAAAAGGGCGACCCGTCCGCAGAGGACAGTTTAAAAACATCAAAACAATCTGTCCAGGTACGCGGGGGGTTCGTGGGTGATTTTTCCGCCAGTTTCTCAAGAGGAGGGGCATTCTTTACCGGTGAAAACGACCTTGCGTGCGAAAGTGGCCATGTTGCGCCTTGGAGTAGGAAGCCCGGCCGTGGTAAAGAAGGAAAAGGGGAACGTCGCCAAAACATCTCCATATCTCACAAAACAAAGGTACCCCGAGAAGTAGTGGTAATGAGGGGCGAAGGTCATGCCGTCTCGAAAAAAGAAAATGTCTAAAAAAAAAAAAAAACTGGGGACCAGGGAAAACATAAAAAAAAAGGGACTATACACTACATGACGAGGCACCGCCGTACGAATGAGGCGAAAAGGAAGAAACAAACTAACCCCAAGGAAAAACCAAAAACCACGTTTAAAAGGAAAGGATAGGAAGTGTTTTCGGGGGTTGGGGAGGCTAAAAGAGAACCAGTCATTGGCAGCAATCAAAACGGGAAATCGGGGAAAGGAACTTCATCGTACGGTAAAAAAAAAGGGAGTGGGTGAAACTTCGCCGGAAAGTTCCTCAATGCCACAGCGAGAGAAAGTGAAAGCGCCGGGGGCGGGCCCAGAATCCGGCAACGCGCGTTCGCAAAAAAGGAAAGAACTATTACAGCATTGGCGGAAAGGTTCATACCCAAGAAGTCTTTAGCCCGCACCAACCTGGGAGGGACATACTAAACATAAGCGAAGGAGTCAAAACGCCTATCTAGACTGAAACTATCCGATGAAAAAGTTTGAAAAATCTCGACACTGGTCAGAAACAAAAGTCAAGCCCTTACGCACCGCCCTCAGGCACGAACAAACGGAAGGTTCGAAGCACGCACCATGGGAAAAATCAAACCAACAAAATAACACATTTGGGGGAAGGGAATTTCAGTCCGAGCTAGTCGAATAATGTGCACGGGACGGGAAACTGTCGGAAAAAAAAAAAAACCCAAAGGAGGCTACAAGCTCGGCGGCGTTCAAAGGGTTGACGGCCGTCAAGAAAACTAAACTGACCCAGGTTAAGGAAAAACCGGAACGATCGCCGGACGAAAGAGAGAAGGGTTAGGCTCCATAAATCAGTAAAACCACCTAAAGTCAAACGTATTAACCAATGTGGCAAGAAAAAAACCAAGGGGACAGCAGACACTGTCAGTCAAAGGGTGACGAAAATGGAGGAAAGCAGACTGTAACAACCGGGTGGTGAAATTGAAAAGGTGCCGTTTCCCTGGCCGGGCAACAACTAATGTACTGCATGCAGGCTTAAACAGGGGAACATGGCGGAGGGGGGTTAGGGAAACCAGGCCTGGTCGCTCACAAGCGGCAACTAAAAGGGAATCACTCCGGGAGATCAATGTCAAAGCGACCCATCACTTCCTTCGACGGACAAGAACAAGAAGGGCTTTCAGGACAGAGGCACACCTGCGCGGCGGAAACTACTTTGGGAGGCAAAGGTAATCCTTTAACACGTGGTGAGAAGTCAATCTGGGGAAAAGCACGAATCAGCGGGCAAAAAAAATAACGGACCAAACCAATCAAATCAAGGCGGACGGATAGGAGCAGGAAAGGGCTAAGTTAAGGGGCGAAGAGAAATATTCTAACGAGACCCCTGAAGTCTGGAAGCGCAAGAATTAGGGGGTTGGTTTTCACCAACAGCAGTCACAAGACGAAAGGAGCATGTCAAGGTAAATCCAACAGGGCCCCCGTTCATCTTAACGAGGAGATAACTGGAGAGATGACGCGGCGTACACGGGGTTGCAAAATGCAAGGAAATGGGAAGGTCTGCCAGGAACGAAAGGAAAACCAGCCTTAAGCCCCTGACGGAAGACAAGGAGTCGGTAAAAGTCAAGCATCACGAAAAAGAACGACGGCTTTGAAGAACAAAATCCATTGAATTACCGCGAATTTCCACCAATGCGGGAAGGAAGGTCTCAAGACCTCCCGACGCCCCGGGGGAGGATACACTTCGACAGTGGGAGGGAGGGGGGGGGCGATAAAGATGGAACTAGAGGATGAAGAACGTCTATCACTCTCTAGGTATTCCTCGTCCAACTAGCAGTCTGGCGGGCTTGAAAAGTGAAAAAGAAAAAATCGAACAAATCAAAAGCGAAATTCAACTCGAACGGCGCTGAGCCCGACGATAGACCTTAAGGGAACAACCGCATCCAATGATGGGGGCAGAAAGAAGGCGAAGACAGCAACACATGAGGTTGGAAATTCTTCCCACTTTCTGACTCCATCAGGCAAATGGAGGAGGCCACGCACAACGGGGTGATTGAGTAAATATGACCCGTCGGAATCCTGGGGCCAGACGATCACAGAGAACAACCCTTAAAAAAAACCTGGGAAAAGGGGAAAAGAATCTCGAGACGTCAGCACGGAAGAAAGGTGAAAGTAAATAAACTCGGACAGGGGAACGGCACACACCCACGGGAAAATAGGACGCCGTGAGAAAAAGCCGGTGGGATAAGGGGGAAAGGGGGGGGGAAAAGGGGGTGGGAAAGGTACTAAAACGAGAACTCCATCACTTTGAAAGCAGTGGAAAAAAAACAACGTAGGAAGGTGTACGATGGGGGGCTATAATTCTTGAAGGAAGTTACAAGAATCAAAAACTTAAGTGTGTGTTTGGGCCTCCGTGTGGGAGGGGTGTTGTGGAGTGCATCTGCTTCGTATTTCTCGTCTGGACACCGGTTCCAAAAAATTCTTTCGGAAAAACTTGGAGAAGGGGAACGGGCAAAATGGTTTATGTAGGGGGGGGGGGGGTCAACTCAATCTAAAGAGAAAAAAAAGGAGTTGAGTAAAAGAATCATAGCTTTGCATACCACCTACTAAAAAAAAAAAACCTAACCAGGGAAACAACACAAAACGTGCACCGTCGTCTGCTAAGCAACGGGGGGGAGGTGATGACGGGGTTTCCAAAGGAGGAAAGGAAAAAATGCTGATTAGAAGGGCAACCCCATACCCTCGGCCTCCAAGGAGGGGGTAACAACGCTTGATTGTCCCTACTTTAGAACGTTGCTGAGCGTAACCTGGGCCTTAAATAAAGAACCAAGCAAATGCCCGTTGAAAGACCGAAGGACCAAGTGCCGTGGGACGGATGGGGAGTAGGGGGCCCATATTGCAATTCACCAAGTGGGGCAACTGCCTTTAAATAAAAAAAGGAGGGGTTGGCGAACCTTCGTCGGATCTTTCCCGGGGGGAAGTCCAATGGTAATATCGGAGATCAGTGAACTTCAAAAAAAACATTACGGGTGCTGTGCAAAAAAAAGGGGGGAAGAATGGGATGTCGGATCACGAAAATTGGAAGGCCTAAAGTGCTCTCATGTACCTCGTGGGGGGTCAAAAAGGAGAGGTCTTAGGAAACACTCCCTGGTGCAGGGGCGCAGCACGGGGAAATGCCCTTAGGGCAAAAGTTTGGGTAAAAACGTACAAAAAGACGAAGGATGGTGGTTGGCCGAGTGGGGTTGGGATTTCGGCCGCATTGGGAAAGTGGCGCTCAAAAAACGAAATGGGGCGCGCCGTCGGGAGGGAGGAGTTTCTTCCTCGGATCTTAGTAAAAAAGCGGGGCTTTTCGTATCCAAGGAAGGAAATTTTACAAATCAAAAAAGAAAAAAAGACGTACTCAAGTTGTTTTTTAATAAACCCTTCACCACGACTTGCTCCTTACCTTTAGAAAAGCGACTGGTCTATTATCGTCCATCGTCATCCGGCCAACTCAAAGGAGACAAAGAGGAAAAATTTTGTGGATTGGAGACAATATAAGGAAGAAGAAGCATTGTGTTGGATAAGAGGAAAAGGGGGTCAAAACATAATTATATGCTAGGAGGGGTTACGGGAGTTCTAGACCGGAATGGTCGAGTTCGTAAGCTGTTTAAATTGAGAATAGACTGAATAGGTTTGCTGAATTAACGTCTTTTAGTGCTGGGGAGAGAGAGCGAAAGGGAAAAACAGGGGGGTGTAAAAGAGGCGTCATCGATAGCCAAAAAGGAGAAAACGACAGTTTAAGACTCAAAGGGATTGGTTTAGCTCTACGGTCTGGTCGAGAAAAAGAGGTACAATCTGTCCGGGAACTGGACGGATTGTGTGGACCGTGAGCGAGAGGTAAGGCCTGCTAGGGGAATCAATCAAGGGTGTGCCGTTCGCTAGACAATGATCGATGAACAGAACCGGCGAAAGTGGGCATGCAGAAAAGGGAGGGCAGGAAGAAAGTTGCGACGGGATGGGGGGAGGGGTCCTTTATGGACCGTGGTGATCGGGAGACTAACTTCCCACGGGGGGGAAATGCGTCAGACGTCAGACGGAACAATCCAAGGAGGTTGAAAAAACGCTACGGTGAATGGCGTTAAACTGAGCGGAAGCCAGGTGGGGGGATGGGGGGGGCCAAAGGATGTCTTGTCGGCATGTGGGTCTCATTTACCCGGAACCTGGGGTGGGGGAGCACCACAGTCGTGGGAGGGAGACCTTGCTGATCGACAGAGTGATAGTGAGCAAAGCCAGTGGAAGAAAAAAGTAAAGCCGCCAGACAGAAAAAAGGGGGAGGGGTTGGTTGATACAACACAGAATTAAAGGGAAAAAAGGTGAGTGGGGATGACCGGCGGCGAGGAAAATCTATAAAAACAATGGACCGTTCTGTCCCTTGGCGGTTCGCGCGGGAAAACCCAATTTGTTGCCAAAGGTGAAGGAGGGGGTGAATCCTGGGATGGAGGTGCGCTCACGAAATAAGACCGTGGGGTAGCAAAGGAGAGGGGGGTATGGGGCACGAGTGCACACGAAATGGAACCTTCTGGAAAAGCAGCCGAGCGGCGACGTCCTGGGTGGTTTGCCAATGCCTCAGGGGAAAGGTGCTCTGAAGCAGGTAAAGGGCAAAGAGCAGACTGGACCTTGAAAGGAAAGAACTAACGGCCTGTCGGGGGGGGCTGGGGAAGCGACATTTCGTGGCGGCGGAAAACAATTGGGGGTAGGGGAAAAATGAGGGGGAAGGGAGGGGGTTGTGACGTTGAGGTCACGGTTAGGAACATACGTGGGGTCAGCTGCATTCACTGGGAAAATCAAGACCCTGGGGGGACCGGAGAGAGGTTTATGAGGGGTTCTTTTACCCCCGGGAGACGCAGGATGGGTCGTTAGAAAAAAAAAAAAAGACGGGGGGATTGGGGGGAACTGAGAGTGTTCTGAACCAGGAGACAAGGAGTACTTGATTGACGGGGTTGAATCGGACGTAAAGAAATCGGGCCCTCCAAATGTGGGGGAAAGGTAAAAGGAGAGCTTCCTTTTGCGCATCGGAAAGACTCTGAGGGGAGTAATGTGCTGACGAAGATCTCAAAACCGGAGGGAAACGCTGGGCAACTGATAAAACGGGCCGCGTTGCCTCGTTGGAATATCCAAAAACCTCATATCTGGGGGGAAAATTACCGTTGTGACACCCATGGACCGAAAAACGTGCCAGCCGATGACTGTAAATGAAAAAAGGTTTTGCACCGACGTCAAAGGGTGTAGAGGTGGGAGGGGTGGCACAAGTGGTCTCTACTGGGAGGGGGTTTCGTCGGTTAAAACCGGGAAAAACTGGCGGCCGGTCGTGAGGAAGGTGAAAAAAGGTTCGAGCCGGATGCGTAGCACAGACGGAAGTGGTAGACAAAAGCCGTGAACGTTCGACCTCCGGTAAGATCTTCGAAAAAAAAAACACGGAGGAGTCTGAGGAGTAGACGACCCAAAAACCGAAAGGGGGCCGGTCTGGTGCGGCTTTGCACTGGAAGGGAGCGCACGGCAGGGGAAGGTCTTTTAGGCGAGCGGGGGCAACTTCTCTACAACTATGACCTTCAAGGGCAAGCCATTCCTCAACGGCGCAAAAGGAAATCATAACCCCAGCGGACCCTTCAATCGTGGGAACAAAATGACAGTCCTTGGAGAGGTCGGGGGGGGGCGAAAGGGTTTGGCTACAAAAAAAAGCCAGCCACGGGTCGTCTCTGCAAAAAGGGGAAAGCGTTAAATAAAATATTACGGTGGAACGCTCGGAAGAAGCGTAGAAAAAGGTCTTTCCGGAGGCGCCGGGCGGGCAGCGAAAAATGGGCGGGCCCAAATGACGGAACCCCTTCGTCGAAAAAAAAATCAATCCAGCTACAAGCACATGGGTACTGTGTAACAAGAGCGGGGTCAAAGGACCTCAACCTTAGTAATAACGCACGCAGCAGGAAAAGGCTAACGCCTATCTAACAAAGAAAAAAGAAAAAACTATAATAAGGAGAGGAGGGGAAATGCCTTCCCCAACTTCCGGTCTCCAGTCACAGCCGGAAGGCCCGCCCCCGCTAAAAAGCCAACCACTTGGGAAAAAAAGGTCGACGAACCTGTCAGAAATAACAAAAAAAAAAAACCCGCCAAAACATCACGGAACCAGTTTGCCTGGTAAGGGGCCCATTATGCAGAAAAGGAAATGAGGGACATCGGTACAAATAACAAGGGGAAAGGCCTTTCACCTGGAGGCAGGGGCACTCTCTGCGGTCGTTCTCAGTTTACCCGGCAACGGCGGTGCAAAAAGGAACAAACTGGTGGAAGAAAGATCGAACGTCGATACAATGGCGGCCGTGAGCGCCAAAAAGCAACCGGATGGCCCCCACTCACAAAAATTGGGGGTTTTTGTGCCTAAAAAAACCTAACCGCCCAAGTGGTGCAAAATGCACACTCGTTGCGGGGGGGGAAAGCGGGGAGAGACCGGGGTTCATAAACTAAAATGCAATGTTCTTTACGGTGTACATGCTGCACACGCGAGGGATTCAATGGAGGATTGGGGAGTTTTAGCCATGGGAGACCTCACCGGACTGTAAGCCTCACGAAGCAAACTCCATACGCTGGTGATCACATCGGACGTGAGAAAAAGAACGTCACAGAAACCCGCACAACAGCGTCAGTCAAAAATTCAACACCAAGCTGTCCTGACGCCACTCATCCACCGGGCTGCTACACGACTGAATGGGGGGCTTGTGAATACCTCCTAGAAGCACTTTAGAAAAACTTGTGTCCTTTACCACAGCCCACACAAATCGGGGTCTCATCCAACCGGGGAAAACACAGTCGTCAAGAACAAGAAGACAAAACATCACACTCCAAGGCAACTGGAGATGACGGCTAACGGATTAGACACTATTTTCTCAAAGGCGGTGGAAAGGGAAGGATTATACACCCTTGCGGGGCAGAAAAGTAATCCTTACCGGGCGTAACTTCACCAACATCAAAAGGGACTGTAACTCCTCTGGTGCAAGGGGGGGGGGTGGATGCACCCTGACAAGGGAAGCTTCAACCTCGAACCCACGTGAGTCGCTAATAGAGTACGCTTCTGACGGAAAAGTTTAAAACGACTTACAGAAAAGGAAATCGACGCATACAACGCGCGCCCCCAGGGACCGGACTTACAGCCCCAGGGCCAAATAAAACCAGTGCGTGCGGGGGAAACTTCACGCAAGGAGAATCTAAATCTATAAGAAGTCGCCAGATGAAAAAGGACCGAGGGGGGAGACGATTTCCACCAATGGGAGTCGAAATGTCTTAATAACCAGAAAGAAAAGGGGGGGGGGGAAATCACCATTTGCTGCACCACGTCGAAGTTATGTGTTGGGGTTCTGATGAAGACGAGGGAATAGTCGCATAATGATCGTCGTAAGGGAGAGATATTCCCATGTTAGGAAACTTGCTTTGGACGCTTCACAGGACCCTGTAATTGGGGGTGATTAAGGAAACTCCCCAGCGTTCTTCAAACTGACGACTCAGAGGCCTCGGAAAAAGGACGTCTCTCCATTTGGTGAAAAACCCATCAAATTGCAAAGGGAAGGAAACAATTGCAACAACAATAAAGCATCAGAAACTTCGACAGGGAGTCGTTTACGCAACACTTTGGTGAGCTGAAAAGAAAGCAATGCGGATCCAAACAAGTCAAAGGTGATGTTAGAAAAAGTTCCCAAGACTCAGGGGGACCAAGGACTTCCAGGAAGAGGGAACTCAAATATGGCAAGCTGGGTAGCAAAAAAATTGAGTGACCGCAGAATCCCTCTCCAACAACAAAGAAACGAGAGATGGGGAGTGCCTATCACGAGGCATTTGTGACCAACACAACCAAAAAAAGGGGGGGAAAGGGAGTCCTCCGCCACCTCATGTCGGGGGAAAAGCAGGCGCCGGACAAAAAGGGGGGTTGGGGAAAAAATATGGGGGGGGGAGACAGAAAATACAACTGCGTGGGCGATCTTTGAAACTTCAACGCGCCGGGGATTCTGCATGTAGGGAATGGAAACCAGGTGAGATAAGAAACAGGGGAGCAGAGGAAGTAAAAAGGTGCTGTGGGGGAAACGTAACCTAAGGGTTGGGAGGGGTTAACATTATGGGGAAGGCATCCTGCGTAAGAGGGTCTGAACACTTCTGGTCAAAAAACACTGGGTCCACAAACAACGTCGTCGTGGGGAGGAATTCAAAAGTCGCAACAACAAACGGGGGCCAAGGGTGGATTGGTGGCGGTTTTTCGAGGGAGAAAG
>Ga0179591_1351763_pt1 | contig 10506 bp, 7 predicted proteins | sample CZOMad2_1_08_16f_FD_182891 | JGI IMG/M metagenome (GOLD analysis project Ga0179591, IMG submission 182891) | Vadose zone soil fungal communities from Angelo Coast Range Reserve, California, USA - CZOMad2_1_08_16fungal (PacBio error correction) | ecosystem: Environmental > Terrestrial > Soil >...
CGTTACGGGCGACCATGGCTACCTCCAGAACATCTCTGCCTTCGACAAATAAAAGACAAGCCGAAGGTAGTCGGCCGCGCTAAGGGATCGGGGGGTGGCATCCAGGGAAAGGAATTTACGGGGGGGAAAGGCACTCGGTTGGGATACAACTAGCAACCTATGGGAACATAGGTGCCTTGTCAGCTGAGCAGTTGGAAGGGGCCGTGAACCCGCTAGGTAAGAGGCCCGAAAAAGGAAAAAGACGAAAAACCGCGCCCTGGTTGGGTTATCCAAGGGAGAATTCGAATCCGAAAAGGGAAAAGGAATCATACGCATAACACGCCAGGGAAAAAAGCGCAGAAAGGTTGTTTAAGGATAAGGTAGCAGGGGGGGATTACACCTGGTATAACATAGGAGTTTGGCTTCTATGCGGCGCAGCAAAGGTTTGGTCCATGCAGAGGAAAGGAGGTGCCGGAAAAGAAAAACCCAAGGCCGGGTAGGTTCTTGCTCCAAAAACACAGTTCCTAATTGGGATCCGAGGGCGGCCACGGTAGAGCCGCGTGGGCAGATTGGCCCGTCGGTCTTGGGGTTCAAATGTTGACCAGTTTCCGTTCACGGACAAGGCACCCGGAAACAGAGGGCAAGCGGGACGGAGAACGTGGGATTGGTCTCAGTCGATAAGGTCCCCAGAAGGGGAAGGTCCGGGGGAGCCACAGGTGAAGGGCTGGTGGGGGCGCAATCCTTGGGTGGGTACTCCATCTCCAACGAACAAGTCTTCTGATATGGTGGGGGAATCAGAAAGAGGGGGGATAGTGGGGGAATCAAGTGAAGGGGGGACACAACGTACCATAGAAAGCAGACAGAATTGTATTTTTTAGTCCTTTGTTCCAAGACCACGCTAACTGAAAGGAGATTACGTTCCACCACGGGTGGAGCCCCGTTTTTGGATCGTGCGGTTGTAAGGCAAGGTGCGGGGGGGGAGAGAAGGGGACGGATCCGTGGGTGAAAAGGCTGTGTGAGTTGGGGAATACGACATTTAAATCCTTCAGGAAATCCAAGGGGCCTGCGGTGGTCCCAATTCCGTCAGTCGAGGGGAAAGAAGAGGGGCAAGGGAAAAATGGAAGGAAAAGATTGTGACTGAGTAAAAAGGGTGCGCGCAAAAGAAAACCAGTTAGGCGATTGGGTTATGATGGGAATATAGCCTGAAAAAAAATCGGGGTAGAAGCGGGCTCGGGAGGGTCGGAAAAAGGACCGGAAGAAGAGAAGATACGAGAAAAAACCCAAAAGTGCTCATGGGGGGGAAACCAATGTTGACATTATTGGGATAGGGAGGGAGGTGGGGGGGGGGGGGGGGGAAGGAATGGGAGCTTCGAGCGTGTCCGATTTATAGCCCTACATGGAAGTCTGCCCCGCGTTCAGACACTCAGGTGGGACGAAGTCGTCTGGGGGTGGACGAAAACAGCTGCAGCGGTGAAAAAGGGACAGTCTTCTCGACGAAAAGTAGAGAGGTGCATGAATCGGAGGTAGAGGGGAGATGGTAGGGCAAGGGGAGGGTGGAAAAGGGGAAAGGGGGGGGCCGAATATTCTTTCTCACTGCCACCTTGGGAATCGTCAAACTAAAAGTAAATTCAGGGGGGAGATGTTGCGGTGAAGGAGGATTTGAGGGCAGGGCTCGAATTGCAGACAGAAGGCTGCAGGGTAGAAACCAAAAAACATTCTTCGTTCTGCAACTCGCACTTCCATTGATTGAATGACCAAGTGCGTTTGAAGGGGAAAAGAATATTGGGGGGGGAAGAAAAAAAAAGGAGGTGAGAACGTAGAAAGAAATATAATAACTCCCTGATCATAATTTGAACATGTGCAGTGGGGTCCCGCAGCAGAATTCGAAGTCAGGTGAGAGGCGAAAAATAATCCGCAGGCAGAAAAAGAAACTGGGAAATCAAGGTGACGCCGTCTCGCAATTTAGACGGTGTCACACGGGTTGATAAGATCGGAAAGGATAACAGTTTTTACCGGAGAAAGGGAACAAGACTTGGGAATCAAAAAATCGTTACCAAAAGAAGTGGGGGGGTGGAATGCAAACAGGGGGGCAAACGGAAGGGGAGCAGGTAACATGTCGAATGACTCAGACCGCCTTGAGTGGCGTGGGAAGAACCCGAGTGGGGAGAATGAAAAGATTATTGGAGGGTCCAAGGGAAAAAAGGAGCTGGGGTTGGGGAACCGACCTGGAAGATTATAGATTGGGGGGTCGGCAGCGGGGGAAAAAGGGACGGAATGGAATAGAGGGGAACAGATAGGGGCCGACGAGACTTTAATCATTGGAAATATGGGGGGGGTTAGGCCAGCGAGCAAGAGTGGACCACCGGCCATATAGGGGGGGTAGGGCAAGAAGGAGCAACGAGTACCGTATTTTCATGCGGGAAACTCTTGGAAAAAGGCGAAGAGGCAGCAGAAAGGGAAATGTTCAATCCGACGGGAAAAAATAGCCGTGAGAAGACTTAAGAAGGAGAGGGAGTATAGGTAGCCCAGCTTCACTTGAGTACCGGTAGAATAAGCAATTCCAGGAGGGGGGGGGGAAGGACCGACAAGGTAAACATAAAAGTTACACCGGGGTAAGATCCTCCCCCACCCGGGGGAGGAAAAAAGGCGGAAAAAACAACAACTAGGAGGAGAAAAAGATAGAGATGGTGTCATAACTTTGGAGGGGGGGAGTGTACTGGAACAGGGCGGTAAGGCTAGCGTCTTGAAAGATAAATGGAGGTCAGTGAGTCATCTGAGCGTCCACACCCCGTAAGGGGAGGTCTGAACATCGGAAAAAGGGAATTTGGAAGATAGGGAAGGGCCGCGTGCGCGCTATATTTTCAAAAAGCGGAAGCAGGGAGAGAAAAAGCTGCACAATGGGGATAAAAGGAAAAGCACGGTTCACTCGGATTCACTGACAGAACCAACAAACTACGTCTAAGGGTTAACGAAGCCCAAGGAAGGAATAGGAATACAAAAGGCCTAAGTTAGAAGAAGAGGGGATCCGATCGAAGGGGGTCAGCAAAGAGGGGAACCGTCGCCTACCAAAAAAAGCGCTACCGGCCTGGTTTGTGTCAAAGAAGAGACAACCGCCTGGAAGAGGCAGAATCACTCGTGGCTGACAGGACTCTCGGGATTGCCCCAAAAAAAAATCGTAAAAGATCGGCCTGATACATTACTCTATTAACCTTCGCAAAAAAACAAAAATTCGAAAGGGGAATGGAATCACTCATTGGACCCAGCAAGCAAGTCAAGGGGATTCAGCAAATGGGGAAGGAAGGAAGACCTGTAGCCCGTGAAAAGTCACTCGTCAAGGGGAGGGTCCCAGAGTTCACCCTTGACTAAGGAAGGGCCACAGGGGGGGAAGAAACGTCTAGGACGGCACCTGGGCTTCCAGGGGGGGGGCCTGGAGGGGCAAAATGCGGAGGAGGCGAAGTACAGAGGAGAAGGGGAGGCTGAGAAACTGACGACAGGACCAGGGGACAAGAAAGAATCGGAAAAATTTGCGACTTTCGATACGCTTGAAAAGCATCCTCTGAGACCAAAAGGGCCTGAAGACAGGGGCACGGGTGAGAACCATGGGTCCGTGAGAGGGGGGGAAGGGGACGGGATGGCATTTTTCCGTGGGCGGACAGAGAACTCGCATGCAACTTCGAGCACGACGCTTACTTTTTGGGGCACACGTCCAGGGGGGGGGGGGAAAAATTGGAGTGTTTACCTTCCAAGTTACTGTAAAAAAGGAAGAAGATCGAAAGTCAAGGCGAAAAAAGAAGAAAAAGACGACTCTGGGGTAGCTTCATCCTCTCATCTGCGCAGGGGCATACGTCCGAGAGGTGAAACAAGAGGTCGCAGCTGATCAAACAAGAAATTAAGGCACACAGGATCTTAAAACAGTTATCCATGTAAAAGGTCGGGAGTACAAGGAAAGAAAGAGCGACAGAAAGAAAGGTCCCAAACGCTCCAACCGATGAGAAGAATGGAAACCGGGTGGAAAAGCCTTTCAGTATGTGGGGTTGAAAAACGGCTACGGTATGGGCGTCAGGGGCCACCGACCCCGAAATTGATACCCAGAATCACGAACCTTTCCTTCATAAAGAGCAAAGTACCCAAAGCAAAAAGAAGAAGGGTGTACGTAGCACGGACAGTTTAAGTAAGTGCAAACGCCGGCGGAGTCGTTAGACAAAAGAAAGGCACGGAGTATCGAAGGTACGGGGATAAAAGATGGGAAAGAACGGGGAACTGCAGGGCCTGAGAGGGATGTATTCTCAACTCCCCCGGGGGGATCACAAAAGGCCTGGGAAGATGACGGAAAAGAAACTCGAAGGGCAGTTATCACGGCAGGGAAACGAATACAAAACAAGGGCCAAGAACATTTAGGCATCAACTATTAAGTTCTCGTAACGAGGTTTGAGGGGGGAACTCGGGGAGAGACAAACTGTCTTGAACGGAGGAGAATTAAGGCTGGGGTCCACAGCAAAGGTCAAGGATCAACACGCTCCTTATCCAACAGCTCCATGGCCCTGCTAACCGCAAAAAGCGAAACGAGAAAACAGGACGGGAAAGAGGGGAAAAGCGGAATGGGGGGAAAAAAAAAAGTAGGATCGAGAGCGTAAAACAATCCATCTCCCTACCAGCTGCGTCTTCCAAAACGGACACTGATGGTGTTCCAAGACCGGGGCGGGAGAAAAGCTAAGGGAGGAAGACAAAGGCCCTCAGACACATTTTCATGAGGGAATGGACTGACATGAAAAAAAGGAAGTGGGGTTTTGGCGAGGGGACCTTGTAAGAGAAAGAAGGAAAAAAAAGATTCGTTAGAACCCGCCTAGGATGCCGCCGCCCGGTATCGGTTAAGGAAGAGTTAAGATTCAGTAGGTGGCCTGATTGGGGAGCGACATGCGATGGGGTTGATTGGAGGGGGAAAGAATCATGCCCTTGGATCGGGAAACAAAACGACAGCAGGAAGCAGTCATATCCTTGACCTCGGCTCTTCTGCGAGGTTCACAGACAAACGCCGCATCAGTGGGTCCCTAGGGGTTAGGCGAGGAGCAAACTAGAGGACAGGAAAGACCGGAATCGAGGAAACGGGGGCCGATCAAAGGAGAGGCGAAAAAAAAAGACACTGTCCAGCTTCAGCGAAAGGGCGAAACGCAACAGCTGTGTCCTGTCGAGGGTCTACGGTAAAAAAGGGGGGGATCGACTACGAGGTTAAAAGGAGAGGCAAGGAGGAGGGACGTTAAGTCGGGATTACTGACCTGCCCAGAGTCAAGAGGAGGGTAATTCCTCTTCCCGTTCCAACTCTGATTTCGCAGGGCGCAATGGGGTCATAAGAGAGGGGGGGAAGTGAGGAAGCACAGAGAGTTTGAAAGTCCACAACTAGAAAGGGGCTCAGATTTCAACAAGGGGGTTAGGAGAAGTTTTGGGGAAAAAGACCGCCTCAGGAGACGAGGGAGAAGGGAGAGGGGGGAGATTAAAGAATAAAGCCCCGGGGGGGGGTTAGAGAGGAGAAAAAAGGTATTGATTCCAAGCCGCCATTCCCTGATCTATGAATAGGCCGGGCACAAGCCGGGTGTGGGTGGGTATGACGGAGGACCGGTAGGAAGGTACACAAAAGTATAAAAGGGGACAAGTGTGGGGCATCAAGGATGGGCTGGGCTATTTGGTCAGTACAGGGTCCCGGTAAGGAAAAAAAAAACCACAAAAGGGCAGGTGAGTAGCGTCACATTCCAATATCCATGTAAAAGTTGTTAATCTTCTGCAGGAAAAGGGGAGAGCCGCAGTCAGGGTGAGCAGATCGGGAAGTGTGGGAATTACAATCCGTGCCCGTTTTAAACTATCCCCTGCAACCAAAATCACGGCATAGTTCATGTGCTTGAAAGAAGGAGTTTGATGGGTAGCTATCGATGAAAGAAGGGGACCAGGTCCCAGAGTCAGAGGCCGGGAATCCGGGGGAATTTGGATAGCACAAGGGGAAAGGGGGGGGGGGGGTGCGTCAGGAACCACCAAACGTACTCAGAGGGCAGGAATGGGGGGGGAGAGCTTACTGTGAAAAAGGGTTCCTTTTAAGGCCTCGGATGACAAAAGGTGTAGTTGTGCAAGCCATGTGGGACAACGAACAATCCCAGAGTATAGGAAAAAAAAGGTGAACGTTCTGTCCCAAGGGTGGGCAAATTGGTTTGAGCGAGGGGGGGACGCCAGGAAAGAAAAACTATCGTTGAAACAGAGAAATCCTTTAAAAAGAAGGTGTGCAGCGGTGAGAAAGCAAGGCAGAAGAAGGAAAAGCCTGCGGGGGAAACATAAAAAAGAAAGGAGAAGGGAAGGCGAGGGGGAAGAATGCCAAAAGTTGTCGGAAAATTGGACGAAAAAAGAAAAAAGAAACCGGGGACGCGGGGATTGGGGGGGAGGAGGCGGGAAAGTAGATAGCAAAAAGGCAAGACGGGCCGAGGATACCATCTGCTCGAAGGACGGCCCAGTACCACGGGAGGAGAGAAGGACGTAAGCGCATCCAAGGAAAAGGCGAGATGGGAAAAAACTGGAAAAGGAAGTCAAAGGAAATCGGGAGGAATCTTTAGGAAAGGGTGGCCCTTCGACGGAGTCGGGTTACGAAATCAGACCGAGGAAAAAGGGAGGAAAAAGGCGTTGAAAAAAACCATAGTGGGGACCGAAAGAGGCGGGCCGCCAGCGGCAAGGGTTCCTGTAGGTTCACGCGCCTGACGCTTATCTGAGGCCCGAGCTCCGTAATAGGGAGGAGGTGGGATGAAAGGTCTGGTGATGAGGTCGAAAATTTTGGGAATAACCTTCCTAAATAATCGTCCCGAAACTAACTCCATTCAAAGGGGGGGAAAAAGTCCGTTCGTGGCCTGTTTAGAGGGAAAAGGGAATCGAGAGGGGGCTCAGGGTACAACAAGGAAAAGATACAAGAGTTCCAAACCTTCAACGGCTCCAAATGGGGACTCAAAAGTGGGGATGACCAGGGGGGGGCGGGGGGGGCAGGAAAATAATATTTGGGGAAAATGCCGTCTCTCAAAGCTACTCACGGATCGATAAGCCCTTTTGTCGGTATCAAAAGGGTGACAGGGGAAGGCAATCGGACTGAGGGAGAAAAGTAAGAAACTGAAGCCAAGAAGCGCCAGGGGAAAGGGGGTAATACTCATAGGGACTGCAAATCACATCGACTTTAATGTGGACGGTCAGGTAAAAAAAAAGTGTTGGGTAGGACATAAACGGAAATGAAAAAAAAGTACGAGGTGGAGTTCTTGGGTTGAACCGAGCTCGTGGCAAGACTGGAAAGCTTTCTTCCTAACAGATTGGTCGGCAATAGTTTTCGATCGGTTGGAGGAGGGGGATAGAGGGGTGGAGTCGCGACGAAGAAGAAACGAGGGGCCGATTGGGGGCGGGGGGGAAGACTCATTCTTGAAAGTACCTGTTTAGGTCATCGGAGAAGGGGGGGAACACTAGAGGGGTGAGAAAACCCGTCCTGAAGAGTAGATTGGAGTTTTCGGGACGGTCCCCGATGAAGATTATCGAGCCAAGGGGAAAAACCAATGAACTTGAAGATGGGAAGAGGGGATGATAAAAACGGCTGAGTTTCTAGAAAAAGAATCGGGTGGTAGGCGGGGCGAATCCCCGAGTGAAGGTTTTTTAGGGGAACGAACGCGAAAGAAAAGAAAAGGGGAATCTGTCAGCAATGCGAACCCGTGGGGCGACGTGAGCGCAACTTAAGCGAGGGAGAAATAAAGCGAAGGTAGTCGCTCGTAATGGTGTTGAGCTTGGGCCTAAGGATCCATCCACAGAAAGAAAAGGGGGAGAACGTAAAAGAAAAGGAAAAACGTCAGAATCCAACACAACGGGGAGCCCAAATTCAACACCAATAGTAGTTAAAGAAAGATGTTACACTTTTTCGAGCTCTTAAAAAGGAGGGAGGGGAGGTAAAGCAGTTTCTAAAAAAGGTTTTATAAAGGAAGGGAAACGAAGCGCAAAACATCTCAAAAGGAAAATGGAGGAAATCCCTCTCCTATTATTTCGACAGGGAAAACGGGAGCACGAAGGGTCATAGAAGGGGAGAAACAGGGAGTCGAGAAGCTGCAAACTTCCCCAGGGTGTGGAGGACGCGAACACACGGTAATCGATTGCAGAACCAAAGGATAACCTTTGGGGAAAACAAAAAAAAAATATAGGGCAGGCAAGAAAAATTCCAGCGTAAAAGGAGGAAGAGCAAAGGAGGAGGGCGCCGATACTGAAGTCCTCGCAAAAAACCAAAAATGAACGCGGAAATAAAGCGAGACTTCCGGCAAGGGGTGATGGGACAAAAAGGGGGAAAGGGAAAGACCGGGTTCAAAAATCAAAATCGGTTACGTGCTCATCCTCTTGGGATTTCCCAGGACCCAAGACGCAAGACCTGGTCTCTCAGTAAAAGAAGGAAACGGAAAAGTCGGGCAAACGGATGAGGTAAGAACAGAGGGGTAAAAAGAAGCTAGGAAGGAGAGGTAGCGGGCAAAAGGAGGATCACTGTCCCGTCAGAAGTTCCCGGTTTGCATGGACAGATTTCAGGGCAAACTTAAAAAGCGTGCCGAAAGGAGACGTCCCGTGGAATCCGTTGAAGGGAGGGGAGAGGAGGATTATTGCAAAGAGATCGAAATCAACAGGGCGTCTCCGTATGATACCTTGACTAGCAACCTGTTTCAAGATCTTAAGCCAATTAAAAGGTCGGGGAGAGCTTGAGGAATCCGCCGAGTGGGTAAAGGGAAAAAAAGCAAGAACGGAATCAATGAATAAAGGGCGCGGCTTGGGTCAAACGCTGTTCATCTTCGGTGGCGACCTAGTGCAAAAAACGGGAACAGCGCCGGACGTGTCAGAAAAGAAACGGACGGAACCTAGGGGTGAAAAAAATGCCAATGAGAACGTGAGAAAAAATAAATATCCCATTCCAACAAAAAACGAAAAATATACTCCGAGCTCAAAAGAAAAGGGAGACATCTGGCGGAGCGAATAAGGCTCAGGGGCAAGGAAAAGTTCCGCTGGGGAAGACTGAAAAACCCTCGAATTAGAACCTTCTGGCCTTGAGCCCATTGGTCAGAGTTGATTGTTAATATCTCTCCAGACGCCGAAATCAGACGAAACGGAAAATTCCTAAACAGGATCCAAGGGGAAGGAGCTAAGTGAAAGATGGCTTCAAAGGAGGCAAGGCAGATTCATTGGACTTGGTCCGGGGGCCCCGTGAGTGGCACAACGCATCAAAAAGAAACAGAGAAAAATCCGGGAAGGGATAGAGAAGGACTAAGAATGCAAAGAAAAGAATCTTTGTTTCCGAACAAAACACTTGTTGGTGTCACCAGGGAGGGAGGAAATCAAAGATTTGCCCCAGCGCATGAGGAAAAAAGAAGAGGGGACTTCGGGGTAAGAAGAGGGGAACGCAGGGGGTCGCAGGGCAAGAAAAAAGTTTGTATTTCCAAGCTCAAACGGGATAAAAAGAAACATCCCGAAGGAAAGGCAGACATACAAAGAGAGGGTGAATTAAGGGCGTAGAAAAGAGGAAAGTCCAAAAAGGGAACGAAACCAAGGTGGACGAACGGTAGATCAGTTCGGTTACGAAGAGGTGGGATTGCCAGCGCGACGACAAAGAAAGGTCTTAGACGCAAATTAGATTAAGGGGGGCTGGAGGGCCACGTCAAAGAGCACAATCAACGATCCCCCAATTTAACAGAGTATGTGTGGTCTTCAGACGAGGGCACAAAAGACGAAAAGGTAACTAAAAGGGGCCTAAACAGAGGACAGGGTGGTTCACCTTCTGGAGATAGAAAAAACAAAGCGGCAGTCTTCCCTCAATGTGGAAAGGGTCAATGGGCAACGGAAATGGGAAAAAGGACAAAAAGGGGGGGTCTGATCATGCAAGGGGCGATCACATTGAACAATCATACTTATCACTTTTAAAACATCGGCTCTATTGAAGATATGGACTCCAGAAGGGGTGGGGGTTTGCGAGGCAAAAGACTTTCAAGATGAAGAGGGGAAAAAATTAGGGGGAAATGCGGGACCACAGGATGCACGGGCAAACCCGATCTTTTTAACCAGGTTACATTCCCCCAAAAAATCAGGCTATGCAGTACAAGCAGGTAGGGGGAGGAGGGGGTCGCAAATCGAGTGCGGTAAAAGGGGGAGTTCGGGGAGGGGAAAGCCTCATAGACTTGGAAAAAGACAACAACCCCGGTCAGTATCTTCACGCCGTATCGCCCTGAAACTGAATTCGTCAGGGGGTTGTGGGGGGGGGGGGGGTGGGGGGGGGTGGGGGGGGGCGTTCTCAAACTGGGCTCGAATCATGACACATCTGATTTCGAAAGGGGGTCGGGGCTATGGGGCACACTAGAGGGAAAGGGAAACCACGATAGTCGATGCGGATTTCCAAAGAAAAAAGATAGGACGAACAAGTCAGGGTGGAAGGCAGCGGCATGGTCGGGGACATCAAGAGCAGAGCTTTCTTTCATAGAAAAAACTTAACGCGCATCGGGTATG
>Ga0179591_1354420_pt1 | contig 10506 bp, 8 predicted proteins | sample CZOMad2_1_08_16f_FD_182891 | JGI IMG/M metagenome (GOLD analysis project Ga0179591, IMG submission 182891) | Vadose zone soil fungal communities from Angelo Coast Range Reserve, California, USA - CZOMad2_1_08_16fungal (PacBio error correction) | ecosystem: Environmental > Terrestrial > Soil >...
CGACCACTTAAGGAGGGGTGTGTTTTGTACTCTAGGGGGGGGTGTAAGAAGAAGGGAAGAATAGTAGTCAAAAATAAAAACATGTCAGGACTCGAAAAGGGGGCGAAGAGGGTGATTGCCTTTTGGTAGATGCGATCCGAAAGGAGACCAAAAACAACCAAAAAAATTATCTAACTTCTTGGAAGAACAAGGGTATGTGAGAGGAGGCCTTCATCTCGGGGGGAAGGGTGGCCCAATAAAAAACTAAAGGAAAATCGGTTGCAAAATCAAACTAAGGGGGAGAGGCCGTGCAAGATGTCCAGCTCCTAAGGGAAAAAGAGGGGGAAGAGGTCCTTAAGGTGGAAACGAAGGAAACAGGTAACAAGAGTAAAACGAGAAAAAAAGGTTAGGAATAACTGCGCCATCCCAGAAGCCAAAGTCTTATTCTAGTTGGAAAGAAAGGACGAGGTGTCCGTGCCCCAGGAGGGCAGGGGGTTACATCACCAATGAAGGGGAGAGAAAGACAGCAACAATTGTCCCTAATTCTGAGGCCACTTGGACCTGTCTTGTCCTTTAAAAAAGTTGGGAGAGAAGAATAAGGGCACAACACGTCGAGAATAAAACTCAAAAAAGCTACGGGGGGTTTGCCAAAACCCTGAAAGGGGGCACCGACCTCTCCTGATGTTCAGAAGGAAACGCTATCTCAAATGGTCCATAACCAAAAAAAGAAAAAGTGGAGTCTCCGGGACAGGAGTCTAGGTCTGGGGAAATGAGCAAGTAAGAGTAGAAGACCTGAGTGTCGCCTTCGACGCATGCAGGATTGTTGTTGGGTCCAAGGTTGATGCTCTTGGTACTTAAGTAAGCAAAAGAAATCAGACGGCGCGCATGTACTGGTGAACAAATCCGAAATACGACAAGGGTGTTGACTATCCATGCAACCCGTAATCCACACAGTGGCTGGAAAAATTAAGTTGGACGAGGATGGGGGAAGGGGGGAAAAAACCCGGAGGGAGGAGAAAAGAGAGAGGAAGAAAGAGAGCCACTTATGTGCCGAAGTTGGTAAGAAGAGAAAAAAACTCTAGGACGTAAACGAAGTGAATTTAGGCACATTTACATTCAGACAGAAATACGTGGAGAAGTTGCCAATGGATAAAAGTCAACAACACGGGAAAACAAATACCTTTGCATGAATCGGGTCTAAGGCAAAAAACAGGGGAGCTCAGAGAATTGACGGTGGGGGGAAGAAAAAATAACATGCATGTCCATGGGAGAAAACTGGAAAAATGGAATATGGACCACACAGGGAAGCTGAGACCTCTGCTCTTTCAACAAGAGCCTAATGGCAGGGACAAGAGGAAAGAAAAGGGAAGTGGCGCGAACATTGATGGCGAATAAAGTATGGGAAAGACAAGAAAGACCATCTCATTGGCTCAAGAAAGTGAAACAATCAGCGATATGGAGGGAAGTGTGCAAACACCACTGAAGGCGGGCCGGTCAGGGGGGATTGGCACCGGGATAGAGGAAAAGAGTTGTGGGGGAAATGCGAATCCGAAGAAAAGACGACGGTTATCTATGGGAGGGAGCAAAAACCTGAAGTCCGCTTGAACTCAGGTCTGGGGAAAAACAGGAAAAGACAGTACGAGCACGGCAAACATGGGGAGGTAGGGTAACTACTGGGGAAACGAGGGGGGGGGGGATGGCAAAAGATGTCCGTAGATGCCGGAGGAGAGAACTGACTTCCAAGAATGAAAGCTGAGCTGCGCAGGGCTCTTAGATGTTAGTATCAAAAGGACACCAGGAGGTAGACATAAAGGGGGTTCTGCTACTACTGATGGAACAGGCACACGCGATAAACAAAAGAATCTATCTAAAGACTGGGCCTCACGAAAGATGGAAAATGTTTCAGGCGAAATTACTTAGAAACAAATGACGACAGCTGACACGGGAAAAGATATCTATTACTGCTGACATTCACCCAAAGTCAGGAGAAACAAGACCAGACAGACACTACTGTGAAAAAATCACAATTTGGAAAAATAAGGCGCAATGCGGGGAGATGTGCTCAGATACGGTGACAGGGGCCTATAATTACCTATCGGGGCGAAAGAATACACTACTGAAAACCATAATTCCGAGACAGGGTGATGGCACCAGGAAAGGACAAACGGAGCGAAAAGTCTTTGGGCTCGGTTTGACAAATCCACGAACGAACAGAATAGTATCGGCAACGAGAAAAGGAAGGGGAAGCACCTGTGCTGAGCCATCCTAAAATCAAAAAAAACAACGTGTGGAGGAAAGGGAGAAGTGTCCGACAAAAGTTCGGTACGTCCAGGAACGCAGTGGAGCCAGAGGTTGCAACGTACAAAAAAATCAAAGAAAAAGAAACAACCGGGGTTTCATAAGAGGAGCTGGCCAATTGAAGAACCAACCCTGATCTGGGCAGGAATAGCGTTATGACTTGCTCAAAAAAGTGGATTGTATCCGAAGGTTGAAAACGATATGGGGGGAGGCAAGCCACAGAAGCCAGGACAGTGAAAAGATTTTGCCAAATGCTGTAGGATTGGCTTGAAGAAGGACGTTTGTGTATGCACAGGATAGCAAAGCAAAGGCCAATCCGCAGGAAAACCTTAGAAAGGGGGGTCAAGTCGACTCATTCTATGGACAATAAAAAGGTCAAGACTAGAACTGAAAACCTTGACCCTACAAGAGAGGAAACGGGTATCTGGTTGTGTTGTCCGATTTTAGGAAAAGGAGGGAGAGTAGTAGCTGGAACGAGACCCCAAATGGGTACAGGAGTGGAGAACCGACGGGTGTCCAAGCACTCGCGGTAACGAAATTGGGGGATGAACCGATCTTCAAATTACACTGAGCAGCGAGTTCCTTCTTGGAAGGAATAGGGCGTGTCATCGGCGCATTTGTTTGCCCCATAAAAAATAGTTCAGATAAAAGAGGGGGGAAACCACTAGTGCGGGAGGGAGGGAAAGCTCAAAGAAAGGTGAGGGTGAGGAGCACGGGAAAAAGGAGAGGGTCAACGCCTTGGAACTGAAGCAAGGGCCAAGAGAGCGTATCGAGATTAACGATCGGAGACCCAAGCCGTGACCATGGGGTGCTGCTGGATCAGGGGCCATTTCAGAGGTACAACCTAGCTTGAAAAATCAAAGAGGTGAGAGAGAAAGCAAGGCAAAACGACGGAGGCCAAGGGGGAAAAAGAAGGTTCCTAGTAGCACCATAATTAAGTTTCGCGACACAGGTGGAAAAACAAAGGGAGTTGGGCACGCGGTCCCGCAATTCGAAGGCAAACGAAAAAGAGAGATCCAAGCACTAACAAAGAGGTCAGGACACCAAGAAGTGGAGGCGACAAATTTACTTGAGGGTATGGCTGCAACCGGAAAGAATAGTACGAGAGACCATGAGGCGCAAGAGCCCGCATAATAGTGGGGTTGTTCCGGACCGGGGGACATGGTGACATGCGGGGAATAATCAGGGGAACGAGAGAAAAACGCATTGAGCGCATTTGGGTGTACAAAGACCCCCTTTGCGGTGAAACTTAAGAGAGTTTGGGGGACTAGAGTCCACAAATCACAAGAAAAATAGAAGTGTCGAGTGGGGGGGGAGAAGGGAAAAACCAAGGAGAAGAGATCCCCATCGACCAGAAAAGAATATTTTTGCAACGCAAATGGGGGGAGGTAGACAAGGACTTTTGAGTCAATGCTCCTCAGGAATTAAACGGAGGTCGATTGTCAAACATGAAACAGGGATCGTTTTAGAAGGAAAGGTTCTACTTAAGGAACTCGCATAAACGAAAAGGCCACAGACACAATCCTGCTAAACGTCTAGGAACATCATGGTCTTCACGACTCTAGGGATCACGGTGCAAATAGACTGGAAAAGAAATTTCCAGAAGGGGGGGGGACTACCTCTTGGCGGAAGGGGAAATCTGAAGCTGCGGAGAGACGATAGGACGGTTTCAGAACAGGACAGAAAATCTCCAAGTTTACATTAGCTTGGGGGAGGAGAACTCAAGTCGCGAAAGTGTGGCAGAACACGTTAGACGGAACACTACTGAAGGTGGCCTCATCATCTGACAGAGGTCGTCATAGACCAGATGGTGGTGAAAGGCCACCGGAACGGTCAGGGACGAAAACCCTGCAATAGGGGGGAAACAGAGAAAGACCGGGGACGGGAGGGTGGTGAGACAGAGTTCACTTTCAGTATGGGTACTCTTTTACATTGCAAATAAAAGAAACCTGAATACGCGCACTCTCCTGTAGAAGCGGACAACAACGTAGCACAAGAGCCGAACAGCACGATGAAAGAAAAACGACAGAAGGTTTGGGTTAGGGGGCAACCAAATGCAGGAAAAAAGCGGCGACGGAACTAAACGTCCTGAGGGAAGAAAGGACTCAGAGATTGAAATTTGAGGTTTCAGGGTTCCAAAAAAAACGCGGAACATCGGGAAAAAACGAAGTCGAGGTATCAAAGCGGACCATGGGTGTTCAACAGAATTTAAAGGGGGAACGAGAAAAGCCACAGAGTACGCAACCCCAAGAGAGCGACAGGGCCGACAAGAGTAGGCTACGGTCAGCGTCGCCCTTAAAATTGTGGATGGGTCTAATGAGGACCGAGGAATTGAAGAAATACAAGTTCAACACAGACGAGGACTCTTTGGGGGCATCTTGGCAGTGAGTGCGCAGAAAAGAAGTTCGGACAGGCCAACTACAACAATTGAAGACCTCTGAAACGGGCTTTCTGAGGAGCGTGTGTAAATAATAAATCGCGTGAAAAAACTAGGCCGAAACAGGAAAAAGTTATCGGGTGACTAGAGCATACCAGCTACTTGCCAACCATTGACAGGTTCGGAAAAGGGAGGTACATAATTCCACAAATATCGAAAAGGGATAAGCAAGCATGAGAATGTTGTCAAGAATCTCGACAACCAACGAGTAGTAATAACGAAATAGGCTCTAGAAAAGAGCTAAGGGCGTCATCTCTAGCAGAAAAAAGATGAGAAGAGAGAGATTTTCAGTCTCAGCAAAAAAGGTATGCCGAGTCCGCTTGATATACATGTAGAAGCTCTATGTTGGGTGGAAAAAGCAGGGGGGGATCTCACAGAGACGACACCGTAATGGTTGTCAGCGAGAATTAGTAATGGAAGATCAGGATTCCTTGCCCAACAGGGCTCTGCATTACTGGGAATCAACATAGGGGCTCTCAGACACTATACCCTTGTGATGGTAATCGAAGCGTTATAACGCGAGTTGAATGACAAAAGCAGGGGAGCAAAAGAAGAGGAACAAGTGTTTTCCTTGGAGATGTAGGGGTATTCGGGCTCAGGAACGTTTGTACTGCGAAGGGATAGCAAGAGCGCAGAAAGGAGCAAAAGGAGGGGGACTGGAGGGAGGTCCAAAAGGGGCTTCATCGATGTGAACACCAAGCTACAGGAGCGCCTTGACCCCTTCCGATCGACAGTAGGAGATCTGGGTTGGTGGGGGCTGAGTGAGTGCACTAGGGGAAAGAAGTAGTAAAAAAGAAAACAAGGGGAAGGGATACATCGACTTGTGTCACAGCAAGGTAAAAGAAAAGTTGGGGAATCCGATTCTCAAGGGAGTAAGAAGGCAGAAAACCTTATTCCGTAGGGGAAGGGGACTTGGTGTGGAATCGGCGCGGGCATTTTCCAAAAGGGAAGCTACAAGTTCCATCACGAGAACGAAGTGAGGGAGGGACAAACGTGCGTAAGGAATGGGCCATACCGAACGAAAAATAGGCCTTCAGTCCAGAGAAAAGGGAAAACAGTAACAGATATTAAAAAAGTCATAGGAAAGGTGAGACTGACCATGACACCACAAACAATGTCAAAAGGGAAGGGCCATGGAACTACCGTCATCGGGTGAAAGGAAGCCCGTAAAGGGGGGGACAGGCAACAAAAAGTAGAGGTCTCTGAATGAACCCTCAGTGCCCGTGGCGTGAGGTGCCGCAATGGAGGGCCGTTGATGTACTTAAGTTGTGGTCGCACCAGAAGAAACAAAAAAGTACAGGATGTTGCGCAACAGAAGAGAGAGTTGCCACTGAAACTTAATTCTTATATTCAACCGACAGAGAAATAGTCCAGGAGCTTCACACCAAAAAAAGGGGTTGTAAGAAAGAAAAAAAAGGTAGTCCCTCTGGGAATTAGGCGTCGAGTCTGCAAAGGCGGGAATAGAAGACAAAGGGAGGGTAAGGATAGGGGAATAAGAAAAATGCAAGGAAATGGTTGAGGGGCCTGTGAGTTGTGAAAGAAGGGTACTGAGGTCAACTCTAAAGGCCCATTGCGAGAGGAAGGAATGGTGGCCAAATCTACAAACCAGGGGGCGGAAGGGTGTTATAAAGCCTTAAAAGGGAGAATAAAAATTCAAAATAAGAATATTTGTTCGAGGGGGGAGTGATACTGGTCAAAAACAACAACAAAAGGAGAGAGCGATGAAAGCCCCGAACTTCATTATTTTGCAAGAACGGGGGTGATTCGTTGCTATCAGGGCAGCGAAAAACATACTCAAACAGGACGTAAGAAGGCGGCCAAAAACATGCAAAGATGGGAGATTGCCCATGGGGGACTACTTATACCCACGCGCAATCAACAGCCAACACGGAACAAACCCGGAAGAGGGAGGACTATGACGGAAGAAAGGAAAACTCATGAAAAGCGAAGAATGAATGCGAAATAGAGCATCAATGCAGAGAAGAACAAGGGTCTGGGTTGGAATTGGGAAGGGGAGAGGAAGCTGCGGAAAATACTTCTCGGAGGAGGGGGACGATCGATGGGACAAGATGCAAAAATTAAAAGGTAGTGGGAGCGGCAAAATCCAGGAGGTCCCGCGAAAGTTGCGAACTTAAAGGGGAAAGAACATGAAAGAAGAAGTTGGGCCCTGATCTTGGGAACAGAATAGGAATGAGGTTCAAAGAGACTGCAGGGGGTGGGTAACAAAAAATGCAGGGTTACAACGGCAAGGTTGCAAACAGCTATAAATGGGAAAGGCCTTGGTGTACATGTCTAAGAATTTCAGGATTACGAACCGTTGAATAGAGGTTTTGAACTTTGAGCAGGGAAACGTCCGCTGACCAGAGAACTTAGTAAAGGAACATCAACTTGCAAAGAGCAAAAAGTACATCCTCTATGTGGAGGGGGGAAACAAGGTGAGGGAAACGATTTTTGGTATGGTGGTCACACCATGAAGTAAGGAAGGAGGAAGAACTCAAAAATAAATTGGGCCCAAGAGAAGCAAATAAAGGGAGGACTCAGGGGCCGGAAGAATCTTTAAGAGCAAAGGCTTAAACAATCTGAAGGGAAAAGGAGATGGGGCAAAGCTTGGTGGGAAGGCTTTAGAGCCTGGATAGTGCATACCCAAAGAGGTACAAAAAAGTGAAAAAAAAGAAATACTACGTGGGACAGACTGGAAGGGTCATCCGTTCAGGAAACCTGAGAGTGGGGGGGGTGAGGGTACTCTGCATGAAAATACCGTATTTATGAACAAGTTGCAATCAGGAATAGGTGTTCGGCCTGCTCTGTTGCATATCATGAACCCAAAAAGGGAAAAATGCCAACAGAACGAAATTTGCCTCAAGAAAATAAAGGTAGGTCGAGGATGGGAGGCTCTTGAGCATAGAACTCGCTTACATTCGGGGAAAGTAAAAAGGGGACGTGTCGACTACATGCGAGGGAGAAAGAGCAATGTGGGGGAGGGAGGATGGCCAGACTCCAACATAAGGACAAGATCGCTTACGGTGAAAGGAAGCGAGGGTGATGGAAAACGACCGCCCTAACGCCACTACTACTAGAACGCGGGCCGAGTACCCGAGGTCGCCAGTCAGAGGTAATAACAACAAGGAAAGAATAGAGTTTTATGGATAACAAGTATCGGTAAAAAGTCATACGGAAGCGTGATCCTACATGTAGGGCAGGGCAATTGGAAAAGGGAAGCAAACGACTCTCGAGCCTGGAATTGTAAGCTCGTTAGGGAAGTTTAATGGGATTCTGCCGACCTGGAAACGAAACCTGAGGAAAATTGGTTGAGCCATTATCGGTATAGAAGAGGTCGAAAAGGACACAGGGAATGGGTGCCCTCTGTTTTCAACGCGAGAAAAAAGACATAAGCAGGGAAAAAAACCTATGCCAATTGTGACTAATATGTAGTGAGCGGGGAATTGTTCCTGCGTTTGTCAGAAGGACAGCAGGGGGGCAACGTACCTCGCGCAATAGTAGGAAAGCCTGCAGGAACACCACCACGCTAACGCTGACAAGAGAAGAGGGAGTCCCAGGGAAGAGGGGTGGTGTAACGCGATTGGGTAGGAATTTCCATAGAGTAGGGAAGGCATCCTTCCAGCTTTGCACTAACTAGTGGTGTCAAGTCCTCGATTGTGGGGGAAAAAAATTGGGAAGGGGGAGGGGATCTGAAAGCAACTGACAACTTTAATGGAAGGATGTAGTGGGGAGGAAGAAACGTTTTGGTTTGGCCCCATACCCAAAAGAGGGAAAAAAATCTGTTCCAAGCCCACGTGGGAGGAGAGTTCCGTGCTCGAGGAGGGTCCGACGAAAGGGGAGGTCAGCGGTTCAGTGAATACAACAGAGAGAGTGAGACAGGAGATCCGAACTTAATCTGACGCAACAAGGGACCAAGAGAAAAATGTCATTCTATCCTGGTCACTCCTAGGGGGGGAAGAAGAGCCTGTACACGGGAGAACGGTCCGAGCGAGACCAGATCCCTATTCTGAGGCCAAAAAATGCAGAGGGTTGACTCACAGGCCTTAAATGTTTGGGTCAAAGAAAAAAGGAGCAAAAAAGAAGGGAGGGAATCATCATGGATGGCGAACGGGGGATCTGCACAGAGGGGGGGACAAGTTCCGCAGCTTCCGAATCTTGCACAATGGAAATTCCAATGCCAAAAAGTTGATTAGCGCCCTCACCGGGGGAGGGAGGTCTCGCCCGGATCAAGTAAAGGCGACGGGTACGGCCTCAGGAAAAAAGGGGTGGTGAAGGCCGTGGGGGGTTGACATGGGGTAATTAGCAACTGCAACTCTACGCTAAATTGCGGAACGCGAGTAAGTTGTACATAGGAAACTCCCCGGAGGGACGAGCGATCATGTGGAACTACCATTCCCATCACGATCCCAGACAGCAAGGGAGAAGAAGGGCGTGGAGGGGGATGTGGGAAAACGGAGTAGGTAAGAAAGAAGAAACTCCCGAAACTTTCATTAGTTTCCGCATTGTGGGCTGGGAGAACGGTGGTGGAAGAGCTAAGAATCCAGGACGGAAAAGGGGGTCGATTGTACAACAGTAAAAGCTCCGCCAAGGATCGTGATAGTGGCGTGGGAGAACTAGGAACGCGCTCACTCACAAAACCTTTGAAAGGAGAAGGACGGCAAGCTATTACTTTCACGTTGCAGAAAATGAAGCACTGTCAGAGGAGACTCCACTTTTCGTGGTCGGGGAGAATGGGGAAAAAGGGGGAAAAACTAGAGTGGAGCTGCGACCGGCGGACTGTTGCAGAATACAGTCAGGGAAAAACAATTCTCCAAGTGTAGTTTTGGTTTCTTTGGGGTGTCGCAGTTAAGGGGGAGAGTGTTGCGTCAAATGGCCAAACGGTAAGGGAAACCGAGGACCTACTGCTTGTCCTAAGAACGAAAAGAGGGGGGAGAGAACTGACGAGTCGGGGGGAAAGGAAAAACTGAAAGGCGTCAGAAAAGGGGATAGAAGGGGAATCTGTTTGGTCAGGTAGGAGGAGCACGAACGGTGGAAGAGATGACGACTGGGAGCGTAACTGGACAGTGCCCTGAAGCCGGAAATGCAGAAACCCATCTCCTAACAGTGGTGGCAAGGAAGGAAATGCAAGTAACATCCCTCCACGCTAGTGGCGAGGGTTAAAAGGAGAAAACTATGTTTTGGGGCAAACCCAAGGACGATAAGAAGAAGAACTGGGGGGGCAGGAAAAGGAAAGCTGCTGGAAAGCTCTTGAGATCGTTGCCGGATCCCAAAGGCGTAACATCGAGGAAATCCCAAACGGAGAGTTAGCAAAAGGACATGGGGAGTGAGGCGATACTGTCTGGGAAGCCACACAACATCGAGGACAACAAAAAAGAAGCTACTAAACAGGGGTCATAGAGGAAGGTCGACATCAGCGCCGACGAGTGTTATGGAAAGAAAGAAGATCCTTTAAGAAAGAAGTTGCCAGCAGGAGAGCGAGGACGTTAGGCTGCTCTGGGACTCAGATATAAACCAAAAAGGAAGGGAGGGCACACAACACTACATATTGCACAGTTGGGAAAAATAAATGTCTTGAGAGTCTTAGAATCGGGTGCTCTCACTCGCGTAAAAAGAAGGAGATGAAAGGGATAGTGGTCGAACGAGGCATGAAAAGAAGGGGGAAACCATGCAGATCCAGGTGTCATGGCACTACCATTACAGAGGATCAGGCTTTTGTCAAGCGGAAAAAAGGGTGGGAGGGATCGCACTAGGCAAGCCACTAACTTATAGGATTCGTTGCTCCTACTGGGACA
>Ga0179591_1350852_pt1 | contig 10505 bp, 13 predicted proteins | sample CZOMad2_1_08_16f_FD_182891 | JGI IMG/M metagenome (GOLD analysis project Ga0179591, IMG submission 182891) | Vadose zone soil fungal communities from Angelo Coast Range Reserve, California, USA - CZOMad2_1_08_16fungal (PacBio error correction) | ecosystem: Environmental > Terrestrial > Soil >...
GTCTGGTGCTAATGGGGAGGGGGGGAACATGAAACTAAGGTTATCCAGAGAGGGGAGGACGGGGGAAGATGAAGAGGGGTAAATAAAGAACCATGGGGCTCTGGAACCCATTCCCATATAAAAAGAAAAAACACTGACTGGGCAACTAAAAAGGACGGAATGGTGTGTGAGGGTAAGGGTCGGGTCCATTGGGGAGAAAAGGGGAGGGGTCTGCAGAAGGGACGGGGGGTCTCAAAATACACGACCTAAAAAAAACGGTTTTGAACGGAAAACAAAGCATTCCTGTCCGTATCTGATCTGGGGAAAAACTGCCGGGGGGGGCTTGGAGAAGTTGAGTCGGTTTGAAAGGGGAGCAACCTTATTCGGCGTTCAAAAAGGAAAATATTGAGGAAGTCGATCAGGGACGCTTTAGTAAACATGGTAAAAAAGGGGTGTCATCCCCATCCCTAAGGAAAGAAGGGACCCTGATTCCGGAAGGTATACAAGGCACAGCCTCGTCGGCAGGAGGAACCAGTTAGGGGCAAAAGGGGAAACAACCCAGGATCGGGGAATTTAGACAAGCTAGAAGGGAAAAGGCAGTTTTGCCTAAGGGAAAATATAAAGAAATGGGCTCTCTGCGGGATTACAAAGGGAGCCCCATGACGCAAAAGACAACGGGTGCTCGCCCGTGTCTTGAAATCTTTGTCAGCAGCGTCCAAAATGGACAGTAGCCGCCTGTATCTGTGTAAAAAGCGGCGCAAATCACAAGGAAGAAAAGATGTACACGCGGGACCTTCGGGGAGACTCCACAACGGAGACGGGGTTGGTAGGGGTGATGGCTGACCTCTTGGAACTAGGCAGGGGGGGTCAGAGGACAAGGGGAGTGGCGAAAGCTCTACTACAGGAAAAGAAGGAATCTACTCACGAGTAGCTTTTGCAACAGGGGTCCGAGCGGAGGTTCATTGGGAAGGCCACCTAAGGTCTAAAGATTTTCCTTGACCCTTAGGAGTTAATCTCGACAAAAAACCCGGAGGAAAGAGTTAACTCAGATGTTACGTCTTGATGGAAGGCAGTAAGCGTGCTCCAACGGGGCATGCGCAAGACGACTTTTGGGAAGAAAGTAGATTGGTGAAGAAGTTTCATCAATCAGCTATGTTGATAGATCGGGGGGGGGGGACAAAATCATGGAAAATTAAAAACCCCAAAGCTCATAGGGCAACGAAATATTTAAAAAAAAGGATATCCTCTAATACAAATTGAAACCTTAGGGAGACTGTGTGGGGGTAGACCAGAAGGGTCGGGTTCAAGAACGTGCCTTGGGGGAACTCACGAGGGTTACACATATACTAATGTCTCTCTGACGGATTGCCAAGCTGAGGACTCGTTCGCAGGTTAGCCAGTGGCAAAAGGGGAAAAGGAAGAGAGGAAGAGGTCATTTACCCGACTCCGAACCCGGGAAAGAGAGGACATCGGTCAGGAAGTGAGACAAGGAAAGGGGCCTTTAGGGGAGGTTGACCATACGATAAAGCCGCGGCGAGACTGATGGCAAGTGTGATAGAAGGAAAGGGGGGAGGTGGGGACGGGGGGGTAGGTGTTATTGGAAAGGAATCGGGGGAAAGGAAGAGGCAAATTCTGGCCGGGACATGGAAAGCAGATTTGGAAAACTGATGGGGCCAGGGACCCGAAAAAGAAAGGGGGGGGGTGGTGAAATTCAAGATTGAATGAAAAAAGACGGGACGGGACAAGAAAACAACAAAATCTCTAAGGGTGATTGGTTCCGGAAAGGTAAGTGGGGTGGCACTTCAATTCAATAAGGTAAAAAAGGTGATGAAGAACGAAAAAACTTTTATAAAACCCTGGAGGAAAATCAAAGGACAAGGACAAGGGGGGAAGGGGTTACTAACACAAAAAAATGGGGGGATGTCGTATAAAGGGGGCTGTGGGAAGAACCCATGTGGAATTTACAAGGAGAGAATCCGAAATCCCTGGGTGGGGGGTGTCGAGCAAGTTCAAGTGTGAAACCAGCCATGGCAACCGCAAAGACACCCAGAATGTCCAGGCCGATGAAAATCAACACTAGTTTTAAGAATGCTCAGACCAATAAACTTGGAGTTATCGGGGGGGTAGGAAGGACTCTAAAAAACCCAGTGGGACATACCTTATTACGCAAGAATTGACTGTTCTGTTAGCGGGAGTCAGCTTGGAGGGTGAACCTAGAAGCCCATCGTGTTGGCTCAGTCGACGTCCGAGATCCGTGGGAGGGGCAATTTAAGAACAGTGAAGGCACAACGCTTTGGGGCCAAGCAAATGTGGGAGGGGTCACCATGGGTGGCCCCAACACAGGACACACGGGGTGAGCACTGTCACTCGTTTCCCTATCCGAGGGCGGAGAAAGTGGCCAAGAGAACTTGGCAAGATTAATAACGTTATAGATTACAAGGTGAACCTACGCCTGCTTCAGGGTCCATTAGATCTCCACAGTGGTGGGGTGGGAAAAAAAGGAAGTAATTCGTGGAGAAAAAGGGTACTAGAAATGGGGGGGGCCCCAAGGTTTTTTAAACTGACGAAATCGGGGGAATTGGAGGGGGGTAGGGGAGGGGGGGAGGGCAGAAGGCAGTCGGTGGGTGGTGGGGGGGTGCGGGACTCAGGCCGGGGAACGACAACAAAATCAGCTAAAAAGTGAGGGGGAGCGGAAAAGAAGGAGAGTCTGAAGGATTAGCAAAGTGCGATATGGGACGAGGAGGAGACGGCCCCTCCACTAAACAGGGTCATCCTAGGAGAAGAAAAAAGGGGGGAGTACAGAAGGGGGGGGGGGGAAGGAAAAATTCTTGAATGGGGATCAAATCGCTTGGCAAGGGGGGGGGAGGGGAGTGCAGGACTGCTTGAATGGAAACGACCACGAACTAGTCTGGAACTAAGAAATGAATGGGCCAGGTGAAATACCAAGAGTAAAGAATAAGAAAAATCAAGGACCCCATAAAAAGGACCAATTTATTATGAAAGATCTTGATAACCGAAAACTAAAGGTGAGGAGGCCGAAGGAATAATAGTACAAAAGACGCAAAACTTAAACAAAAAGAGGGCCAAAAAAACAAAAATAAAAAAAAAACAGAAAGGAACACAAACTTGGGGACACCAAAGAGAGAAAGGGATCATTAGAAAAAAAGAATGGTTGCATTCACTCATTGATTGCGGAACCCAACACCGACAAAAAGCGGGAAGCAAAACCCCTTCAAACGGACCTCATAGAGGAACTGGATGTTCAGCGTGCCGGAACAAAGAAAGGCGAACGGCGAAGAAAAAAAAAGAAAAAAAAACATCTAACAACACAACAAAGAGACGGGGGGGGGGGGGGGGGGGCGACAGGTGTGTGGGGGGGGGCAACACAAACGGATAGGGGGGGCGGTGTCTGGAGGGCGCAAGCAGCACATGAGGTGCGCAGGCAGGGGGGGGGTGTGCTTTGTCGATTAGGTAAATGGCGGGAAGACGGAAAACGGCATCTAAAGTGATACGAGACGGAGAATGGGTGGAGGAAAAGGGGGCAGGTCTATGGGTTGGCAAGGGGTTGGTGAGAGGAAGAGGAACAAGGGAAAGGGGGAACAAGTCTTGAGAAGAGGGTTACTTTTTATCGCGCGGGGAATTAAAGCTTGTGGTGGGGGATTGGCCGTCTGGGGGGGTTGAGAACTCGGATTACTCATGAGAAGGGCGGTGGGGGGCAGGAGAAAGAAACTCGGTCTCTAAGGGGGTGCATTACGTTGACGAGGAGAGATGGAGAATCTGGTGGAGTACGCAACGGGAAGGATGAGAAAGGTAGATCCAAAGGAACGGACGGGTTCTCGTTCTCCGTGGAGCCCTCAAGAAAAAAAAAAAAGAAGAACAATGACCAGAGAGGGGGGGAAGATACAAAGGTCCAGAATGGCTTACACCCACCGATGAAGTCTTGTGTGGATAAAAGAAAGACGGATATGGCGGGCGGTTGTACCGGTTGAGGGGGGGCCCAGGGGGGCGACCTACAGAGGGTCGAAAAACTTCGAAAATAATCTTGGGGGAGAGTGGACTAGAACCGTAACAATGGAGAGGAGAAACGATCAATGGCCATCTTTATTTGACGACGGGGGGGGTCCACTCATGGGGTGGAACAGGGGGGGGCCGCCACAGCTGGCTGAAGGTACTGTGATTGCAAATAATGGACTCACCAATTTGGGGTGAAAAAATGTGTAATAACACAAGTACCATGTACACTGGGCCCCAATTTAGTAAAAAAGAGTTCAAAAAACCCGGGGGGGGGCTATTCTAATTAAAACTAGCAGGGGTAGGACATGGGTACGAAGTGTGACAAATTGTATTCTGTGGTCAGTATCCGGGTATAGTGGATTCTCTGAGAAGATAGCTGGACTGGGACCCGGGATTCCATTGCTCTCGGCAGGTGGTGGAGGTGTGGATGGGACCCAAAGTCCACCACTTCCCTGATAGCCCCTGGACAGACCCACAATAAATCACTCGTTCTGTACATCAAGCTATGTAAAGTCGGTTACTGCTCCCCGCGAGGTTGGAGTCAAAGTAGGTGGAAAGGGGGAGTTGGGGACAGAGGGTGTGGGGTAGAGGGTGGTGTAGGGGGAGCAGAGGGGAGGCTGTTGGGTGGGTCGATAAGTAAGGGTTTGTGGAGTGAGAGGAGGGTGGAAGTGAGGAGGGGGTGGGAAAGAGAGAGGAGGGAGGCGATAGTGAGGCGTGAGTGAGTGGGTGTAGGGGGAAATAGATTGGACGGTAGAGGGGGAAAGGTGGAGTGTATGGAATGTGAAGCAGGGCGGGAAAGCGGAGGGATAGGGAGAGCATAGGGGGGTGGGGGAGGTACGGGGTGCCTTCTTCAAGCCCTGGTTCCCGTGTCGGCTTAAATTGGTAGGGTATAGAGCCCAGGTGTAGCGGGCCACGTGTATAGCAAGTTCTGCGCGACTTGTAGGGTGAGTCCTCGCGGTTGCTTGCGCCTGTGGTGCTAAGGTCAGGTGGTGGGGGTAGGTAGACCAAAGATCCATACATTCTAGGGTAGTAGTATATATATATAACATATCGGAATGCTTCATAATTGGAAAGGGAGATGATGGTGATATATCGTTTGGAGTTGGGTGCAATTTTTCTGTGAACATGAACTCTATTGAAAAGTCATTGTTAGGGCTGGAAAACGATACTAACTGGTAAACTCATTCAACAAGGTGCGATAACCCAGGGCCATAGAAAGAATAAAAAAAAAGGAAAGTTGTCAACTCTTCATCAGGGGGGGCACAGTTTTTTGGGTGAAGGGGTTGCAAGGAAAAGATTGGGATTGAAATTCATTAACTTTTGATCTACTGAAAACGGGCTACACTACTTTTCCGTACCCCTCATTCCTCGCTTTAGGCTTGATGATTGCCCCAATTTGGGTGCTTAAATCATGTGGTCAGGCTTGGCTCAAAGTTCTCTGTCCAGTGTTTCGCCAGGGAATCGACCTCGTGACTTCGATCTCCCAAAAAACGTCCATATTCGAGGTGAAACGGATGGTCAAAGTCCCCACAAGTATCCGCGCCTGGCATCAGGCCTATCTTCTACAACTTCATTGCATTGCTCACATGTAAGTCTTGGAGCGCCCGCAGGAAGTCTCTACGGCACGCCGTTTGAGGAACCGTCCCCCTTCCCTCAGCAACGCAGGATCGCGGGTTCTCCAGTTCCAGGTCCCCTCGGTCTGATCCCCTTTTGTCCTGGACCGTGGGCTCAGCTTTTAATATCACTCCCGTGTGCCTGTGTACCCTGCACATGCGGGATAGTGAAGCCGCTCATAGGTGTCCCATACTTTAGTTTCACGCACCACTGTCTCGTACCTCTTGGAGATACGGCCTGTTTACTCCCCTAGTCAACTTAGCCTGCAATCTGTTGCTCTCGTAACAAGTCGGAAGGGGAGACCTTAACTCTTGAACCTCTGAACCTTCCCCCCGGGTCGCCCACCACGAAAGGAAAAAATATTTAAAATTGAGGATCTAAGGGGGGACGGAACGTTAATTATGAATCCTTGGCGCGGACAGGGATTCACAAACTCTCTAAAACTGAATGAAGTACTGCCTGACGACTCGTAAAAACCCCGTAAGTGGACACCGTGTTGCAAACAGTGTCGATTGGATAAGTCGTGGAGTAGCGATCGGAACAAGTGGACGTACCCTCAGTTATCGACAAAAACAGAAACGCGGGGGTGATGATAACTATACGTGACTCCTCCGGGTACGCCCTGTCCACTTTCGGGGACTACAAGTGAAAAAAATGAGCTCAGCTCCGCCCTGTTTTCACCCTTTCGCCGGCGGGGGTGGAGATCATGTATCCGCAGGCATGGAGAGGTGGGTGATCCAATCAGTCCAAAAACCCCAACGCTCAAAGGGCAACGTGGGCCGCTTTCAACGATAGACTCGACAGCACATGCGGGGCTTATTGTCGGTTGAGGGAACCCCCGTAGGGTCGAAAGGTTCAAAAAGGTCCGTGAAGCGACCTCATCTCACGGGTTTACACAGATACAAGAGGCCGAAGGCAAATGTGACGAGGTCGGTCAACAGCCTCGTTAAAAAAAGAGGGAATGGACATGTGTCGGGGCATTAATCAGAGCTGAAAGTCGATTTAATCGGACCGAAAGGCTAAGGTGTCCGGCGGGATTGAAAGCAAATTTGCTGTGTCGTGCAGGTTTGCATTGACATCCGTGCTAAGACCGGGACGAACGGATGAGGCAGGGGGGATATGGAACGGTGACGTCGCGTATTGTTTGAGTTACATACTGAAAGAGAAGGAAGGCCAGTCTGGTTTGACATGGCGCATGAGTTCGAATAAAAATGGTTGGGACGGGTTGGTAGCCAATAATAATAAAAGTAAGTAACTGGGAGGTATGCCAGCACGCTAACTCATGGAACATCGCGTAATATAGTTGGTGGTCAGGTAGAACTTTTATACTGTACACGAGGGCAGCCCTGCCCCTGTCACTGAAACCTCCATTAACGTGGGGCTAAGTGTACCCGATGTCAACGTGCCCAAAAACAACTTTGGAAATGGGACGGATCACCGCAGTGTTGTTATGACCGTCGATGTCCGTGATACTGGGTGAAGGGCTTCAAGGTCACTCTCCCTAACAAAGGAGATTCCACGTAGCAGTCATGTTCACTGCCCCTATGCACCACGGCTCCTCAGGAAGATAAAAGATAGGAAAAATGTCAAATGAAACAACGTCTATGTTACATAGTACGCAAGATGGACTTAACTCAAAAGCGAAAGCAACAAAGGTGGAAGGATTCAGAGGAACTTGAAAAGAAAGTCTCAGGAGACCTCCTGAAAGGAGCACAGGCGGGTATCAGGGCTAGGGACATGGAAATAATGTCGCGACTTCCCTCGGTGAAAGTGCTGCTGGGCTATTGCTGTGTCCATGTGGCGCCCCAAAAGCTACCATGTATACGGGAAGCAGGAAACTGCTAGCTGTCGGGACACTTTCGGGTATAGAAAACGGGAACAGGCATCTTTCAGGAAAGGTGCCAGTAACCTTCTGGCTGAATTGTCTCGAGACCCTTTTCCAAAAAATTTTCTGGCATCTGTTGAGCCCTTGGCTCGCGCTTGGGGAAATACAAATGTGAAACCTTCCAAGGGGAGAAGCACAGTCGGTCCGGTAGCTCCGAAAAGGAAGCAGTGCGCTCTGCCAGCAAAATCGGAATAACTTAAAAAGGGGGGCACATTGCTTCTCAAGAACTACGCAAGTACCCATTGCAAACGAAGGAGCTGACGGGACAGGGGAGGTCGAGAGCACCCGTCAAATAAAACAAAAGACCAATCTAGGCTAACACCGAAGGGGATCTCAGGTGGTATCCATAACGGGGGTTGGAAAAATCTAGTATGGTGGGGCTTGGGAATTGGGGTGCGCTCCGAGGCGAAATAGCTGAATCGTCGTGGTATCACCGATTCCTTCGTTGGTAAGAGAGCCAATCCTCATCGGTAAAGGGCCACAATTAGCACAAAGTTAGAAGAGGTAGCGTTACGTGTCCACACACAAAAGGGGGGCGGGGAAGTAACTCCTGTCTGCACAAAAAAGACGTCCCCAAACCCCCGAAAGCTGTTCTCTTACGGAACAATTCCCTAGGTACCTCATCTTTACAGGCCAGCTTTCAGTGGGGAGGAAACCTGATTCTCACAACCCAGGGCAAACCAATCGAACCTGCCAATGGACTACAGCGTCTGAACAAAAACAGTCATGTCAAAAAGGAGTAAAATGTGGTCGAAAAAAATGAAAAAAAAAAAAAAAAATGAAGGGTCGCAGGAGTCAGAATCCTAACTGCAACTGACCCCCACATGGGGGGGGGGGGAAAAAAAATAGGGGGGGAACCCCCAACAAAACAAACCCAACCAAAACAAAACCACTTTCTGTGGACAAGGGACGGTGGAGGGTAAAAAGCAGCTCAATTTCAACGGCAGGAACTAACTCCCCAACTATCTCTCTCACACTAAAAAACAGTAGAGAGAGAGGGGGGGGGGGGTTTTCAGTAGGAAGTTATATTGAGGTGTGGGCACGCTGCAGCATAAGGACTCTGAGGACGTGCTCGTACTGTTTGATTGGGCTCGCCTCATTGTCAGCGATTTGTTTGGGATGTGGGGGTTGAGAAAGCACGAGTTAGCCCAGAGTAATCAATGGGGTCGGTGCCTTGAATCGCGCGACAAGTGACCTAGCTGGTGTTTTGGTTCGGGTGCGGTGGACAGGATTCTGAGGACGAACAACCTTTGGGGGGGGGACAACGGTAGCGAAAACCTCCTAGGGTGGGCAGGAAGGCGGATGTGAGTCAAATATCGTACCAACGCGGAAGGGAAGGGGAAGGGTCTATACGACGGGTCTTCGTGAAATTCAGATCGCGAACGTAAAAGAAGGACACAAAACCATCAAATTCAGGAATGGCTGCCCACCTATGGAACCTTCGGTGTGTTGAGTAACACTTCGTATTATTTCCTGTGTATCGAGAGGGAACTAAGCGAATAGTTTCTTCCGAGCGAATCAGGTGGCGTAAAAATGACGAAGGGCAGTAGGTTGAGACCGGGGCCTTTGGATCCTGTTTCCGGGGGCATCGGCAAAAGCTGCTTCCCTGGGTCGCTTTCGACACTCTAAAGTCCACTCATTAATTGTTACAATGTGTGAAAATCTAGTAACGAGGGTCACACTGTCCTAACGTTTTTTGACAAAAACCATGGGGCGTCTAAGGAAATGAAAGGGAGGAACATGTCAGGACGACGAGACCTGTCGGGTTTTATAGGTTGCGAGGGCTGCTAGAAAATAGCGATGGACAAAGTGACGCTAAAAAGGGTGGCGTGGGGGGGCGCCATGAAAGCAATGCACAGGGGGAACCCCTCCACCGACTGGGTAAGGCAGCCAGGCTGTCAGCGCCCAGGGAAAAGGACTCTTGCCAAGTTTCCACACTGTCGCTCCAGGGGCCAGAGACCTGAGAAGGGCGTCTCCTTTACCCTTTGGTTCTTGAGGGAGTGGCGGTACCAAAGACCTAATGCCCTAAGTGGTTATGATGAAGAAACATAGTGATGTCAGTGAATTGAGGATCGGGTGGTCTAGATCATGGGTGCGGTGGTGCGGGAAACATGCTCTTGGACAACCCCCCTCAGGGATTTAGGACGGGCCTATGACTCGTACATTCACAATGGGGAGGAGGGAGACCAACCCGATACACTGGCAACTCGTCACAGAGGCACAGGGCCTGGTTCGATAATCTTTCAGTTGGACTAAAAAAGGTCGGATCATTACTGTTATTGCGAGAGCGAAAGGGGGCTAACTGGTGCAAGTAAACAATGACGTATCATATTTGTGCTGGAGCGCAAGACCGTCTTGGGTTCGTCCAGGGAAATTCTTTCAATGATACCAACCTAGAGCCAGTTCAAACACAATAACCAAATATTGCCAGGAGAAATTCGGCTATTTCGATTTCAGAATTGCAATAAACATACCGACCGCGCTTAATCTTTAAAGGCTTACTCAACTTTCTGCATGTGAAAAACGGTCGGCTATGCAGGCACGACGGTATGAAGGGGGGTCACGACAACAAACACAGCCCTGAAGCTGCTTTAGACACTGCCTGAAAACAAGGCTAAGTTTAGGCTCTCTGAAATACATATACTGATCCGCGATGAATTCCCGCACCAAGGAACCTTCCGAACGGGGGAGCAGCTTGTGAAAGACCACCTCGTCAATTGCAAAGTCAGGAAGAGAGGTAGAGGTGTACAATTCCAGTCGACAATACGGGAGATGTCTGAAAAGCTCTGACAACATGCCCAGGGTCTCTCACACAAACTCAAGGGGATAAAAGATATTGGGTTGGAATATGGAGGATATCGTTTCCACGCGTTTCCACTTTGAAGTTTGTGGCAGAGGACAAGGTTTTGGGATCAAAAAATCTATCTGTAAAAGATTACTCAATTTGCCCCCAATTTTCACAAAAATCGATGGGCTGGTGGAAGTCTCTGTCAGCCATCAAGTATACCCGACG
>Ga0179591_1374203_pt1 | contig 10505 bp, 9 predicted proteins | sample CZOMad2_1_08_16f_FD_182891 | JGI IMG/M metagenome (GOLD analysis project Ga0179591, IMG submission 182891) | Vadose zone soil fungal communities from Angelo Coast Range Reserve, California, USA - CZOMad2_1_08_16fungal (PacBio error correction) | ecosystem: Environmental > Terrestrial > Soil >...
TGAACTTAAGAATGCATAAAAAAACGGGACGGTGACTTTTGGGGAAAGACAATGGAACTGATCCAAACTAGGGGGGGAGCCCGGTAGTCCTGACAGTTGGGGGAACAAAGAGGGGGATTATGTATTTGACCTCTGATAGGTGACAGGATCGTTACACCAGGGGCCTACAAAGAACGGGGTTGAAAGAACGCAGTAAAGCCATAAAATAAGGAAAAAAGACGGTTAGGGGCGAACCACTCGTCTGCACTCGTTTTTAAGGAAGGGGACCCGCACGGTCTTGTCGTCACCGGAACAGAAATAAACAAAATTGCGTCCGAGCAGGGTCAAAAAATGCAGATCTGGCTCGCGGTTGGTTCAAGCAAGAGGAAGTTTATGAGAAAAAATCTCCCTGCCAAGAAGCTTAGGGGGATACTTTGTTCGGTAAAAGACAAGCGCAAACGGACATTTAAAGGGCCAAAGCGGCATCGTCCTTCTATGTGAAAGGAAAGGTGCCCTTTCCGAGAGGCATTACCAAGGAAAAAGTACGCAAAATGAAAAAAAGAGTGACATTACATTGCTGGAATCAGCGACATCCCTAAACGTGAGGATTACTTCGTCCTTAATCCCCAGAGGGAGGGGGGGGCGTAAAGGAAAAAATACTTGCCCAGGATTTAAATCGCACAAGATATTCAATATAGGAGCATTTTAAGATATCAAAAAAAGTTGTAAAAAAGGGGATAAACTTTGGAAGGGAAAAATAGGAAACGAAGATCGGGCAACCGGATTGGTAACTACCCAGCGGGGTTCCCTTTGGGGGAGAGGGTTGCAGAAAAAATTGAAGTCAAAGGTTTCCGGAAAGAAAATTTCGCGAGACATCAGGTATAAATATGCCTAATCGATGAAAGGGAAAAACCTTTTACAGGCGACTTGCCGGGGAAATAATATAGGGAAGGAATTATAAAACATGAGGGAAAATTAATTCAAATGATATTCGGGAAACATCGGTCCTATAATTGCCCAGATCGGTGTTGTCAGAACGGAAGGGTAAACCAGACCGATGTGAGGTTTTTCCTCGTCAAAGTCACCTCCAAAAATGAGATATCTTTAGGAATAGAAATCGGCCTCTAAAAGAAAAGGTCTCTCCACTACGGAGATTAGCTTGGAAATCTCCGAATCACGACGATTACCTGAGAGTATTTCTGCAGCATCCAAAGAAGTCCGCTTGAACACAGGGTAACAATACCGGGAACACCGCAAAATGGTTACACGTCAGCCCAGTTCCAGGGGAAGCTTTTCTCGGACCAAAATCCCGGTAATCAAGAGAAAGGTCCCGGTATGGAGGCGGACGGAGGACCTCACTGTGGGCCGAGGCCAATAGGAAACTACCGGAGTGTCCATTACAAAATGAGGGGGGAAGCCCATAATCTGGCCCGGAGCGGGATTGGAGGGGAAAACAAAAAAAAGAAAGACTGCCCGACTGGGGAGGGAAGAAAAGCGGGGGTGCTTTGGCAGTAGGAAAAAAGAAACACAATTCTGCCAGTGAAGGGGGGCACCAGGGGAGAATAAGGTGCGAGTGAAAAAACATCAAAAGGACTGTAACCGTAATCTGGACCGAGATGATCAAAAGTCGGGCTGTCGTCAGGTTGCACGCAGAAACTCACAGGGTCCCAACCGCAAAAAACCCTGTGAGGGAAAGGGGGAATGAAGTTGAAATGTGCGAAACCATCGACACCCGCTGGCGTATTAAAATGACGTGCCGGGGGGTAAATGCCGAGAAAACGTGGAAAAAGAGCGATAGCGGAAAGTACAGAAGTACGTTTGGGGAGAAACGGACTATTTTGCCAGGAAAGAGTATCGATACTGTACGGCCGGCCGGCCGTCAAGCAAAAACCCGCATACGAAAAAAAAACGTAGTCCGCGAAACAGAAGAAATCGGCAAACAAAAATTGGTTGAAAAAATCAGGTGAGGGAAGCGAGAAGGACGGGGTAACACCTTCAAAAAAGGTAACCAGCACCGGTAATAAGTAAGAAGTCATTCAGAGTCAAGGAGGGAACCGAGCGAAAAACCGTGGTGGGCGTTGAAGTGAAAACGTCTGTCAAGACCGTATGTTGGAAGGGACAGGTTTCCCCATTCGTGCGGGCAGGGGAAAAGATCTTTGTTTCAGTTAAGCCGAAACGATGTTGACGGACAAGACGAAACGGAAGGCAATAAGGGGACGGGTTTGCAAAAAGTCCAAGATTGTGCAAGGGGCGGTTGGAAAGAAAAAAAAGACAGCACGTACGGGGGTCTAACAAACAGAGCCCTGAGAATGAACGTTCCGCTACGCGCTAAGAACCTAGGAGGGGACCAGAAATATAAAACATGACACACGGGGGGATCCGGGGAGGATCAAAAGTCCGCAGACCGCGCTAGTATTGGAACTATATAGAGGAGTCAACACAAACGAGGAGAAGGAGATATCTCTATCTCACGGGCACTTGAGGAGTGAAGCCAGGATTTGGCACCAGGACTAAAGGAAAATGGAACAACAGCTCGTGTGAATGGTGGATAATTCACAGAGTAACGGAGTTCGACGAGTGACCGATAGAAAGGTTACGAAGCCAGAAACTGGGGGGGGGGGGTGGGTTGGAGAGGAATTCAGGAGTTAAACGAGTGGACAAAAAAAAACAAAGGTAAAAAATCTTGGGGTCCAGGGCAAAAAAGAGAGCTCCAGTTTTAAAGCATGGCCGGAAGTGTCGGGAGGCCGGTCACTAAACCTGAGAAATGAAGCTTGCAAGAAACCAAACGAGCGAAAGAAAAAAGGCTCACTAATTGGATTTGCCAAAGGTCCGACCAGGATTATGGCCGACTTGCAAACGGCAAAGTCCAAACTTTCCGCTAAAAAAAATACCGAAGACCCGTTTGGCAAAGGTATCATTACTTGCTCTGACTAAAGCAGGTGGACATTAGGGGGTAGTAAGCCTCTCGAGGTCCGGGGTAGAACTTGAAGAGGAATGAAAATGGAGGTTGGGCCGACGAGATTGGCGAGCAGCGGAAAAAGATTTCCGAGGGGACTTCTTTGAAAGGGGTCCAAAAAGAAAAAGATAGAAAAAAAAAAGAAAAAAAAAAAAAAAAAAAAAAAAAAAAAAAAAAAAAAAAAAACAACAAAAAAAAAAAAACAAAGCTGACGTACATCCTGTCCAAATGGAGCTAAATGGTAAGAATTACGGGTCTCAATTTAACAACAAGGATGAGAAGGGATTTTCACTCTACGGGCCAGAGAGGCTTCGGACAAATCAGACAGGAAGTAAAGGGGTAAACAAAGGACCTGGAAATCACAACAGAAGTGTGGAAGTAAAACCAGTGGGAAGCAGGGAAAGCGTATGGCTGTGGGGGGCTGTCGTCTGTCGCAGCAAAAATCAGAAAAAAACCGTGACAGGGATGAGAATAAAGTACGTTTATGTAAAAAAAAAAACGTGGGGGAGCGCCCTTCGGTGCAAGAACGATCCAAGGGAAACGCTAAGGACCAGCGGTCAGCTTGTAACATCTCAAAGGGTTGAAAGGGACTCAGAAAAAACAAACCGCGGAAAGGGGGGGATTACATACTGAGTCGGCTAAATGAAAGGGAACTTTACAGGGTTGGGTCATTGTGGAAAAATAAGCTTCCCGCCCGAGGGGGAAGTGGATTTTTGGATGGGAAAAACCAAAAAAGAAAATTGGGCGAAAGCTGGCACTATCGATGTGGCGAAAGAGGTTGTTCAAAAAAAAAAAAAAAAAGATGCTTTCCCATCGGGACGACGAAACCGACCGGTGAGAGGGACCGGAAACTGATAGAAAGAGTGGGGTCTCGCACAAAGGAAAGGCGAGAAGCTGACGGTTGGACGTGTTTTAACGGCTGGTCCAATTTACGTTTCCGGTTTCCTGAGACAAAGGAAGAAATGGAGGCGAGGAACGTAGGTGAAGGCATCGAAAGTAAATAACGGGGACGCGTCCATTTCAACGAAGGGGGGAACTTCTAGCTCCAGGAAATAGAATGGGCGCGCACGGCACACCAACCCGCGAAAAATAATATCTGGAAAACGCAGCGGGTATAGTGTTATCACAGCAGGGAACAGAAGAAGAAGGGGAGACAACGATGTTACCTGAAGCAGGGGGACTTCACAATAACGGTGGTAAACAAGGTCAGCGAAAAAAGTGCAAGAGGCGCAAACACGGGGCAGAATGAAATGTGTATAACGGAAATATCGATTACGCATAGGGGTAAGAGGGGACTAAACGCCAAACTTATTCAAAAAATCGAATGGGCACATGCAAGGGAAGGAACAATCAATGGAAAAAGAGGTGGTGGGTCGGTTAAAAAGCCATCGCAGTCTTGCTTCGGCGATAGAACTGCCAAGGATAACAAAAACGGACAAAGCGATCAGGGTGAGATCGAAGAAAGAGGGGTGTGAAGGGAGGAACGCTCTTGGACATGGGAAATGAGAGTAAACGTGACAACCGTACAGATTGGCGCGGTCCAATCCTTACAAACCGAAGAAGCAAGGGGGCGGGGCTGTCGATAGAACCACGAAATGTAAATAAAAAAGGGTGGAACTTAATTGTGGGATAGGTTGGCCGGGTTCAGATAAAAAACTGGCGGACGGGCGTAACGGGGACATTAAGAAGGAAATGCAGGGACACGAAACTGGGCAATTCGCTGGATGGGGGGCGGGTTGTAAACGAATTCACAAAGTCACAACAGAACAGCAATAAAAAGGAGGCGTTAGTGGGGAGTTACGTACTTCTTATTTGACAAACGAAGAAGACGATTCAGAATAACCGCTGATCAGGGAGCACAATGGGGGGTGGGTATAGGCAAGCCCGTTGTGGGGGAAAGACCTTGCATCCGAAAGGGTGTGGTGTCGAGGAACAGCAAAAGAGTCTACCATCGTGGTTCTCGGGTAGTAGGGAGAAGTCGGGGGTGTTTTAAAAAAGGTAACTATGACCTATCAGAGTGTTGGAAAGATCTTTAATCTACAATTCTATTTGTGGGGACCACACTTCATAATACCGAGTAAAAAAAACCAGTGGGTAGAGCGTCAAAGGAGTCTGGTGAACAAACCTAACGACCAACGCTTCAGGTGTTGAAAAAGATTCATCGTGGGAAAAAAAAATGACTCAGACTCGGATAAAAAAAAACGGGGAGGCAAGATAATAGATGGGAGTTTGTGATTATAACAAGGGAAGGGGGTCGTGAAGGGGGGTTGGACAAACGAAAAAAGGTGGGGGGGGGAAGACCAATAAAATAAACGGACTGGGTAACCCGGGAGATTGGTCCCAAGGGGGGTGATTAATGATTTGACAAAGAGGAGGGTTCATTACAACGATGAAAAAGAACTCACCTGGGTGAAAAGAAACTCAAGGAGGAGTCTATACAGAGGGGGCATGACTGTTCAAACAAGGGGTCGCAAAAAATCTGACACTCATGGGGAACGGGAAACAGCAAAAGGGAGGCCAAACCCCAATTTGCTTACCGAGAGCAGGGTATTAGTTAAAAAACTAGAGGAGCTGCAGATCCCAGAAAGAGAGTGAATTCGGGGAAACAAAAAAAAAATTAGCCATGACGCTCGGTGGCTGTGGGGGGAGATTCCTGGTGTGAGTGATTCAATACAAAAATCAGGTCAAAAACGTGAAACGAAAGCGGCATCCCCGATGAGAGGTCCATGAAAAACGTTAGCCCTTAAGAAAGGCATGCTAACTTAACAGAAACTCTCCGGACCAACACGGAAAACTATTTGAATATGCATTGGGGAGGAGCGACGCCCGCCGACAGCTCAAGGGGAGCCTGCGGGAAAGTCCGGAAAAATAGGTGGGAATGCACGCAATAATTCCGGACCTGGCCAATATAAGGGCACCACCGGGGGGCAGGAACAAGGCCCAAACTAGTAACATTTAAAAAAACGATAGAAGGGGGGGAAGCCCAGGTGGTGTCCCCGCAGATGTGGTCCTCTGGGAACGGGCGGAAAAAACACGAGCAATCACTGCAAAACCTTGGGGTAAAAATAAACAGCGGGCAAGCAGTTGGAGGCCGGCCAATGCTTTGTTCATCCAGGGTAATTGGGAATTTGCGCGAGTAAGCAAAGGCCCGTAAGTTGCCTGAGACAGTGGAAAAAACGGGCAAATGGTCTTGCCTCCGCGTAAAGGAGGGGAAAGATTAATACCCCGTTAGGGCTGAAGGCTGATATGGGCCGTAAAAGAGTTGGGGGGGGGGGGTTGGGGGGGTTGGCTGGTTTTTCCCGGGGGGGGGTGTGGGGGTTAAAACTAGGGGGGGCCTCGAATTATTGTTAGACTCAAGGATAACTTAACGGAGGACGTAGTATAAAGGGGTGGGAAACGAAGAAGCATAAGCCAAATTCAAGGGATACTGGACAGCGAGAACAACCTGGCGAAATCAAGTCTCCCTATATTCGAAGCCGAAAGTAAAAAAGGGATATGAGAACGAAAAAAATAGGCAGGCCATGGACGGCGGATCGCCACTTCAGGGAAAAAAATGGCGAAACAGGTCCCGCCGCCGGGGACGTCAGCCCTGTCCAAATCCTGGGGTCGAAAAAGTAAACTGGTAGCAGCAGAGCGAAGAAGGTAGGGAAAAGTGAAAAGGTGACCGCTCAGTGTAGGGTTAGTCAAAAAATGGGACAACAAAGATCTGCCGGAAAAAGGGGGGGGGGTGGGGGGGGGGGGGGGAGGGGGGGGGGGAAGGGGTTGTTGGTGGGGGGGGTGGGGGGGATGGGGTGGGTGCATGAAGAAAAACTTCTTTCCGGGCCAACGACCCTGCAGGGAGGGCCTCGAAAAGGGAGGTCAAACTAACAGGTGAAAAACCTGGACACCACCGGAATCATCTAAAGGAGCTGCTTGCAGCAGAGGGGCGAGGTCACCTGAACGATGTACCAGTGGAGAACACCCGGGGGGAACTGTTCGTAGTTTAGGTGCCATCGAATACAACAAAAGAGAAAGGAAATCAACGGACGGGGGTCCAAAAGGTCAGTAAGGGGGGGGGGAGGGCGGGGGAGTAAATGATTCTGGAGCGAACAGGAAGGCAAAAAATGAAAAAAAACATGAAAAGCTGAAAAGAGCCACAGGGAGTTAAAAACTGGAGGGGTCTCACAGGCGCAAAAGCTGGAGAAACCGTGCTACAAAGGGACCTGAAGTGGGCGGGGAAGGAGTACAGAGAGGGGGGTGACAAGATCTCCAGGTTGGGGAGGGGAATCACTGAAGGCCGTTTTCGGGCCAGCCAAGTTGCGGTAAGGCGATAAGATTAACAAAAACCAACGACGGCAAAGAAACTCAGTCAGTCAAAAAAAACTAATCTGCCATCAGGGTGGCCAGAAAGCAACATAGGGGCCAGAAGTTCAGGAACGAGTCCAAAAGAAAGGAAGATAAAAGGCCAGGACTGTACAAAAAACTAAATGAGTAACACCAAGGGAGAGCCGATTATTTGCCGAGCGACGGGGTGGGCAAGTTCGGGACTCAAATGTCGGGGGGGGAGGAAAGGGGGGGTACGTAAGTGGAAAAGGTGGAAAGGTTGGGGTTTTCAGTTGCACTCCCTTCAGGTCGTCTTAGAAAAGCGCACAACGCTTGACGTAAACATGGCTAACGAACTGTTTGGGGCCAGGTCAAGGGAGAGGGTGGACTGGTTTGTCCACTCAGCATAGCAAACCAAGGAAATATTCGAACAACACGAGAAGGGGAGTCAACAGTATCGAACAAAAAAACGGCCTACGCGTTATTAGTACCGGGGAAAATTGGAATATCCGGTGGGAGTCTCGGGGAGGGGAAAAAGGAAGCACTTATGAAGACTAGAGAAGCTCTCCAAAAAGGATGAGGAAATATAGAGAGCTAGACTCAAGAGGTGGCGCTAGCGCCATGTGCAAAACAAGCTCACACCAGAACTTCAAAATCGGGGGAGGGGGGGGGGGGGTAACCATTCCAAGGAAGAATAACGGCAAGGGAGGAAGAACGAGTGATTATACCGAAAAAACTAGCCAGATCTGTTTGCGAAATACGTCATGGGGTGTGCGAGAGGGGTGGACACAGGAAAATGAAACAAGAGGGGGACCTTTGGACCCAACACGATCACCAGTATCAATAAAGAACAGCGGTCATCACAGTGCCTTCCGTAACGAACATCGATCAAAACTGAAACAAAGGAGGAAAGGCGTTTGACAAAGAACTCACTAATGTGAAAATTAAAAAGGGGGACCTCCAACTCTCGAGGGAAGTACAGACCTTCAACGGAGCACGGGCCAAACCGTACTGGCTCTGCAATAAGGGGAAAGACCCCTTTGCGGGGGACTAAGTTAAATGAGCGGAACAGTTGGCAAGTAGGTAGTTTTCCAAAAAAGGCATACCTTAAATGTGAGATCCAGACTGATTTGCAAAATACTGGGGGGGGCCGGCGGCTGGGGCAGCGGGGAGGCGAGGATCGAGTCTTTGAGGTGGAAAGGGGAAGAAGGTCATGGCAGGGGCGAAGCGACTTCAGAAGGTAACTGCCGACAGTAAATTGTATTGGAAACAAAAAAAATAGGGGAAATTGTGTTTACGCTTCCTCTCCCGACGGCAAACTTTGAGCGGCAGTCGCACAAAACCCGGTCCAGGGGGGAAGGGGGGAGCACTGGTGCGCAAATGGGGCAAAAAGCCTCACTTTAGAACCGTCACGAGCAAAAAAGGTAATAAACTGTGAGTTAGTCTGTCAAAAAGACCCAGCAAAGAAGGAAGATCAGAAAATCAGGGAATAGAAAGCAAACGAGGAGGGCAAAAAAAAATTGCAACGAAATCGGACAAAAGTCAACGCGGCGCGCGACAAAGGGGTCTTAACATCGCATTTTACCTGAGGAGGGGGGAACAAAGCCATTTTATACTATAGTGAAATATTTCCTTGGGACGGCGGAAACGTAACAAGGGGCAGGTTTTGGTTAGGTGGGAACCAAGGGAAAAGAGTAAAACAAAAACCTCATTGGCAGGAGGGGCTTCCAGAAGTTTGGGTGCGGACAAAGGAAACAAAAATCGAGAAGGGTCATTAAAGAATTTGGATTCAAAAAACTGGCCAACAAATCACTGAAGCGTTATCATCGTAGGGCGTAAAAATTACATAAAGAAACAACTCAGCATGCTGCTATAAGTTATTTTTTGGAGGGGAAACTAAAAATTATTCTTGGGGGTCCCAATGGGATTATGGGGTAGGAGCCACTTTCGAGTTTTGGGACGGGCTTTGGACAATCTGACGGAAAAATAAGTAGGCTTATCACAGAAATAGCACTTTATTTCGATCTAGATAGCTCAAGAAGAGGGAATTGGTCAGGCTGGGGGGGGGAATTCCGGGCCGCCAAAGTGTATACGCGGCTCCAGGAAGATCGAAGGGGAGGCGGGTAAGAGCACAGGGGAAAAAATAATATTCTGGCAAAAAGAAACGGAGCGGGGGGTATCACATAAGAATAATTCTAAACTTGAGTATAGACCACGATGTTACCGAAAAGCTTGACTTAGCATAACGGGGGAAAACTTGGGAATAGAAGGGCACGGGAAAAGAAAGCTGAGGAAGGTTATATCATTCAAGGGGATAGGGGAGATTGAAACTCAAGAAACAGTTTAAAATTCAAGGAAAAAGGGGGAACGGGCCAGAGGGAACCAACTCGGCAAAATGGACTAAAGATTTTCGTTTACTAAGTAACGGTTTCAGGTCGGAATTGCTTAGAGATATAGCCCGGGTTCCACCTAGACACCTCGGCGGAAACACCTGGGGAGGTGGGGGTGCGGAAAAAATGATAAAAAAAGAGGTTAGGGGGTGAATATCGGGGCAAAAAAACGAACATGTCCAATTAGGCACGGATGCACCGGACCGATTTGAGATTTAGGTGGGATTAACTGGGAAAAAGGCCGAAGGAAATGTCGGCGGGTGGTAGAGTCGCAAGAGTCGTCAAATACTTTGGGTGTGATGTTTACTGGGTACTACTGATATCGCCACAAGCGTAGGAAGGTGAAGAAGATAAGGGACTTATAACGGCTGGGAAGGAACTGGGGAATGCGGCGATGTGTGGGGCTGGTGAAGCAAGGGGAAACAAAATAAGGAAAAACCGAGAGCTTCAGGGGCTGGGATGGTCGAAGACAAGGATGGTAACCAACTCGGCATTGAAACAAGGAACGGGGAAAAAATAACCCTGCTGGGGAAAACTCGGCGCAAAATTGGTGTAGGAAAAGTGGGCTGTGTACTCAAACACCTGCTGTGTCCCTACTCAAGAACCAGGGGAAAGGCAGAAAGAAGGGGGACCTGTTGCGCCAATCCCCGAAAATCTAAAGAGATGGAAGGACTCCTTTTTAAAACAAAAAGGATTATTTATGACGCTGAAGTGGGAAGATGGGCATATCAGAGTGTGGTCAAATCAAATTATCCTCGTTTGGGAAAAAAACTGTCATAAGCGTTACCAAATAACCAGTGAAAAGTGGGGTCTTTGGCTCGCTTACAAGGGACAAACAACACGACAAGCGAAATTATAATTCATGAAAGTTGCCCAGG
>Ga0179591_1274663_pt1 | contig 10504 bp, 14 predicted proteins | sample CZOMad2_1_08_16f_FD_182891 | JGI IMG/M metagenome (GOLD analysis project Ga0179591, IMG submission 182891) | Vadose zone soil fungal communities from Angelo Coast Range Reserve, California, USA - CZOMad2_1_08_16fungal (PacBio error correction) | ecosystem: Environmental > Terrestrial > Soil >...
CCGCAAGACGAGAAAAAAGGGAGGAAAGTCGGAGAGAAAAAGAGTACTCGAAGTCAAAAGCACAAATGTCCAAACTTGGAGGGGCAATTCTAAAACTAGACGTTTGAAGCTGGAAGGGTCTGTGGTGAGGCGACAAGGAGAGCGCGTGCCGCCGACGATAAGGAGAACTTTGGAGCTTTTAACCCGATATGCAAGGATCAGGAACGCTCGAGTGCTTGGAAAAGGAAAATAAGGGCAACAAGCAAATGGGCCAGGAATCAAAACTGGGAGGGAAAATAAAAAAAAGGACCTGTGACTCTCGCTAAAGCAACGCTCCATAAGATGCTGTCGAAAGCAGGGGGGGGTGTCTGAAATTTCGCTCTTTCTCGCCTAGAGCGGAGAAACGGCAAATCAGTCTACAACTCCGGCCGAAAGCTCTTCGTTGGGAGAGGGAATCCAAAGCTACCATTCCGATCACTCAACAGACCCCGAAGGACGTTCCGATTTGTCTTTGAGAGTTAGAATAATTCAGAAATCAAAGAGCATCAAGTAGGGGCAAACCTAGAAGACAAGGTGAGAAAAAAACGGGGCGAGAGAAGGGAACGAAAATACTGGCGGAATGAAAGTTTCTCTAGCGAACCGCTGCGCCGTAATTCACCCAGGAATTGCGAAGCAAGGAAATCAGAACCGGGCACAATAACGGGGGATGGTCACTTGGGAAAAAACCTACCCCCGCAAGATTAGACTTTATATCCTGGTGAAGACGGGGACGCTTCGACAGTTGGTTGGAGGGACATGGTCACACCTAAACCGAACTCGACGACAAAGGGGTAGAAAAGGAATAACGGAGTTATTCGGGATTTGACCCGGGTAAAGACAGCAACACAAGGACGCTCGGAGGGGGGGATTAGAAAAGAAAAGCGAAAAAAAAGGAGGGGGAACAATCTGGGCGTAGAAGAGCGCGCAGAAGCTCATCGGTCGTCATCAACCAAAAAAGGGCTCAAAATTTTGAGGAACCTGCACGAGGTAGGACGCAAGTCGGGAAGACAAATCTTAGCACAAGAGAGGGAAGGGGATTTGGAGGGGCATGAAAGAGCCCGGGAAGCGCGAAGACCAGACGGAGGGGATTGAAAGACTGAGCTCCAAAAAAACCCAAAAACAAATTGGGCACGGACGAGAGGTGTACGCTAGGGGGAGGAAAAACCCAAGAGATCGAAGTGAAGCAAAAAATCGCGAGGAGGGAAAAGGCGGGGAGACTTCAACGTGCTGTCGATGCACGAAAGAACACATGTCCACTCTAACATGAACCGCGAGCCGTGGCGGGCGCTTGCATGCCATCGAAACGGTAGGGGGGAGCCGTGGCGAGGGGGGGGGCCGAAAAGCAGGAAACGAATTGTAAGAGGAGGAAAAGGTGCTTGAAAACTTTGCACAACCGCGACTCGAAGGGAGCAGGGATCGAATCGCCGCCGAGAAAACAGACTCGCCCTGGAAACATCGCCTTTCTTCTCAAACTTCGAACCATGTGAAATGCGCGGAAGACCGCAAGGGGGCAAATGAACCGGATGTACAACCGTGGGGGTGAAGAGGAGAGCCCTCGGAGGGGCGCCGGGCAGTTTCAGTTGGGAAAAAGACGACGACCAATAGCAGGGGGACGAGCTCGTATCAGGCTTTGCGTAGCACGGTATGCGCAACGACCACCTAGAAAAGAAGCACAAACCACAAAGGGGGAGAGGAAAGAAGGAGAGGATGCGCGAGCGGGGGCGAGAGGGAAGAGGAGATTCGCCCAGCTCGTAGCTCTAACTCGCGAATTGGGCGTCAGCCGTGAACTCTACCACGCAGAAACGGCAAAAAAATCCCGCGCGGGGAGCGTACCAACCTTGGGGGGGACCATAACTGATACAGATTTCCCGCCGGGCAGCGTCGAGCATTGGTTCACAAGGCCTTAAAGCTGAAGCAGTAGAGAATTGCCAGCGAGAGGGAGGAGAAATAGTCGAGAGTCAGAAGGAGATCGAGAAGACACTCTCTTGGGTCTTTAATGAACTCATCATCCCACCAATGACGCAGTTCGGGGGACCACCTCGAACGCCTACCCAGCCGTGGAGGGGAGCAGGGGAAAGGCAAACAAAAAAAACCAAGAACGCCGGAGTAAGGCCGGAGGTTCTTGGGGAAATCGAATCGCACAAGTGCAGGGCGCAAACCCTTGGGATCCTAAGGGGGATGGCTGAGAAATAAGAAAGCTGGGTGCCTCGGAAAGAAGAAAAATGCACCAGCGAGGGCAGGAAAATTGCATGTAACACAGTCAGGACATTAAGGGAAAAAAATTCTCTGACACGAAAGGAGGAAGGTCGAATTAATCTATTTCTTACTAGCAGTGAGGGAATAGTTGGTCAGAAGGCAAAGGGCGACTCAAATGTAGAAAGCTGGGAGGGGGTGCTGATCGACTCAAGAGAGGATCGGAGGCAAAACCATACTTCCCAAAGTGGCTCCAATGAAACCAGACGGGGGTCTATCAGGGGAGGTGGCGAAGAAAGGAACAAGCGCTCGTTGGGCAGTAGAACCGGGAACCCGCTATTCGAACCACTCAAGAGGAGATGCCTCCCGCTGCCGTCGGGGTCTTACCTTTGCAGGCGTCGGAAGGGAAGGGGGGGAAAATGCGAAAAAGGCTCTAAAAGAAGGGATCTAAAGGCAAGAGAGGGCAGTAGGTTTTGGAGGGTCAAGTTTTGCAATGCACGCAACTTTCTTTGCCCGGGGCTGACCGGAGGAGGCGAAAAAAAGCAGTAAGAAAGGAGACGAGGATCGATTCAGCGAAAATTTACGGAAACAGCGGGGTGTCGAGGTTCGCAAAATCGGGAGAAGCCCGGTTCCGCACAACCGGTCCAAATGGATACGGAGGGGGGGTGAAAGGCCGCGAGCTACCGAAGAGAGGGAAGGGGTGCGCCACTAACAAAATATAGGCTCACAACCTAGGGGTGAGATGGATGTCTAGCGGCGGCGACGGCAATTTCAATGTTTTACTCCGAAAAACGAATCGCGCGAAGGACGTTTGTAAAAAAGGAAAGGTGCCCCTAGAGACAACGCTTCCGAGCGACAAATACGGGCCTGCACTCCGAACGGAAAGGGAGTTGGGAAACATTGGCTGGTTCTCGTGCAAGCGAGAGGAAAAGGGGGAAATGGGCGGGAACGAGTGATTACACGAATGGCCTTGTAGTAGGGAGACGCCTAAAAGAGCAATCAAGATCGAGTCAAAAGAGCAACCTCAGATCGAGGAAAACAAACGGGAAAACCCAGAAAGAAGGGGGGAGTCGATCACAGCCTGGTCGACAGCAAAAAATAACTATCAGCCACCGCGCTAGGAAAATGAAAGAAAGTTTTGAAGGTGCATAAAGGAGAAGAAGGAAATATTGGGAGGAACAATCGTACACCCAATAGGTCGAGGTACTTCATCTAGCGTATCTCAAAAACCCCAAAAGAGAGGGATTAAAAGAAAGAGAGCGAGGACAGCAGAAACTCCTATCGGATGGTTTGAGAGACAAGGTATCGAATAGCAGGGAGACGTACACATGCCACAACTTTGAAAAGGCAACTAGTCGCGCCGGGTGGAAGCGTTTCTTTCGGGGGGTGTGCGCCTGACGCTCTCGGCAAGGGACTATAACGTCTCTGTGAATTTGACGTTGGGTTCAGGGCGCGAGAGGGGCTTGAGAGGGGGGGAAAGCAGAGGGCTTGCGGGGGATAGTCGATCAAGGAAGGAAAATCAATGACCCTACGCAGAAATTCGTTGAACTCGGCAACAATTCGCGGTAGCTCACTAGGAAGCACGCAAATTTGAAAATCATTGAGTCTGGGTTAATCGAGCGAAAGTGACGGAGAGAAGCTGAAAATATTGGTACTAAACTACTTCTCCGCGCGCTGAGGCTCTGAGCAAACGAAAATGGGGCAGCGCCGACTCAGAAAAGAAAGCATCGAAGCAAGAATCTACTGGAAGTTGACGGGGGAGCATACCTTTAAAGACGCAGAGAAACGCGGCGGCACTAAATAAGGGAAGGGTGGAAGCAACGGCTATCCGAAATCGCACAACGAAGATGACGTCCTTTTAGCTTCACAAAGCTAAGTCCACGGCGGCCGGATTCAAGGAAGGATTGAAGAGTCCTGTTCAGAGCAAGTGCAAAGAAGGGGTTTCAAGTAACCCTCATCCTTTAAGACTTTTTGCGGGGGAGTGCTCGGCGGTCGTAGGAACTTGGGGGGAAGAAGGAAATTTGGCACCCCCACGACCTAGACGCCGACAAAGGTAAGAAAAAGGAAGGAGAGGATAATCAGAAAGCGGGAAGGAGGTTATCAACTCACTGTAAAGGGTGTATAGGGTACCAACTATGCACTGCAGAATTCTTTGAAACCTAATAGCGAAAAGTCAGGTGAAAAAAAGAGCGGGAGGAAAGAAGAAGCGCCGCTCGGTGAAAGGGGGAGAGAAAGAGAAACTCCAACGGAGAGGTTGGGGTGGAGAGACAACCGGTCGACTTATTACAAGAGGGTACCAACGGCTTCGCGAAGCGTTCTTCTTTTTCGTCAGTTCAAAGAGAAAGGGAAGGGAGAGAATGCCAGAGGGCATGTTTAAAAAAAAAAACGGAGGGAAGACGGGGAGGGTAGAAGGGTTACGGGAAGCATGGTGGACTGCATTGAACCACCCTCGTTGGGCGATGAGGAATAAAACGCACGGATACAAGGCTTTGGGATAGGCAAACTTTCAAGAATGATAGTGCAATCGAAAGAGAAAAAAAAAGGAAAACAGAGAACGGAAAGCAATTGGCGGGACGGGAAGGAGGATGAAACGGTAACGTCTGTGGCAGAACAGAGCGTGACCTTTGGAGCACGGGACTGCGCCCGTCCAGCAAAGCGCGAATTGGGAAGGGGGGGAAAAGCAAAGGAAAATCGGGCCGTCTCTATGCTCTCTTCATGAAACCAAAGAGATCGTCGCTAGCATTGAAGGGGGGTGAAAAGGCGCGCAGCAAGGACGATGTAAACGTGCCCCTTAGGAAAAAAAAAAAGGGGGGGAGGCATCGAAAAAAAGGGTCGGGGTCCTCCCAGGACTTGGTGTACTAAAACCCTGTTATATCTCGAGAGCGTGTGGCGGAATCGGCACGAAGTGCGCGAACCCTCTAGAAAGCATTCTCTTAAAACACCAACAACGGCGTAAGAGAGAGAGGAGGGGAAGAAGGGGGGCGAGGGAGGAAAAATCGCTTCCGACAATCAACACTGAGATCAGAACGGTAACAAACAGGACGACAGTGTCGTAACATAGGAAACAACGTGATTAGGAAAAAAGAACCAACTCGGGTTCGAACCACCTTGGGGTTGTTCCCATCCTTCTTCAAGGGAGGAAAGGCGCGGGGCGATCGCAGTTTTCAAAGGGGAGGAGAATTCAGATCAAGAGGAGCCATAGAGCGGTGGAGCTCGATCTTCGATGCATTCGGAGCAACGTTACGCTCTTTGGTTTGCAAAAATGCAAGCGAAGGGGAGGGGGGGAAGAGACAGCAGCTAAATCCAGGGGAGGGACTTTCCACAACCCCCAAAAAATACCGCAGTTCGCGAGGCAAGTGCACACAAGAAATTCTGCCTTCTTTCATGTGAGCGTTTGCAACTGTGAGAGGGAGAGGGGCCTAGGGAGAGCCGAGTGCCAAGTAACAAATCCAGGGGTAGGGGCGGGCATACTATAAACGCGGGGGGGGAACTGCAAGCATCTTCCACATGCCAAGCTAGGAAATGGGAAAGGGGGGACAGGCATGTAACGCTTTGCTGAGTCTACTAAACCTCCTCGGAGCTCTCAGCTCTTTCACGGAGCAAATACGAATAACGAGTCGAGGGAAAACTTGTCAGAAAAGTGGGTAAGAAAGGAGAGACGATAAAAAATGAGCAAGGACTGTAGGAGGGAAAGAATACGTCACTGAAGGGATAGCTGCACGACAGTCCAGGGAAGGTACGGAAATACCACTTTCGAAGTGAGTGCGCAATAAATTCGGCTCGTTGGGGGGAGGAGACCCAAAGAGATGCGGACCAAAAGCACGAGAAGGGAGGGGCAGAAGCACCGGCGGGCATACAGTTGCGGTTCCGAGGTCATTGGGGTTGCAAGAAGTCAAAAAACTGCGTCAGAAGCCGAGCACGGGACGAGAAAAAAGGAAGCAAGGAAAAAAAAAAAAAACGGCTTCAGATGCGGGTGTTGCACGGGGGGAGTTTGTAACGTCCCCCCCTGGGGGGGGGCCCGGCGATACAGAAAGGTGATTCGAAGCCCCAATCCCGAGGAAGAGGGCGCGGGAAGCGAACACGCTCCTCTCGGTTTTCGATGGAGGAGAGGAGAAGCAAGGTTCCTAAACCGGGTAAAATGATCGAGGAAGGAATCTCAAGGATCAGCAGATTGAATGTAGCGCCACGGCCGTAAAAAGGAAAAAAGAAAAAGAGGTCCGACACGAAGGAGGAATTGAGTAGGCGACTTCATTTGTGCTGGGTTGGTCTCAAGATAAAAACAAGAGATCCGGCGCATGCTTTGTAGCCAAGGAAGGGGGAAAGAGGCGCAAGCATATCTCCGAACTGATATAATCCGGAAAAGAGGGGGGCTAAAATGGGAGGGGCGAGCGTGTGCGGCGAAAAAGGAGAGGGTGAAGAGGGAAAAGTGAATGCCATGAGGTTTCCGATTGTAATCTTTCGCGAAGTCAAAAGAGAGAGCGGTCCAGGATCATAGAGGCCATACAAAAAACTCACCAAGCGCGTATGTATGCGAGAGAAAAAAGAAGCCGGAGACCATCAAACAAAAAGACACAGCTTACACTACGAAAGTGAAAGAAAGTGGGGGAGCATTTGGGGACGAGTCGGGGCAGGGGCTAGAATATGGAGATCAGAAATGAGGAAACCAAGCGGAGAGCTGTGAGGGCATCGAAATCTAGAGCCCAACAAACTGAGGAGTAGAAGAGAGAGAAGAAAATACGAGACAAAGGGGGTGAGGGGACCTCTTGCTCTCGCCAATAATTCTCATCCTAGCAGCTCAGAACAGGAAAAACGGGGATGATCGCGACCTTGTGTTCGGAGGGGTGTTTATCGCAGGCTGAGTGAGCGCGCCTATACGGCGACTGGCTGCGGGGGGGGGGGGGGGGGGAGTGCGACTAGAGAGTAACACAGAGGGGGGAGGTGACTATGAGAGCAAGAACAGGACAAGAATAGGCATCCGCGTTCACCAAGGCGCGGGGCGCTCAAGACCGCACGGCGGAGAAAGCACATCGTAGTTTCGGACCCGTTCGCGCCTCGAGACGAAAGGGGGACGATACGGGCGGGGCAAAAGGAAGGGGGTATACAACGCCGGACGCCGAGAACTTCGGGGCTCTAAATACAATTCCAGAACGCGCGCTACAGAAAAGCACCCCGAAGAGTGATTATCAACCTAGATGGTGAGGGGGAAGATGGCGCAAAATCAACTGCTCGGAAGGAGGGGGAGCTGCAAGCGAAAATTTCCGGGCTGATATGGTCGAAATCGCCCCAAATCATACGGGGACGTACCAGTTCAGCTTCATCGAGACAGAGAGGAAGGGGAAGAAAGGCTGAGAATTCGGTCAGCGCCGGGCAAGAATGCAGGGGGAAGGGGGGGAAAACTTCAAGCCGAAAAGAACGAACCGATCGAACTGGGGAATCTGGGCTCGAGTTCGAGCAGTTTGGGGAAGAGTCAGTGCACAACAAAGAAACGAGAGACGAAAGGGAATACAGCCGGAAGGGGGGAGGGACGGGGAAGACTTATTTAGGGGCAGGCGTGCGTGGGTAAGGAAAAAAAAAACGAGCAGGGAGCCGGGGTCTTAGTAACAAAAAGAGAAAATTCGGCGACACAGGGCGGTCTGCAGCATATCGGGCGACGAGGCCGTGAAGAAGGGATCAGCGGGGAGGAGGAGAGAAATAAGCAGAGGGCGGAAAATCGTGACGCCTACAGGATTAAAAAGAAATATGGAAGCAGCTTCCCGACAGAGTCTTAGGGGAGGTGGGGGGTCTCAGGAGCCGTGGGCGCGAGCTAGAAAGGAAAGAGGAATGATTCGAGTAATCGGCACTTGAAAAAAAAAAAAGTTCAAGGGTTCATGGGTCGGAGGCTGGGGGGTCTGGGGGGGGGGGGGGGGGGGGGTGGGGGGGGTGGGGGGGGGGGGGGGGGGGGGGGGGGGGGGGGGGGGGGGGGGGGGGGGAGGGGGGTGGGGGGGGGGGGGGGGGGGGGGGGGTGGGGGGGGGGGGGGGGGGGGGGGGGGGGGGGGGGGGGGGTGGGGGGGGGGGGGGGGGAGGCCAACCAAGTAGCGTCATAAAAAAACAAGGACAAAGTGCTTTTGCTACGTCAATTCGGAGAGGGGGCAGAGGCCATCGGACAGGGCCACGATACGGAAGAAGAGAGCAAATGTGGCGTGGAGGAGGAAGGGGAAAAAAGCAGAAGGCTGGTAAGAGTGTCGGTTGGGGGGGGACAACGGAGCATCTGATGTTGTGTCAGCGGGAAAGGCCATAGTCATTGCTTGCCACAGCTAAAGACGCAAGGAGCCGCTCGAATAAAGGGCTAAAAACGAGGAGAGAGAAAACTGCTGAAATGAGGGGAAGGCACATGTGAAAAGGCGCTCACGAAGACTGGGAAAAAAAAGCCAATAAACTGTGGGTAGAAGGAGGAAAAAATCGCGGGGAGTTTGCCGCCTGGCGGCGTGGTCGAGGGGAACCAGAAGAAAAAAAAGAGACGAGTTCGATCTCGAGCTGGCGTGCGTAATACGGGGAAAGGAGGAAGGGAGCAGGGACACGCTAGGACGCAAAGATCTTCTAAAAAACAAAAGGAGGAGGGGTAAATAAAAAAAGGACTAACCTCCATCAATCTCAGAAAAGCGGGGGCTCTTTTTCGGGAGGGGCGGGGGAAATCGACCACGACGCCCGGCGAAAATCACCAGACGAAGGGGGCATAGGAGGGGAAAAACAGTGGTACCATTCCGGAGACTTCGGGGCCAACTTCAAACATTTTCTCATCTAATCTAAGCTAGGTTGGACAAAGGCGAGAGCGTGGCGATAAAGGGAGATTCAGCGGGAGATCGTCTCGGGGAGATCTGGGTGAAAAGAAAGAAGGTGGAGTCGATCGGGCAAGAAAGCACCATTGAGTTCTAACCAAAACTCGGTGGAAACGATAACCCTCCTTCTCCTCCTTGAAAGGGAAACGGCAAAGTTCGAGCCCTTAAAGGAGATTAGGGGCTCTTGATGGCAAGATAACATCGAACGAAGACCGGACAAACCCTGTCGCCGGCGCTTGTTAGTAAAAAAAGTCGAAAACGAGGGGTTTTGCTCGAAAGCGCTGAAAACAGAAAAAGGAGAGAAACAGGGGAAAAAAAGGGTGATCATTTAACCGTCTTCTTCCGGAAAGAAAAAGAGGGATGTCTTAAGAGCGACTCTTGTCACTTGCAATCAAAAAAACGGAGGGGAGGAGGGTTCGGCAAGCTTGGGAGAGGACGCGGTTCGCAAAATTTTAGCAAACCGATGGGAAAAAGACTGACGAAGGGAACTATGAGACAAAAGGAATACCGAACCACCATAGGGTTCTTCAGATTGGGAATCTGTGAGGAAGAAAAAAAGGCCGCAGGCCTAGTTTGTCTAAAATAACCGCTCGATGCTGGCAACATCTACAAAAACCCTGGCAGGTCTTAACCCGACGGGCGGAGGTCGGGGGGGGTTAAATGGAATCTCAACAAACGGCGAGAAAAGGGAAAGAGAAAAAGAAACAACCATCGATGAAAACGGCTTCCATAGTGAGGTTTTTTCAGTGAAGTTGCATCCACAAGTTAGGCCCGCGGCGCTGCAAAGGGGATTCAGAAGCACTTGCGGGGCCGGCGAAGTCATGGCTTCGTCTGAAAAAGGAAAGAAACGGAGCCGAGAAAAGGGGATGGGGGAGGAAAAAATCTGCAATCGCACGCCAACGGGTCAAGGGGCTTCGTGCTCAGCGTGCAAACAAATCTAGAAGTGGAATGGAGGAACGTAAAGGACGTAAATTGGAGGGGGACTTTGAGGGATGGCGCTTCTCAATGGTCGTCGCTTGGGCTCCATAAAGAAAGATCGAGGCCGAAGGAGTGGGAGAAAAAGACACCTACGAGAGGAAAGCAGAAAGACTTAACGGTTTGTAAGAGCCTAACTAGAAAGGGAAGGGTAAAGGGAGGGTCGAAACATTGTGGTGAGCTTGAGATCGTGGAGAAAAAAGGGGGGGCAGAGGAACGCCATGATTGGAGAGAATTTTCCCATTTGGGGGCTTGTTTGGTAAGATGGAAAAAACAGAGCAGGGCAGCAAGCACGAGCGCGGGTCCAACGAAAAGCATCTCGCGAAAGCAATAACCCCGGCGCGAGCTCAGGGTCGAAGAATGTAGAAAATAAACAACCGACAAGGCAACACGGCGAGAAGAAAGAGGGGACCGGAAAAGGGTTTTTGCCATGTGGTACGAGGGGAGAGGAGGAAGAGGGGGAGAAACACATCTTACACCCCGCATGTCGCTTAAGGTCCTAG
>Ga0179591_1160555_pt1 | contig 10503 bp, 15 predicted proteins | sample CZOMad2_1_08_16f_FD_182891 | JGI IMG/M metagenome (GOLD analysis project Ga0179591, IMG submission 182891) | Vadose zone soil fungal communities from Angelo Coast Range Reserve, California, USA - CZOMad2_1_08_16fungal (PacBio error correction) | ecosystem: Environmental > Terrestrial > Soil >...
TCACCTGAGTTACAGATCGACAGGATGGAAGGATCACTCACTAGTACGGCAAGGAATAGGGTAGGATCAATGAAGGGGCTTCCAGCTGCAGAATAACGGTTTGGAAGATGCAAGCGTCTATAATCCCCCTAAAGGGGTGAGGGGTACGCAAAGAGGGGAAACCGTCCTGGCGCCGTTCACGAGGCGGTTGGAAAAAAGATCCCAAACTGGGGGGGGCGAGAGCTCCTCCGAAAATTTAAAAAACACCCGGGCGCCAAGAAAAAGGTCGGGTGTCACCAGCACCCGGCAGTGAGATATGATGAAAAAAAGAAAAAAGGGGGGGAATGTACCCCATAATCTAAAAAATGTGGGGGGAGGTCATTCCCCCTGATTCCGAACAAAATGGGAATAAGGGGGGAATTCGATCCGGGGTGCAGGGGGGGTGGGTAAAAGGGGAAAATGGGGGGGGGGCGCGGCGGGGAGGTATGAGGTCAGTCTCCTCAGAGAAAAGGATGGGGGGAACTGAAAATGGGGAGAACCCTTTTTCGGATGGGGGGGTACCCGACTAATGCAGAAGGGTGGGAAGGGAGGGGCAATAATATCACACGGGGTCCCTCTGGGTTTTTTCGGTTGGTGAACAGATGAGAGCTGAACAGCCTCAATGCTCATCAAAAGAAACGCAAAGAAGTACAAACGTCTCTATACAGATGTGGCAGTCAAAGACAGGAAAGGGGGCTGGCCTACAAAATACGCAGACTGGTCGTACTCTTGTTAAGGGGGTTTAAAACATAGCCCTAGGAAAGTTAAAAACGGAGAAGACGAAACGAGAGGGGAAGAAGAGGGAAGTCCGGTTTCGACAACAAGAGCCTCCATGTAGGGGGGACACGGGCGATATACGAGGGAGCGCGACCTGGGGAATTTGTCTCAGTATTATACCAAGAAAAGACACTAAGGTAAGAAAGCCCAAGACAGGGCAAGGACCTGCTCCAGCATGCCCGGAACTGAGCTTTTGCCTGAAGGGACAAGAGGAGAATTTGGGAAAAAATTTGCACCGAATGGGGTGGAGATATATTACAGCCGGTGAGGTTCAAGAAAAGAGAAATGGGGGAAGGACACTTGCCAAAGAGTGATATCAAAACCTCAAAAAAAGCCACAAATATGAAACTACTGAAGGAGTGGGGGAGAGGTGCGCCTTTCGAGTCGGAAAAGAGAAAACTGGAACCGATCTCTTGCATAAGACGGAGGGGGGGCTCTGATAAGTGCGAGTCGGGGAGAGATGGGACAGTATTATGTCCTCGAGGGAGAAGTTACGGCTAGGGAAGTTCGAACAGAATACCTCGTTGTGCTCCAAGGGAGGAGAAGTGACCAAACAACCATTTGGCTTAAGAAAAAGAAGAAGGAAAAATCGACAACGTTCACGCGAGTGAAAACGTGTTCGGGGGTGGGTGAGAGGGGTATCGAAAAAAGGAAAGATCAAAACGCGCTTGTAGCCATTAGAAGGAAAATGGACATTTGAATGGGGGGGGGCGGGGAGGAATAGCAAAAAAGCGGAAAATCATTAGGGGAAAGAAGAAAAACGGCCAAGCCTTGTCTGGCGGGAAAATGTTTATCAACAAATTTAAGGAGGGGAAGAGGGGGTGTGGGGCCGGGAGGGGTCAGAGGGAAAAGGGAAGAAAGTGGGGGACTCGATTAGCTACCTTACACGAGAAGGGGAATATTTCCGGTTAAAGTCAAGAAAAGAGGAGGAAAAAAAGGCTCGAAAGGATTAGTTTGAAGGAGGAGGGGAGGAGGGAGCAAAGGCTCGCAGGCTTTCACAAAAGGGTAAGGAAGAAGTGAAACAAGGGAAAGAACACGAGGGGTCCAATGGAGGGGTAAGAAAAAGACCTTAAGGAAAAAGGAATGGACCGCAACCCCTAAAAAGGAAGCGTTGTGTTGGGGGCCTAAAACCCCTTAGTAGAAAATAGGTAATAACCTTAAAGAGGACAGGACACATCTCATAGACTCAAGGAAAAAAAGGAGATAGTGGATTTCCCAGGCATGGGGGAGAGTTTGGATCATTGAAAAAAAAAAAAAGCAAAACCTTGGGGGGGAGGTAGGAAGGGCTCATTGGTATAACAGAAGCGAGCTTTCAGAGAAATCATCAAGCGAGGAGACGGGGGGAAAAAAGATAATGGGTTCGAGGAGAGGAAAAGGAGGAGAATGAACACCTCATCTCAGCTGGAACGAAGTTGTCATCGCCATGATATACATTAAAAAAAAATTGAGCAGGCGGAAAGAAAGGCGTGAAAGGAGAAGGGACGTTCGCCCTCAGAGATGACGTCGTGGAGGTAGGTTAGCAAAGTTGATATGTAGAAGAAAACCCTAGTTTTTATAGGGGAAAGGTACTTCAGTCAACACGGATCTTCTGCGAAGGTGAGGGAAAAACGATTCTCTAGAAAAGGGAAAATGAACAAAAGGGGGGGGGTGGGAATATTGGAGGAATCAGGGAGGGAAAAGAATGCCTAGTGAAGAAGGAGTAGAAGGACTTAACCAACAAGGGGCTGTTTTCATACTATTGGAAAAGAAGGGGGCAGGCAGCTGGTTGAGCGAAACAGGGGGGGGGGAGAAAAGTAGTGGGGCGTAGTAAAATTACGGGTTGCTAGATCACCTATTCTGAGAAAGGGGGGGGGAGTCCCTGCCTAGGTGGAAAAAGAAAGGAAAAATTGGCGCATGTCAGCTCCAGGGAAGAAACAAATCGGACCGGATCATTTTTGGAAACCAATGTAGAAGGTCTGAGGAAGCCAAGAGAGGAAGACACCCGAATGGAAAACAAGGGATTTCCATAAGAAAGTGTGAGCTAAGCATCGGGTCGCATTCAGGGAGGAGAAAGGATGAATCAACTCGAGGTGTGTTAAAGGGTCCGAGAAAGCTTCGCAAGAGAAGGGGGGCTTGCAAAACAATCTCTCCTCGGTAAAAAAACAAACTTGTTAAACATTTGGGAGATGAAGACGAGTGGGGGCTTAAAACTTTTAGGACGAGAAACAGGGTTAGTGTGAAGGGGCCTTAACTCAAAAAAAAAAGAAAAACAAGAAGAAAGAGGAAAGAAAGAAGGTGGGCCGTACTGAAAAGAAGCATTATAAAAACCCAAAAAACGAGGGGGAGGCATGCAAAGGGCTTAGAGGCTCCGAAGCCGCCTGCCGAGATTTTGGTTTTAATTGGTGAAGAGAAAGGGGGAGAAAAAAATCTATCGGGACTGAAATGGGATTCGCACCGCTGGTTTTAGCTCCATGGAAAGTGAAAAGGTTGGGTTAGTGGGAGGGAAGAAGGGAAAGGAGGTAGAGAAGATCTGAATCGGTTTCTTCTCCAAGGGGGGCGAAGTACTCCCACCCTCACAAAGGAAACGTGCACGTCGGCGGAGAAACCCAAAAGATAAGAAATGGAATGCACGATCGCTGTGGTTTCCACTGAGAAGGAGGAGGGGTGAGACGAGGCTTGGTATATGAAGGGGAGGGGATTGAATCTGGAACAACTACTAAAGAGAAGGATTAGGGGTGAGGAGTATCTGGTTGAAGGGCAAGGCACCCGTAGGGGTATAAGGAAAGAACCAAAAACTTGTTTGGTGAGGGGTTGCACTCAGGACGTAAAATTGGGGTACCATCAATTGGAGAGAAGGGGGACCCATCCTGAAACCTTATCGAAGGAAGGGCCCCAAGCGCGTCCCGCGATAGGGAGAGAAATTTGATGAAAAGGGAAAAAGGGGAAGGAAATAGTACCGCAGGTGGAGGGGCGCCCAATCTAAAATTGATTCTACCATCACGAACAGTTGTTCTCAGGTACCAGGCCACCCAAAGGAATAAAGGCACCTTGAGGAAAAAGAAAAGAAACCAAGCTCATTATTGATGATGAGAACCTAATATTGGGGTCATATTGGGGGGGCGCGCACTGAAAATTAATCTCGGAAAATAATGGTGGGGAGAAAAGAAAGCGCAAACTCCAGTTCAGCTAGCACAAAAACTTCTAGGACAACCGACCAGACTTTCAACAACGGCGTTGCCAGGTTGAAGTGAAGAAGATGATGGGAGGAAAAAGGGGGGGTTGTTTCAACCAGGGGCGCGGAGCGGATCCGAGGGGGCGGTGGCGGAAATTCCTCGTACCGAAGGAGCCCTCAAAGGAAAAACGTAATAAGAAGACAGAAAAAACGGAGCAATGTGTCATCAGAAGAAAGGATGCCGAGATCAGCCATGGGGGCTAAGTGGGCAGCACGAAAGACGATCCCTGGCGTCCGGAGCGTTTTGGTTGCAAAGGGAGGGGCCTTTGGTAAATCACCTCTGAAACGGAGGAAATAAAGTCCGTGTAGATCAAAGACCCTTCGGTGAAAAATCCATGGATGAAGACGGAGATAGCGTCGAGTTGACAAGAGGAGTTGGGGGGAGGGAGTTGCAAAGAGGATGAAAATCCCTTTCCTTGTTGAGGGAGGAGGAGTTCAAACTGTAGTGTTTAATATTCTATCAATCAAGCGTTGTCAGGGAATTACTGAGAAGGTTCCAAAAAACCGAGGATCTTGTGGGGACGAAAAGGTGGAGGGGGGCGAAAGAGGTGGGGAAGTCTCGGGCTCTATTCTCCCGAAACACGTGCATCTGCGATAACTGCTCAAAGATGTCTACAATTGCGGTCGTAAGAGCATACAAGGGGGCAAGAGGAGTGAAGTCCCAAAGAGGAATGGGCAAAAAGTACAAGGAACCGCGATCAATTCAGAGGATCTGAGATTGAACAAATGGCATTCAATAAGAGATCCCGATAAAGAGGAAAAATGCGTAACCAAAAGGAAAAGGGAAACAAAAAAAAGTGGATCGCTGGCAAGAAGACATACGGAGGCAATGAGAGAGTGGTACCAGCAAAACAACGACCAGGGGTGGGCTCAAAGGTTGGAAAAAGGGGAGGAAGTATCCAGAGGGGAGGCGAACTTAGTGGGACAACAACGCAAAGGTTCTCTAATGGTACCTATGTGCAAACCGAAAAACGGGGCGCTTAGAAAGAGGACTCAACAACATTGGTGATCGGTCTCCCCCTATTCAACAAAATGCGCGCAATCAGATCTCACGTAGACGGGACCCCCTACGGGGTCTTTTTGGGGATCCGGGGGGTCCAATGAGTAAGAGAGAGGGATAAAAATAGGGGGAGGAAGAGGGCGCAACAAACCCAACCGGAATTCTCAAGGAGGGGACGCGGGAGACTCCTCAACTGAAAGGGGGGGAGGTATAGAGGGCAGAGAACCACATTGGAAAGTCTAAGAGGGAAGCATTAACAGATGGACTTGAGACCCCAGCACAGGGGTCAGAAGAAAGGGTAAAAAAAAAAGCGAAGAAGGGAAAATGCATCTCTCAAACTCAAAAAAACAAAACGGAGAGGAAGATATGAAAAAGGGGGGTTCTCGATCACGCTGGGGCCTAAACCAAAGAAGTCCGTGAAACTGTAACGTATTTGGTTGAGCACGGAAGAGGGGAGGGAAAAGAATGAGGAGGGCACATGTGTCCTCTAAAGAATACCTCCCAAAAACTGCAAGGGTCGCCTCAGCGTTTTGCAATTGGGCAAGCGCAAGGAGGGAGGAAAAGAAAGCGGTGGGGGGCACCGTACTCTAAAAGGAGGGAGAGAGATCAGAGAGAACAGGAACCAACCCTTCTCCCCGAAGGATGGGCGCAGACCGAAAACCTTTCAAGTGTAGATTAATTTCCCGCAGGGAATTTGTCTCCATATATAAACCAGGGGGTTCTATGATGGGGCAGGGGGGAGGAAGGGGAGAAGTCAGTTAAAAAAGGACAGGCGAGAAGGAGGTAGCATACGGAGTACATGACTATAGATGGATCATGGGATACCCGAAGAAAGAAAGAACCCTGGGCGTAAGAATTGGTTGTGGTAAAAATTACAGAAGTAGGTTGCTCTGGGGAAAAAAAAGGATCAAAAAAAGGGAATCGACGCTTTTTTTTTGGAATGAGGATAGCGGATAGAAAGGAAGGGGAAAGCCTCACTCGAAAAAGGAGCTCCTGGTAAGGGGCGGAGAAGGCTAGAAAATTGTCCTCTCTTAGAACTGCCAGTGGCGAACCTATCTACGACGCACGGTCGTACAGCTGGGTGAAGGGGGGGGGACCCTGCTGAACTGGTGTTCTCCACGGGAAAGAGGGAATGCAGAGGAAGGAAAAAAAAGGCTCAAAACGTCAACACAGTGGGTCGCTAACAAGACCGCAAGGTGCGATGTTGACGTCTAGAATGACTCGAGTCCGGACACAATGTGATCGCAAACCGACCCGAAAGCCAGACTCGGAAAACAAAAACAACCACGCCAGACCGAGAAAATTTGCCCATAAATCGCTGGTACGCAGAGCTATCTCCGGCTACAAATCATGGGATGAACATAAGGGGGATCGATGACCTTAAGTATCTCGAAGTGGAGATACGACGGCCAACGGCTATCTCAGCAGAAAAAATCAAGAATCAGAAGCAGTCTGGGTTTCTCTGTCTCGTTCAGTCAACCTCGGGATCCTGACGACGACTGATGCATACTGGGGGAGATGGACATAAGGGCGCGCGTTGTGAACGCAGGGTGAGTATGTGACATCGGCGTGCTAAAGAAATTATTGCCGTACTGGAAAAGCAAACCCGCCCCTCTCATACACACATCGCCAATAGGCGACGTGGAACCAACCCGTGTTTCCAGCGGAAAAACTAGGATTGGAAAAGAAGACAAACGGCAAAACGGGGAAAGATGTGGCCGGTGTGGGGGGAACTATCCTTTTTTGAGGGATGAAACATGACTGAGGCGCGTTAGCCATTATTCACTTAGCAGGTAATTGGAAGGGGGGGGAGCTGCCTCACCAATCAGTAAGAGAGACAAGGACAGGGAGAACAAGAGCCTGGGCTGTCGGATGGGGGACAGAGGCGGGGAGCGGGTTGGCATTGAAAAGGAGAACCGCGGACGAGTCACGGTTCAAATTAAGGGGGACACCTGAAAAAGAAAGCAGGTCCCCGCAATGTGAAGGTGCAGAACAAAAAATCGCCAGGAGGGGTTTCGCTAGAAAAAGGCAGGCTAAGGATGGAAAGGAAAGGGGCTACTCTGGTTTCAAGTTTTACGGCAGATTGGAATCAATTTAAACACAAGGGCGGGTAGGAGGTTTTTTGGAAAAAAGGGCGGATTTCCCCGAGAGAATCAAGAAATAAGGAGGGAGTTTACGGGGGACGAAAGATTTCTTCGACAGCTATCTCGCGATAGCTGACCGAACAGGACCAAGAGAAATCGAGAAAAAAACTCTCTTTATCTCTTTAATGGAAAATATGGATCATCTTGGGGGGAAAGACCGACGCAGTCTAAAAAGGGGGTAACTGTCGGCCTGGTAAGAGGGGCTAAAAAGAAACGAAAGGGTCAGGAAGGGGTCTTACCTCACAAATTAAATCGTGTGGAAAAAACGGCGCTTCAACAAAGCGGCTGGGGCAAGGCAAACGAGAGGTTAAACCTGTGACCCGAAGGTGGGAGCGCATGGGATCAAAAAGAAGAACATTGGAAAAAAAGGGCTCGGCAAGAGCGAGACTGCCGTGGGCGCGGCGGGGAAAGGAGGAGCGAAGACGGAGGGGGTCTGTGAGGAAAGGATTCTGAGCAGGTCACAACCCTCTTAATTTAGAGACGAACTTCCTTCACGACATGCTGCGGCGCAAAAAGGTTGGGGGAGGCAAAGAAAAAGGCACATGGATGTCCACTTCCACAAAATGGGGGGTTTGGTTGGGGAAGAGGCGAGACAGCTTTGTAAAAATTGTGACAGAAGGAGAGCGGGGGCGAAGTATTCTCACGGCCCCTATATGTGGGGGATGCAGGGGGAATCTCTTAATACCTTACAGGGCGCAAACTCCGGAGCAAGAAAAGTGAATTTCTGACAAAGAGTGGGAGGCGGTCGTACAATCGGGGGGGAGACGATCACCGGCAGGGAATGGGGAACGCACGGGTGCTGTTTCCTCCTAAGTTACAGAAAAGAAGGGCCATGAACGAGGCAGCTTGCGACAGCGCGTCCCCGATCAGAGTTGGCAAACAAGATTTAATAATTAGATTCCGGAAGGATCGAGCACGAAAAGTGACTAACTAACAGGAGGGTGAAGGAAGGAATTGTTCTCTCACAACTTGGTCAGGGAGGGTCCTAAAGAGTATAAATCAACTAGAAATTGTTGGGACTTAAAAACTTAGACTGCTTCGCAAGTAAGAGCGAAAAGACATGGAAGGCGGGGGACACAAGGACAGGCCTGTCTCGCCAGAGGCAACCCAAAGGGTGGGAAGTTGGAGTGAAGCAGGTGGCCTCCAACGTAGACTCAACATTTTCTTTGGAGGCCGTCTCGTCGTAAGAAGAAGGTTTTCCGTATAAGCTTGCAGAATCAAAGGTCGGCGAGGGCAATCGGCGCGAGTTCCCGCTCTGCGCAGGCAGCCGTTGGTGGTTTATGGGGATGACAGGGCCGGCAAAAAAACGGGGGAAGGCGCTCTTCTTCTCCTTATTCGCCAGGGTGACGAAGAAATGGGTACTATTAATTTCTGAGTCGAAGTCAAGAGATGATGAGGGTCGAGTCTCACGTGTTCCTACAATGGAAGGGAGCCAAAAAAAAGAACGGTTGCAGAGGAATGTCGGCTCAGCTCACAAGATTGAAAGTACCCTGGGAAAGGCACGAGTCCCGGTCCAGGAGAAAGAAGATCGCGTTTAAGTCGGGGGTGGAACGTTATAAAGGGCGGAGGTTCTGATGGAGGACAAATAACATTCTAGGTTAGGTCATTATCGGGAAAGGAAACCTGGCACCAATATTTTGGATAAATTCCAAAAAAGCCCAGTTGGGGTCATGTTGCTCCGTAAACGTTGGGGGCAATAACTGTCGATTTGGAAAAAAACTTAGCACCTGATACAAAAGAAAACCTCCAGGCCCCGATGGCGCAAAGAAGGTCTTTCAACTGCCCCACAATTCTGAAGAAGATACCCGTCAATCGTGTAAGGTCGCCCTCATCGTTATAAGGGAAAGATGCCATAGCAGGGATAAAACAAGGAATTCTCACGTGGGAGCCCATCCGAAAAATGCTCCCGGGTTAGGTCTGAGGGAGGGGTCTCACTAATGAAGTGTTCCGATGTTTGCCTCGGCAGAGCAAAAAGGGGGAAAGGAAGGGGCTAAGGGAGTCATTCTACAAAGCCCAGAAAGTTTGGCAGAAAGGACCCAACTGCGTCGCAACACAGGGACATCTTGCATCGGTTGTCGTTTGTCATATTTTAGTCAAACGGAAGTGGAAAAGGGGGTTGCACCGGGAAAATGATTGGCTAAATCGACTAGGGGCTTTGGCACCGAATTAACGAAAGGAGCACGCCGATTTCAGATCACCCTGACATAACGAACGCAAAAAGATATGCGTAGTCAGAGGGGAACCCTACTATGCAGATCGCTCCAAAAAAAGGTTGAGCTTTCAAGCACAGAAAGCGCCGTGCCGGGCGGGTGGGGATGGAGGAGTCCGGTGAACTTTCCTAGGCACTTGAGGGAGCATCAGGCCGCATTCAAACTTCGGTGCAAGACAGGAATCGAAAAACTTATAGGCGGTCTACCAAAATGGGCTCTTTCTCCAGGGGGCACGTGCAGGGGGAGTTTTGCGTGCAGGTGGTTTCTGGGTATATTGTTCAATATAAAAACGGAGAGAAGCAAATTGTTCGGTAGACGATGGAATAGCGCGAAGTCCACGACGGGAGGAGCTTGTTTCCGAACCGTTGGGCGAAGGTTTTGAAGTCTCGGGATCGAAGATGCCCGGAGAAACCGCGCAAGACTCTTACACCTCAAATTCACAAAGCTGGAAGAAATTTCTGCGTGCTAGAAGCCATGGTACGTCTTAAAAAACTTGGAAAGAGGGAACAAATCTGGGTGGACTAAGCCGAGCCACAGTACCAGGATGCAGGAGGTTCGCTGCTGAATGAGATGAACTGAGTCTCCTCGTCATAATAATAACGGAAACCATCTACGCGCCCGTGGGGAAAAGAAGAAGGGAAAATCTCGCAGTAGCACGTCGCGGTCCAACCATTGACTACAAAGTTTCTCGGTCCTAGGGGCTCCGAGAAGTCTATACAAAGGGGCGCAAGTCATGTACACCCGCACCGGCTCGAAATACTATGTGCAACCCGACCGAGCGAATAAAAAGGGAAAATCCCACACATTGGGGGAAGTTGGAGACATATTCCCGAACAAAGAAATGAATGGTTTAATGGGCAAAAAAAAAAAAAAAACCGGGGGTCGGTTATCCTTTTGGTCAATGGCGGAGCGAGAGAAGCGATACAGCGTGGGGCTGATCGGCCCCCACCCGCAAATAATGTTCATTCCCCCGCAAGGCCGGGGACGAGCCAGACCCGCGAGGTATAGAGCGGGAGCGGTCCACATTGCGTGGCTCAATGAGTTGAATACATTCACGAGACGTGATAAAAACAACAAACCTAAGGGCAAGGGAGTCGACTCTCGGGGAAAAGGGGAAATCTCCTATATCACGTAGCAAGCGGC
>Ga0179591_1267103_pt1 | contig 10503 bp, 8 predicted proteins | sample CZOMad2_1_08_16f_FD_182891 | JGI IMG/M metagenome (GOLD analysis project Ga0179591, IMG submission 182891) | Vadose zone soil fungal communities from Angelo Coast Range Reserve, California, USA - CZOMad2_1_08_16fungal (PacBio error correction) | ecosystem: Environmental > Terrestrial > Soil >...
AGAGCAGACACGGGAGGAGGAACTGTCGTGTCATCCGAAAGGCGTATGCAGAGGGGAGAAGGAAGGTCAGTTGGTCGTTAGGGAAAAACACGGTCCAAAGCGTTAGGTTGCAGGCGGAGAATCGCGACTGACTCGCGGCCTCGAATACGAGGTGACGAACCCATATCTAAGACATTCGATGACAGAGGGGTGCACGACATAGGCGTTTGCGCTGCCTTTGAGGAAATGGACAGGATCGTAAGATAAGGAAGAGAAAACACCAATTAAGATAGGGTTCGACTGATAGGTGCCTGGGTGTGACGAAGGAAAGACTACGAAGGGAAATGCAAATCTACCCGGCGAATTGACAGGAGGGGGGGGTTTAGCATCTGTCGACGGCGAAGCAGGGAGGGGCTTCCACTTATTAGGCGAATGAAAATCGAACACCCAAGACCTGGATAAGGGAAGAGGAAGGGGGTGGGGAAAGATGGTGACTGAGAAACAATCCTATGAAATCCAGAAGGGATTCTTCTACGACGGATATAGGGGAAACGAATAAGGGAAAATGCTACTCGGATTGCGGCGCCCCCCTTAAGGACGGAAAGGAGGTGAATCCTTAACAGATTTTATGGGAGTCTCCTCAAGGGAGGATGAGAAGGGAGGGAATTATGGGGTTGAGGGTAGGGAAGGTGGTAAAAATTTTTTCAAGGCTGGTAAGAATCGAAAAGGCCACTTAAAGGGACAGTAACGATTTAGCGGGGGGACGGGGGCTCGCGAGGGAGGATAGTTGCCAAAGGGAAAAGCGCTATACTTCCAGTCCCCCGTGTTTTGGGGGGCTTGGAGGGATTGTGTACGTAGCGCTGTGGGGACGCGGTTGGAACCAAACCGTCCTACGGAAACATTTGTAAGGAAGTCACGGGGGGGTTCGTGACAAAAGGGGGGCCTTCCGGGCCCAATAAACAAGATGGTAGAAATCCCGATGGCGACGTTTCCGAAGGGGAGGAGGGGGGAGTCTCGAAACTGCGAAGGGCCAAAAAAAGAACACAAAGGAAAAGAGATACACTGCCTCATGAAGGGAGGAAGGGACCATAGATACTGGGAGGGGGAGAGGAGCAAGAGAATAAAAAAAGCTTCGGCGATTACTAAAGAGTGGAGAAGAGAAAGCCAAGTCAGGAGAGTCAACTCGATATCCAACAAAGCTAAGAGCCAGTCGGGACACTCAGCCGTGTTGGGCGGGGGGGGGGGACCTCCCGTCAGCCAAGAAAAGGAGTCGGCAATTAGCTGGGAGATAGGTTCAAGATGGAGGGGGAGTCGGGAAACGTAAATACGGTGCTACTTAGAAAGCGATCAACAATTCCGGAAGAGGGGGGACATAAGGCACCTCAAATTAATTGACACAATAACGAAGACTAACCTTGCGAAGTAACATCAAATCCGTGATTTAATGGGAACCCGGAAAACATGGACTGCAATAGCCTTAGAGGGAAGGAAACAAGGAGTGTCCGTTTCTAAGTGAACCAAGATTTATTGAGAAAGCGAGAAATAGAAAACCGCATATGCGAGGTGAGGGGGACACAAAAACCAGCGAACTCACAGGGAGGGCCTGTTTCTTTTCGAAAGCGAAGTCTGAAGGCGGACGGAAACAAAAGCAAGGTTCAAAAAAATTGGGGAGCGGTCCACAAACAAAAGTCTGTCGTAGGCGCGGACCATGACGAAGTCATGACATTTGGGTCGCTTCTTGAGCGAATTGAGGACATCCAGGCTTAAAAAAGCTCCGGGAGGGTCCCAGTTCCAATGTTGGGTGGTCGTTGTTGAATGAAGGTGTGGATAAGAAGGGGCGAGGAGAGAGTATTTCTGAGAGTAGGGAGGGGTATCGTCTCGGTCTACTAATGGGTGGGCAGGAGGACAAGGTGAAAGCTGTCGGGGATAGTCGTGTAGGTGCTTCCCGTCAATAAGGTCTATAAAAATCCGAAAAGTCAAAGGGGATCAATTGGGGGGGCGAAGTCAAGGATCGTCCTGTTTGTGCGTCGGTTTTCAGCCGGGTCGAGGAGCAGGGTGCAGCAGGCTTTTATCGTGTCATACCGTCGGGAAATCGAAAAGCAGAAGAGGGGGTATCGTCGGGGTAAACCCTATAATCTTGAACTCCAGGCCGAAAGCCGTTGTGATGATCTAACTCGGGTGGGACTTTGAATTGTGGGAGGCAAAAAAAGCCGGGAGAATGCGACTTGAACTTCGCTACCTGGCCGTTGTACAGCTTTAAAATGGTAGACTATTTGTCAGGGGCGATAATAGGCGAGCCTTCGTTGTTGGGGGGAAGAAAAATAGGAGAAACAAGAAGTGAGGAACATACTAGATGACACCCAAAAGAGATCCTTCTTCTTACCGAAAAGAAGAAAACTCGAATGTAGTAAGGCAAGTACACGATGAACGTAGCGCGCAAGGTCAACTCTTCTCATCGGGAAAAACGGCGGTGAGGATATATGTGGATCAGCTCAACAATATACGGCTTGTCTGTGATGGTCTCTTACTGCAAGTGAACAAAGACACTGCGGGATCGGGGAGAAAGACCGCGCTCTTCTTAATGGATAAGAAACCTGTAGGGAAAAAGGTGAAGCTTATGAGGCTCACCAAACCAAAAGCCATCGACTCAGTCGGCACGCGGGAAGAAAGCCTAGGGATTATCCAGGAGACACATGACCTAGGCTTCAAGGTTAGAAGAAAGTAATTTATCACTTACCGACCTCTATCTCACAGCATCATCAGAAAAAAAACAAGCATATGGGAATGGCATCCGTCGTATGGGAACGAGAAAACGTCAGCACGCCAGAACCCAGCTTTGCGTGGCCACTACCACGGAGAGACCACCTGCACGATAGAATCAGAGGACGCAATATATTCTGAGTAGATCAGAGCGGGTCATACAAGGGGGGTCTAATCATTACTACAGAAAAGGTGGTACCTTTGGGTTGAAGAAGAGAAACCTGCGGGTTTTAGGGAAAAGGTGTCGGCTGGGATGGCCGTCCTCATACACGTTCCAGAGAACTTCGAAACTAACACGCGAAAGGGGAGGGTTAAAAAAGGGTGTCGGGTTGGACGAATACCAGACAAACGGACCAAAAATAAATCTACAATACAAAATCGGAGGGGGGGGGGGTAGTGAATCGTGGCAAGTGTTTGGGGTTTGTGGGGGTGATGGGGGTATAGTGGTGTGGGGGGGGACCAAATTCAAAGGGGAATAGTATGAAGGGGCCGGATAGAAAGGATCTGGAGTCAAAGGGACAGGGGTTTCCGCAATCCGCTGATGCAAACGCTCTGTACATGGCGAGCGGAGAATGGGTGACTACATCTGGGAGGTGAGAAGTAACTTGGCTTCTTGGAACGAGACTGCAACTCCATCTCCTGAGAAATGATTTGCCCGTGCGACACCAGTCATGCCAGAACTAAAACCTCTTCTGGCCTACGGAAAAAAGGCTGTTTTGACCAAAAGGAACTAGGGAGGTACAGAAAGAAAATGGACACCGGGGGGCAGACATTGTAGCGTTTTGCGGAGGTCTATGAAGGAAATGCTCTAACAATAACCAAGTAGTATAGGCGATGTCAGAGGCTGCAGTGGGAGCACCACGATAGTCCTACTGGAGGGAGGAACGGGGGAGCAGTGACAGAGGGAAGGGGGGGGGACAATATTTGCTGTTCTTGTGTCTTAGATCGGAGCAGCAAAGATACACGACTTAAGCTTAACTTTCGTAATACGGGAAGGAAAAGGATATAGGGAAAGCGCTGGTTGGGGGAAAAGCTGCTGGCACGGTGAAAAGAGACTTTAAAAAGACCGGTTCAGTTTGGGGGGTCTGAGGGGGGGAAAGAACAAAAAAGTAACCACCGCGCCGAAACCGAGGGCGTAGAAAACTCGAGGGGAACGGAGTAGAGAGGGGGTTTAACCTTGGAGAAGTAGACGGGAGCACTAGGGCGTATCTCTTACTAAAAAGGGTTGGTACTGTATCAACTTCCGCTTGTGAAAGAGAGAGTGTAAGATGGTGTACCACCGAGTCATAATCCCCCAAGAGCGCAGACTTCCTCTAAAGGGAAGCTCGCTCCGCATAAGAGTCAGTAAATGAAAAGGTGAAAGGGTATCTTTGGTAACTTTTTGAGCCGGATCAGCGTCGGACATAATACGGAAAGTTGCAAGATCCTACACGAACACTCTCAGGAGAGTTCACAGTGGGGAACGGCGAAGTTGGTTTGAAATTCGCCTCAAAAACAGGGAAAAGTTTAAGGTTGTGGGGGGAGGTTAGATAGTCAAGTCTCGCAGAAGTGGGGGAGGGTCGTCGGCCAGGGGGAAAGAAGGGTTAACGCTCGAGGGACAACCCTAGCGGAAATAGCGGCAGACATCTTGTGCACGTAAAGGAGGGTGTTCTCGACCCTTTTGTCAAAGGAAGGAAGCGTCATCGAAGCTAGAAAAAAAAACAAACAAGGATTATACGAAACGAGATAGAGTCTCGAGCGAGGGAAAGGGGCACGAAAAAGGAGAAAAAGCATCTGGCAGCAACAAGATGGCGCAGGGAGCGGTAGAAATTGTTTGGAGGATCTCTAGGACTGAGCAAGCATGGCCGCTAGTCCAACTTGATGGGAAGAATTAGGAGTACCTGCCAAATAATTAAAAAGCGGGTACAAGGGGGGAAAAAAATGGATGACGAAGAAAACCAACCTGCTCGCAGAATAACCGAGAACTATGAGGAGAGTACGGAACCAGAGTTAGAAGGGATCGAGAAGAAGGAGGGGTCGCGAGGAAGACGAGAACACCTGATTACAAAATCCGGGGAAGTTAAACTCGGAGGGTTAGGGGGAGCCCACAAAGACCGAGAGCTATGAGCAGAGCTGGAGATGTGGGGTGGCGTTCTTCAGAGTATATCCCGGTGAAAAAAAGGGGTGGGTAAAAAATCGGGCGGGAGAATTAAGGGAGGAACACCATATGGGCTCCGGGGGGGTGGTTGTGAAACCAAAAAAAAAATCCGAGAAATGGCAGATCTAGGGTGCCCCGAGACGGTGCACATCGAGATAACGACCCGTCCCCCCTAAAAAGTTGCCTACTTCGGGACGTTTTCGGAGTAGATTCTTGGGGGGAAAGGCCTCCATGTCCGCGGAAACGAAAGGTGGAGGGGAGAGGGGGTTAGGTGAGGGGGTACAATTTCCTGAAACCCCAAACTTAGAAAACAGCCCCTGAGGCTAACCTTTTCAGGAAAATGGAGGGAAGGCTTCTTCCATTACCTTAGCCTAAAACCGAACCCTTCAGGAGACAGTATCAATTCGAGTTCCAAAGAGGGACCCAGACGACAATAAATACTGGATTAAGAAAAAAAGAGAGGGCGTCTTAACTCCTTGGGAGTTTACTATCAATTCCTGATCTAGGAACTCTAAATAAGGAGACAAAAAAAACCCCGGGGGGGGGCCCCCCCCCTGTTGTTCCAATAAAGGCCCAGACTCTGTGCATAGAGAAGAGGAGTCTTTGTGAACTGATGACGACAGCCTAGGGGGAGCGGCAAGGAAGAATATGTTGGAAAGCTTCATATCAGTCTCACGGTCACAGTGGTTGATCTAGAGTTTAAGAAAGTAGAAAGACTTCTCGGGGAAGAAGATCACCTGCAAAAAAAGGAAAGAACGCGAGAAGGGAGGGGGGAGAAGTTATCCTGTTATTGAATGTGGGGACAAGGCCAGGAGGAGGGGAAAGGGTGAGGCAGGACCTGAAGAAGTAGAGGTCTAATTACCGTGAAAGATGAAGAAAAGTATTTGATTCGAAAAGCTCTAATACCGGAAAGATTCGGGGGGGGGCAAAAATGCCCGCAGAACTCGCTTCGTCGAGGGTTTCAATGGTTTAAATGGGACTTGAGGCGGGAAGAAGTCAAAAAAAGGACACAGGTAAACTGAAAAAGGGAGGTCGCTGCGCCCAAAAGTTCAATTCCCTGTGAGGGCGGAGGCAGGCTGGAACTTGTCGTCTTTTCCGCGCGGGAGTTATAAAAGGATTGAGATGGGGGATGGGACTCTGTTCACTGCCTCCGGCATGGGTATCGGGGGCGATCCTGGATGCTGGTGGGTGAGGGGGCTTTGATTAAGTTTTGTATGTGGAATAGTCTAAGAGGAAGGTAGAGAGGGGGACTTTCTCTTTTAGAAGGGGGTCGGGACCGGGAAGGCAAGTTGCGGGGACCGGTGAAATCTGTAGATATGAGGAGAACTTCGGTCCGGAAAATGGTTCGATTCTCCTAAATCCATAGGGGTTGGAAAAGAGCAGGTATGGAGGAGAAAATGGGTGCAGAGGGTGTATTATTCAATTGGGCCTACCAGCACAGCAAGAAAACGGCCAAGTAAGCCAGGTGTTGGCATGTCGAAGCCAAGAAAAAAGATCTGTGGAGGAAGGGAGGAGAGAGTTTGTGGGGGGACAACCATCATCATTGGGGCGAGCTGCATGGGTGAAGCGTAGCGAAGATTCAAGGGAACCGTGACTTCGCGGGCGTTTGAACTGGGATGAGGTCCTGCGGGTAGGCCAAACGGCGAGCGCGGTTGGGGGGTGGGGGGGGAAAGCAGGCGAAAACAAACGGGAGGAAATGAAAAGAGAGATGACCCCCACTCTCGCGTTCTGGACGAAGAGAGCAGATAGGCCAACTGAGGAAGAGGGGTAATCTTAATGTGAATAGTCGCTTAACTTCTTCATCAGAGGGGGGGCAAAAAAAAGGAGTGACGATAAAAAGAAAAAAAAAAACAAGATGATGTAGACTCCTAGCAGATCGGCAGGGTCTTAGGAAAGGGAAAAGCGGAAAACAAAGGTCGTTGAAGGAATGGATGCGAAACGAGGTAGTGGATCAGACCACGGGAGAACATGGGAGAATTAAGCATCGGCTGAACCAAATCTTTGGTCCGCATATCTTCTAGATGGACGAACCGAACCGTCTACGAAGGTGAAAAGAGGAAAAAAAAAAAAAAAAAAAAAAAAAAAAAAAAAAAAAAAAAAAAAAAAAAAAAAAAAAAAAAAAAAAAAAACAAAAAAAAAAAAAAAAAAAAAAAAAAAAAAAGATCAAAGTGCATGACAGGAGGATCTGCATGACTCCCCTTCTCAGACTCCTCAGAAAATTAGGTTCCATTAGGCGTCTTTACATATCACACTTAATAACACCACGACACCACAGAATCGGGTCCTAAAACATACCTTAAGTATTACATATCCGGGTTCAGTCAGCGATCGGGAGCGGGAATGACGGCAAAGATCTAACAAACAATTCATGGTGAGAACTGCTGGGGGTAGAGCCGGGAACAGCAAATGGTTTGACGTAATTGGTTCAAGTCCAAAGACATCGCATTGAGGAAACAGAGGGGACCAGCGAAGGGGGGGGCGAAAGGTTGAGCGGGGGTCTTTGGTGGCCCTACAGAGGGACCAGGGAGATCATCTTTAATAAATGTATCGATGATGGGGCGTGAGGGGAAGTCGGCACGGTGGGGGGGACCGTGATCTTGGGTGCAGTACGGTCTGTGACATTCGAAGGACTAACTTGATAACGCTAAGTGAACATGTGGTCTCCGATGAGTACCTTTGTGGGACCTTCCTTGAGTACTTCTGCGTATTGAGCATGGAGTTGGGAAAAAAAGAATGAGACTGGAATGTGACAGGAGGGGGGAAAAAATCGACGCTTAAGAATCGTATGGAAGAAGCCTAGGGGACTTCCAAACTGCAGAGGGAAGATGGAAGAGAGGATGGAAGTGGGTTGAACACAGTGGGGGGAGAGTGGTGAGATGTCGAAGAGTAAAGTCTTTCTGGAGACATTGTAGCGAATCTTTCTGGAAGGGAGAGAAGGGGAATATGGGGAGCCGCGGAGGACGGGGATTCTGAATGTTAAAACGTTTTCCTTGTGGAGGGTGGGGTTGTCTTCAAAGGATACTAGAAGATGTTAAACTGTATCGGGAAAGGGGAAGGTAGATAGGGAACTAACCACGCGGTGAGTGGGAGAAGAGAGCCCTTAAATTAAAACAGATACTTACACGCTTTTTCAAATGGTGAAAGCAACTCTCAGAAACAGAGCATAAAAAAGAGGGGAAGGAGGATAGGTTTGACCTTGCTCAAGGATAGGGGCACGTCGCTTCTACCCCGTAGGGTCAACGGCTTATCCTGGGAGATCAAGGGGTCAGGTGGTAAAAGATAAAATCGAAAACAGGCGGAAAGCTCTGCAAGCCGCGAGCCGCCGAAGGAAACATCCAACAGGACTTTCAACCGTTCAAGGATATTGGGAATCAGTGGGCTCAGGAGCAGGAGGAGCTGGACGTGAGTGTAGGAAGATAAATATCATAGAAACTCATCGTAGAGGTCGGGGGTGCCTTTGGGGGGGTGGTTCGCCGCAAGTAAAACAACCTTTCGGGTGGGCTTTGTCGGGGTTGCTATTAAGATAGACATAGGGGACCGACAGGAAAAGAAAAAAATAAGAGGGGACAGAAGAAAACGCTCTCTCCAACACATTCGAGCTCTATGGTTCACCCATAGGACAGAGTGGAGAAAGATGTTTCTATCAGGACAAGGAAATCGAGGGCAAAGTCTCACTCAGAGAAACAACAAAAAGGGAAGAGATATTACGAGTACTAGTTGACAGGATGAGAATCTAATCACAGAACTCTCGGTGCCACAGCTTGCAGCCGGCGAATGATCACTGTGGGGGGGGGACTCTCCTGAGGGGGTCCGAGGGATAGGCATCATGAAGACGGGACTGCCACTGATGGGATGGAATCGTAGAGCATAACTGCAAAAATAAATTGGGTCGTTTACAGTAAATGGGGGAGCCTTACACTTAATCGCATCAAGAAAAAAAAAAAAACCGGACGACTAAATTAAGGTGGAGTGCGGGTATGGATGAGGACGAACAGGAAGAATTTCAGGAGCGTAATCCCCACCAGTTATTAGAAGGGAGGGAGAATTAACGGGTGGGATGGAAGGGGTATCTGCTGTATACTGCTGGGGGATTATTATCTTTATATTTTTTCTAGGGGTACAAAAATTTTGAAACAGCGAAAGATCAAGAAAGGAAAGGGGAAAGGGGGAGGAAGCCCCATATTGATTGTTGGGTGCCCGATCGCCGGCGTGCTCCAAGAGACGGGCTCAAAGGGTAAAAAGTAAGGGCACAGGCCCAATGTTGACGTGAGGGAGGGTCGAAAAGGGTGGTTGTGGGGGGGGCCAATGCCTCATGTCCTACGAATTCCAGACGGTTAGGTACAGGAAAAAAGCATGGGAATTTAGCCGAACACGGGGGGAGAAAGTATACCCCCAGACACGGGTAAGAAAGTTACAAGTCGGAGGCGGAGAGCAAGCCGGATCGACGAACAAACCTAGCACACCGTAAAGAAAAACTTCCCTCAAGGATTCCGCGCCCGACCGCAGAATACAGGCGTGCGTAGAAACGAAAAAAAAGAGCTGGGTATTAAGATTGAATCAGAAGGCGCGAGAAGCATGGAGGAATAAAGTTCCTCGACAACGCCAAGGGGAAAAAGGCAAGAAAACGTGCCTTACAGAGGGCAGGTTTGACAAGTAGGTCCTCCGCCTGGAAATTGGGAGATTCTCTTGGAGAAATGGAACGTATGGCCAGAGAGTCAATCACGAAATCAAAGGGAAATCTGCCTAATCCATATATCAGCGGGGGAAGTATCCACCCCGGAATCCGCGGAAAATTGACAAACTGGGGGGAATAGGACCCTTTGATTGGAAAAAGGGAACTGGGATGCAATATCCTTTCGATGCCAGGGAAAAGAGACAGGTTAGCCGTGAGAAATGATAAACTGTCAGGGAGGTATAATCTATAAGTAGTAGCATCGTCATGTGGAAAAATACAGCTAACTAGACAGTGGGCTGTGGTAGAGGGAGGGTTTAGGGAAATTTCTTATTGCAGTTCTATCGGTTTCCGGAACTTAAAAAAAAAATCCGAAACCAAGGTGTAAGCGAAGGAACACAGAAAGGTCAGTCCCTGGACAAGGCGGACAGGTACTCCAGTGTCAGGCATGCGAAGCGAGTTTTAAGAAAAAGTGCAGGGGGTCCGCCGAAGGGTCCAGTCGGAGGACCAGATCTGGTCGTGCGGGGAGGAAGGGGGTGGGGGTAGGGTCAAATCCGCCGAGAATTGAATAAGTGGTGCGGAAGGAGCAAGGTGGAGGTGTCGGAGCAGGAAGGTCGACTTAAGCTGTAGGGAGGGAACGACGGTCGTCCGGCATTATCAATATTTAGCCGAACTAAGGAGGAGGAAAGTGAGGGGGGGACAGATGAGATCCGCGACATTTGAAGGTGTCTGACCGAATAGGAGGGTCTGATCCCTCTAGACAGGGTAATTGAAGGAAAAGAAGAAGAAGAATGTTGAGACGGGTAACAGATGATGTTCGGGGTCCCCGACCATGGGATGAAATATTATTAAAGGCGCCGAGCAAGGGTCCCGTGGCGTGGGTCTAAAGCGGGGAAAGAAGGGGGTCGATTCTTGTTCACTCAGGGGGACGGTCCCGAATAGAGATTGGGGGGTC
>Ga0179591_1298906_pt1 | contig 10503 bp, 9 predicted proteins | sample CZOMad2_1_08_16f_FD_182891 | JGI IMG/M metagenome (GOLD analysis project Ga0179591, IMG submission 182891) | Vadose zone soil fungal communities from Angelo Coast Range Reserve, California, USA - CZOMad2_1_08_16fungal (PacBio error correction) | ecosystem: Environmental > Terrestrial > Soil >...
TCCTGGAAGAAAAACTGAGACAGCCCTAAGGAATGGAGAGAAATCGGGAGTCATCCAACTCTTGGAGCTTCGCTCTAACTATGAAGAGGGAAGTCTCTGCGACGTCAGAAGGGAGGTGTTCGCAAAGCGCGGGCCAAACTCGAAAAAAACCGCTGGGCATCTTCCTCAAATTGGCCCTGGGTCGGTTAGAGGAGGAAAGGAAACTAGAACGCCTTCGGGCTCGTGGGGCGACACGACCCTAAGAAGCTTTGAGGAAATGTTTCCTGTGGTGGGCATCGACGTATAGGGCCACCTAAAGGAGGGGTAGGGGAACCCACCGGAAAAAAAAATCAGCGATGATACAGGGGGCTTGAGGAAAAAGAACGGAAGCAGCTCATGTGGCCAGAGATAAAGTGCGGAAAGCGCGCTTCTTCGCGGGAAGACGCTGCAGGAAAAACGTGCAGGAAGAAAGACTCGACCCGCAAAGGCAGTGCCCCACCTGAAAGGGAAGGGAATTAAAGGCTGTGGCGTGGCGGAATGAAGCTCAGCTCTGTCGGCAGAGAGGATCAAGCTATAGGATCCGGCAATCGAACGGCCTAAGCATTGAAGGGAAACAAAGGGATAGTAAAGAGTACGACAGAAGGACGAGTAGGTCGGTGAGACGTCTGCATTGCACGCAACGTCCCGGGGGAGGGATACGTTTAGGCTCTGCCGAAAGAAACCCGCCTATTTGCGGGGGAGAAAAGCGATGGATCCCCTTCTGCACAAGAGAAGGAGAAAACCGCTTGATGAATATCTCACAAATAACTCAGTCAGCCGGAATCACGGCACGACAAAAGACGCGTGCATTTGGAAGGGGAGATAAGACATGGCGAGAAAAGGAGTCGTGCTCTACAGACGATTGAAGAATTGGGTATCAGTTCTACAACCGTGTTCAGATCTGTACGAAAAGAAAAAAGAAGGCTTTTCCGTTACAGATGACCGCTTCAGGGTTCAAAGATCAGAATTATCGTCTACAGAAAAAAACGAGAGGGGTGCAACAGTCCATCCCGACAAAAGTTTCACGGTCGGGTCATAGCCGTTGAAAAGAAAGGCTAGAAGGGGGATCGCCGCTACTCGCGCGTAAACAGGGTTGGGCACTCGGCAATTCCGAAGTAAAACGGACTACGAAAAGGAATCGCGAACAGGTAAGGTCGCACTGACGTATCGAAAACCAGGGAAAACTCTTTAATCATTCGGGGAAAGAGGAACGTCCGGCAGGCAACGAAGAAAGAGGGGATACAGGGCGAATATGAATTCAGAAGAGAAGAGAATAAGTCCGAAAGAGAAACAAATGCTAAAGACCATGAGGGTCTCACGTCCGCGCAATTCCAATGCGCGCTGTCGGAACATGAAGTGGGTAACAGACGAACTCGTCACGAAAAATCTAACTATTCAAGGGGACAAAGACTATCTTCTAGAAATACCCCTTAATGAAGGGGGGCCGTCCCCAAAAAGACATACGGTCGAATATGGAAACATGAGAGGCAATACCGTCATCGAAAACAACAATCGCCTTCTATCCCAATTACGGGAGGGCACAGGGACGACGACGACATATTGAGGAAAACGCAACTACCCCTTCCGCAAGACGTCAACCGGGGAATATCCCTTCGCGGTGTGAGGAGGGGAGGGGGCAAATTATACCAATGTAGGGATCGAAATGACCACTAAAAAAACTTAACGAAGGCTGAGAGGGATCGATTGAAGAGAATAAAAAACTGCAGGCTCGAATGCCTGGCTTTATAGAAAACATCTTGGACAAAGCGTTGAAAAACCCAGGTTAGAAAAAAGAACTAAAAGGCCGATAAAGCTAGAGAACCTCTCAGACGAAAGGGACATATCGGGGGCTAGAACATTCAGTTTAGTAAAAAAAACTTGGAGGTAGAGCAGGCCGCGTCCAGCAGAATAATCACCATTTAATAACATTCACGACCGGCCAAGGCAAAGGAAGTCGTCCGACAATGGGAAACGCGGAAGGCCGTACCCGCCGACAGGCAGAAACAGGCTAATCATCCTGCGAACGCGCTGGGTCGCGAAACGGAATAAAAACTATCGCAATAGGACACCCCGAAAAGGAGACCAAACGGCCGCAAGAGCATGCTCAACCTTGGATCAAAACGCGCGCGGCATAAAATCCTATCTAGCGATGTGAGAAAAGGGCGGCGGCCAGGATTCTCAACTTCGAGAAAGGAACCGCTGGTCGCGACACGCTCGATCGCGAGAGGGAGAGACCTTAAGGAAAACATCTCGGACCGACAAGTTTCGGGACTGGGACTGATATGCGGACAATGATCGACGCTAGAAGGTCGGAGATAATCGTTCAAGTCGCGTAGCTAAAAAAAATGAGAGCGGAAGACAACGCGGCCGGTTATTCTGCAACAAAAACAACGAGGGGAAAAAGAGTACCACGCCGCGTTGAAGCTGGGGGAATCCGCGCGAAGGGTGGGAGAGACGGAGACTTGAACGCCTCGTGGGAGAGCAATGGAAAAGCTTTCAGTCGACATTGTCCCGCCTCGGGGAGAAAACCGTCCCTCGCGCTCAAACCGCTAGTTGAAAGTGGAGAGACATACAAAGTAAGGTGTCGGCGACCTCGGAGAGTTCCGGGCTGCGATGATGTTAGAAACGGCGCCATGGGCCGCCAGAGGAACAAGATACATCCCACCGGGCGATATTCCGATTGATGCCTGGCGAAATCAAAGCTGATGCGGGGGCAATGGACGGGCGTCCTCGGGCAGAACGAAAACTTAATGTAAAGGAGGGAATATGAAAAATACTACGAAAGTCCCGTCCCGCTTACGTCGACCGCGAAAGCGGAGAGAAAGGGCCGAAGGGGGGAGGGATGATTGTAGCGGCGCGGGGGGACTCAAAGGTTCCAGAACCAATCACGGTGCAAGGGAGACCGTGTGGCCTTACTTTTGAAATAAGCAAGTAAAGGTGATGACCGGACGAAGAAAGGCGGGGAGAAACGAACAAAGTTGTTGGCGAAAAAGGAAGGTTTCGCGGTATTATCACATACATAGGTGAAGTCCTGCGACTGGTTCGGAGATTCGGGAGTCGGAGGCAGACAAGCCAGAAGGGGGGAAGACGAGGAAGGGACAAACACCAGCACAGAATTCATGATTCCATTCAGTCAAAAAAGATCAATAGAGTTGAAGGGTGGAGGGGATCATCGCTCACAGAAGGATGGTTGCCAAGGGGATTCGGGAGGGAGAGAGAGATCCCTCCAATAAAGACTGGTTGATTCCCGAAAAACAAGATCAACACCGATAGTTTATATGGCCGGAAGCCAGCTTTTGCTCCTTGGGGAGAGGGGATAAAAGGGGAACTTAATCACCGTGGAGCATAAGTCCGTCTTCAATTTGGTTGGGGGGACCGGAAAAAGAGTCCTAAATGGTAAGTGGGACAGCGATAGGTGGGAAGACTTTAAGCACGCCGGCAATGGCGAAGAGCAAAAAAAAAAGTATGGCGGAGTTCCGGAAGTTCCATATAGTTTTGACTATGTCTGTTCTACAGAGAGATGGCAGTCCTTGGCATATTTCATAATCAAGATGTCGAGCGATAGTCGGGAATGCGGAAAAAACCCTTGACTTGTAGGGAAGACAAAACTGGAATGCCGAAGATCGAAAAAGGTAGGGTAGAGTATTGGGACGTGGGGAAGGAGAAAGCTGACATTCCATATTAAGCGAAAATCTCAGCCTAAAAACTAGTCTCGCGTTTGCATAAACAGACGGACACGAAGCATCTCCCGGTTTGGGTCGAGCAAGAAAGCCGGTACGAGTGCGGAGGAAGGAAGTTCGTAGTCCTGTTCAATCTGCAAGTGACCATATCAACGGACGAGGAAAACCCTCAAGCGGGTGGCTATCCTAGCAAAGGAGGGACCGGAAAAATGAAGGAGGTGCTCTAGCGAGTCCAACAGGGAAGAAACAGCTCTTAAAGCGCGGTGTCGTGCCGATATTCTCAAAAGGAGAGAATTCAGCCGAGAAGGAACGGTAACCTTTCCGGGGGTGAACACTTTAACAGGAAGACCCTGATAAAACGCCACTCCCGAAGCACGAATCGCCACAGGACGTTCTTCTGTATCTCTATATAACAGAAACAAGGACCGAGAGCCTCGAAGTATATAGAAAGTTCCAGGGAGATTGTCCGAAATTGGCCACCAGGCCACAAAGTTGGGGCCGAAACGGGGATCCAAAGAAAAAAGTCTCCGCTTGAAGCCACGCAATAAGGGACTGAAGAAACCGCTCCACGCGGGCTGCACGTTCATCACGCACACTACACGACATCATATCGGCTCTCTTCGTGGGAAACATGCAAGGCGGAGTAGGTAAGAGTCCTCCTTTCATGGGAGGGAGAACTAAGCTTCGTCGCGATAAAATAGACAAAAGATGACGAAGACTATGAGGAGGGGGTACGGCCATCCGAAGACCCACCCGGCTCATAAGGTGCGAAAAAAGGAAAGATCGGCGGCTGACCGGCTTAAAACCGGGAAAAATTTAATCCGCAAGAGCCACCAGAAGTCTCGCTGAGACATCGGGAAAGGTCTGAATAGGCTACACTCGATACCCTCAAGGAAGCTCCAGCGGAAGCTAGAACAGTATCGAGAAAAGAAGATAAGAAGGTGAGGCAGGGTAAAGCACTGGGGGTCTAAAAAAAAATCAAGGACATGCAGACAAATATCTTGGGCGCCGGGAGGCAAAAAAAGTGTCCCGAAGACTAAGAAGGTTAGGCTACATAGCGAAGGGGGGAGAAAATATCGACGATCGCGACCGGGGAAGGGTGGGAGGAGAACGATTTCGAAAAAAAGGCAGGCGCCATAAGGAAGCAGAGGTAGTCAATCCGATCAGATTAGAAAGGACGCAGGTTCTTGAGGGCAAATGATTGTTTGGAGACCATGAGAAGAAAACAAAAAAAACCGGGAGGAAATGGACGGGATAAACCATCATGCCTACGACCTTCAGGACTCGGGAAAAAAGCGCGCCTGCAAACGCGCTCGAATACAAGGCACTCGTTCATCTCAGAACGTCGCTGGGGTCCGCACGGATAAAGCGCAAAAAAAAGTAGCTAGACGAGCTTGCGACCTACAGACTGCCATGGCAAAAAAAAAAATCCTTCACCACAAAGGGGGCGAACGCAGTCGGGCAAAATAAGGAGGCACATTTGTTCCTGAGGGAGGGAACTATGATTACTGCCGACCGAGAAAAAAGTCATTGAAAAATATGGGCGCGATTCCGGGGCGGCTGCGGCAAAGTAGAAAGGAGGGAGCGGGAAAATCTCATGGTGCAAGGTGGTGAGACACGGGGCGCCGTTGTCGAAGGGAGGAGGATAAGGAGGCAATCTGCAGTAGTGCAGGAAGGGAGAAAGCGCCACCGAAAAAGGAAATCGCCACCTATATGAGAAGGGGGGGAGGGGCTTGCTCCTCCCCCTTGGAAGGAACAATAATGTCTTCATGAGAGAATAATCCGGCGCGAGTCAGAGACCGAGGCCAAAAGAGGAGGACTGCGCCGCCGAAAGGATAGGGGGACCAGTCCTTCCAACGGAAAGATTTTCCTAGAGCGGCGGTTCTGCAAACGGATGACTGTAAAAGGTGGTCAAGACCGCTAAGATTCGGACGGCCTATTCCGTTGACCGCACTTCAGCCGGAGTCAGGCGAATTTCTCGCAACTCCAGAGGGGAGGCAAATCTCTCGTACAAGATCGGCCAACAAAGGGCTCATAGAGGCGCGCCTGGGGATCTCGGCTGTTTTTGGAATGCAGCACGGCAGAGAAACTTTCCTGTGCATCTTAGAGCAAGGGGAGGTCGGGGGGGATAAAGAGAAAAAAGCGTGTGGGCCGAATCTACCACCTTCCGCAGAGGGCCGCGTCAGAGCGAGCTAAAAAATATCGCACAAAACGACCCGCGCTGTTTCAACGGGGAGGGGTAGAGCAACGGCGCATCGGGGAAAAAGAAGCCTTTTGACATCAACAGGAAAGACGCCTACTCGGATGGAAAAAATGGGGAGGAAATGGCGCGCAATGCCAACGAACGATCAAAGGGGGCGCGCAGCCTCGTCGAGGCGTCGGCACTTCGTTTACGGGAAAGAATAAAGCGGGAGCAGTTTGGGGCCCACGTAAAAAAACAAAAAAAAAAAAAAAAAAAAAAACCCCCCCCCAAAAGAAAAAACACCCCACAACACGAGGAGGATTGCGATATAGGAAAGAATTCATCAAACCAGGATATCGTCCGAAAGCACAGAATGAGAAAGACCGCGTGCTGCGAGCCGCGAGGTCCGGATGCAAAGACGAGGGCGTAAGTCAGGACCAGTTCCACTAGAAACTCGGCAACGAGAAAAAATTTGATAGGGCCACGGCAATTATAAGGGGAAAAATCGTGAAACGTCATGCTTGATGGGAACGTCAGGCAATCCGCAATAAAAAGCGCCTCGCTGGCAGGAATTCCGGACGCTCCCAACGAGCACTAACGGCGCACGAAAAGGAAAGAACACTTGCGTCTCTCGGGGGGCCGCAAAGACGGAAAGACGGCATTAAGGGGCCGGAAAAGTGAACCGGCGCCGACGGGACTCACTGAAGGGGAAACATATGAACCCTATCCCAGTGTGGGTTCGGATCTGGAGGTGAAAATAACCCAGATGTCATTGGTTGGGGCGACTCAAACCCGAAAACAGAGGAAACCAACTGGGCTGCGGATCGATTGTAGAAAAAGTGCTCAAAAAAAAAAGCTGCCGACGGACAGGAGGCTGAGACCATCGTTCTTCTTTGCGTTGACACCCGAGAAAAAAACACCGAAAAGAACCGGATGACCCGAGGAAGAAATATAGAAGGATCATCAATAAACAGAAGTCGCGGAACGCCGAAAAGATGGTGATCGAGCCCGAACAAAAAGGAAGGTGGGAACCTTGATCTCAAACCGGATCGACCGAGAACTGATCGGCTAGCATCACATGATAAGAGGGCAATCCGGCAGCGGCAAAGATGCAGGGGGATCAAAAGGTAAGGCCACGCTCCAGGCCGCTACATAAAATCACCAGGTCCTAAAGCGCTCTATCGGCCTTCGCGGCTGGAAGAAAGAAGGGGGGATTGAGATTTCTTATATCGCAGATACTATCAGAACAGGCTCAAAAAGTAGGACGCAAACAGGGCGCCTCACAGAGCTTAAGGAAAAGGCGAAACAAACATCGGAAAAAGCGAGAAAGCGCGGAAATGAACGATCCCTTTCAACATCATATATCAAGTCCTTAAAAACAGAGGCTGGCGCGAACGATAATGAGGAAAGCCTCACCTGCCGACATATCGGCGAGAGAGAGAAGGGGTGAGTCAGAATTTCTGAGAAACGGGAAGGAAAAAAATCAAAACTCGGCTATCCCACAGAGTCTTGCAAGGAAGGAAACCCCTAAGCGCGGCTAAAGATCACGCCAAACAAAAAAAGGAAAGAGAGATCTAAACGTGCGGGTGATCGTACGCGCAGCGGTATGGGGGTAAGATCATAGGCGAAAACCGACTCTCTGGGAATAGACATGGTGGGGGCGTCAGCGAGTAGGGACGGTATATAATGGTCCCGCAGTTAGTCATAGAAGTACCTAACAAAAGGTCCTTCTCGCAAGAAGCCGAGATGGAAGTAAGGTTTGGAATAGCTAGAGCGTGTCGCGACATCCTCAGGGGAAAGACAGGTGGGGGGCACTGACGGCCGCTGGGTCCTCCTCATAGGAAAACTGAATCCGCGAGAGAGGCAGATGTTGGGGCGCGGAGATAGAAGAAGCTGATGTGAAACACCTGCGGCCCGGGAAAGAAGTCGGACTTGCATAGAGTTCCTTAAGATTAAGAAGTCGACAAAGTCCACTTTGCGACGCGAAAGGCCGGATCGATAGAAGTTGCCTGTCGAGGAAATAGAAAGCAGATTGGGGGGGGCCTGCCAAATTTACAAAAAACCAGGAATTTGCATTGGCCGGACTGTCGAATGACGGTCGCTCGCCGACGAGACACGCCGAAATTTTCTCAGCCAGTTGTTAAAGGGAAACACTGTCATGGTTCTGGAATTAGACCAGAAGTTTCCAGGCTTCTGCGACGGATTGGACTGAGGATGCAAGCAGGAACCAGAAGGTTTGTCGAACATGGTGGGCGAGACGTATGTCTAAGAAGAGGCCATGCACGTCCTTCAGCTAGGGGACTTGGGGATCGTTTTTGGATAAATAGCTAAAAACCCTCCTTATCGAATGGAAAGTGGGGGGGGGGGAGTCGTGCTGGATCCGCGAGTCGCACGAAAAAATTAGCACCGCTGCCCAATCCCGATCCGGAAAAAACGAGAAGGGGGAGGCCGGGCGGGAGGTTGCGCGATTTCAACAGGGGTGTCGCGGCTGAACAGGAAAGGAAAAAGAGTTCTTCGGTCAGTGCGAGACCGCCGAAATTTGGATCTCGTGCAGATGTAGGTTTCACCGATTACTGGAGCGTCACATTGGCCGCCAGAGTCTCGACGAAAATTAGGAGGGGACGCCTAAACAGGGAAAGGAAGCCGGCGCACTATCGGGAGAGCACAGATATTCAGAAGAAAATCATGTCGCGGATGGTAGTCGCGGAAAAAAAAATCCGAAAGGGTGGGATTAAACAATCGATTGTTCCGAACAGAGGGAAAAGCGCAGCACGCTGTCTGGGGGGGCGGGATGGCTCTACAGGCATAATCGCCTAACGCAACAGAAAGAGGGGGCTTCAGGACTCTGGACACTGGAGAATCGGAAGTAGAGGCAGGTGAGACACAAAGGAAAAGAACGAGGCTTACTCAGTATGAGGGGGTTACCATCGGAAGAAGCGTTGGAGCCGGATCAAGAAGCGTCAGTCTGAACTGGGGTGACCAAAGCCTAGAAATTCTTCGAGGAATGCCTTTAGGGCACGGCGATGGACCCGATTAAAGAATTGAAGAGCCCGAGAATGGGAAAAATCGAGGGAGTTGGAGGGGACGACAATTGAGGAGATAAGCATCGACCAGAGAGACCGAGCAGGAAAGAATGAACAGTTCCGAGACGGGGGGGGAGCCTGATACAGCCCTGGAAGAGATCTCCACCAAACGTCAGGAAAATCCGATGAGTATAGCGAAACAGTTCCCTAAAGACAAGGCGTTCCGTATATCGAGGCCTGCGTCCTGGATGCATCAACGTGATACAGAAAAAGGTAAAGAGCAACTGGGAGCAGGAAAGAAGTTGCCAACGCAAGTCGGGGATGACTCATAGCCACAAAGAAGACGTTAAAGACCAAGAATAACGCATCAGAATCCTACGGCGCCCAAAGAAAGGGAAGGGAAGATCAGCGGCATTCTGCCCGCGACCGACACGGGGCCTTTGCGACGAAGGAGGGGAAGACTGACGCCGGAGATCGATCGAGGGGGAAACAGAAAAACTGAGCAGGTACGGATAGAAACCAAAAAAACATGAAAAAGGGGCCTTGAGTTCATAGGGTAGATCGCAGAAGAAGGGAGGGAGAGAGTAAGCTGGCCGCCTCAAAAGCCGCAAAGCATCAAAGAAGCGCTACGGGCTCTCTCACCATCGGACTTAGGTCTTCGCAATCGAAGCATCCAAGGGATCAGCATCAAAACAGGAAAAAAAATAGTCCCGCTGAAACGAAGAGTCGGCATACCGGTAGACAAATCAGGAACATGGCAGACCACTTTTCGGCTGAAGCCAGCGAGCACGAAGCGCAAAGACGCGGGAGACAGTAAAAGAATCAAGAGGGGGCGGAATAAATGACTGAAGGGGGACGAGGGTGGAAGGAGATGTGCGTTAAAAAAAAGCTGACATGCAAGGAAAGATTAAAGGGGAATATTATCTATCAGTGAAGTGTATCCATAATCCGAGACTGCAAAGCGATAGGCGAAATGACGGAGGTCTGGGCTAGTAAAGGATGGTGCAAAGGAGACAAAATCAACGCCAACCGATGAGGCAGCTAGAGAGGACTTTTATAACCAGCATCATACAGACCAGAAGGGGAAAAAAGTGAGCAGCTCAAGCCCATACGGCGTAATCGAGCTCTCTAATAATATGAAGGGAATAACGAACGGGCAGGGAGCTGTTTAAAAGATTATTCCCCAAAGAAAGGTCCGCGAAGTCAAGAGGGCGACCACTTCTCCAGCAAACCATCGGGAGCCTTAGCTCGGAAGAGGGGCTACACGCACGCCAGGGAAGAAGGGAGACGGGTACTGGATTGTGTTTCGCGGACCTGGACGGAGAATGAACGACCCTAGAGCATTGTCAGATGAGAAGATCCTGCCTTGGGGGGAAAGGGATGCAATGTCTTTGAAGAAGCTTTCTAGGGGCAAAGATGGTCGATGCGAAAAGCAAAATTATCGGAGGGGAAGATCTTACGCTTCAAGTGGAGGACCGGGCAGAAAATCCTCGCAGCCGTAGAAAGAGATCGCCAAAGAGAAAGTCCTTTGGTCTGGCTCACTTCCTTTAAAACGAGTATTCGGCAGAAGATCTGCGATAGGACATTCGACGAAGGTCGA
>Ga0179591_1208371_pt1 | contig 10501 bp, 18 predicted proteins | sample CZOMad2_1_08_16f_FD_182891 | JGI IMG/M metagenome (GOLD analysis project Ga0179591, IMG submission 182891) | Vadose zone soil fungal communities from Angelo Coast Range Reserve, California, USA - CZOMad2_1_08_16fungal (PacBio error correction) | ecosystem: Environmental > Terrestrial > Soil >...
CACCAAGGTATACAGAAGTACAAAGGTAGAAGGGAGAATGTACATTGGAGAATGATTCAACATACAGAGGGGGGGAGAAAAAGGTCCCCCGGGGATTGGGAAGGAAGTGCGGAGGGGGAGAGGGGAGTAGAGGAGTAGATGTGGTCGGGGGGGAAGATGGCGAGCAGTAGATAAGAGTGAAAGGCAGATGGGGGGGGGGGAGGGGGGGGGTGAGAGGAGGAACGGAAGAGGTGGGTGACAGGGGCGGGGGGGGGGGTTGTGAGAGGGAGTGGTGGGGGGGAGGGGGGGAGGTGGGCGATTAGAGGATGGGATGGGATGTGGGGGGGGCAAAAGTTGGTGGTTGGTGGGGTGTGTATGGAAGGTGAGTAGGGGTTAGGTGGGGTCGGGACGAGGGTGGTGGGAAGGAAAGGGGGGAGGGGGGAAGGAGTAGGATGTATTGGTGGGGGGTTGTAAGGGGGGGGGGGAGAAGGAGGAGGGGGTAGGGGGAATGGGGAAGGGGGGGTTGAGAATTGGAGGCGGAGGAAGGCAAAGAGGGGGGAAGGGGGTGGAGGGGAGAGCAGGAATGGAAAGAGGGTTGGGGAGGAGGAAAAGTTAGAGGATGTTTGGGGGGGGGGGAGTTGGGGTCAGGATGAGACGGGAAGGAGGACGGAGTGTTTGGGATGGATCTTGAGCAGAGAGGAAGGGGGTGAGGGGGAAGGGTGAGAGGGGTTAAGGTTGGGGGGACATTAGGAAGGAGGGAATATTGTGAGTGTCGGTCATCAGAGTTGGGGGGTAATTGTATGTTGGGGAGGAGAAAGATGGAAGAGGAGAGGTAAATGTTGGGAGGTGGGGAGGGTTAGGGGGGGAGGGCGCGGGCAATGAGTCGGAGGGAAAGGGGAGTGGGAAAGGGGTTGGGACTTTAAGGGGGTTAGAGAGGAGCGGTCAGAGAGGGGCGGTGGGCGGAGAGGGTAGTGGGTGGAAAGGTATGGAAGACAAGGGGGTTCGAGAGAAGAGAAGAAGGGTGAGAGAAGTATAGAAGGGGGAAGGGGGAGGAGGAGTGGAGGGGGAAAGGAGTTTGAGCACTAGAGAAACGAGGAGGGGTTGGCGGGGGAGTAAGTGGAGTTGGGGGTACGAAGGGTGGGTGGTGATGGGTGGGGGGGGGGAGGAGAGGGTGGGGAGTGGCTGGCGGCTGGGGGACCTAGATAGTGGATGGGACGATGGGTGAGGAGGACAAGGGGATGTGGGGGGTGGGCGGGGGTACCGAGGGGGAAAGGGGTATGTTAGCCGTAGGAAAGAGGAGATGGGGGAATATGGGGGTGAGGGGGGGTTGGATGGAGTTCAAGGGGGTGGGGATGAGGGTCGGGGGGAAGGTGGCGAAGAATCTAAAAGGTGGGTGTGGGGGAGTTGAGGAGGGGTGGGAGGTGGGGGGTTCGAGAGAGGGAGCGGGTGGTGATGGGGTGGAGGGGAGATTGAGGCGAAGATGTTTGAACGATGCAGAATTAGGGGGGGTGGAAGCGGAGGAGGAAAGAAGTGGGGGGGGAAAGAATAGGGGGGGGTGGGTGGTGGGGACAGTGAGGTGTGTGGTGGAGCTTGACGGGTGTGGAGGGAAGAGGGAGGGGTAGTCATGTGACATTTCAATAGCGAAACTTACCATGTGACCAGGGGATTTAGCATTCCCCATTCAAAAAAGGAATGAAACTCGGGAAGGTTGAACTGAACGGCTCTGCACATTGGCAGGCAAGGAGTACCTCATTGGGGAAGAGCGGCTTTTTTTAAACATATTCAGTGGGGGGGAGAGAAGAGTCTTCTGAGCATGGTCTACCGTGGAGGGAAGGAGTCCAAAGAGAATCAGGTCTGTGGACTTGCACTTATACAATAGGATGACAAATTGGAAGGGGTTTGCATGAATAAAATCAAGTGTATATAAATAAAGCCAAACCACCGGGTAGGGAAAACTGCATTGGGGTTCGGACGTTAAAAAGAAAAGGGAAAGAAAGCAATGGAAAAAGAGTGGGGAATAACGTCCACCGCGCTCAATAACAGATAATTCAACAAGGGGATGATCAAACAAGGTCGCAAGAAGGTTTTCCATACTAATTAATAAAGTGCGAGCATAAAAGAAAAGAATTTCCGCCAAAGATTGAAACAGTTGCATATTAAGAAACCAAGAGAGGCTCAAGTGGGTGCTTTTGAACATCCTAAGGAACACCATGACCAACAAAGTAAAAAAACAACAACTCAAACAGATTGGGGAAATGAGAAATAGGGGAAGGTTGGAGTTGGTTGATGCGGACAGGCGGGTTATGGGGGGGGCGATGGGGAATAAGTTAAAAAGAGCATCACGCAAACATAAGGCCTGCACGTTCAGGGGAAACGGGGAAGTAAAAACAGGAAAAACACGCACGAATTAGAAAAGGGAGAAAAGGCGCACCAAAAACTTCTGTAACAGGATAAAGATAGGGGAAATCCCAGTACCTAGCCGGGTTTTGAAAAAAACCCAAACTCATCATCAGCGAAGGCATCATGCCCCACTAATATAAAAAAACACATAATTGGCCGTGGAGAAGAAAACCTGAACCGTCAATAAACACAATCTCACCGGCGAGCAGGGATAATAGTATGTGGGGGGGGTCTGGGGGAGGGTCGTGGTTGTTGTACCATTAGTAATGTGATATTTCGGGGTTGATGGGGAACAGCAGCGATCATGACAAGAGCACCATGATGGCAAAGGCGGGGGATTGCCTAACGCTGCCAATAGGAGCCAAAAACGGCTAGTGAAACTTCAACCCAAACTTAAAATATTAAATCCGGGGGTCTTTAGAAAAGAGAGGGGCAAAGAATCGGTAACGAACATTCGAAAAAGAAAAGGAAATTCTGAAGAAAAGGGAAGAAAGATAAAGGGCATGCCTGCAAACAATATTTTTACAAACCATACAATATATTGATTTGATGGAGAGGAAGTAAAGAAGATTATATTGTTATTAGAAAAAAAAAAAGAGGAAGACAGGACAATGGTACGGGAGAAATAATAACTTTATACCAGAAGCGTTTTGTCAAAGGGCAGGACAAAACTTACATCCACTTTCCACCGCGGCGTCATTGCCTTGTGAAAACATGCCTTCCTGGTGCAGTTGAAGAGAAAGAAAAAAAGAGAAAGCTGGGTGCTGATTACTGTTAATTACTTATCCGACACACTGTTTCAAAAGGAGGAAAAAGAGTGGGGGTACTGGGGCATATCACATGGAATGTGGGAAAAAAAGCCAACGCCAGTTGTGAGATCTTCTCAAAGGGGTCAAACTGCATCAAAGTGGCAGGTTGGAAGGTGTCCGTAAACCTGGGAACCGTAAATGTTTGAGAAAAGGGGGTCCGTAGGTATAATTTGGGGGAAAACATGTGTTGGACTCCCCAACACTTCTTCCATTAACGCCAAGGAACGGAAAGGGAGGGGAGGGTCAAGATTTTTTATGGAGCATGGTTCGGAGAAAGGAGGGGAGTGACCCCATTTGGCAGAGAATATGAAAAAGAAATCAGTTTTAACCTTTGAAGGGGGGACAAAAACATGATGGGAGTTCAAGTGAACTAATGTACCTTCTTTTGAATTTGTGGAAGAATGAGGAAGCAAAAGTCTTGAACAAGGGGGAATCTGGCGAAAGAAAATAGTTTACAGGGGGGGTGCAATTGGGAATATAGGATAATGGGAGGACGTGGGTCCAATTTTTTGTTAAATGCGCAATTGCAACGTCACAGGAAGCAAAAGAACTACTTCGGGTCAGGTTCAATTAAACAAGGGGAGAAACAAACATGCGAAGATTCCCGGCCGGTCCCGAACGGTCAAAAATTTTGAATAGGTGGTTTAGGAGCACCACCACGTCGGTTTTTTACAAGAAGAGAAACAAGGTAGCTTTTATTATGGAATAGGTAGGGGGGAAACCAAAATGTGTGCACGAAGTAGGGTAATAAGTAGCCCCGGTGAGTCCGAAGGCAAAAGACTGAATTTGGGGGTTGGGTAGGCATAATCTTCGGGCGGCAATAAATTCGGGATCAAAATAGTGGCATAAAGAGATAGCCCTAAATTATTGAAGCTGGCGGGCTGAAGTAGAATGTCCCGAGATCTATTATGTAAATGTGGGGGGATCAAGGTTCACTTTGGTGATGCATGCGTTGGTAAGGGGGGGAAAGAGAATGGTGGTTGTCCAAACGGAGAAGCAGAAGGCAGAAAAGGTAAGAAAGCCAGAGTGCCCAGTACGTCACTAAGTGGGTTTGATAAAATCTTCGTCAGGAAAGGAAATTAACCAACGTATTTTCTCTATACATCACCCAGGGTACATGCGGTTAGCAGACTCACCAAACAAGGAGTAGGAAAAAGAGAAAAATTGAAAGTGGGGGACTAGTAGAATATCCCGCCGGGGCATTGGAACCAAAAATTTAAAACGGTCAAAAAAAAAAAGGGGGGTCCGTACGCACGCCCTAGAGGGGAGATAATTGAAATGGAGGGGCGGCCACGGTTGCTGGAATAAAAAAGCATGAGAAGTTCAATCACAAGACCAACGCAAAGATCCCTGAGATAGAAACAAAATGCCACACTCCTATCATATATCGACGGTCATATTCAAGAATCTTCAGGGGGAAGGAGAATCTAATGACAAGAAAGAGAATCTATGGCGCATGAGAAGCAAGGGAAAGTGGTTATAGGAGAAAGAAAAGAGTGCATGTGGCGTGGTTTAATAACTTGGTCAAAACGAAAATCAATTGCAAAACCCCTCGGGGGGGATTTTTTTTTTCTCTAAGAAAGCATACACCGTGATGCGTATAGGACTAGGGTCTTTTGAAAAAACCCCTTGTGGGGTATAAAAAAAATCTTCCATTCCCGGGGGGGGGAGAGCAACACACGCAGGAGACCGGTTAAAACTGAGCAGGGCTTTTGAAAAACTGAAGATTTCCCTGACCCTCCAATTAGTTTTGGTTGAATGTTTGATTGAGGGCATGGAAATACAAATTTATTACTAGAAAAGGGGATTGCCACACTGCACCAGTTAACGGTATTGTTAGACAGAGTCAGCAGCACGTCAAAAATCTGCAGAAGTGCTGCGAACAGAAAACAAGGAAGGTAAGCTTAAAAAAAAAAGGGGATGTACAACACTTGGGGAACACATAAAAAAACCATCCTTGGGTCAAGAAGGAAGGTAAAAGGGGGAAGCAATTTATTCTAATGAAGGCTCCGGAGCAATAAAAAAAAGATGCAAACACGAACATGACAAGGAAAGTGGTTCAAAAACATTTCTGACGTGAATCGGGGCTACAGGTCAAAAGATCAGGAGAAAAAATCAATTTACGGTTACAGTGGAGGAGGGTCACAACGACAAAAGGGGAGGGTGATGCAAGAACGAATGACGACTAAAAAACCCTGGCGTTGTATCAAAAAAAACAACCAAAAAAAAAAAAGAAAAAAAAAAAGAAAAAAGAAAAAACAAGCACATTATATGGTTCCGCCCCGGCATACAGTTCTAACAAAGGCACGGGGGGCACCATTAGGAAGGTAAAGGATGAGATCACAGCTTGAGGGACTGCTGGAAAAAGATTTAATTGCACCATGAGGCTGGAATGTTGGCTACAAAGCAAGGACCGCACTTGCAAGGTGGGGGGGGTAAAAAGGATGTTGAAACGGAACATCAGAAGGGGAAAATTTCTGCCAGTGCAGCTGGGTGGTGCGGGGGTTGAGCTTGAAGGAGGGGAGGGAACAGAGAAAATGATATGACGAGTCCCACCTACCCACACTATTTGTCCGAATTGGAAATTTGGGAAAAAAAACGGACGCACGTTTCCTTCCTACGCGCGCCTCAGTGGGAAGGAGGCAGAAGGTTTTCTCGCAAGAGGTATGCCACCAAAAAGAGCAAAGAAGTTTCGTGGAGATGCGGCAGGAGAGTGGGGAGAGACCGGAGGAAAACTTTCAGTAAGGGGATTTCCTTCGCCGTTTTGAAGGCCAGCATAGGAAGGTAACAATGGGAAATAAAAGGGGAGCGGGGAAGGTGCTGGGAAAGAAAAAGAAACAGCAAGTATCATTAGGAGGAAGGTAACATAATCACCGACTCTAATTAAGAAGTCAAGTGGAGAGCTGTGGGAGGGTCATGGTGCATTTGGTATGAAAAAAGGCAATTAGGGGGCGTGTGATGGGGGGCGATGACAGGGGGAAGTCGCGGAGGCCGTATTGGAATATTATTTTGTCTTGTGCTGGACTATTTTCATCTTCTGTAAGGGGAGTGGTGTGGGGAGGAGGGGTTCTTTGGGGGGGGGAGTCATTTACAGCTTGCCGCGGGGGATGGCTAACATTAAAGACTTTATAAAAACAAGGGAAAAAATTATGGCCGCTACGTTGCTGAGGAGGGGAACTTCCCAAAAAGAAGGGTAAAGGCCTGTAAAAGCAAAAAGCAGAAGGAATACAAAATTTGCAACCACCGTAAAAAGCTGTGGGAAGTCCTGGTGGTTGGAAAACTTTTGTGGGGTCAAGGCTTCGGAAGAGAAAAGATTAAAAACATATAACGGAGGGTTTGTGGGTCTATAACTATGAAACTGTTGACGGGGTGGTTGGCTAAACGAGATCTGTGGCTTCTCAAGAAGGGGAAAAGGGAATACCTTGTATCTTGGAGGACGGAGCTGTGGTTAAGGAGGGGAGGGGAAAAGTTTACCGCATTGGGAATTATGTGGTTTCATTGAGGAACCTTCTTGGCGCAAATATTTTATGGTTGTTACCAAAGGGAAGAAAGGGACTTGCTTAATAAAAGAGCAGATCGTTCAATGTTGACCATTTTGGTTGGGCGGTATAAAGCCGATAATTTAACTGATTTGAAAGTCAGGGAAAGAAGGGTTGGGGGACATCTGTGATTTGGAGAAGGAATTGCAAGTGCACCGAAAGATTATAGAAAGGCTGACATCGAACGGGAAGGAACATAACTCAAACAAGCTTATTATTAAGAAAAAAGGGGGAAATGGGGTTTGCAGGTAGACCACCACTAAAGATCAGACAGCAAAGTACAAGCTTGGTCCTAAGGGAGTAAGGACCTGTCAAAATAGGGTTAACTTGTGAAATTTGAGAGCAGGTCACGACAAAGGAGGGTACAACGTGTACAGAATAACTCTATTTATTTCCCCGGCAAAAGCAAAATTGGGGAATACAGAATCAAATGATGAGGTGTGGGGGAGCCGGAAGTGAACAATGCATGACATGCGATCCTTACAGGAGGGGGAGCGGGTGTCTGCCTGGAAGGGGGCCCGCAGGGTTTCTTTAAGGAGAATTATGGTGAAGGGGAAACAAACGATTTAATTAGAAATACAAACGGGGCGCAGCGAGTTTTTTAATTACGGGCAATGGCGTACTGAAGAAAATCTGAAGTCTGCTTATTCGGGGGGGGTCGCGCGGAAGATTGTGGAAGAAGAAGACTTGGGATCAGGATTACTCTGCACTGAAAGAAATTTAGAGGAGAGAGTTGGAAAACGCGCAACACCACAACGATGAGAGGACACGAGTCAAGAGAGCCCAGGGAAACTATTCAAAAGGGGAACATGAGTCATCGTACGCATGAAGAAGGGGAAAATCAGCGAGACAAAAACGCTGCGAATCGTAATAGCATAAATAATGAGTTTTCGTTAGGAACAGCAAAAATGAAAAAAAAGTGAGGGACCCGAGGGTTTTATCGAGGAAAATCGTTTTGGGAGGAAAATGGGGGGGGGGAACAATAAAAGGCCGAAGAAGAACTGAGGACCAACGGTAAGTACAACCGCGGTAAATACTTTCCGGAAGAAAAGGTAATGGTTGTAGAATGTTCAGGAAAACAACAGGGAAGAAGTTAGTGTTGGGTAACCATTTTTTCCTTGGGAAGGGGAAGGAAAAATGTGCGACATCCACGTACACGGGGCAACAAAGGTTAAGGGCAGGGAAAACAAAGTCCCCACATTCTTAAAGGGGGGGCAACTAAGAATTCAATGTGCAAGATTGCCTTCCATGTTGGGAAGAGCTGGTTTTGGGGTCCTGCCAGAAAATTGTAAGAGGTCTCTAAAGAAAGCGTATGATCATGTGCTTACCTGTTACTCAGTCCGGAAAAATTCTCTTCAGCTGTGCACTTTTCTCAAAGAATCATATGAAAAATGGCGCTATTTAAAAGAATAAAAGCAAGTGATGAAGGCAGAGAAAGAAGGAAAAAAGAGGGGAGAACAATGCGTTTTTTCTCTTCGGGACTTCCTAATAGAGGGTTCAAAAGACGGATGGCCATAACTTCGAGCCGCGAATAACTCAATAGTCCAAGGCGGGAAAAAGGTCACGCTGCTTATTCCATAAAAAGATAATACGGAGATAAAGGGGGCGGAAAAAAAATAAATTCCAAATACTTTCGATGGCAAACCAAGGGGGGCACAGGTTTGCGTATTATAAAAAAAAACGCTGTAGGGATAAGTATGGGGCAGTGTCATAAAAAAAGCCCTGCAAAACCACAAAGGGGAAACCATGCCTCAAACAGATGTACAGCGTGGAAACATAGGTTGAATGGTGGGGAGGGGGGTGATGAGGCGGACAGGAACATTATTTGGGGAAGGTAAAAAAACCGCCACGCGGCGCTCCCAGAATTGCCTGCTTAATCGGGAGCAAAGGACGCCAGAACAGGAAGAAAGAGGTGAATGAGAACAAAAAAAAGACATCCGAGACAGTATAGGTAGAAGCCCCATAACAGGGATCACAACAAGGGCACACGAAGATTCATAGAAACTACAAACAGCCAAAATAATGCAACCAGTGATTTGGTAAAGCACTGCCCAGTACCATCACAAAAACCTGCCATGCGCAGTAATAATTAGATGGGAAAAGTGGGGGGATTTGGGGGGGGAACAGATACTAATGTAGCGGGAGGGGGTCTTTGTGAGACCATCACTTATCCATACAATATCAAAAAATAGGGGCCTTCTTGGAGGAAGAGGGAATTGCCAATAAGGAAGCAGCCAATAAAAAACCGAAGAGAAAAAAAAAAACTCTTAACCGGCTTATTACCACTCGCAAGAAAAGACGTAACGAACATTAAGCCCTACCACTATTAAAATTGCTGCAGCACAGGAAAGAAGGAGGGACGGACTGACTGTCTTTAATGCGGCGGCTTTGGTAAAATGGAACAAAAAGGCTGGTTGATGTTAATTCATGACGACATAGCAGATTGATATTGTTGGGGGAAATCATAAGCAGCAATAAACCAATCAAAACAAGGGGGGAGAATTCTCTACTGGGGGAGAAAGGAAAGAATGCCTTAAAAAACAACATGGGGACCAAACAACACAAGAAGAGGAGCCAGCGATGGTTGTAGCAATAAAGATTGAAGGAAGGGAAAAGTGGCAGCCAGAAGAGAAATCTGGGCTGAAGAAAAAAGGTACTGGGGACATCCCCCTTTTTTTCGACAGGGAAAGCTTTAGAATCTTACTGAAACATGCTGTGAAGAAAAGGATAAAAAGAGACAAACCAAGTTCATATCGGCAGCCATTGCTTGGAAAGAATAAAAATAACCAGGGCGGTGGTGGTGAAATGTACCACAAAGGGGAACCAGCGTATCCTCGTGTTGGACAGTGGAGGGTGTGGCAAAAAGAGCCACAACAAGGCGCCAATGGGAAAAATTTAAAATTGAAAAACTTGCAGGTCGTGTGCTTGTGAACGATTTTGGGGTAGGGTAGATTCAAAGGCATGGAGAAAAAGTAAAATTGATTTACACTGGGTTGAAGAAAAAGCGGAATGCAAAAGGAAGAGTGGATTACGGGAGGAGGGTAAAAACCATTTGGGGAAATGAAGATAAGCATTATACGGAGGGTCAGAAAAGATGCAAAGGTTATTAATCCAAAAGGGAACCGGATTTTCATAAATATATTTGGAGCTTGGTGATGGCAAGACAAATTCAATTGTCGAGTGTGATCGGTTGGTGAAAGGGAATCAAGGATGCAAAAATATAAACCAAAAAAGAATTCAGTGTCATGGGACATAACTTATGCACAGAGATGGGGGATGAGAAAAAATTATATTTTTGTTATGGACACCACGGGAGGTGGTTGGGGAAAAGGAGAAAAAGACAGTGTATTGATTATTATAGAAAAAAAGGTTCTGGAAAATCTGTTTTTGCACGCAATTATCGGTAAGGGGAAAAAAGGTAACCTGTAGATGAAAGAAAAGAAAGAACAATCTTTGGAGGGATGGGATTGAAGAGAACGCACTTCTTGATTCAGAAAATTAAACAGGGGCTGCCTTAGACAATAAGTTATGGGTGTCATCTGCTTCAAGGAAGAGGGCCGCGTGATGGGGGTGGGGAGAGTTTAGACAAATTGCGCTTGGATTGGAAATAATGATATTTTGGAATTCCATCAAACGGGAAATGCATATTGTAATAAACCCGTGGAAACGGAAGGGTCCTCATACTTGTTGTGTTTATCTTCTGCGGCAAATTGCAAAAGCCAATCAAAAAAAAGGGGGGTTTCCTAGAAAAAAGCAGCCCAATTTGTCCGGGTT
>Ga0179591_1329898_pt1 | contig 10501 bp, 6 predicted proteins | sample CZOMad2_1_08_16f_FD_182891 | JGI IMG/M metagenome (GOLD analysis project Ga0179591, IMG submission 182891) | Vadose zone soil fungal communities from Angelo Coast Range Reserve, California, USA - CZOMad2_1_08_16fungal (PacBio error correction) | ecosystem: Environmental > Terrestrial > Soil >...
TCTCCAGAGTTCCCAAACTGTCCTTAATCAAGCTAGTAGACGGCACACACCAAACGGAAGAGGGGGGTATGCGGGGGGGGGGGCCAAGTTGGATCCTCTATCCGTACGTAAAATCGTCAGTCGAAAAGCAGTAGAAAGTTAACGTAGGGGAGGGGGACGATAGAAGTATTGCTCAATGAGGCTGGGTTTCTTCCCTCCTTATTACCCAGCAGGGTGTCGGAATTAAAGGCCATTAGAGAGAGGCTGCTTGGGCAACGCAGGAGTCTATCGCTCCGATTCAAGTTGACGGGAAATCAAAAAGAGCTGTAGGAACAGCTAATCAGAGGGCAAATGGGGGACGCCGCGTCTGAAAAGATCCATTTCACGGCGCGTCGAAAAAAGAGGGAAGGACGTCCCGTTCAGTCAGCGTCCAAATACGGAAAGGAAGGGAAGAGAGGAGAGGGGAAGCTTCGAACGAAGAAAAAATCTTATTCTTACTGGAGATAGAAGGGTTATGGTCATCAGGAGGAATGGGGGGAGGTGGGGGCTGGAGGAATGAAAAGGCTCCTAACAAAACGGGAGTAGTAATCTGATCCTCATACTTCAACAACACCACGCGTACTAAGAGATCACCAAAAAAAGAAAGAACAACGGATATTTCGACCGGCGCGCATACTGATGTTATGGGTCCGCTGTGAGAAAGCAGAACGAGCTCCGAAATGACGTTCGCTAGAATGAAAGGGACACACAAGATTTTCGACCTCGGTACGAAGGCAGGAACCAGCGCTGAAAAACGCTCGATGATCTCGATGCAACAGCTCTAAGAGTACCCGCAGGGAGAGAAGACCGGTCTAGGGACTATTCGGACCGTCTCTACTTGAGTCGAATTTCTAAGTCTGTGGTCAATAAAGGACAAAGAGAGTTACTAAAAAAATAGAAGGCCGGAGAAAGACAAGGAATCGGGACCGAGAGCGAGGGCTGTTCGTACGCGATCAGTCCCGGAGAGAGTACGGTCCTACCCACGACTGCCTCCTACCCCGAAAGGTAAAGTGGTGTGGCAAAGAGACCGTCAGGGCACATGGGGCCCGGGGGAAGGCAAGAGAAAAGAGGGAAAAGCTGGGAACCAATTCTGGACCAAACAGCAGGAACGCTGACAGTCGGCGCAGGAGGAAAGGGGAGGGGAACGACAAGGAAACGCGGGACTAGGCTGTTTTGACGGATCCACAAGAGAAAGGACGCAAAAAATGAGGAAGAGAGAAAGAAGCACGCAAGGACTCAGGGAAGGAAACCAAAGCAGCGAACGCGCGCACGTCATGCAGTAGGGCACGGAGGAGTTTTGGGAGCTCTCTGACACTGCGGCGGTAGGGGGGATCCAGATCCAGGGAAGTAGCTCCGGACAGTGCTCTCAGACGCTCTCTGTCCGGTAAGAAGGAAATGGACGGGAACGGCGGGGACGTAAAAGGAAATGAATCTGGTTTTGTTCTGCTTGGAGAGCCCTCGGATCAGCACGACACCATAAAGGAAAAAAGAGAGAGCTGCCCAAGTCGTGCGGAACCAAAAGCGGAGCCATCGTGAGAGTCAAACGGGCTTAACGTACTTGTTAAATAGAGGGAAAGAGGAAATACAGGCCTCGGGCAAAAACGCTCGAAGGATCCCGGGCGGGTTGGCCGGAAAGCGGAGCTGCACACGGCGAACGGGCGCCGAGTCAAAAGGGTCAAATCTAGGATACCCAAAAAAGGAGGTCAAAACGCGCGAGATCCCGTCGACTGGCGGATCCGGGAATGCGGGAAATCAGCTTCCGGGGTTGCAACGTAGGTCGCCCTTGAAATAATGCGACGGCCTCAAGGAATACAGCTCTCCCTAAAGGACGAGGCCCCTGCATAAACACGTTCGAGCTCTTCTATAAAGACGAGACAGTAAGTGAATAACACCCGTAGCCGAAACCTTCTCCTTTCGCAGGGGGGGAGGTGGAGAAGGGATACTTCGAGAAAGGGAGCCAGAACTCCAGCGCTTTGAAAGGGGCTATCGCGAAGAAACGAAAGACCATGGGGTCCTTCGTTTGATCCAGTGGGAAAAAAAGTCGCGAAAGTGGCAAGAAAAGAAAAAGCGAGAAAAGGGACGTAAGCGAACGGAAAGGTTGGAATAAGGCGAGCTCTCTGGCAGGTCGCTTAACAAGGACTAGGCGGCGACTTTTTGTTCGTTCCTCGGACCCCACTAAAGCAAATCAGAGTGCATAAAAGGATGCAAGGACGTGACAAAATGGAAACAGACTCTTGGCACGGGTCATCCGGTTAGTGCAAGGCGTTCCAACTCGAAAAAAATCCCCAAAACCGCAAAATCCGGCGGATAGCACTAATGCAAAAAGACAAGGACTAAGGAAAAAGGGGGAGGAGGAGGGCATGGAAAGCCGCGGGGCCAAATTTGCAGGATGGGCAGTTTCAGCGGTGAGCGGACTGATCTCGACTATTCCGAGAGCGCCTATCTAAAGAAGGAAGAATGCGAGAAAAAGCCCCGAAGAAGGAGACTTGAAAAGAAGACTCGTGATAGAGAGGGTCCGGAAAAGAAGGGGAAGAACACCAACAAAAAGATTATTATTAAAAAGGAACTACAATTCGGATCGGGGCTGACTGTAAACTAGAGAAGCCTAACTTCCGTTTTCGGAGAAGAGAGACCAGGAACGAAGACTATCCGTAGGCATGCGAAAATCATTCTACAAAAGGATTCACTGCTCCATCTCTGCCGGGAGTAAGCCACAAAGGAAAAGAGCGAAAAGAACGACGCCGAAAGCCTTCGTCAGGCTTAAAAGGGTCGGGAGACAAATCGGGCTGCGGTCCTAAATCTCAAAAGATGGCTTTCGCGGGCTTTTATCTCGACGGGAAAAACGAAAGATGAACCCATACTGCAGGGAAGGCACGTGATGCTGGGCTGCCACGTACCATGCTAGGAAAGCTGAGGGATTCCTCAACCCAACCCAACAGAATTAATGGCGAACGCGCCAGCCTGACCTGCTCCCAAACGGAAACGAAAAATTTTTCGAAGAGAGACTCGGGAGGAAAAACGGGCGAGAGGAGGCCGTGGGGGGGGTTTGAAACCTTCTGTTAAAGAGGAGGGCAACAAAGGAGGGAGACCATGTAAGAAGGTAAAGCTCTTTAACTCGACCAGGAGACCTTAGGAAAAAAAAAAAAACGACGGAGTCAGAGGAAAAGAAGACGATTGGGAATCAGGCTATGCTTATTACTCCGTCAATTACGTGTGCGTTCACACGCCGAGCCCACGCCGGGAATGCCTCGGACGAATCTGAAAGGGGGTTGGGAGGGGGGCAGAAAAAGTCACCGGGACTCTGACTTCTAAAAAAAAGGATCGAAGACGGACAAAGACGTGACAGAAGAAGAGGTGAAGACAGATAAAACCTTAACGCGTCTCTCGAGTACATCCAGAAATGTAAGAAGCAGCTCAGAAGGACGTTCCCCCCACCCACCCAAACGACACCTTCTTGACTCGCAGGGAAAAAAATGCTCCGAAAAAGGCCCCCCACAGAAGGAGCGGCACTAGGGCACGCGAGCAGCTCACTCCCTATTTAACGCGAATCGTCGCGAAAGTCCAACGAGGCCGCGGGCAAGATTGGAACGCACGATCGGCAGCAGGCTAGAAAAGGGAGGTTCAAACTGCTCGCTGTCCCCGATCGACGACCCAGACATGACGATGACGGAAGCAGATGAACCACGAGCAACTTAGAAAAGAAAAACAAGGTCCATGCGGGAAGGGACTTGTCTACCGGCTTGGAAATTCTCTCCATTCTTTCATGGGTTTCATTTCGCCATTGCGGAAGTAGCACGAGAACAAGTCAAGGGAACAGCGGCAAAATCCAGGCCGGGGAAGCCAAAAAGAAGCGAGCGGATCGGGAAAATTGCGATGGGGGGGGGACAAGAAGAGAAGACGGGAGCTCAACCAGCATTCAAGTTCCAAAATCACGGCGCAGTTGGCGACGCCGAACTTGGAAGGGAGGTCGAGGAAGGAAAAACCGCGTAACCTCCTGCCGGGGTGTTCGACGGACCATCGATTGAAGTCCAAGACGCCTAGACCGGCCACCAATATAGGAAGGGAAGGGAGAAGACACCTGAAGAGTACGGGGGAGGGACATTCGATGGTGGATGACTTCCGACAGAACACTGTTATAATCAGTAGCGTTCGCCACAGAATAGGCGAAGAAGCGGAGTTGCTACAACGTCTTTGACGGGGGGGCTGGGCGTGGGGTAACGACGACAGGCTGACTCAAAGACTGGAAGACGTGGCGAGCAACCGAAAAAGGAGGAGCTCCGCTGAAGTGCACTCGAGTAGAAATCTTCTTCGGCGGATAATCGAGCATGAGGTAAAGGCAGCCTCGGTTACCGGAGGCGAGAAAAAAGGATTGACCCCGTCCGGGCAAGAATGTTCCGAAAAGATCATTATACGGAAGTACACCAGACAGACAAACCTAGTCAACAAAGAAATCGAGTGGGGGCCGATGAGAAGAGGCAGAGCGGGGGGAGAGGCGGTTTTGCCTTAATAGACTCAAAACACGATCGTAACAAAAAGCCAGGAAAGGAAAAAGCACGAAACCCGGAGAGAAAGACTGCCTCAAACGAGTTTGCAGAAGGACACCTACGGGGGATTTTCTCTGCCGGGCCCTCAGCCTCATCAGAATGAGTCCGCGAAAGAAAGCAAAAAACCGTGACGGAGGTCACGTTTCAAAAAGGGGGAAAACAGGGTTACAAAGGTCAGAAACTCATCACCTTATACGCGGAAAGAAATGATAAGGAAGCGCAATTCACCGACACGGCCGAGCCGGATGAAGGGGGAACGTATCTACTTGGATTGTCGTGAAAGTCCAAGCCCGATCCGTGGGGAAGCACAGCGAGGGGGGGACGGGCTCCAACCACGGAATAGGAAAGATCTAAGATGGCTTGAAAACGGCGCTAGGGACGGAAAAATTCGGTCGACCAGTCAATCAGCAAGAGCAAAACAAGACCTTCTTCGGTGGCTACCAGGACTTTGGGAACCGCTGGGGGTCCGGAGGGAGGACGGCCGAGGAAAAGAGGGGGTCGGGGCCAAGAGGGGGCCGAGAAAGGAAGGCGTTTCATTGACGCTCGAAGGGAAGAAGGACTGAGGCGAAGAAAGCGCGGAGGGAAAAAAAAAAAGTGTAAGTCATATCGCTTCCCGAATGGGCGAAGCGCTGGCAAGAAGGGGCTCAGGGAAAAGTCGAACTCCCTCACCCCCTCAAAGGATTCTGCAGAAGTGTTAGTCAGGTATAAATGACGAGGGGCATGATTCAGGGGAGGTGGGTCGGGGTCACGTGCTCCTGAGAGGGGACTTAAAAAGTACAAGCTTTAACCGGGATATCTCAAGACAGGGGACCCTGCAAAGGACCTTACTCATGGACAGGGGTCGATGTGGAGAACTGAGAATCGTGAAACGGAGAGAAGGGAGTTGGTACGAAAAAAGAAAAACGCGTCTGGGAATCTCTAAAAACCATGTCAAACAGAGGCCGAGATGCAAAACCGCAAGTCCGGGGGCTTTAACGCGCCGAGGAGGCGAGTGGACGCAGGGTCGGAATGGCGTTCTGCGCTTAACTCTCCCGCGATTCAAAAAACAAGGAGCCTCGTAGTCGCGGACAATTTGGTGGCGAAGCCGCGGAAGGTAAGAAGCCGGGTACTTCTCACTACGGAAAAAATTGGAGGCAACTGCGAGAGGAAGATAACTCGTCAAAGACTATCTGGGACGGGCTGCAGGAGTCAGGAAGGCGTAGCACCTTTGTCGTTAAAAACTACGTCTAGATCTAGTGAAAAAAGAGGGAGATTCACAAAGAACCTGGGACGACCAAAAAAATCAATCACGAGCTAGGAGTGTCTCTAACGCATGTGTGACGTAAAGGGGGATTGAAAAGCAAAGAGCCTTTCAACTCTAACGGCCTTTAGCATTTTTTGGAAGAATGGAAAATCGAAAAGAGGTTCACCAAAAAACTTCGCGACCGAATAAAAGATTTATAGTTGGGTCAAGACCGGGGATAAAACGCTCCGGGAGGAACGCGAATTTAAAAAGGGAAGGGGTCCACGGCTAAAAATCCGAAAGATCGGAAGAAAAAACTCGATTATGTTTTTCCAAGGAGGCTCTGCGCAAAAGGAGGGGGGGGCTCCAACGCGGACGGCGCGGCTACAGGGGGGTGGCCGTGTCGCGGGGGGCAATCCGAAGAGGTGAGACCTATAGGAAAACAATCTTACTAAAAATGTTTCATGTTTGAACCGCCAAAAACCCACCCCAAGCGAGGCAAAAAGCAGACCGTGCGTAATATTCGCAAGAACCGCGCCCGATCGGAAGAAATAAAGGAGAACGGTTCCGATTCCGCGGTGAGACGAGTCAAGATTTTGCGGTTCGCGTGGGAAGAAAAAAGAAATGTGCGGGACAAGGTGATGGAAATGAGGGGGGGGCGCGCGCCCGGGAAGAAAGAGCGGGGACAGGGGAGACTTCGAAAGAAATAAGCTAACAGTCTCGTAAAAAGAGGATCCAGCGGATCTCAACATGGAAAGCGTAGGAAAGGAAGAGGCACGTTCAGAGGGGGACCGCAAAGGAAGCAAACCACACCGATCTCTACTTAGCAGTAGGAAAAAAACACCCCACACCACCCTGAGCACAATAGATGAAAAACCGCCAAGCGATCCACAGCGGCTGCCGTCCCGAGGAACCTCCAAACCAAAACGCTGAGGAAATAAGACCAAATAATAGTCAAACGGGGGCAAGGGATAGTCCAAGATCGGGCAAGCGGCCGCTGGCAATCCCGAACGGAATACATTGCAGGCAAGGGGGAAGGGTCTTGGCATTCAATGCGACACATTAACACACAGTTCAAAATAAAACCGCATGTGCTGGAACGGATCAAATAAGATAAATCTGATCGGATGGAAGAAAACGCCACCACGGCAGCCTCAAAAAATGTCAGGGCAACAAAACGTGACCAACCAGAAGAAAGGCGAGATCGCTGAAAAAAAGCTGACGAGCAGCCACGTTCAAAGAAGAAAAAACCGTACCAGGAAAAGAGGCTTCCAAGAAAATCCCCAAAGGGTCTTGAAATAAACCAGCTCAATATAGGACGGCAGAAGCCGGCCAGAAAGCGGTCAAGGTCAGGCTGAAAAAAAAAAAAGACGATAAAAAAAAGGTAACAGGAGACTCATAAAGGCTCGCGGGAAGGCCCGGAAAGATGAAAAGGGTGAGCAGGACATTTGGATTGGAAAAACGGACCTTGGTTGTCGGGAAGTCACAAAGGGACGGGAGAAACGAAACGCGTCAAAAAAAAAGTCGCGAGCAGGCAAAAGAGGTAGAACTCAGAAAGTGAAGCAGAGGGGAAGCGCCGCAGGCAGAGGGGAAGCTGCGCGGAGACCAAATCGGTCCAGAAGAAGCTAGCAGGGAAAAAACCCCAAAACCCCCCCCCTTCCTCGCCGTAAACGACCGAACCAAACGCGGACCCAAAAAGACAAGGACAAGGCCTCACGACAAAGTAAAGCGATGAAGTACGACCTACAATAAAAAAAAAATCAAAACGACTCCGAATGCCAAAAATAAATAAAGAATGCCAGGGAAACGTCTCTCTCACGGAAGGGCGGTCTTATTGGGTAACCTCAAAAGGGACCGAATAAAACCAAGGGAATCCTTCACCTCAGTAACAAAGACTAAAAAAGGAAAAACCAATGGACATGACGGAAGGGAAAGGGGGAACACAGCGAGGGTATTCTCCATCATAAGAAGGGAAGTTTAGCAGGTGAGGAATAAGGAGCAAGAAAGAAAAACAAAAGAAAGGATTGCCTCAGAGAGGGAGCAAAAACCATAAGAACTATAATACCTGCACAGAAGACTGGAAAGTAGGAGGACTCTATGACAGGTTAGCTATATCCGACTGGGAAAGAAGAGGGAGGGAGATGGCCACCAAAACCGACCTCTTTGTCTCTTTACTGGGACGACTATCTCGTGCTAAATGTAAACGCGTTCCTATCAGGGGTAGAAAACGATGGTTTCATAAAGATGAATAGTCACCGGAAGGAAAAACTTTAATCAGATAAGAAAAAACACCGAAGTAGGGAAAGGGGATCATGTTGAAAGGTAATAATGAGACCTTGATCTCAAACGACTCTTGACGGGACAGGCTCGAGTAAAGATGGAGCCCGCTGCAAGGGGGGGAAAAACGTTCCGTCTCAGGGGAGGTACTCCCCGTGGCGAAGAAATAGAGAACTCTAAGCGGCTCGCCGCGTGTGAAAGGGGAGATCAGGCTAGCTAGGAATCTGAGGAAAAGAGAAAGGGCGGGAGCAGAAATCTGTATCATTTAGAGATTAACGTCCCATGTCTATGGAGGCGAAAATACATGATGAGTCGATAGTAAAATTTAGAGGAAGGAAATAAAAAGAGCTTTGAACGAAAAACAAAGAAATGAGGGGGCCGATGCCAACCCAGAGCGCAAGCAGTGGCGAGGGAGGGGGAAGGGGGGAATGGACCGTGGCTCTCAACCAACAAAAGTAGTCTAAAGAGGAACGGCAACCCGTATAAAACACCACGGTAACTCCGGACAAGAGAAAAACTTGGCGATTGTCGACCATCTCCTACGACTTGGGGGGTCCGCTAACCCGAGAACCAATAATATGGCGCGGAGGGGGAGCAAAACAGACGTCCGTCAAACTTTTTTAGAAAGGTAAACTTACAACAAAGCCAACCTCTGACAAAAAAAGATTGACTCTCAAAGGGCTAACAGACTACAGCGACTCACAGGGGGGGAGCCGCTCTGAGTCCGAAGGGCTTCTAAACGCTGAATCAACTCAAAGGGCCGCACGCGCACAGAGCAACGCCCAGACTCGGCAACCATATAGTCAGCGTCGGGGCTTGGAAACACTTCGAAGCGGCGATAGTCGTAAAAGCAAAAGAAAGAAGAGCACCTTGACGGGGAGGGGAGGTTGGTCTTCCATTAAATCGGTTCAAAAGCGGCTGAACTTAGCGTGACAATGTGTTCCATCGCGTGTGGCCCGGCGACCAGGGGGGGAAGAAACGTTTAAAAAGCTTCCTTCGAAAAAGAAAGCTGAGTTCCTCACCTGGTATGCGCTTGTATCAACGAGACGAAGCCCCGGCGGGCGCAACTCGCAAAGCCCGGAGAGGAACGCAGGCTAAAAAACCCCTCGCGCGCAAACGCGTCTCATGTGTGAGAAACGCAGTCTGCTGAGGCAGTGGTCGTTTCGTGAGACTGAGCGGAATGGGCGTAAAGAAAAACTAAGCAAAGGCTGCCACCTAGACTAAATGTCAATCAGCATTGCAACGGGGGCTTCTGGGGTAGACGGCGGGAGGGGGGGGTCAAGGCTGAAGAGGTGAGTGGTCTGTTGCGCAGATCAGTGTTTAAGAGCTAAAAGGACGGCCTCCGCGTCAAACGGGCCGCTCGTGCCCAAGGAAAAAAAGACTTCTCCGACCAGGTTATCATTTACGTCGCGGAGTTTTCCTCGGGGAAGGTCCTCGTCTCATAAGCTGCTCGAGGTCCGACGGGTGGGGAAAGAACGCGCGCTCGAGTAGGGGGGGTTGGATGCGGACACGAACGACGTACAAAAGGGAACAATCAGTGCGAGCAGTAGCGGACGCTGCTGGTCAAGGGGAGAATTCTTACGAAGACAGTCATTTCCTGATGAACATTCGGGAAGAGTCGTCCGGACAACCTGCGTTCCGGAAAAGGGGGTGCGTGAAAAGAACTCTTGAAAGGCGGTGAAAATCAAGGAACTTAAAATAACAGGGCAGAGCGCATCAAAAGATTTCTCGCGCGAGGGGGAGCACGCAAAACTTTTTTTTTTGTTTTGTTTGTGTTTGTTTAGTATTTTTTGGTTAATGGACCGGTTCCGTCTGGAGGGAATAAAAAAAAATTCGGCAGTAAAAGGTCAGAAGTGGGGCGACACTACTTCGAGTCACAGCCGAAGCAGACGCTTGAAAGGACTGGCGGCAGGAACGCGGCTATTCCGACGGGGTATTCCTATCGATGGAAACGTCGCAGGCCCGAAGTTGAAGATAGGAAGTACTGGGAGCGCATCCGTACGAAGGGATTTCAGGTGCCGGAGGGGCGCTCGGTTCTCCGCGGCGGACTTGCTTAAGACACGGGGCCAGAAGGAAGGCAGAGCTCGATCGGGAAGGGGCAAGCCAATGCTCTACGGCCTTCAGCAGGAACTTTCGGTTCAGGTCCGCCTCGGGAGGAGGGCAGGACACCCCAGAGAGGAAGGAAAGAAGACGTGAAGAAGGAGTAAACGCGCCAGGGGGAGAAAAAAAGATCCCCCGAGCAGAAAGGAAAGGTTTAGATTGAGTCATCCATTGGGTCGGGATGTTTGCGGCTGGGGGGAGGATGAAGGCGGCTGATCTCACGGGGCGTCAGAGCGATTTGATGGGCCATAATTGGAGGGGGACATCGCTCAGGGAGGTCGGCGGAAAGGGGGATCAGCGCAATAAGCGAGTCTCAAATCGCAGCACCGCAGCGTCGGTG
>Ga0179591_1294774_pt1 | contig 10500 bp, 2 predicted proteins | sample CZOMad2_1_08_16f_FD_182891 | JGI IMG/M metagenome (GOLD analysis project Ga0179591, IMG submission 182891) | Vadose zone soil fungal communities from Angelo Coast Range Reserve, California, USA - CZOMad2_1_08_16fungal (PacBio error correction) | ecosystem: Environmental > Terrestrial > Soil >...
TGAAATAGAAGACGGGCTCGTCGGGGATCCCGGAAGAGACAGAAAATAGGGGGTCTGGGGAAGTCGCCAGATTATAACTCAAGAAAAGGAGGCGAATACTCCGGGGCCCCGCAGTTATCTTCAGGAACTCGGTGAGTTCAGGGGAGGCTCCGAAATCATCTGAACCTTTTAGAAAACATGGGTGCTCGGCCGATCAACCGGGGCGGGGAAATGCAAGCGCAGTCGTCTTCCAGGAAAGTAAGCGCAGGAATGCGTTCATTTGATCCACAATGGGCCGGTTTCGACACGCTCAAAAAGGAAGCGAAGAGTACTCGAGTCTAACGAGCTCAACCACATAGGCATCGGAATCGGCTTGGCTATCTGACAAAATGGGGTTCATCTTCTATTTAAACGTCCTACGATATCCTGGCGAGGCTGCGGGGCTCTATTGGCATCCACGATGGAATCCCACATGACGGAGAGTCAATAAGAAAGGGTCTCCAGCTAGGGGAAAGGGAGGGGAGTTGTCTAGACCCGAAGAGTCCGACGAAGCTTAGGGGACAACAGAAATAAATAGGTCGAGGACGAAGGCGTGTAAGGCAGTAAAGAAAGAGACTATTCTTCTGCTCAAGAAAAACGTTCCAAATCTGTCTTCTACGTCGCGTCAATGGAGGTTCGAAAAAAGGACGGGGGGGGTGGGGGGGGTTGGGTGGGCGCCGTTATGGATGCTCCCAAATCAAAGACGCGAAACACGACACTCAAGACATCAAGGGGGAAGAGACTGGCTACGGGGCTAAGGACGCTCATAACCACCCAGGGGCCCCGAATCCGTCGCGCTCCTCAAATCCTACTAGACACAGTCTTAATATAGGAAAACTCAAAAGAGGAGTATGCAAACCCCACGCGACAGCCGCAAGACTTGAACTGCGAATACTTTTTCGCCCAGAAAACCCGGCTCCGCGCAATAAATGAGAAGGGAAAGCAAAGCGCGCCCTGTTTTTTGATAACGAGCCGGCATCCAGACGAACGACCAACCCATGACTGCGCCACTAAAGGGCTCCAGCCATAAGAAGATCACTAAGGATTCCCGATCCCCGAGCACGAAGGCGTAGGACAGCCCGCCCGATGGGGACGAGGTGGGGGAAGGGGACTCAGATGAGTCCGACCTGTTCATTCCTAGGTGGGTCCAAACCGAGAACCATATTCTCAAGGAAGGAGGAATCTCATAAAAAGTCTAGCATCGACCAGCTTACAACCTGGTCTAACTTACCGCAACCAGTACCCAATCACAGTCGAAAGTGCTGCGCACTGGCCAGGGCACAGTCGGTGGAAAGTACATTACGCCCGTAAACGTAATCACCTGACCGAAACTCCCTCTGACAGGGGGAGGGATTTCAAACCCGGACTATAGGTCTCCTGGAAGACGTGCCTGAGATAATACTTTGAGGGCTAAAGACCGTGGAGCGTAAATGTGGACCAGCCGAAATCAAAAAACCTCGATTGGGAAGACGGACTACAGAAAAAGTCAGAAAAAAAGAAGGGCCGTTGGTTGGTCTGAAGGGGGGGGTTGAATCGGGTCCAAGGAGCGGAACGAAGTAAGTACATAAAAGCCGATCTGATGAAAGGTTCGACTCTCGCCGGAGACGTGACATCTGGAAAGGGAGGGGGCTGTCCAAGTGTCGGAAGACATCGACGACAAACGCGAGTAATTATCTAAAAGAAGAACTGTTAGAGAGGGGGGAGTAGAAAAAGGGGGGCGCCTCCCTGGTGAAAGGGGGTCGAAGGGCTCTCAGGGATAGGGGGGTTCCAACGACCAGAAGTCCAAAGGGGAAAGGACAGGTATGTCAACAAAGAGGTTGTCTGGAAGAAAATAGGGGGGGACAGAGGAGGGGCTGATAAGATAGCGTCGAAGAAGCCAGAAACGACGCTTAGACAAATGGGGGAGCTAGGGCGAACTTCTGGGGTCCTCAAAAGCAAAGGGGGAGAGGTTGTCGGAAAAAGGGAAAAGACGAAACTTTTCTTGGGCGCGGGCCACCGGATCCTCGTGGCGGAGCAGGCTTCATGCTTCGTGGGGGAAAATCGATCAATAGGAGGAAGTTAAGAAGTGGGAGGCTCCCGGGGGGCGGGGGTGGGCGTCCCCAATAGAGAGAAGTCGCTAATCTCCGATTGCTCCGCTTTTGAGAAAAACGAGAACTCCAACCTTTCATATTAAGGGGGGGGACACTCACTCATGGGAAAGTTTTTCATGTTCATGGTGGGGTATGGGAGGGGAAAAAATTTTATCTTGGACTTCCCATGGCCCGAACGAGCAAAATAAGACGAGTTAGAGGAAAAAAAGATACCGACTATAGTTGAAAAGAAGAGAAGAAATGGGCAAACTTCAACGCCGGAAGACCCGACCTTCTCAAGTGGGGGGAACGTCATTGGTGGTGACTAAAAAAAAAAAACGTGAATCCGGGAGGTGCAATGGCACCCGTCTGATTCGGATCCGTTGGTGAGACCTGTCGGATGTGGGTCACGAATCTTGCTTGGGCGACACTCCGCATCGGAGAGGCGGCCGGTTTCGGTGAAATGGTCGGGCGAGGAATCAAAATGATCCGTCCCTCTTGAGCGCAAGGGGGTCGCAACCCCGTCGGGGCCGCCGTGTACTATCCGACGCGGGGGGCAAGTTAAAGGAGGGGAGCGTCGGACATACCCGAGCGGCCTGTAAAGCGGAGATCCGACAACCGGGGAAGGCAACGGGAAGCAGTGGCGATTGAACAACTGCTCCTCGGGAGCAAAGGACTTAGCAGGCTCAGGGCAAGGAAACCTCTAAAGAAATGAAAGTCCTCTCCGGAAAACGTTTGACAAGTAACGAAAAAATTCTCGAAACCTTCCTGAAACAAGGCTTCAGGAGAAATAGAAGAATAATAAAAAAGGACCTAGAAAAGACTCATTCGACTTCGACCCGGGAATCCTGAAGTCAGCCCAATCGACCCAGACCTTCGCGCCGAAGACTCCTTCATCACATCGTTAAAACCTTTCCCTCACTGCTAGGAACAAAGAGTCCCTAAGGCAATAGAATCACCGGCCCGAACTAGGGGAATGCGTCGCCTACGCAGAAGAAGTTGAGTTTCAAGTCCTGACAGGAGTCCACTTTGTCAAGAGGGAGACGACGAAAAAACCTGCAACTCAAGAGCGAAAGGACGAGGGTTTCAACAAAAAGGAAAAAAAAAGGGCGTCTTTCTTTCAGACAAAAAGATCCCACTCCCCGTCCCCCGGACTCGCTGAACGACGTTTGGCCGCATTCCTCGAAAGGGGTACTCAGAGGGAAGGCAAAAGAAAACGCCTGGTCTTGTCACCCTAGGTCACGAGAACGACAAGTTTCGCGGGGCTTCGCTCGGGCGAAACAACAACAACGGAAGGCTTAAAGAATGGAATTTGCTGTCAAGAAACAAACAGGGAAGTCGTCGGAAGAGTCTCAGATGGGACATTCAATCTACACATGGGCAACAGGGCAGGCCGCTCGTACTCGGGGGACCGGGGCCAACGTCGTTTAGCCTAGAGGGGGGCGGGGAAACCGCGGGGAGAAGCCGGAAACAAGGAGAATCAAAAAGGTTACGGCCTTCTCTCCAAGCTAGGCAAGCGTCGAGCCGTTCTGCTGGCACGTGGAAGGGTCATGGGAATAGACTAGTCTACTCAGAAAAAAAGTGCGAACCGTCTCACTTCGCGGGGGGCAAAAATTCAGGCTAAGGCTCCAAGTCGGGTGGGCAATCCTAATGGGTCCAGGGACGGGAAAAAAGGGTGATGCGTTGGCAGGGGCGGCTCGGAGGAGGGAGGAAAAGTTCAATCAGGGGGGCAGGTTTTCGACGTCAAAGTGAGGACGTACGAGCTTCTTCGCCGCGGTCGGGGTGTGAAGTGAACCTCGTCCAACATAAAAAGGTCGATGCAACGAGGGGGAAAAAAGCGCAGATCTCGTGACCCGTCTCACGACTGTTCTGCTGAAATGCGTGAAGACAAGGGCTGTCGTGGAGCCAAACGAAGGAAAAGACTGGGGCAAAGCCCCGGAAGCGAAGAACTACTCTATGGGTAAAGAGGACGACGGGTTCAGGTACAGGAGAGAAATGCCCGGACTTCTAAAAGCCGAAGTGGAAAGAGGAAAAAGACGAGGGGATAAAGAAACGAGATGAAACTTTCAACGGCGAGCTCGGATGTACACCGTGAAGGGTGATGCATCTACAACGGATGGAAAAATGACCCTCGCCAATGCGGGGGAGACTGGAGTGAAAAAGAACGACGCGTGCCCAAACGAAGAAAAAGGATCCGAATACGCTTTCAAGAAGCCGGAACGTAGCAAGTGAAGAACCAGGAACAAGAAACGAAAAAAAAGTTGGGTTCCCTGAGGGAACCGAGGGGAGACGGACTATCCTAACGAGGAACAACTGGACTATGGATGGGGGGTGGGGGGAGGGGTCCCTGGTCGCACCGGTCGACTAAAGTGACGAAGGGAAGGCTTTACGGTCATACTGCATAAAGCGAAAAATAATCACACGAATACCGAGAAGAAAACAAAAATACTTAAACCCCGATGCAAAGGGGGGGGGTGGTGCCGACGGATAGTTCCTGGGGTATTTAAACTAAGGGCGAAAGAAGGATCTATCGCATACGAGACAGAAACGTCCTTCTACCTCTACGGTAATGCGGGAGGAGAAAAAACTCAGAATCGAGAAAACTCAAAAACGCGGAGACTTCGTGAGCTGGGGAAAACGCTGGGGAACGTTGGGGGAAGCAGAACCGCCCCAGGAAATCCTTGGAAAACAACTCCCCAAAGGGAATAGGGAAACGGAATTTTTTCCGAAAAAGGGACGACGGTGGCGTAAAACTAAGAAATAGGCAGGACGAGCTCCCGAGTTTCCAGTCGGGGGGGGGAAAAAAGACAGAGGGGCGTCAAGATAGAATATCAAAGGCATGAGCTAGGAGGTGGGACAATAACGGATCTGCAAACGCTCAGAAAGCGTGTTACACGTAAGGGGAACGAAAGAAAGTGGGTTATCGAGAAAAGGGCGTGGGAAACGCGACGGTAGTCGAGGTCAAAAGGAAACATCGGTAACCTTTGGAGGCGCGCGGGTACGACCACGGGGGAAAGCTCGGACAGTAGGGGGGCCTCATATGGAGGGGGGGGGGTTAGGGAGGGGGGAAAAGTAAAAGAACTCGTTCCATTAACGTAGAACAGAGGCAAAAAAATCAGACCTATGGGGCAGACCCAGGCTTTAGAGGGGCCCTGCACTAACAAATCTAATGACGGAATACTCCGCTACCCTTGGCATATTGCCGGGCGTCCACAAAAAAGAGTATGCCTTTATCTGGTTGGATCGGACGGTCGAACGAGATTGAAAAATTCCATCAGATGTTGGGGCACGGAGGTAATAGTAGGGGGCATCTCCACTTCAGAGGGAGACGGGGAGACAGCAAGCTTTAAAGGAGACGCTAATCTCTCCGGGATCCATGAGATCGGACGAGGTTTAAATAACGGACACTGTAATGACAGGGCATGAAATCTAATTTGGGAGGGTCTTACGACGAAACGTTTTGGGGACAGATTTGGGCTGCAAGTGGGCGTGACATAAAATGCTCGCCGCGGGGGAGCAGGGTTGGCATAAGCAAACAAAAAGGAAAATGGTGCGGGGGGGACTGTGGCCTCTTACCCCTGAGAAGAACTGAGCGTGCGAAAGGGGGAAATAGACGGTCTCGCTTGTAGCATAATGGTCCTTGTCCTCCGTTAACAAAAACCTGCGACTTACTTGAGGTCACGTCAGGATGCTTAAAACACCAGAAATCTACGGTCGGGGCCTTACCGCTCGATCTTGGTTGGGTTTGGACGGGCACGGCCGCTCGTCAAAAGCTTCGTGCAGGGGTAGAAAGGTGCAATTGGGTAAAGAAAATCTGTGCTTCAGCTAGGCCTCTTGGGGTGTCAGCGGCGTGATTACAAACTGACTAGAATATCACGTTGGAAACGCATATGGAATACATTCGAGGAGGATCCGAATTATATTGCAGAGCCGGGTTCGGGTGAAAAACCAGGGATGATATATTCCGTCGTGAGAGAGATGTGGGGGGGGGCCCCACTCGGGGGCTCGGACTATCGGGTTAGCGTCGGAGCTCGGAAGGGTCGGGGGAAAGATCTTGTCTGCGGGCACTTTGTTAGGACTTCGTGGGCAGACAAATATCTGTAATGGAAAAAAGGATGTTAGGGGGATGACAAAGTCGGTGGCGGGGACGGAGTCTGGGTAGACGTGGGGGTCCGGTACGGGAAGGTCCTCTCGGGAGAGGACTCTTGTCTTGGTCTGACTAGGGCAAGGTTCAGGATGGCCTACTATTTGTCGAGTTTATTCAGAATCCTATAGTTAAACTGGGGGACTTCTCTCACGGACGACAGGAGGCCGGTCTCCTCCTGGGATGGGGCTTCTCGGGAGAGAGGAAAGCTCGAGTCATTAGCTTTAGGAGAACCCGCCTTCGAGCTGTACGGGGCCGTCGAAGAGTCGGAGGTTGGACACCCACGCGGGGAAATAGGACAGATTCCATCTCGAGAACGGCCGCATGAACGTTCCCGTTGGTTAAAAACGCCGAGCTATTGGGGTGAGAAATGCGCGAAGAATGTGGGGAGAAGGAATGCTTGGGGCATCGGGGGCCTCCTCTACAGACGTAGGGGACGGGGGATTGGCGCGGTGGGAGAAAAAGCTTTGGCAGACCATGCCATGAAGGGTGTGCGTTGGTCTGTAAGCGACGAACTAAAAGCCCCCTGGACAATTAGAACGCAGGAGGAGATCTGACAACCATTGGCAAAAAAAGGTTCTAAAACTAGGAAAAAACACAATGCCTTTCGCCGATTTCACCAAAAAAAGACGCGAGGCACAAGGGATCAAAATTAGCGCAGGTAGGCGGGGTTTCTAAACTAGGTACCTGCAACGAGACATGGGGTGGGGGGGGGGGGGGGGGGGGGGGAGACAGGGGTTCTCCCTCCCGTGTAGAAAGGAGAGGGACACTCTAACTAGAAAAACAATAAAAAAAAGGGAGGGAGAGAGAGATAGGGTTTGGTTATCCTCATGAAGAATGGATTGCTTACTTCAAAGATAAAGACTTCGATAGTGCTTTGACTTCAGAAATGCAATAAAGAGACGGATCTCCTCAGATGGGCAAGTGGTGCGCTGGGGGGGGGGGGGGGGGGGGGGGACCAGCGAGGGAATTCCAAGGATAGGGGGGAGGTACTTGAAGTGGTCTAAGTGGGGGCCGGTACTCTGCAGGAGAAAGGTGAAGGGCAGTGGGTTGCAGAATCCCTTCGATGCAGAGGACGAAAGACGAAGTAATGCGTGGTATCCCCTGCGGGCCTCCCATCGAATCAAATAGTGGGGCTATGTCCTAGGCAGATCGGACAACATCGCATAAATGCGAAGAACTTAGAGAAGTAGAAAGCAGAAAAAAGCTAGTTCAACGCTTAACAAAGAGATGCGAAGCTAGTCGGGTCTAAGGTCGCTGTTAAAGAGAATATTGAAAAAGCAGAAAAAAAGCTCGCGGTTCGGTCCGTGAGATCCGGACATCTCTGGCGTCGTGTTGCTTCCGATGACTACCTAGCTCTAGGAAGCATCTTCAGAGCGACAACCGGCTCCTAGTAGACAAGGGGGCCGGTTCGTTTCTTAAAGGGGGGCGAAGAACGGGGTATAAGTCCTTCTGTGAAAACGAAAATAGGGGATAGATTTACTTCCATTCACGCAGCCCCTAGAGTATTAAGGTCGCCGGGCTGTCGAAAGAGCAATCTCAATCGCAAAAAACGCTAAGCCAGAAAAATGAAGAGACCTAGTGGGGCTCTCCTAAGTGAAACTCGAGAGAAAAGGACTCACGAGAAAAAAGAAACTACCGGCTCTCTAGATAGAGAAGAAAAGCTACTGGCCTATCATCCAGGAAGGGGGAAGCAGCCGCCTCAGAAAAAACTCAACTGAGAGAGGGAGCTCAAAACGTTTGTCGGTCAGGGATAAGTGAAAGACGATGCGGTAATCAGGATGGAACTTCGTTCCTTTGTGGGACATCCCCTTCTAGCGAAAACGAGAGTAAGCTCGCTTAAGCCCCTATCTTTAACTTAGGATTGGACCCCGACCGAGAAGATCTTTCTGTCAACGCCCATATACGACAAATGGCTGTCCGGAGGCCGAAGAGTCGAGGGGAAAGGAAGGGGGGATACATCGACTTTCGGGAACTGGGTGGCTGGGAACTTAACTCAATGAGGAATGGACGATCTAGAGGAGTTCCTCCTGGACGAGGTCCTCCTATCGTTAAACGGTGGGGAAAAGGTCGCAACGCAACCATTCACCGTCGGCAAATCAAGTTTGAGAAATTAACAGTATCACAACTCTTCTGGAGAGAATCCAAGGCCCCCATCAAAAGACTGGAGTCGGCACAACTCATGGATCTAACTAGAGGATTTGAACAACAACGTTGAAGAGTCTCAGTACCTATCAGAAGAGCTTCGGCACGAATAGTGAGGGGGGCCAACTCCTTACGGGCTGAAAGGCTTTACCTCGCATCATACCATGGATTAGTCTGGCGGGAACTATCAACTCCCTGAACGAGTGCGGGGTGGGCAGTTCGACTATTGGGGGGTTAGGGTCTGTATCCTAAGGGGAGGGGCGTGGAGGGCCATCTCCCAGACTCACAGTGTCTTGGAGAGTGGGGTCGCGCGTTATCCGCCGTCTGTGCGAGGGAACGGTCAGACTAACGTGCCGGCGGGTAGAGAAAACCGAAAAATGTAAACGCTAAACGGAAGAGGAGAAAACGGTGACATTTCGTAAGGCGAAGGACCACCTAGGAATTAGAAACTAAATTCTCGGGAAGAGGTTCAGAATCGTTTCTTCCAACGCCAAGGATCGACAAACAAGGATGGTTGAACGGAAGACCGGGTCCCCCAGTCCGTTAGGGGAGCCGGGCAGAGAGTCGAACTCGTTTCCATCTGAACGTGTATCTGAGGCTACAGCAGCAGGCTCCAGCGAATTGAAACGGGCACTCTGGGTATGCAGGAGTTTTCATCACCCTCAAGAGCTGATCTCACCAAAAGGAAGCAAGAAACGAGTATCTGCGGGCAAAACTTACGCGGGGGATCGGCTGTAACTTTCAGAGGGGAAAAGGGATCTGCCGCGGCGGTGCGGGAAGAGCGGCGGGGGAAAAAGTTTTGTCCGAAGAAGATACGAGATATTCGCAGGCGAGGCAAGAAGCTAATCGCCCCCGTCTAAGAAACACAAGTCCTCGACTCGGAACTGGGGCCGAGAAGTTCTGGGGGGAGGGGCGTTTCGGGTGAAAAGGGGCGGGGGGGGAGGCGTGTACTCAGTTGACTAGGGCAAGCAAAGATCGTCCACACGATAACGAGGGGAGCTGAACATCAGGCGAGAAAAGTTCCTTAAACCTCAGAGTACGTAAGGGGACGTCAAAAAAGGTAAAAAAAACTCTCTAATTGGCTTCATTGTTCAGCGCTATACGGGGGTCGGGCTTAGGGAAATAAACGTCGTCTAGGCGGGCTCACCTGCCCACCATTGGTGGTCCCTCTATTTCTTGTCGAGCACGCCCGTAGAACGGAAGTATAACGATAATCTCATGTTTCTTGCCATTCTTATTGACGAAGTGGAGGCCTTACGTCTATAGAGGATGCTAACTCCTTCTCGTGCGGGCGTAGATCGGCATAAATTGTGTTAAACGTCTTAGGTCGTTACGTCTGAGCGGGTCAAGGGCAAGAGAGGGGAATTACTCCGTCGGGATAGCAGGAAACGGGCCGGAGTACCTTCAAAGGGGAACCAGGTTCTCCTTCGAACGTTCTCAAGGAATTGGCCCCGAAAGATCGGTCAGCCACCTTCTGAGGATGGTAAAAAAAATCTATCTGATTTAAACCGACTTGTCGTCTGTTTAAGCTATAATCAAACAACGCTCGCGCAGACGCCAGTAAGGAAAGGAAGCCAACGGCCCATGACGGAGCAAATCTAAATCAGGTGAAAGCTCGGAGCGCAGGCCAAATGCCCCACCCTTGCGCCGCCAGGGATTCCATAAGAGGCAAGACCTGGAGCACTTGTCGAAAATGAAACCAGAGGGGGGGACGAGGAGAGGAGCGAGCCGAAGTTCATTCTGCATGTAGCAAGTTGGAAGCGATACGACTCACCTCCCAAGCTCAAGAGGGGAAGAAAGCCGTCACCGGGTGAGGTGATTGGAGGCCCGGAGTAGCAACGAGAGGAAATACTAATGGGACCCTAGTCTCTGGAACGACGTGGGTCTATGCGGGTCTCCGACTTAAGAAAAGGTGAGAAAAGCAGAGGGGTCCCCCTTCTTGAAATAAGGAGCGGAGGTGGCAGAAAAATCCATAAGTCTAACAAAAAAAAGGAGGAAGAAGGAGTATTTGCTTCACGGGAACAACGTGAAGGGCAGCAGTCCTAATTGACACGAGAGCCGAAAGGGGAGGAGCGGGAGAAAGAAAGACTGGGTGCCACGTCGAAAAACGAGACGGTCTAGCCG